>JAABUV010001258.1_pt1 | contig 36975 bp, 34 predicted proteins | sample 5559971 | NCBI WGS metagenome assembly JAABUV01 (sample SAMN10711881, study PRJNA513362) | rock metagenome | isolation source: Antarctica rocks | place: Antarctica: Victoria Land, Knobhead nord | collected 2015-12-19
TCAGGTACTTCTTCCAGCGCGGCTGCATGCCATACACCTGCGCCCGCGCGGGCCCGCCGCTGCCTTCCACCCAGCCGTCCGTGGTTTCTGCAGCAGAAGCGCGGGCCGCGCGGCACCGCGCTGCTCGCCGCGGCCGCCGGCGGGCGCCTCCTCCGCTCCGGCCGCGCGCACACGCCCCGCGCCGCGCCCAGGGGCCACGCGCGGCGCGTCGCCGGGCGGGCCGCCGCTTGGGCGGTCGGGCGGCGCACCCGCACGCGCGCGTGCGCCAGGTCCACGGCCGCCGCCACGTCGGCGCACAGGCGCTGCAGGTGCTGCTCCTTGGACGCGTCCAGGTTCCCCGAGTACAGCACCTGTGCGCCGCGGCGGCGCAGTGTCGGCCGGCGTCGGCCGCCGGCGCCTGCGCAAGCAGAGCGTGCTGCGCCGCGCCGCGCGGCTGCTTGGCGCCCGCTGCGGCGGCGGCCCTCGCGCGTGCCGACGGCCGTGCGCGCGCGGACGGACCAGCGCGCGCCCGCGCTTGCAGGCCGCCGGCACGACCGCCCAGACCAGGACAGCCACCTGCCACCCGCCGACGCCTCCTGCTCACACGACATCGCACGGCGCAGCACGCGCGGTCCCAGCCACCTGCAGTCCGGCCCGCCCGGGCGGCGGCCAGCGACGCACTCCTCGTTGCGCGAGGCGCCCCAGGGACGCGCCTGCTCCAGCGCCAGCGAGGCCGCGAGGCTGGCGCTGAGCACGCGGCTGCACTTCTCGCGGTGCCGCGTGCACGCGCGCACGTCGGCGCGGAGGTCCGCCACCGCGCGCTTGACGCCGCCCACGAAGCCCACGCAGCGCGTCAGCAGCGCCGACCGGCCCTCCTTTTCGGCGTCTGCGCGCGCGTTGCGCTACGGGTCAGGGCGGCCGCGCCCTGGCCCGGGACCCCGGTGGAGCTGGCCGCCTGAGGGCGTGGCGCGAAGGGCAGGCGCGCACCCCGCCCCAGGTTGAGCGGCCACGTCTTCATGCGCTGCGCAGTGACGGTGACGGCCGCGGGCGCCGCCTCGCGCCCGCGGCCCGCGCCCGGCAGCGTGAGCGAGCGGCCGACGTCCTCCAGGCCCTCCGCGAGCCCTGCACCGACCGCCGCAGCCGCCGGCAGCGTCTGCGAGCGCCCGCGCTCCCCGAGCGCCTGGACGCTCGCGCCGCCGCCGCCGCCGCCGCCGCCGCCGGGGTCGCAAAGGTCGCCCGGCGAGGCGGCAGCGCCGCCCGGAGCGGGCGCGGCGCGCCCGTTGCCCGCGCCAGCGCCGCCCGCGCCGAAGCGCTCCAGCACGGCACTGCGGAGCTCCAGGCGGGGCACGGGCGCCGGCGCGGAGGCAGGCGCGGCGACGCCGTCGCCGCCAGGCTCAGCTGCGACGCGGGCGCGCGGTGCGGGCGCGGCCGGCGGTGCAGCGGGCGCCACCGCGCTGGGCGGCACCATCGCGGCAGCGCGTGGCGCCGACCCGGGCGGGCGCGGCGGGAGGCAGCGCTCGCGCTGCACTGGGGCGCCGGCGGCGCGTCAGCCCGGCCCAGCGCTACGCCGCGCCGGCGCCGCAGCGGCGCCTGGCTCCTGGGCGGGCGTGCGCCAGGCCCTGCGCACATGAGAGCCCGTCACCATATTGCACAATGCTGCGCTCAGCAGACAGGCACGCCCTGCCTTCCGCCGCCGAGCAGACAGAGGCGGCAGCGCCCCTCGGTCCCAGCGGTACTGCCCGGCGATTTGGTCAGGTTGAGCCATGCGGAGCACGCCCACCTGGTCAACCTGCATAGCTCCTGCAAGCTGGTTTGTCCAACCTGCAAGCAACAGCAGCAGCGCTCTGCGTCTTGGCTGGTTAAATGCACATCAGCGCCGCCCGTCCGTGCGCCTGCCGGTTCAAAGCGACTGCGCCTCCACGCGAGGTTGGCGGAGCAGGCATGCGCCTCTCACCCTGGCGAGCTGCCAATGCACTTGCTCCCCGGCTAGACAATAGATCTGCGGGCCACGGCGCAGGGAGTACCGTAAATGCATACGTTGGTCGTAAAACCTTTACGGGGGTTCACATGGAGGCACATGTGCTGGTGAAAGCGGGAAAGCGTGTGAGCCTGCGCAAGCATGCATTGCGCATCGCCGTCATTGCGCACGCGTGTGCAGACATGCGGACTGGCGCTGTGCACGAGCTCTTGACCACCTGGACTGTGATTCTGAGTGTTGCATTTAGTTGCATCTGCTGTGATCTGTCACCTGTGCAGTGCACTGGGGTTGCTGCAGCGCAAACCGCCAGCACGTTGCGCCTGTGCAAGGCAGTTCCGGCGGCAAGGCAATGCATGCAGCCGCAGGCATGCAGCCTCAGGCTCCCTCCGTGCCCACAATGCGGAGCCCCACCGGCAAGCTGCTGCCGATGGGCAGCCCGCCGGCGAGCGCCGGCAAGCGGCAGGGGCCGCGTATGCGTGAGGCGGGGCGCCAGCGCGCCGCGCGCCTGCGCGTGGCCCTGTACATCTGCGCAGCCCTCTTCGCGGGTGCGCGCACGCCCAGGCGTTGCCGGGCACCGTGTCGTCAGGGGCACCCCAGACTCCCAGAGTACTCATTCTCGGACCCGTCGTGCCCCCATGTGTCTGCTCAGGTGGTGTGGCAGCGCACTCCACGGCAATCGAGTGCCTTCTCGGCAGGCTGCGTGCCTGCCTAGCGTACTTCGCTGCAGCCGCAGGCTGGGCCCCCCAACACTCTCTTGGACGCCAGGCTGGTGGCTGCTGCGCACGCTGCTGGTGCGGCCGGAGCGCGCGCCGGCCGCGCCGGAGCGGACGTGTCCCGCACGGCTGCAGCCGCTGCTGCGCGCGGCGGAGGCGGGCGCGCTGGCAGAGCCGACGCGCACGCGCCGGCGCCTGTATGAGCAGATGGGCGCGCAGCTGGCGCGCAGCGGCCTGTCCCTGGGTGCGCACCAGCCCCCCCACAGCTGCCACTGTCGATCACGTGCCCTGCATGTATGCAGCCTTGAGCGATCGCAGCTTGTCTGAATAATGGCCCTGTCGATTGGCGCTTGGGCCCTTTACAATACAAACGTGTGCTGGAAGCCTCGCAACACCTGCACCCACTTGCCCGCCTCCTATGCCGTGGTGCATAGACATGCCCTCTGAGCCCTGGCTCGCTCACAGCCAGGGTCATACATGAACGCGGTGCGGCGTGTGCAGGCGCGGAGCAGACGCAGGGCCTGGGCACAGCGTCCCTCTTCCGCCTGAGGCCCGGCGCGGCGGCCGAGCCCATCCTGCGGCCGCTGGAGCAGCCCGTGCGCGCGGTGGTGCTGCCGCTGCGCGACGCGCGCGCCGCCGCGCGGCTGCAGGACGCGGTGCGCGCCCTCTGGCATACGGCAGGCAATAGGGCGGCGCTGCTTCGAGCACGCTGGCTCCCTTGCTCAAGAGCAGTGCGTGAGAGGAGCAGTGCGTGAGAGGAGCAGTGCGTGAGAGGAGCACGCGTTCGGGCTTGCCCTGGAGGTCCCAAGCGCAGCATTCGCTCGGAGGCCTTGCAGGCGGAGGCGTGTCCGTGGGCAGGCAGCGCTGCTCATGTTCGGGGCACGCGGCGGTGGCGCCACGGCCGCCGCTGGCCCCGCGTGCATCCCGCTCCATGCTCCGCCGGTGCGCAGCCTCGGTTGGTTGTCGGGCGTGCGGGGCCGTGACAGGGCCACTCCGCGCGCGCAGGTCAGGCGGCAGCTGGCGCCGCTGCTGCCGCGCGGCGGCCTGTGGCCGCAGGACCCCGCGCTGCTGCACGCCACGCTCTTCCACGCGTCGCCGCACGCCGTGCGCGCCCGGCCGCACCCGCGCCGGGGCGCGGCGGCCGGCAGCAGCCCCGCGCTGTCCGGCAGCGGCGCCGGGGCTGTTGCAGCGCCCCTGGGGTTGTGCAGGGTGGCCCCAAAGACCCCGTTGGGCATGGCCAGCTGCGGGCTCTGTTCGCGCACTGTGCACAGGCACGGCTCAAAGCTGAGCGCGCCCAGCAGGTGCAGGCTGCCGGTCCATCCGCGAGGGCCGCTCCGCGCATGGCGCCGCGCTGACGCGTCCGGCAATGCCGCGCGCGCAGCACCCCGTGCGCGCGACGGGCACGCAGGTCGCGCTGGAGGTGGCGGCCGTGCGCGCTGCAGCCGCGCCGCTGTGCCCGCCCGCGGTTGTGCTCGAGCGCGTCGTGCTGACGCCGTCCGGCAACCTCCTCGCCTGCTGGCAGGTCGCCGGCGGCGCCGACCCGGCCGCCCTGCGCCGGCGCGCCCCTGTCCCTGATTCTGAGTGACCCCCCGGCGTGCAAGCGCGTCGCCGGCAGGTCGCCGGCAGCGCCGGCCCGGCCGCCTTGCGGTACCGTGGCAGCCATGGCCGAGCCCATGCCTGGTCAGTTTCAGCAGCAGCGCTGTCGGGCGTCGGCATGGCGCACCGACAAGCCTGCCTGCCGGGCGCACTTCATGCCTCGCACCGTCAGCTGCGCTGCTTGTGACAGCAGCTCTACGCCCGGCAGCGGCATCCCCCTCTCACCTGACTCGAGCAGAGCACGCCGCGCAGGGCGCTGCGGGCCGCGCTGCCGCGCGCGCCGCCGCCAGAGCAGCAGACCGTGACCGAGCTACACATTCTCTACACCACGCTCGCGCGCGTCGTGGCGCCGCCGGATGACGCCGGCTCCCGGGCGCCAAAGGGCGGCGGCGGCAGGGACCGGGCCCGGGACCGGGGCAGGAGCCAGGGCGACAGGCCGGGCGGCGGCGACAGCAAGCACGCGCGCGCCCTGCACGCGCGCAGCGGCGCCGGCGCCGGCATTCCCGCCGGCAACGGGAGCGACGCGGCGGGGGCGGTGCGCGCGGCGGTGGACGCGATGTCGGCGTCGCTGTGCGGCCTGCAGGCCACGCTGCCCGAGCTCTGGTGCGCTGCAACTGGGTGTCATGGCCGCACTGTTGACGGATTGCCTCCCCCCTGGGTTCCCGCAGGTCGCGTCGCAAGCCAGAGTGGTGGGGCGCGCGATGCGGCAGCGGTTGCAGTCCTGCTCACGGCCCAGCACCAGCTGGCATGCGGCCGCATGCCGCTCGGGCTCCTGACCCTTGGCGTGCAGCGGCGAGGTGCCACCGCATATGTGGCGTCGCTGGTATGTCCAGCTTCACCTGTTGCTGTAGACACACTCTCCTTTCCCCAGCATGCCTGGAGGCAGTTCCTGTCTAGCATGCGCTGGAAAGTATGCTGCCGGGTTTCAGGCATGTGGTGGCTCGCAGGTATGTGGAGGAAGAGGACATGCTGGCACTCGCGCTCGGCGGCCGCTTTGTGCAGCACTCGGCGCCGCTGCTCTGCGATGCCAGCCTGGCTCAGCCTGATGCACAGCAGGTGCAACAGGTGTGAAATCTTCCCTGTCACGCCCCCCGTTTATGATTCTTCTGGCTTCAGCCGGCGGCCTGCTCAGCCTGCGGCCGCAGGCTGGAAGAGAAGATAGCGTTTTGCGGCGCCTCAGTGAGGTTGCAAATTGCAGGGTTGATAGGGTGTTCATGCATGTCATGTTGATATCTTCACGCTAGCTGTCCAGTTTGCACAGACCCAGCTTTCAGAATGAGCGCAAAGCTGCTCATGGGAACCTTGCCTGCTGTGTAGTCGATTTGCGGGTCAATCATCAGTTCAGCATGTGTTCCATGCTTATCCTGTGCCTGTTCTTGATGTTGGGAATCCCAGAATGCCTGGTAGCTGCAAATGATGCTTCTTTCATACAGTGCCAGGAACCTGGCACATGCGCATGCACAAAGTGGTAATGACCTGTCGTGCCTTAACTCAGTGCCGTGCTGTGTAATAGTATCAAAGGATGCAAAAGATCCTTTGATGTTGATTGCAGATGCGATACGGTACACTCCCTAGAATGCCACGGCATGCACCATCACACGCGTCACAACGGCCCTGTTCCTACACGCCTTCATACGTGTCATGTAGTACTTACTGCATCTCCATTAACACTCTGCATGATGACCACGCAACACCAGTGCGCATAAAGAATGGGCAACGAGAGTAACATAAGAATGGCAAGGGGGACGCTGGAGCAAGGCGCACCAGCTCGAGCGCACGAGCGCTCAGCATGATAACAGGCAGACCTAGACCACATTCAAGACATGGCCTCTGACCCATCAACCAGCACGGCACTGTTACAATGCATACTGCGTTGCATGCGTTTTATCATAACATGCTGTGTGTGCAATGAGCGCAACTCGCATCACGGTAAAGTGGCTCAGGGACCGGACAAACAGGCGCCTGCAACAACTAATCTGTCACCCCTCATATGCCGTTGCCTGGTGCAGCAGCGGGTGCCGCAGCATGCTGTGCTCTCAACCTGTGCCAGGCCGGGCAGAGTCCGGCCGAGGGGGGGTCGGGCCCATTAAGGTGGGCCGCTCAGAGCGTGCTCGCCTGCCACCCCAGCGTGTACTCCAGCTGCTTCTTGGGGTTGAAGTAAAGCGTGCTGATCAGGAAGTCGCGCAGCCAGATCATCTGCGCGCACGCGCAGCACTTCACATCAGCGAGCCGCCAGAGCCAGCCTGAGGAGCATACGCCCGACGGCGCCCAAGCATCGCTCGGACAGCCTGGAGCCCTGAGGTGGTCACCGAGGACAAGCAAGGCGCCGTGCAGGGGCCGTGCAGGACAAGCAAGGGGCCGCCGGCCTGTAGCAAGCCACAGCACAGGAGCTGCAGCGTTTGGGGACTGTAAGACGCCAGCCCAAACTAGGATGCGCCGAGTCATCTCAGCGCAAGCAAGACGGTGCATGCGCGGCTTCTGTGGCTGCCAGCGCGCCGTTCACGCCAACGCGACGCCCGCAGCGCACCGGCAGCGGCTGCGGCATGACGGCCCGCTCGGCGTTGTTGTGCGCGAGGTCCACAAGCGGCGCGCAGCGCGCCGTGCGCCGGCGCTCCATGGCGCGCAGTGCGTCGGCGATCGCCGCCGGGTCCGCGGCCGCGAACGCGGCCGCGGCATCGGCCGGCGCGCTGCCCGCCGCGCAGCACGCATCGCGCAGCGTCGCGGCCATGTCCACGGCGTCCTCCAGCGCCATGGCGCCGCCCTGGTCCGGACAATGTCAGGCACCACGGCTCAATCACTGCATGGGTCTGGATGTCCATAGCACCTGGGCTCGGTCTTTTAAGTCGTGTGGAGCTGCACTGTAGAAAGTTGGCGAAGTAAGTTGCACGGCGTCACTCCAAATGGCTTTTAGAAAGGACTTTTGAGGCATGCAGGATGGCGTAGGCAAGAATTACCCATCAGGGTGTGAGTCCTTCATGCATGAGTATGTTAGTATGTCATGTAAATTTGCATACCAAGGCAGTGGCGTATACTGTATTGCCCAGAGCGCTCTGTGCCGCCCGCGGAGGAGCGTGGGGCAGGCCGCCCTCACCTGGCCCACCGCCGGCGTCGTCGGGTGCGCGGCATCTCCCAGCGCCGTCACGCATCCGCGGCCAAACGCCTCGCCAGGGGTCAGTTTGCTGCCGCATGACACACAAAGTTCAGACATGGGTTTACATGCATGACGCCCGTCAGCCAGTGTCTGCAGGAATAATTGGAGCAGTGAGCGGCGCTGATGGTCTCGCCCACGGACAAGTCGCTTGCTTCGCAAGCTTCACGAGCGCTGCAGCATCAAGCGTGCGGTGCCGCCACACGCTGCCTGCAGCACGCAGACAGGCGCGCCATGCCCTCATGCACGCGCCATGCACTCGCACAGATGAGCACTCGCAGGCCGTGCAGCAAGGGGGCGGCGCACCGGTCGCCCACAATGGACAGGTACAAGTGCTCGTCGGGCGTGTTTGTGACGTAGTCCTGGATGTGCAGCGGCAGGCCGACCACCCACCGCTCCAACTCCGCGCGCATCGCGCCCTTGTCCTTGTGCTCGTGCACGAAGCTCTGCGCGCGCAGAACGGCGGGACTTGGCTGCGGTGCTTGCCGTCCAGCGAAAAATACCTCGGCTGCGCAGGAACGCAGGCATAAGGAGCGCACGGCTTGCCTGCGCCTGGTCTGCAAACGCACCGGGCAGGCCAGCCTCGACACGCAGCTCGCAGCGGGCGCAATGACATGGACATGTACATGCAGACTTCAGCTGGCGAGCATGTCTGCGAGCGCCGCGATGTTGAGCTGGGGGGAGAGCGTGCGCTCCTTTTGCGACTCTCACAGCAGGAGAGCCCTGGCCCCTCGCAGCGCAAAAGCCCTGCACCCTCGGAGCAGGAGAGCTGCGGAGCAGGAGAGCCCGGGAGGGCGGGCGCGCCTCTGGCACCGGTCGGCAGACAAAATAGTACGCACGGTCGGGTGACACCGGGTATGTGCCCACCATCAGGCCTTCGGGGCCGCCCATGACCACGCGGAAGGCTGGCCGCGCGTCCGGCAGGCCCTGCTCGAAGTCGGCCATGCCCCTGCACGCGGACCGGCGCGGGCCTGAGGGCAAGCGTGCGCGCTCTGGGCCATGCCTCTCACATGCATGCAGCACCCACACAAGCGCCCACACAGCCAGCTCTGAGCATCGTATGTGAAGGCAAAGTGTGGGTATGGACGCCGCAGAGCGAAGCACAGCGTACTCTACTTTACGCAGGACACAATATATGGATTATCGAAACACGACACACACAATTCCGCATGCAGCGGCTGCAAGCGGATAGCGAACCAAACAATGTGTTTGTCTTGCACCACGCACAAGCCAAACACTTCCTAACAGTTGAGCGTAGGTGCTTGGCACTACCTCAACAACAGCTTGATGCCGCACTTGGTCCTGGTTCAAGCCTTTTCTAGAGCACACATACGGGAGAATGAGTTTACATAGCTAACAGCCAAGCAGGACCGAGGCGGGGCCGCACCGGAAGCAGGACCAGCCCGCGTACTGCGGCTTGGGCAGCCCGAGCGACGCACCCACCTGCGGGGCATCGCAGGGCGCCGGTAAGCCCGGCACGAGCACAACGGGCCTGACACGCGGGCAATACCATGTGCGTCAAATCAACACGCTCGCGGCGGCCCGCCCACCTTGCTCATGACGCCGTCGGCGCCCACGACCACCTTCGCCCTGATGCTCGAGCCATCCTCCAGCTCCACGACGGGGCCTGCATGCCACAGGGGCACGTGTCGGAGCCAAAACAGGCACGACCCTGCAGCGCGCAGCAGCGCCACGCACGCCCTGCAACGCACGCCCTGCACGCGCGGCGGTCGGCGGGCCAGGCCGCACCCTCGTCGAAGTGGGTGACGCCCTTGACGCCCGTGCTGGTGCGGACGACGCCGTCGGCCAGCTGCGCCGCGAGCGTGGACTGCAGCTCGTTGCGCACCAGGCCGCGCAGCTCGTGCGGACCGCCCGCGCAGTCGGCGATGTTCAGCCCGTTCAGCTGCTTGCCGCGCTTGTTGTAGGCCTCCATCCTGCGCGCGCAGCCTGGGGCTGTCGCCGCGCGCACCAAAGTGATTGCAAGGACTGAAAGCCACTCTGGAAGCTACCTGTTGAAAGACTGACTGTTCTGTACACTGCATACGAACCATGACAATCTGAGCATAAGCGAAAACGGCACATCGTCAATTATTCCCAGCTAGAACTCGAAGCTGCTTCCACACCTGCTGCAATTGGTAGGCAACACCGCTGCTGACTCTCAAGCAAAATGGCCACGCACCGCTCAACCTGCATGGTGTGCTTGGCGCGGAGCTCGTCCGCGACGCCCAGTGCGGTCAGCGCGCGCCAGGCGTTGCTCTGCATCATAATGCACGCGCCGGCCTCACGCAGGTGGGGCGCCCGCTCCAGCACCGTCACGGGGATGCCCACCTGTGAGGCGCACACCGCGAGCGTTACTCAAAAGCGCACGCAATTCCCGGTAGTAAGTACAGACATAAACATCAAGCACAGAACACGCGAGTCCTGGCAGTAAGTACAGACACACACTTCACGCACAGAACACTACGAGTGAAGCTGCCTTAGGCATGCTCACGCTTGGACCAAAGAACGCGCCGGCATTAAGTATGGTCACAAAGTGCACACCCGCTGCAGGCCGACCGCCGCTGCCAGGCCGCCTATTCCGCCGCCGACAACGACAACACCGTTCTCCATGTCTGCACAGGTAGCGCAAATTCTAAGCACATCCACTCAGCACAGCAGGAACCAGACAGAATTTCTGATACGACCAAAGGCATATGAACGTGCCTTTGTTTAGTGGCCAGAGTTTCTCAGTTATTTCACCTGTACTACTTTACTACTTTTAAGTGCAAGCGAAGCATGGCAGCCAAGATCCCCGCTGACATCGGCAATCATACTGCAGACAAGGCCAGGCTCAAATAATACATACTGACACCTATAGAAGCGGATGGGCTTACAGGCGCAAGCAGCCTCAAGTGCAAGCCAACGGGTGATCAGGACCTTTGGGCGCAAAGAGGCCCCGCACCCCCAGTTGACGCCCGTGTCTGCAGACATATTCTGCGCTGGGCCCTGCTGCTTCTCCCTGTACGCACATCTGCCTTGAAGCTAACCGCAGGTGCGGTGGGCAGAAGCAGACGGTTCATGCTTTACTTGGCTGCACAGAGCTGCAAGCAGGTTGCAGCGCTCAGTCAAAGGCTACATTCAAGGCTCGGTGCGGTTTGCTATGCTGCAAGTTACGTAAATGTGACACAACCTAGCGGGCCATGCTGTGTGCCCAGCATGCCCACGGTCATCGGTCAGGGTGGCATGCTGGGTGCGCAGCATGTGAGCTGGCTGCAAGTGCCGGCATGTGTGCGCATGGCGTGCGCATGAGCGTCTGCCATCTAATTACAATCATCACACATCCCATAAAGTCTCAAGGTGACCGATGCTTACTACCAGGACAAAGCTGGCACCGTCCGCTCACTCAGCCACGCGCAGTGCTGGTTGGCAGCGGAGAAGACTGCACATATCACTCTGCCCACATAAACAAGAAAATACTTCGGTGTGTGTGTACCGTGCAAAGATATACTTCGGCGTGTGTGTACCATGCAAACCGTATGCATGCAACGCATAGCTGCAACAAAACGACCCCACTGGCTTCTCTATGTCCTTCCTGCCACGGCAGCGCATATACCCGTATAAAACACCACATACCACTATCTAGTGCCCCGGTCCAGTGACCATGCGCAGATGCTAGGACCTGGCTGGCACTTCAGCTCGCCGCACTCTTAGACCGCCAACGTGGCCCCCCCTACAACCCCTCGTGCACGCAGCTTTGTCATGAGCAGCACAGCCGGCCACACAGCAAGCTGGCAGTCGGTAACTTTAGGAGCAAACAAGCGCGCACCACACCCAAGGCCCTGCCGCAGCAGCTGCGCGAAACGCGCCAGGCCGCACACGGCCACACGCTCGATGTGCCCGCAGGGGCGTCCTTTACGGTGCTTCCAGTGCAGCGCAGTCAGCGCGGCTTGGGCTCAACCGCCGTCATGGCGCGCCGCACCGGACGCCGCGGCCGCGCGTCAGCCCGGCCGTCAGGCTGCCGGGCATCACCGCGGCAGGCGCTGCAGGTCGTCGGATGACCCGGGCTTGTCCGCGCGCGGCTCCGGCTTGGCGGTCAGCGTGGCGGGCGGGACGTAGTACAGCACGAGCGAGACGGCGGCCGTCAGGATGCCGAGCAGCAGCTGCAGGCTCGGCTCCAGGCCGAAGAAGGCGACTGAGATGGCCATGGTCACCAGCATCGCGGACGAGGTCGCGTACACCTGCGGGCGCGCGGGGAGGATGTGGCGCCCAGGCCCAGTGCGGCGCGCTGCAGCGACTCGGGGCTGTCCCACCACCAGTGGGTGTCCTCAGACTGAGAATACCCACTTGCGACACGAACCAGAGGCGCAGTCCTCACAAGCCTGACACCGGCCGCCTGCCTGTGCGTGACGGCATGCATAGCGCCCCCAAGCTCGACAGGACTCGCAGCGCATTTGCTCCATGCCTGCGCAGCGCAGCCTTACGGCGCACTGACCGCACAGCAAGAGAGTACTGGGCCCTGACCCTGACAGGGCGCAACACCACTGCAAGAGCACGCCGGGGGCGCGGCGGATGCTGCCGGGCGCGCGGGCCGCGCGCCTTCATAATGGAGTCGGCAAACTTCATGACCCACGACACGAGCAGCCCGCTGAACGCCAGGTTGGCCACCACCAGCACCGTCACCCAGTTGTAGCCGCGCACCAGCGCGGTCAGCCAGGAGCCGTCCACAAAGCCTGCGCGCGTTGCCCGATTCAAGCGAAGCGACACACCATGCCAAGGCAGCGCAGCACGCGCGACGCCCGCCAGATGCTGAGGCTGTGCACCCAATAGGGTAGGGTACAATACTGTAGGTGAGGGTACGGCTACTCCCCATCACACCGTATGCAGGAGAAAGTGCACCCAGGAGGTGCTGGCAGGCGCAGGGCGGGTGAAGGACGGCCGCGGCGCGGCGCGCCTGAGCGCGCGTCGGCAATGGTGAGCCCGAGCGCGTTGAACGCGACGCCGAAGGAGTACAGCTGCATGTTCTGCCAGTACAGCGAGTCGCTGGTGCGCTTCATGACCCACTCCGTGTACACCGCGGCCAGCGCGCTCAGCAGCGCGCTCAGCACGCCCAGCGCGTAGCCCTGGCGCGGCGCGCACGGGCGCGCGTGGGGGCGCGCGGGGCCGGGCGCGCAGCGTGCCGGGCGCCGGGACGGCGGCAGGTGCCAGCGCGCCAGGACACGCGCGTACCTGTGTGTGTTCGTCGTCCAGCCGAGCGGGAGCAGGCCTGACGAGGAAAATCCGGGGTGCGCAGGCACATGCATGAATCGCAAACAGGGTTCGGCGCGCAAACAGGGTGTGGCGCCCACCTGGAAGGGCGCCGTGAACAACGACTTGCCCTCGCAGTTTGTGTTCACCTGCCGCGTCGCCGCGCAGCCGTCAGCGGGCTGCCGCCTCTGGCGCGGCGCGTGCGGAGCACTGCACGGCCATGCAGACCTGGCGGCCCCGCCGCACAGAGGCGCGCCCTTGCTCGCATCGCAGACGCAACGCAGCGCGCTTCTAGCATGCCAATCGGCTCCGCGCAAGCGGAGCATGCCAGCCGCGCGATGACCCTGCACGCATCGTGCGTCCAGCCCGAGGCTGAGGGCCTTCTGTGGGCTGCCTAGCCGCCCGGCGCGCCTGGCTGATGGTAGCCCCGATCATGAGCAGCAGCAGCGCAAGCGCCTGCAGCAGGCTCAGCGGCCGGCGCAGGCAAGCCCACAGTAGCAGGCCGGTCGTCACGATCTTGAGGTTGCCCAGGATCTGGTACGTCGCGGCGTCAACATGCCGCAGCGTCCAGAACTGCGCGCGGCGCAGGCCCGCACGTCGGCCACCACATGCGCCGGAGCGCGTCCGGGGCATGTCAGCGCCGCTCCCCGGCACGACCGCACCCTAAACAGGTTCAAGCGAGCCTGTGCGCGTGCACGGATGGCGCGATGCAGCATCGCCTTGCAGCCACGTTAGGGGAAGCGTGCGCAGGCTGGCGCCACATCAGCTCCCAGCGTGCACGCGGCACGGCCAGCCATGGCTGCAGCCTAGCAGCGGCTAAAGCAAGCCGGCGCCTGGAGAGCGCAGCACACGCTGTGCCACTGCTGGCGGCAGGCAAGGCGAAGCAGCAGCGATGCATGCTGGTATATGAGCATTGGCAACAGGTGCGGGGTAGACACAGGAACGCATGGAGTCGATTCGGGCATGCAGCCTCCATGGATGCTCCATGTCAGGCACTCATCTGTACGGTCGTCCAGCAGAGTGCAGCTGCTACACGCATGGCATGGCTGTGCGGCGCGCTGCGGCCGCCGGCCGACCCTGAGCCCGGCGCGGGCCGCGGCCGGGCGCGCGCGCCTGCACGTTGTTGTGCAGCCAGTAGATGAGGCTGGGCACGACGAACAGCGCGGCGCCGCGCAGGCTGCGCGTGGTGCGCGCGGCCTCGGGCGCGACGCGGCGCTGCCGCGCGAGCAGGTATGTGCTGACCGCCAGCTTCAGCGCCTCGGCCAGCAGCGGCACGCTGGCCGTGTTGTACGCGTAGCCACCGCCGGGCGCCTTGCTCGCTGTGGTCAGCAGGCCCTGCGCGGCGGGGCGGCGGGCGTGCAGCGCGCCGGCAGCAATACCCTAACGGCGCATACTGCCACCGCTAGGGCTGGCAGCCTGGAGGAGGCGTGCCAGCTGTTCCGGCTCCAAGTGGCACTGTTGCGAGTTGTGCGCGGTCACTGGAGTTACAACGTCGTGGCACAGCTGTGCTATGACTCCCTGTGTAAAACAACAAGCGCGGTGTGTGGGTCGATGCAAGAAGCAGCAGGCTCAACAGCGGAGTAGTGGCAGAGGCAACCTTGCAGGCTGAAACCACTCAGTCAACAGGCCAGTGCTCCACAAAGTCATCTCTCTGCCTGTGAGTCAGGATCACCTCTGACGGTGCTGGGGGAGCCCGCGCCTGCGAGCTGGTTGTCAAGGTCAGAATGGTTGCCATCATAACCGTCTGGGCTTGCCCGCCTGCCATCAGGGCACTTGGCACTTGGGGCTATGCTTTGCTGCGCACTAGCGTACATGTTGCATGCCCACTACGCGCCTAGCACGCTGCCTAACAGATCGCTCGTGTGCTTTTCGTATGATGAAAGCGCATATGTTGTGGTGCAGTGAACACTGCAGATCACTTGTGCTTTTGTCTCGGGCTTGGCGTGTGGCTCTGCCTGAGGGTTCAGTCATCAGGGCCGGGCCTCCTGCAAATACGAGGTGGAGCTGTTGCCTGGAGGTCTGCATCGCTGCCCGTGCGATCAAGGTCTTGCCTGTAAAGGACTCTGCCAGTTGCATCAGCGCTTGGCTTCTTGTGGCATAGACAAACGTCTCGCACGCACGAGGCGCTGTACATCACACCTCTGTTGCTACACCAACCGCCCGGCTGCGCTGCGCGCCAGCTCGAACCCCGCCCGGCGATGGCCGGCAGTGCCGCGCTGACAGGCGTGACAGCGCTGGTCGTCGCGCGGTCCGGCGACGCGGTCGACTACCGGCGCGTGCTGGAGGCGCGACTGGCCAGCCTGGGCGCGCGCGTGGCGCAGCGGCTCGGCCGCGAGGTCACGCACGTCGTGTTCCGGCGCGACTGCGGCGCCGAGCGCGCGGCCGAGGACGCGCACCTGCGCGAGCTCTTCGAGCGCGCCGCCCGGGCACAGGCGCGCACCGTCGTTTTGCAAGTGATGTTGACGTCGAGCCTTCCGTTTGCAGCTCAAGGCAGGACGGTTGCCTACTATGGCGGACGGGGCTGCTTGTGTGCAGGTACTATGGTTGCGCGGTCGCGGTGTTGCGCCCGTGTGTCTGCTGCATGTGTACCCAGTGCTTTCCTTGTGTGCCCTGACGGCGCTGAGGTCCCAGCAGCTTGTGATGCAAGCATGTGTGCAACCTACGCAGGTGTCCCAGCTGCAACCCGCGCATAGCAAGCAAGTGAGGTTTGGAGCAATTGCGCGCGCAGAGCAATGTCCCCATCCATTTTATCGAGCCGCTCTGGGTGGACAACTGCGTGCGCACGGACAGCCGCGCACAGGTCTGGCCTCAGCTTTTGCCCCATGCTGTGCTGCGTCTGCACTGTACGAGGGCGCCGCGGCTGACCCGTGCCGACCCTGGCCGCAGGAGCAGGCCTTCTCGATTCCCTGTCCAGCAGCCGCCCTGCTCAAGGCTAGGACGCCGACATCTGGCACAGGCACGCCCCCTCCTTCACCACACTTGGCTTGGGGACAAAGGCGGCTGCTTGGGGCGCACGGCGACAACAGCTGCTGCGCCCCAAGCGCCGCTCTGCACCACGTAGCGAAGTTGTCAATGCCAGGGTTCCTGTTTGCCGTTACGCAGCCCGCTGGGCGCTTCCGACAGCGCCCCGCGCGCGCAGGCAAGAAGCGCAAGCGCTCGCTCGCGCCGCGCGCGGCCGAGGAGCTGGCGCTCGACGTGACCGCGGCGGAGCTGTCCAGCTCGCAGCAGTTTGCCGCGCCGCTGGCCGCGCTGCCGGGCGCGCGCGCAGGTGCCGGCCCGCGCGGCGCTGGCGCAGCGCCCCGCTTTGCTGGGGCACGCGGTGGCATCGCCCTGCTCTGCTCTCGTCCTGTCGAACCAAGCGCCGCATGCGTGCGCAGCCCTTGCCATACCACCAGTGAGGCCCAAACCTGGAGGCTGCGGGCGCAACGTTACACCACAGACTTTGGAACTCACCCTGGATTGCAATGACCAAGCGGCAGCACCGCGGGCCGCGCAGGGCCGGCGCGCGCGCACGCCACGGCAGCCCAGCGCGGCTGGGACCGGGGCGCGGCCGCGGCTCGCGCGCGCGAGGTACGCCCGTCCAGCGGCCCACCCGCCAAGCGCCAACGCGGCGTCACCTGGGGTGCGAGCGCGCCGGCTGACGCCGCGCCGAGCCGGCCGCTTGCGCGCCCCGCCGTCGCGGCGGGTGCGCACCGGCCGCTCGAGCCGGGCGCACCGCCTTTGCGCTGGGCTGGCCTCTCGGCAGACGCCCCCGTGGCCGCAGCAGCCGCGGGCGCGGGCCGGACAAACGCGACTGTAGCACCAGACATCATAGATGGGGCCGTGGCTGCTTGTCCGACAGTGGAGCAAGCGGGCGCCGCGGCCGGCGAGCGTGCAAAGGCGGCAGCCTCGGTTGCGGCGTCTGGCGCCTGCTTGCTGGGCGCGAGCGGCGAGGCAGGCGAGGGCGGGGGCGCGCTGGGGCAGCCGCCGCCGCGCGCCTGGGGCGAGGACACGCAGGCTGCCGCCGAGACCCTGGAGCAGCTGCTGTGCGCGGCGCGGCTGCCTGGTGCGCCGCGCTGTCCAGGAGGGTTGCCAATACAGGCACGTGAGTGACGGACGAGGACAGGTTTGGAGTGTGAATTTGCAGATGCTTTGGTGCCCGCTTGCTTGTTAAGCCTCTACCTGGGTTAGACGCCGCGTGCCACTCAGAGGACGGCTGTGCGGCGCAGGCGCGGGGCGCGCTGCTGCCGCGCGCCCCGACTGCAGCTACGCCGCGACGGGCGGCGCCGGCGCAGCCGCGGCGCAGCCCGGCGCTGCTGCCGCGGCGCCCGCCGGCTTGCGCTCCAGCGCGCGCGTGCGCGCGCGGCGCGGCGGTCAGTCGCCGGTGGTGGCTGCGCCGCGCTCGGCGCCGCGCGGGGTGCTGCGGCGCGCAGCGCAGCCGGCAGTGGCAGAGGGGGCTGAGCTCGCGCGCGTCACCACGCCAGGCGGCGCTGCACAGCCCACGGCCGGTGCACCAGTGCAGGGCCGGGCGCGCCGCGGGTCCGGCTCCGGCGGGGCGCCTCCGGCCAGCGCCAGGGCCGCCGCGTCGCGCGCGCCCTCAGGCAGGAGGCGCGCGGCGAGCGCGCGCGCCGCCGGCGAGCGCGTGTCCACACCTCCCACAGGTGCGCCCTTCACAACTTTGTGTTGACCCGCTTCCCCAGCCCTTGCCGACCAGGGACACAGCGAGAACAGCGGCCTGCGGGACTGTATAGGATTGTATGTACATCTCGTGCGGCCCCTTGCGCGAGCAAGCATTGATGTCTGCCCTCACCTCTCAGTGACCGCCTGTGCTCGGTGAGACAGTGCTCAAATATTTGATATGCTGCAAGGGACCTGCGAGGCTCCCATATTCGCGTCCCTGCTCGAGCACTGCTCCAAGCCGCGGCGGGGTGCCTGGCAGGTGCAGCGGTGCCGCGGCGGCTGCGCTCGCGTGCAGGGCGCCTGTCCGCGCCCGCGTGCAGCGCCGCCGCAGACGCGCGCGCGCAGCCGCCCGCACGCCCTGCCATGGCGCCGGAATCAAAACAGTCTTGTGCAGGAGAGGATGCAGCGCATGCCGCGAGCGGCGTGGCGCATGCATGGCCGCGCCCAGCGCTGCCGCGCCCGGACGGGGCGGCGCCGGCGCGCGCAGCCGAGCGGACCAGCGCAAGCGCTGCGCACGGCGCCGGCCCCGAAGGCAGCGTACGGGGGCCGTCCGGCGTGGCCGCCAGGCAGGCCCTACCAGGCTCGCACTCAGACCCCGTACGCATCGCAGCGGCGACGGGCACGCAAGGGGCGGCCGCGCGGGCCCCGCCAGCCGCCGCAGCGGCCGGGCGCGCGACGCCGGCGGGCGCCGAGCGGGCGCCTGGTGTGTCAATCGGGGGCGCGTCGCGCCAAAAGGTGGCCCCAGCCGGTGCAGCGGGCTGGGCCAGGAAGCGCGCCGCCAGCGCTATGGGCTTCCAGGGGCTCCCGGTGACGCCCGGCCGCGCGGGGCCGCGCGCTCGCAGCCCAGATGAGAACGACGCCGGCGCGTGCAACGCGCCGCGCTCGCGCGGCCCGGAGCGCGGTCCCGCCTCGGGCGCGCCGCCGGGCGCCGCGCGCGCGGCCGCGCCGCAGCGCGCGCCCTTTGGCGTGCTGGCGGCGGGCGGCGCGGCGGGGCTCGGGGCAGGGCCAGGCACGGAGGGCGCGCCTGCGGGCCCCGCGCCGGCAGCGCTGCTCCTCCGCGCGCAGGGCGGCGGCGAGGGGCCGCGCCACGGCATCCTCGGCGTCTCCTCAGGCGCGCGCGCGGGAGCTTGCCGCGCCCCTGCCGCCTGTCTATGGGACGGCATGAGCACTGACAGCTGAATTGTCCCTTAGGCGCCTGGACGGCGAGCCTTTGCTACTGCAGTGCAGTGCCATGCCATTTTGCCGCATGCACCGCGGACCACGCGGCCGTGTGGCACGCTGCGGTCCAGGGTGCGGTCTGGGGTGGCCGCGCGCACCAGCTGCAGCGGCCCCGCTCGGCGCGTCACACTCACCGTGCATCCTGTGCAAGCCAGAGCCCACGGCCTGAGCTCGCTGCCTGCTGCGGCCCCGCGCAGTGGCGCCCGGGCAGGCGGACGTGCCCGCGGCGGCCCGGCGGCTGCGCGGCCTGCGGCTGTGCATGGCCGGGCGGGAGGAAACCGTCACGCACCTGGTCATCGGCGCGCCGCGGCGCACGCTCAAGGCGTGCCCATCTCCGCCCTGTTTGCATAGAGCTGCCACCGCTGCGCTTTGCATGAAGGGGTTTGCTGCGCGCTGGGCCCCAGCCACTCGCCAGGCCTCCGTTCCCAGGCACCAGGCGCTTGACTAGGAGGTGGGAGTGAAGCCGCGTGCGCATGTGCGCCACTGCATGTCTCGCGTGTCACAAAGACGGGAGGAGCAGAGGCCCTGCACCATGTGTGCAGGTGTATACACAGCGAAACCCTCTCCGCACAAGCGTCTCACCACAGGCTGCGGGTCGCCAAGGGCTCTCAGCGGCTGCGCAAGAGCCCTGACCCTCGGGGCGCTCGGGGCCGCCCGCGCAGGTGCTGCTGGCCGTTGCAGCCGGCGCCTGGCTGCTGGCGCCGGAGTGGGTGTGTGCGTCGCTGGAGGCCGGCCACTGGCTGCCCGAGGCGCCGTTCGTGGCGCAGGCGCGCTCGCCAGCCGCCGTGCCTGCCGCGGCGTGTGTTGAAAACAGCAGGGCCGTGCTGGGCCTGCAGCAGATGGCCCCTGCCGGCGCCCTTTCAAGCGTGACTGCCACTGCTTCTAGCGATGCGCAACAGTCCCTGGCGGCCTGTTGGCACCAGCTGCGTCCTTTGTGCCCTGAGCCTGGGCACGACTGCCAAGCACAGGCAGTGCCGTCGCAGAGGTGGCAGCGCAGGCGCTGTCATCAGGGTGCCTGGGGCGCAGACGCGTGCGTGACACAGTGCCTGACGGCCGACCTTGCGCAAGGGCCGAGATAGAGGGCTGCTGCCATTGTACCAACACACCACAAACCCGTGCAGATCACTTTTGCCGATGCGGCCGTCCGCGCGCGCGCCGCGCGCGCTGCCGGCTGCGCCCCGCTGCTGGCCGGCGAGCGCGTGCACGTGTGCGGGGACGCCGGCGGCGGCGCCGGCAGCGGCGCCATGCTGCGGCGCCTGGCGGCCGCCCTGGGCGCCAAGGTGAGCACGTCGGGCCGCTCGCATGGCTATGGCAGAAGCCTGTGGGCTGCAGCAGGGGCTATCATGCAGTGTGGCGTGGCTGCGGCTGTGTCTCTGCCGCTGGCTCATGACACAGGGTCCTGTGAGCGCCTCTGCACATCTCCTGTGCTGCGTCCTGCCTGAGGCTCCTTACCAAGTGCTCAGGAGCAACAGCCCGCGCTTGCAGGTAGTGGGCGCGCGCGGCTGCACGCTGGCGGTGGTGGTGGGCGGCGAGGTGGCGCCGGCCGGCGTGCCCGCCGCTACGCGCTGCGTGCGCGAGGAGTGGCTCCTCACGGCCGCCGCGCAGCACCGCCGCCCGCCGGAGGGCTTTGCCGCACTCAAGGCGCCTCGCAACGAGCCTGGCAACTGGTTCGCGTGCAACCAGAGCGCCGAAGTTGCCTGCTGACCTCGGACAGCCGGAGAGCGCCAGTGCCCTGGCGTCAGCACGCAGCCAGCCTGCCTGGCTGCTCAGTGGCTCAGCGCGAGCGCACATGGTAGAGGGTCAAACTTTGAGGTTGCCAGTACTTTGCAGGCCTCACGCGTGCAGACAGCTTTGCTACGCCCGCGCTTAACGCGGCGAGCCACAGTAGCCCGTTGGTTGTGCGCGCCGTACACCTTTGACAGCAGTGCGCATCAGTGTGGCCGCTACGATGAGACATGCCCCGCTGGCACAGGCTTCCAGCACAAGCTACCCATCACAGCAAGACTTATAACTTATACAGTCTTGCTCATACACTTTAAGCAATCTAGCTTGACAAGAAACAGGACAAGGGCTGCGTGCGTAGTGGAATGCTGGGCAACATCCATGCCGATACACAGCACAACCACCCCGAGCAAGAGCGGCGAGAGTGGCGTGAACTGCGCTATCTCTGCAAGGAGTACCTGGTCAGCTCTACTTTTAGTGCCCGACCTAGCTGCAGTGATCAGTCTCGGTGCGAGCCTCGGCCACCTTGTACAACACACGGTAGGGATTACGGCCAGGGTAGCAGGCACCGTTTGACGAGTTCCCGGCTCTCGCTCGGACTCGACCAAGTGCGCGTGCTGTACACGCTGTGATTGGCTATAGCTTGGCCTGTATTGCACTGAGGCTGGGCTGGCGGGCTCTCTGCAAGTTGCGGAATAGCGTGCCGCCTGGCTACGTGTGCGACCGGTCGTTGCTGAGCCGCTCGGAGGGCGGAGGTCTTAGGTAAAGATGGCACCTCTGCTGCTGAGATCGCCGGTGGCGCCGGCGCTGGGACGCCCGGCAGCATGCAGGCCACCTCGCCGCTGCCGCCTGCCGCCGGCTGCTCAGGCCGCGCCGTCGCCTGACATGGACAGGTGAGTGACCCCGAGGGCCTGCAGCGCTGGCGCTGAGAAGCTGTTGACATCACAGCGAGATGTGCACAAGCTGGCTCCAAGGTTCCGTGACTGCCTGCCAGCCGTTCGAGCGTCTGTACGCCTGTGGCCGAAAGGTCGGGACCTGCAGTACGCTAGGCCGACTGTTGGTGGGGGTGATTCTGGCTCAGGATCAGTTGCGGGCAGTGCCAGGTTGACAGCCGGCATGCCCTGATTGTATTCCGCCTCGGCTAGGAATGTGGGACGCCAAGCGGTGCAACGCCTGCAGCTCGCCTCCAAAGACACCTGATGGTTGCTGTCGCGTGGTGGCAGGCAGCTGCCGAGCCGCCAGGGCGAGCGCACGCGCAAGGCGCCCGCGGCACCGGCAGCCGTGGCAACCCAGGCGCCGCCAGCGCCGCCGCAGCAGCTGCAGGCTCGCACGGCGACTGCGCCACTTACGACGGCGATGGCGTGCGAGCTGGCCAACGCGCACGCGCCCTACATGCAGCTGGGCTCTGTCACCGTGGGCATGGGCGCCGCGGCTGGAGTCTTCGAGCGCGAGTCGCTGCTGCTGTCCGAGAACCGCAGCCCGATGAGCACGCAGGTGCGCGACCTCCTCCCGGTCGCCTCGCCACTGGCAGCTCCGCAGCGCCCGTCTGCCCATCGAGCCTGGCGTGGACGTTGCTGGACCTGTTGCCGGCGAGACGCGCTGCTGCGAAACACCGCGTATGCATGATGATTGCCAGGCCCCTGGCAGGCAGTCACCGCGCCTCTCCCCGACGTCGCGCAGGAGCTCACGCGGCACGCGGCCAACCTGGGCATGCTGGCCGTGACCACGGTCAACCCCGCGCGCAGCAAGCACTTTTACCTGGGCTTCCAGGCGGAGCACAAGCTGGGCGCTGGTGCGCCCCTTGCCCCGCGGGCCCGCCCGCCTGCCGGTGCTCTCTGCTGCCTGCATGTGGCCGGCAGCGTGCGCCCCCTTGCAACCTGAGCGGAAAACCTCTCAGATTGGCTGCTACTTTTAGGATGGCAGGCTGCATGCGCCATCAGCATGCAGTGCTTCCCTGCTGCCATCGATCGGAGACCAGCCTCGCAGTGCTGGGCGCTGGCAGCCGCGTGCAGCCGTGGTCAGCCCTGTTTGGGTCCTCTCCGGCACTGGCCCTGCTTTGCAGCCGTCTGTCGGTCAGACTCTGTCCTGCACGCCACAGTGCGCGCGTGCGCAGAGCGGTGCGAGCTTTCCTGGATGCGCCGCGCGCAGGCGCCGAGGCCGCGCAGGACCTGAGCGCGCACAGGGAGGTGCGCATGGAGGCCAAGGTGGGCGTGTTCGGGCGCGGCATGGCGTCCGTCAAGATCCAGTACTTTGTCGAGGGCCAGGCGTACGGCCTGTTCAAGGCGCGCCCCCGACGCCGCTCCCTCGCTTGCGCAGGCAGCGCTGCTCCGCGTCTGGCGTAGCCGCCGCAACCCTGGTGCTCACGCCCGCCTGCCAGCCGCGCCCTGCCGCTCCCGCACTGCCGCACGCAGCAGGGCGGCCTGCCGCGTGTGCGGCTCCCGTACTGCTATGCGCAGCAGGGCGGCCTGTCGCGTGCTGACAGGCGGGCAGCGGGCGGCGCAGGTGCGCTACCTGGTGGTGCCGGAGGAGGACTACCGGCAGAAGTGCGCGCGCGCGCTGCTGTCGCCCGCGGAGGCCGCCGCCTACCAGGAGGTCTGCGCGGGCCTGGTGGAGCCGTACAAGAACGTCGTGCGCTTTGACGGCGCGCGCGCCCAACCCCTTTGCAGCCGGCGTGGCTGTTCCAGAATGTTGTGCCTGGCCCGGCTGCTGCTAGGGCTGCGTTGCAGTGACAGCAACGCCATGAGACCGACACACATGTTATGACCATCACATGTGAGGATCTCATGGGTGCAGCTGCACTTCATCATCATGCCGCTCGGTGGACCACAGGCCCTCAGAGACCCAGCATGCGTCGGACCGACATGCACGGCACCCGCTGCGCAGAGACAGCCGCGCCGGCGCCCGACGTGCGCGTGGCCAAGTTCACGATCGGCGACCCGGCGCGCGTGGCGGGGCATTTCCCGGACGCGCCCATGGCGCCCGCGTCGCTGCTGGTCGGCCACGGCTTTGAGACGATCGGCCTGTTTGCGGACGCGGACGCGCGCCTCGCGGCCGGCTACACCGTGCTGTCCTACAAGGGCGGCTGCGAGCGCACGCCCTGGCTCAACGAGCAGGCGATCATCACGACCACGCGCACCGGCGACACGAGCTTCCACGTGGCCATGACCGGCGCGGTCGGCGGCAACGTGCTCGCCTTTGACGTGGCCGTCGCGCTGCATGCGTGAGCGCCCGAGGCGCCGGGGCCAGGGAAGCGCGGACGCGCGATACAGGTAACATTTTTGACGGGGTCGAAGCGACCTGGGACGCGGGCTATGGCACGTCGCGCCGCGCGAGCGGCGGACCTGCGGGCCGGGGCCACAACCCTCGCGACGCAGTTTTGACAGAGGCAGGCCCGACATTTCATCGGCGGTGTGGCAGCGACGCGCCGTAACTTGTACAACCTGCACGATAGCACCTGCCTGCCGCCTTCATAGCACAACTCAGTGTGCGCCTCCGGGTGTGCGTAGTGGTGGGACTCTTGGGCAGCGCTAGCGCCGGCCCGTCGCGCTTGCCTGTCAGCACTGAAGTGTATAACAACGGGCGGGTGCGAGTGTCGTGCCTAGAAACTCACTTTGTCGCGCTCTGGCAGCTGTGGAGTACATAGCAGTATGAAGCTGGGGTCTGCACATGCGCCCAGGTTAGGACTTGAGCTGTGCACATTAGGTCGCATGGGCTGTCTTCCTTTGGGGCCTGCATTGTTGCGGGATCTGTCTAAATACTCTTCTTCCAGAGCCCTTTTCACAATGTAGGGTGCCTGCGCACCGGCAGTCAGGCAGCGCGTTGTGCGGCATGCTGCCCCTTCTGCCCCCTTTTGCTCGCACCAAGTGGCCTTGCCGCTCAGAACAGACGCTGGGCGGCAGTACTCGCTGTGGACCTGCATGTGCCGCCCCTTGTGAGACTGCAGGCCTGCGAGGCATCGATGTGCGTGTGCTTAGGCAGCCATGCCACACTTGCCATGGCTCGATGCCCTCCTATGCGAGGCGCACCGGCATCTAGTCGGGCTGGGAAATTTCATGGGTGCTTTTGCAGCTGCCGCGCCTGGGTGTATGACCCTGTTGGGCATGAAAGAGCGCGCTCCGCCCGAGATAAGATGGTCAGGGTGCAATTGTGTAACATTGACCGCATGCAGCCAACGCCGTGAAGCGGCCCACATCCTGTGCATCCCTCCTCTGTCAGGCAACCTTGCCCCACTCATTTCACACTCTTGACAGGCAGATCTGCGCAAGCCTCTGCGCACATGCATTCTATGCCACGCACATGCACATACGCACTGTCCCTGGCTGCGGCACAGTGTTCAACTCTCATCCACTCCCACAACCAGGCAGCTCTCAGCGTCGTGCATGCTCACCCGGCGACCGCATATCCAGCCAGACTTGCACCTCAGCCTCAGACGCGGCACACAGGCGCAGTGTCAGCACAGCCGCCGCTGTCTGCCCTCCAGCACGCACATCGCCCGGCCTGATAACACACCTATGGGCGCTCAGCTGGCCATGGCGTCCAGCTCAGCCAGGAACTCGGCCTCGGGGCGCACGTGCCCGCACAGGCTGCACTCGAGCGGGTCGCCGCCGGGCCGCGGCGCGACCGTGCCGAAGCATTCGGGCCGCGGGCACGTGTACCTGCGCGCGCGTGCGGGCGCGTCAGTTCTCGGGGAGCGCTCTCTCTCAGGGTGCTGAGGGCCACTTGTCGGCCACCCGGCATCATGGCAAGGTCGCAAGGTGCGCCTGCGAGCCATGCCCCAAGAAGCCTGCCAGAGACCAGCTGAACCAAGGGGCACCCTGGGGAGCTGAGGCAAGCTTGCGAGCCAATGGGTCCAGAGGCTGACAGCGCCGGCGCGCGGGGCCGGCAGCGGACGGTGGCAAGCGCGCTTGCGCGGAGGGTTTTGGGCAGGGTCGCGCACTTGAGCATGAAAACCTGGACGTACGCGCCGTCTACGGCGGGGGCGCCCGGCGCGGCGCCCGCGCCGCCGGGCGGGCCAGCCGCGTCCATGCCCTCGGCAGAGCCCTCATCGTCCTCTTCCTCCTCTGCGTCGGCGCCCCCGAGGTCCTCGTCCTCGTCGCTGCCCGCCGCGCCCTGCCAGGCCGCCTCCTCCTGTGCAGCGGCTGCAGCTGGGTTACGGCAAGAGCAGTCTTATAATGGCTGGGGCGTAGAGCCTGCCCTGAGCCGCCTGTGCTGCAGCACACCGGCGCCTGGGTGGTGCGGAGCAGCGAGGAGGTGGAAGCGGCTGTGAGGCAGGTACAGGCGCGGGGCCTCAGGCAGGCAGGCGCCAGAGCCTGTGATACATGAGCGCGAGGCCTTGCATGCGTCTGCCCGCTTGGCTGCTGACAGCAGAGCAGGGCGTCGTCCGAGAGGCAGCGCAGGGCGGGGCCTTTGTACACCCGATACGACGTCGCGTGCATGCAGTGCGATCGTGCGGGGGACATGTGGGCCAACGCGCGCTCCGCGCCTGGCAGCGCGGGCACGCGCAGTCGAAGCCGTACTGCTCGCGGCAGCGCGCCTGGCGCTCGGCCAGGTCCAGGTGCAGCGGGAAGTACGCCGTCGTCAGCTCCTCGCCCGCTGGCAGCGCGTGCAGCGCGCGGAAGGCGATGCGCGCGTTGCCGCCCGGGTACGGCGCCGCGCCCGGCGCCGCCGCGCCGCTCGGCCCGGCGCCCGCGCCGCCCGCCACCGCGGCGCCCGGCGGCGCGTCAAAATCGTCGAAGCGCGCCAGGTTGGGCATGCACTCGTGGTTGAGCAGGGCCGCGGTGGGGTAGAGGCCGGCGCCGCGCACGCGCCGCTCGCCGGCCGGCCCGCCGGGCGCCATGACGCCGAAGCCGCAGCGCTCGTCGGCCGCCAGCGCCGCGCGCGCCTCCGCCGCGCTCAGGCCTGCAGGGCGCGCCCGCGTGGGCGGGGCGTGCGGAGCGGCCGCGCCGGGTGACGCAGGCGGGCAGGGGAGTCACACGCTCGCAGACGGCGGGGAGCTGGTGCATGATGGCCGGGGCAGTGTGGCTGATGCTGCAGAGCATGGCAGGGACCGGCAGCGGGCCGGGCAGGTTTGCGCGTCTGCTTGTGGCCAGACCCCTTCCCGAGCAGCGGGGACCGGAGGCTTGACAGCTGCGGTGGCTGCGCCGCAATGTGCAAGTGGTGCGGTGTCACAACAATCACGTCGTCTAAAAGCTCGGCAAGGCCAGTCTGTTAGTCGGCTCCGCTGCCGGCAGCTCGCTGGGCGCGGGGGCCCGCACTGGGCCCGCCGAGCGGCGCCAGCGCCCTGGCCAGCCGCCCGTACAGGTCCGAGGCGTCAGCCGCGGCAGGCAGGCCGCCCGCCAGGCCCATCAGCGCGCGCCAGCGCGCCGCCGCCTCGGCGTCGCCGGCCGCCGCCCCGACGCGCAGCGCGTTGGCCTGCGCCAGGTAGCGCAGCGCGTTGCGCTCGTCGCCGCCCAGGCCGGCGAAGTCCAGGCGCGCCAGGGCGCTGCGTCGCAGAGCATCACGCTGAGAGGAGCGGTGCGTCGGTGCGAAACAGCAGAGCGAGACTTGGAGATGGACTGCTTGCGCAGCAGCACGCGAGGGCTTGCCTGCAGGCGGCAGGCGAGTGGCCCGCGGCGTTGCCCAGCGCGGCCCGCGCACACGCTTCAGAGCAGAAGCGTGCGTTCCCACACTGCGTGCACGGGCCGGTCCCTGGTGGCCCGCACAACCTCGTGGGAGGTGTGGCAGCATCGGTTGGGCAAGAGCACTTGACGCAGCACGCTCACCTGGCCCCTGCAACAGGCGCAAGCAGCAGGAGCACACGCTGTCGACCGCATCCTGGCTGCAGGTCAGCAGAACTGGCCAGTCCGTGAGGACCACCTCGCCAGCCGCTATGTCCCGCGCCGCCCGGAGCGCCCGGCCCCTGCCCGGCACCTCGCCGAGGCAGAACGCTGCGGCCATTGCGTGTGCTTGGCTTGGCCTGAGCACGTATGTGCCACACGTCCTCTAGCGACACTGACAGGCAGAGTGAAACAGGACCAGTGAACACAAGACCCAGGAGGAGTTTGTGCGCAGCACTGTTCTCTGGGAATTCCTTGAAAGCATATGTTTTTTTTCTGCAAGAAACGGAGACCAGAAGGGAGAGCATGCAAACATGCAGGGCATGCATGCAATGGCTTGCCTTGATAGCATCGTCCAAGTGCTTTTTTTAAACAACGATTGCAACCTGTAGTTCTTGATCACTGCCAGTCTGGGCACATGCATTCACGCCTGCTTTCTGCCGAATTTGTCAAGATCTTGGTAAGAGTCAGCCGCAGCACTGCTCTGCATACATACCGTTACAACGCCCGGGCAAGCGCCCACTCTGGCCAGCGGAACATGAACACGAAGCCTGCCAAGGCGCCTGCCAAAGCCCCACACACGCGGGCACACGCGCACCCAGCCCCTCAAGCCAAGCACACTGCTCCGCTTACGATGCGCTGCCCTCGCCGCCGCCGCCCGCCTGGGTCCCGCCCTCGGCGCCTGCAGAGCAGAGCAACCGCTCAAGAGCTGTGGCGTAGGCGCCACTGTCAGCGCACGGGCGCCGCAAGCCACTCGCGGGCAAAGCTGAGCGCCCTGCCTCAATCGCTACCACACTATAACTGGGTGTATCTGACGTGCGTGTAAAACCCTGAGGCGCCATGGTTTCTGCCCAAAATTGCACTGCAGGTTGCTGCAGGCGTATGGGGGCGCACGGTCGGGGTTGCTGAATGCCGAATTCTTGGCCTGCTCGGAGCGCCGGGCCTGGACGTCGCTGTCGGACGGGCCCTTCACGCGCTCCTCGCCGTCGAAGTTGAGCGGGTCGTCCTCCGGCTTGGGCTCGCCTGCGCGGGCGGCACATGGTTGGCACACACGCGCCAGGCTCCTCTGGCCGCACTCCGCTGCAGACCGCAGCTGTCCCCAGTGCTACACCTGCCCTGTGAGTGCAGCAACAAGCGAGCACCACGCCATAGCACGGTCTTGGGCGGCCAGGCGGCCCGGCCAGAGGTGGCAAGTACAACCACCCCGCTTGGCGTGCCAAAACCGCTGGCCGCTGCCACGGCGGCGTGCGCGCCGTGGGAGGTGAAGGGCTTGGGCGGCCAGTTGGCCAGGCCGGGCAGCACGCCGGTGCGCTTGCTCTCCGTGTCGCGCGGCGTCTCGCCCGAGCCGCTGGCGGCGCGCACCGCGAGCGCGGCGCGCTGCGGGCGTGCACCTGCTCGCCGCACGGCTGCGCTGCTTGAGCACCCGCGTGTGCTGCACGCAACACTGGACCGCCAGTCAGCAGCAGCAGGCCAACAGGGGACGCTCGCGCAGGCGGATGCAAGCAGGCACCTCCGCGCCGCTGACCAAGGCTACTACTGTGCTTTAGAGGCGTCCAGCCGTGCGCAGACAGCAGGCATGCCTCACAGAGTCTCCTCCTGGTTCACTGACCCTCCCGATCAGCTTCACAGAGGAGATAAGAACCGCCCAAAAGCAGAGCCGGAGTGCAGGCCCTGCTCGCTGCCGGGCTGTCCTGAGCGCTCTCCTCTCGCCAGGGCCGCAGGGGCAGCTAATCAGGCATCCTCGACCCCCCATATCCAGGCATCCCACGGACCACGACCCGGTTATGCACCCGGCACCCAGTGCAACCAGGCATTAAAGCACCCACCACCCCAGTCATTTCCACAAAGGCAATATCAGGAAAAGGCGACGCACGGACGGCAGGTGTGGGGCCCAACCACTTAGAAAAGGCCCACCTGCCGCCCGAGTCTGGAACGGCTTGGCCAGGACCGGAGTCGTGATCATTGCGACAACGGGCGCCATGGTTGCTGTTTTAGTGCTGGTGCAGGGGGCCATGCTGGGCAATCGAAAGCGCGAGGGCTTTGCAGGGATAGGGCGAGACCTCGGGTGCGTAGTGAGCACATGCTGGGCGCTAGTCACTCGGCCCCGGCTGATGAGCAGCCGGTGCAGGCCGCGCAATGGCTGACTGGAGCCTGCAGACGCTGGCCGGCTCGCTGCAGGGCGTGCGCGCCAGCCTCGCGGCGGGCCTGGCCGGGCTGGCGCCGGAGGGCGACCGCGAGCGCGTGGAGGCCGTGCAGTTTGGCACGCTCGAGTACCAGGCCTGCGTGCAGTGCGCGCAGAGCGCCCGGCTCTCCCGCCGCGTGCTCCTGCTCGCATACAACACAGGCTTCCAGGCGCGCGCCCGCGCCCGCCTGCCGGCCGGCAGGCCCGCGGCGAACAGCTTTGTGTGCAGCGCGCCCCGGTGCGCTGACGTGCGCGCTGACGCGCCCGCCGCGGCGCAGGTATGGGACCTGGAGGGCAGCCGCAGCATGACAGAGCTCGTGTCGCGCCGCGACGGCCCCGTCAGGCGCGGCCCCGGGCGCCCCGCCCGCTGGGCGCCCGCCGCGCGGCGGCGGGAAGCCCGCTGCGCGGCTGTCCCGGGGCGCTGCGCTGCCCACGGCGTGCCCGGCCGAGCCGCATGGGCAGAAGTATAGCCCTAGGCTCTGGGCCTGCAGCTCCGGGCCTGCAGCACAGCCAGGCCCTTGCCTCCAGGTGCCCAGGTGCCTGGCATTGGTGGGCGCTCCGGGAGTGTGACGTTGGCACAGCGCGCTGCGCTCCCGAGGAGCACAATGTGGAGTGAAGGCGGCGCACCTCTGCCCTGCAAGCCACAAGCGCAAAGTCGCACCGTTGCTGCTGGCGTTGCCGGGCTCGGACCCCGCGCTAATCCCGCTCGCTGCGTGCGGCCCCCAGGTTTTTGGAGGCGCTGCCGGAGCCGGATGCGCCAGACGCGCCCGGCGCGCCGCTGCACGGCGCGCGCCCGCTGCTCGCGGTGGTGCCCGGGGACGCGGCCGTGGCCGCGCCCGCGCCGCCGCCCGCGGCCGCCATGGCGCAGCGCCCGTGCGGCGTGCTCGCCATCGGAGCGGACTGCGGCGCTGAGACGTCGGCGCCATGGGGGGACCCCGGCTGTGACGGCGGTCACCTGCAGGCCGACGGAGCGCCTGGCGGCCCGGGCCCGAGCGCTCCGGGGCCAGGCGCGGGCGCCGCGGCCGGCGCCGGCGGCGACGCGGCGGCCGGGCGTGTGGCGCTCTACTCGTTGCGCCGGCACTGCTACGCGCGCGAGCTGACGTTCGGCGGGCGGGTGCGCCCCGGTGCGTGCGTGCGTGGGGGCGGGCGCGTGCGCACGCCCAGACCCCCCGAACGCGCGCCTGGGCGGGAGCCGCCCAGTGGGGTCCGCAGCGCGCGCGCCGAGCTCCGCGGCTGCACGCTCGGCGCCTGTCCAGCAGGCGACAGCGCGGTGCCCAACCCTTAACTAACCCTAACCCTGCACCTGTGAGCACGGCCGGCCGCGCGGCCGCGCGCAGGTGCTAGCGGTGCGCGCGTCGCGCGCGCTGCTGCTGGTCGCGCTGGACGCGCAGCTGATGGCGGTCGACCTGGGCAGCCTGGCGTGCGCATGGAGCGTGGTCACGCTGCCGCGCCCAGCCGGCGCGCCAGAGCCAAGCGTGCCGGCGCCGCTCGCGCTCGGCGCACGCTGGCTCGCCTACGAAGCCAACCAGGTGCGTGCCCTCCCTTGCCTTCCCGTCTGCCAGCGGCCGCGGCGAGCCCGGCGCCGGCGCGGGGCACAAAGGCCACGGGCGCGGCGCTGTCTCGGGCGCCTTTCTCTGTTATGCAGCAGGGTGGCGCGAGGGGAGAGGGCTCTGTGCCGCGTGTGCACCCAAAGCAGGATCCACAGATCAAGCAGGAGTGGCCGGTCAGTGGCTGTCAGCATAGCTGAGAGCGGCTGCGCTACTGGATCAGCTCCAGCGCCAGGCAGGGCGTCCCTGACAGGATGGGGGCAGGGTAGGTTCTCTGACGCGTCGGCCTGGTCGTGGCCGCGCAGGCCGTGCAGGGCGTGGCGGGCTGCGTGCTGCCGCAGGCGCTGGCAGCGGCGGGCGGCCGCGGGCGCGGCGGCGGCGGCGGCGGCGCCGGGGGCGCGGCCCTGGCGCCCTACATCGGCGCCTACGCGCCCGCGGCCGAGGCCGTGGGCGCGGCCGCGGCGGCCGCCGCGCGCAGCGGCGGCCGCCAGCTGCGCGTGCTGGGCGAGGCGGGCTACAAGGCGGTGTCCGCGCGCGTCGGTGCCTGGCGCGGGGCTGCCGCCGGCGGCCTGGCGCGGTGCGCGCCCGGGGCGCGGCGGGGAGCCCTGGCGCATGTCGAGCGGCGACCTGCGCGGTCCCCGCCCTGTGAGGACGCAGGCTTGCCGCTGGATATCAAGGAAGTCCGTGCGCTCCTCCAGGGGCCGCGGCAAGCGGCCCGCACTGGGCGGGGTACGGCACGTGGCTGCGCCGGGCGAGCGCGGCCCTGCCGCGCGGGCAGCGCGTTATTAGTAACGCGTCGCCGCGCGCAGGGACTCGCCGCGCGAGGAGGGCGAGGCCGCGGACGGCGCGGCGGGCACGGTGATGGTGCGCGACGTGGCCAGCCGCGCCGTGGTGGCGCACTTCCGCGCGCATGCAGCGCCGTTGGCGCTGCTGGCCTGGGACGGCTCCGGGTCGCTGCTCATCACCGCGTCAGTGCACGGGCACAGCATCAACGTGTTCCAGGTGCGCGGCCCCGCCTGCACTAACCCTATCCCTACTTAACCCCTATATGTTAGGTGCCACGCTGACAGGCGCCGGGGCCTGACGGCAAGCAGGGGCTGCCGAGCGCACAGTGGGGCTGACTGTCAAAGGGCGCGGTTGGAGCAATTCGATCCCGCGTTGTTTCTGCTGGCGCGTCACGCCGTGCGGCGCGCGCGCCACAGGTGTGCCCGGCAGCGGCGGGCGGCGGCGGCGGCGGCGGCGGCGGGCGGCCGGGCGGCGCAGTGCACCTGTACCGGCTGGCGCGCGGCCTGACGCCGGCCAGCATCCGCAGCGTGGCGCTGTCGCCGTGCGGCGGCCTGCTGGCGGCCACGTCCGGCCGCGGCACCACCCACCTCTTCCGCATCGCGCTCCCGGGTGTGCGGCGCGCGGGCTGCCTGTGACAGTTTAGGGTATAGGCTAACCCTACCCTGTGGCGCGCGGGCTGTCTGTGACAGGCCGGCGGCTCGGCGCTGGTGACGCGCCGGCCTGCTCGGGCCTGGCGAGGCCGCGGGTGGGCCCGCCAGGCACGCAGGCAGCATCCGCTGCGGGTCTCGGCTGACACGCAACTGGCGCCCGCCTCCCTGCGCTTTGGCTCTGGATGCATGTGCGCGCATGCGATGCCCCTGCAACACTGCCCGAGCAAGCACGTAGGTCAGTGCTAGCGAGGCTGAACCTCCCAGGCTGCCGCTGTCTGCTGCAACGTCGTTCCCCAGCTGCAGGTTTGATTTTTGATAAAGGATGTCAAAATTTTGATTGCAGTCTCCTGTCTGCAGGCGCCGCGGCGGGCAGCGCGGGCGCGCCGCACCTGATGGCGCCGTTGCCGCCGGGGGCGCCAGCCGGCGGCGGCGGCAGCTCGCCAGCACACGTCGGCCCCGACGGCCTCTACGACGGCGGCGGCTGCCGGCCGGTGCGGCAGGGCGCGGCCGGGCGCGCGCGCCACGGCGGCCTGCTTGCGGCCGGCCTGCACGGCGCGGCGGCCGCGTCGGCGGCCGTCGGCCTGAGCGGCGGCGGCGGCGGCGGCGGCCCAGTCGCGGCGGCCTTCCTGCCCGCGGGCGACGGGGTAGGGTCTGGACGGGGCACGGCAGGGTTTTCGGAGGACCTGTTCACCATGCACGCAGACGGCCTGCTCACGCGGCACCGGTTGGCCTCGCCGGCGGCCGGCGGCACTGCCGTCGGCGACGGCGGCGCCTCCGGCGGCTCCTCGTACGGCTCGACGCCCGACTCGGTGCTCGCGGCGCACGAGGCCGACGGCGCGGCGGAGCTCGCGCTGGAGCCCGTGGAGCAGTGGGCGCTGCTGCGGCGGCGCTCGTGGCCCGAGCGCGAGGCGGAGCTGCCGGGCGTCGTGCGCGCCGTGCCCTACCCTGACGGCGCGGATGCCGAGGTGCGGCCACGCATGGCGCCGGGGCGTAGGATGAGGGTTATGTTGCCTCCGCCTGGCAGCCTCTCTGCGTTGATGAGAGATTGCATGAGACCAGGGAGCCAGAGTGCCACAGGGTCGCGCACCAACGCGTTGTCCTGTGCAGCGAGGCGGCGTGACGCACGTCTGGCACTTGCAGCCTCGCGTTCTGTCAACTGAGAGGTGCGCGCGCGCGCGCCAGCCGCCGCGCGCGAGCGGCGACAGCGACAGCGGCAGCGCCGGCGGCGCCGGCAGCGAGTGGAGCGGCAGCAGCGGCGACCCCATGTGGGCCAGCCCGCGCGAGCGCGGCGCCGAGCCGCCCTGGGCGCCCGGCGGCGCCGGCGGCTCGCGCGCGGGCGCGGGCTGCGCCTGCGCACCGCCGGCGCGCGCGCCACGCAGCGCGCCGCGCGACCGCTTGCCAGGGAGGCAGGAGGGCGGCGGCGCGGGCGGCTCGCGCCCTGGGTCCGCGCAGCGTTCTGCGGCAACGCGCGCGCCCGCCGCGTTCTTCGACGTGGAAGCAGTGCCGCCCGGGCTGCCGGTAAAACCCATACCCTACCCGCCGCCCGCGCCGGCCGCGGCTGTGCAGCCCGCAGCCTCGACCCCAAAGCCCCACGCGTCCGCCTCGCCTCGCGCCGCGCCGGGCCCGGCTGCGGCCGCGCCTTTGGCCGCGCCGGCCGAGCTGGCGGCGCCGCAGCAGCCCGCGGCGCCCGGGCCGCCCGCCGCGCGCGCACAGCCGGCCGAGGCCGGCCGCCCCGCAGCGCCTGTCGCGCCTGCTGCTGCGCAATCCAGAGCCGTGGCGGCCCTGCCGGGGACGCGCCCGCGGCGCCTGGGCGCGCAGAAGCTGACTGGGCGCGCCAAGGTGCCCGCGCAGGGCACGTCCGATCGAGGTCACGACGGCGGCTCCCATCCTGTGTAATGTAGGAGCGGGTGTCGGCAAGAGTGCGATTGGGAGCGGAGACCTGGTGACAGCGGAGGCCTGGTGACCTGCTGCAGGCTGTAGCGCGGTCCTGCTGTAGATCCAGCAGGAGCAGGTACGCATGCACTGCAGTGCGTGTTTCTAAGCCCTTCAGAAGCTCTTCCACGGCGATAGCTTCAGCGCTCAGGGCAAGCACGCACTGCACATAATGTACTTTAGCATACAGTCTGTTCAAACATGCCGTGGTGCTGCCTGGGTGCATGACAGGGGCCCCTACCGTGGCGTTTTCAAGTGCATCGAACAGGCTCAAACGGGGCGCTGCGCTGCATGCGGCACCCTAGCCATGGAGCTTGCCCATCATTGGGTGTGGCTGGTTCGCGGCCCTGGCCTGGCGCAGGTATATACAGACCATGCATGCGCCGTAGCTGGGCTGCATCCTCTGTCTCTCTCAGCTTCGCTTTGTGTCAGTGTGCTGCCCCAGTGTACTAATACTCCCGCAGTGCGCCGTTTGCAGTTTGGGTTGGGGCGATCTCCGCATTGGGGGGTGGGGCGCCAGGTTTTGGCTCTTGAAAGGAATAATCTGAGCCGTGGCAGCCGTGCTGCCACAGCAGGCTCTGCTGAGTAGCGGCGTTCGCGCCTGCTGGCATGCGTGCGGCGCTGGGGCGCCCGCTGGCTTTGCCAGGGCACAGGACTGCGCAGCTGGCCTATCTGTCACACCGGGCTGGGGTGAGGCGCATGCGTGCACACACTTCTCTGTCGCCGCTTAACGCTACCTTCCAGGGTCTAACAAAACCTGATGGGCATGCAACGCTTGCGGCACTGCGCGCCCCGCTCGGTGCCAACGCGAGCGTGAGCAGGGTCAAGGTTTGGTTGCATGTACATTTTGCAGCAGCCACAGTTTGCGCCGCTGGTGCCAGATCGGAGTGATGGAGCAACTGTGCAATGCCGCACCGCAGCAACGCAGCACCGCCCTGCTTCATTTGTTGTACATCTAGAGTGAACTGCAAATTGCCGGACAGGGTTGCGTGTACGCCATGTGAGCTGCCCACATGCATGGGTGAGGCACTCCCGCACAGCGCATATATACAGCATGGCGTGTAATCATAGAGCATACTACAGTCCACAACGTCCTGCAATGGTTGCATGAGTGCCTGCACGCCTCGCTCTGCGGGTGGCTTCAAGCAGTTCTGGGCAGCAGGCGCTCGCCGGAAGCGCGATGCAGCACCTTCGCGCAGCCTCCCGCACCGCGCTATCGCCCGTTCGCGGCTGCGTTCACGGCTGCAGAGTGCTGGTGGAACCGGTCCCTGCACGGCCGCACGCACACCCTCGTCGGGACGGCAACACCCTTGGCGCTCGCCACGCGCACATCGTCTTGCTGGTGGAACAGGTCTCCTGAATGACCGCACGCACGCCCTTGTTGGGACAGCAACCCCCCTGGCGCTTGTCATGTGCAGATTGACTTGCTGAGCTGCCCCCTGATGAAAAGTGTGCGGGGATCTGAGCTTGAGCGCCTCGCCAGAGGACGCCAGCGCTGTTGGGCTCCGCAGGCGGGCGGCTGACCACATTGTGCCTCCCGCGCGTTCTACCTGACCCTACTGGATACGCTCGAGCGAAACACGCCAGTTCGTGCTGTGCGTCCAGGCTGCCGCAGAGCTCGCGGGCGGGCGCAGGCGCACCAGTTGAACTCGTCGTTGTGCGAGTGCGTGAAGCCATGCGCGCGTTCCTCGGCCACGCAGGCCGCCTTGCGGAATGCCTGCGCATGGAATGTAGGGTAGGGTATATGTCCTGGTCAGTACACGCAACTAAGTCCGGCCAGCAGCGAGGCAGGAGAGCTGCTCCTTCGGGGCACGACGGGGCGCACCAGCACGTAGGCGCGGCGCCAGCCCGGCGAGCGGTTGGGCCCGCTGCCGTGCACGACGCGCTCCGAGTGGACGGTGACATCGCCTACGCAATAGTAACTACTGCGTATTCAATGATGTTCAAACCTGATAAGACATCGAAGTTCACAATTGTGTATGATTTACACTTCACAAAGCTACAGAAGAGAAGGGCTCCTTGCCTCTGGCTATCGGAACGAGGGCCACGTCGTCGTCTGGCAGTAACTGCGTCACCAGCGCATGGCTCTCCTCGCGGCTGGCGCCCACTGCGCGTCACCAGGCGGCGGTGAGTTCGTGCCAGGTCGCCAAGAGGACAGGGACCGGCGGGCGGCGGGCCGGACGCGGCGCGCACCGGGCGCATGCGGCCGCAGCGCGCGCTCGCGGTGGCTGCCGGGTACAAAGCGCATGCAGCCATTGGCGGCCGTGGCGGCGCTGACGGCGAGCCAGCAGGTGGCCGTGGCAGTCGCGGCCGTCCACGGAGGCCAGTACGCCTGCCAGTGCCCCTGGCGTCCATCAGCATTCTATGGCGGCAGGCATAGTGGGACAGAGGCTGTGGCCTCAGCTAAGCCCAGCGGTGGCAGCGCGAATCATGGCAGGGCGCCAGGCGGCAGTCTTCCTGAGCGCCAGACACCACTGGTCCTCATCCCGTCTGACTTCCAGTGGTGAGCGTTGTGAGCGCATCCCGAGCGCCTCTCACCTGACTCTCTTGCTGGCATACGGCCGCCACTTAGCGAGCGCATTGTGCAGGAATGTACATTGTTTTCTGTAGCATCAGCCCTGCCTGTGTGTACTTGCATGTATAACATGCATTGCTGGGGGGCAACTCTGTCAGTATTCAGTCAGACTTGATGATGGGAGTCAGAACATACCATGTCCTGGTGCCAGGCGAAGACGGCGTCGTCGCGCTGCGGCCGCTTGGCGAGGATCTGGTCGTAGTCCACCGCCATGTCGCCGCCCTGCAGCTGGTCGGCGATCGCCTGCGCGGC
>JAABUV010001260.1_pt1 | contig 36947 bp, 33 predicted proteins | sample 5559971 | NCBI WGS metagenome assembly JAABUV01 (sample SAMN10711881, study PRJNA513362) | rock metagenome | isolation source: Antarctica rocks | place: Antarctica: Victoria Land, Knobhead nord | collected 2015-12-19
AAAGCAGTGATAAAAGTGATGTAATTCTCGTTATTGAGATGCATTCAAAGTTTGTTGAACGCTGATATGATGTTCAATCTAGTCAGATGCTTGCAACTCACTATTTTATCAATGATCTCGTCTATCAACGATAGAGAATATCTATTTCTTTTGAAAATGACATTTAGCTTTTGATAGTTCACGCAGAATCAAAGATCTTCATTTGCTTTGAGAGCGAATAGAACGAGAAAGAAATAGAAGATCTGGCTAGAAGTGATGAATTTCTTCAACAGATTCTCGTTTAAGTACTTCTTTACTTTCAGAAGTTTGACAGAGAACATTCAATAGATTCGACAGCGAGAGAGCGTTGAATCACTGATGAGCTCAATTTTATGTTCGTAGAAGCGATGAGAGAGTAGTTTATTTGATTGAGCTCGATCAAAAACATCTAGAAACTCATGATATTCTGATGACAGCTTGACTTTAATATCTTTCAAATTCTGAGTCGTTTCATCAATTGAAGAGACGTTTAGAACGTTCAAATTGCACTGAGTATTGTACGCAATTTCTCTATCAATATCAGTCATGAATAGAGCAAAGACTTCAGTCTGATTCTTCTTTGAATGATTCAACAGTGTTTTGAACGAAGCTGCGTTTATGCTTCAAATCAAGAATGATTCTTTCTTAGTCGTAGTTGAAACAAATCGTTTGAGCATAATAGAAGTCTTAGTCTGAATGATAGAAGAGAACGAAGTTGATCGCGATCAACTTGAGTGCTTTGAATTGAGAGAAATCGAAAAAATCGAAATAGAAGTATTTAATTGATTCGAAAAAACAATGACGTCGTTTTGCATATTCAATAATATTTCGTTTTTATTCATTCAGAGCTTATTTAATATGACTTCATGATGATCAATATCAGCTATCAGCATTGATACAGTCAATTTCTTATGACTTTCAATGATGAGATTGAGTAGAATTTTATGAGTGATGATCTTCTTAAATATCTTCTCATCATAGTCTCTTATTAACTTCTCTTTTGTCAGTGATATAGGTTAAATTCCTAGTTTCTCGCATACTTTATTGACTAAATTAGCGTGTATGAGCGTATGAGCGACTGAATCACTGTCTATCAGAGAACGAAGGCTAAAAGATCGATTCTGAGAGTTGAGAAAGACGTCAATTAGAAATGACTTTTCAAAGTAATTCTCTTCTGATAGAATTTCGTTTAGTTTGCACAAAGATATAATCTTTACCTCTTCAATGACTTTTGAAGAGATAACTAGTTTTTTGAATCGAAATCGAAATCGAAATTGAACTCGAAACAATCATATTCATTGTTCACTGCATTGATTCTGATAGGTCGATCAGAGCACTCTCTAGAGCTATGATCTGATTTATGACATATGAAACAGGTTTCGACTAGAACGTCTGCTTCTTTGACGCTAGTTAAAATCGCGTCGCGTGACTTTAGATGATCAGGTTTTGAATGATCGACTGACTGAGTAACAACAGCTCTATGAAAGATGATCTTTGACAGGTCGTTGACGCGTTTGATGAGATTGACTTTGTTCTTGATTTCTCGAATGACTTGTTGATCATTATTCAAATGAATCAGGTAGAAATGAATCTCTTTAAGAAAATCATGTTGAACTAATTGATTTATTCAAATGAATCGAAGACGAGGGTTTATTTTATCTTTCAGATCGATGATCAGTTGCTTTTCGTGATACTTCAGATAGAAAGATAATCGTTGAAACTGAGTGTAGAACTCACTGAACTTCTTTGATTCTTGAATCAAGTTGTAGTATTTTCTACGAAAGTTGACTTTCTTATCTGAATCATTGAACAACTCAGTTAGTTCTTTCAAAAGATCATCGACGATCTTATAAAGATTAACACAGTCACGTTCGCGTCTAGATTAAGCGGCATCAGCTGCGTCATCGAATAATCTGAAATGTACATAGCTCAGTTTGACTCGTTCATTTGAAAAGAGATTGACGTTAATCTCTAGTTTATTCTGAATTTTGTCGTATCAGTTTTCCTAAGTAGAATTCTTTTCGTCAGTAAATCAGAAAGAATCAGGTATTTTCTGAGATCTAGAACGCTCAGAGTAGATGAAATCAGAAGAAGTGATTTCTTTAGTTTGAAGTCTAGTCTTCAACTCTTTGATTTCGTCGTCTCGTTGTTTACTCAGCTCGTTGAGTCGATCTGTTTCTCTGTCGAGAATCATGCATCGAGTCTTTCAGTTTTCGATAGAAACAGAGAGTATTACTGTTTCAGCGAATGACTCGTCGTCTTCATTGATGAATGATTCAGCACTAGAGAATTTCGATGAATCAGTCTCAGAAATTTGAGAAAAGCGACTTCGAAATTCTTCGAAACGTTCTTCGATAAATGAACGTTTTGACATGATGAAATTTGAAGAAAGAACGAGATCGAGCGAATGACGATGCTCGACAGTATTAATGAAGACGTATGATCAAGTGTTTAATCTTCAGGAAAGAATGTTGTTGATTAGAGAGATATTTTTGATTTGTGAGTTTTTTGAGTGATTCTCAAGCAATTCACGAAGGTTCTTTATCATCGATTCTCTTAATCGAGTTGAACAGCTTATTTTCACTCGTCTGTTTCACGAGAATGGGTTGATTCTCTTGATCAAGTGAACTTTGCGTACTTAGTGAGTGATAAGTTGTCTAGCAATTCAAACAGCCTCGTTGTTGATTCTATCAAACTCTCTAGTGTTGTTCAGTCTTTCGATTGCGTTGATCATCAGGTAAACGAATTTCTTTAAACTCGTTCTGTCTGTACGAGTATGTTGAATGAGCAATGAGATCAGTATCGTGTGATTAACGAATTCTTAATATAATGTCAGAATCATGTCTAGATGAGTCAATCAGCGAAAGTCAGAGTTGAATAGTGCTTGATCTTTAGAGATAGCTATAACTGAATATTAAGAATACAGAAGAAGATTGATACAAGAGCTTCTATTTAAGTAATATTCAGAGACTGCGCTAAGCTTGAAGAAAATGTGTTTGTGACACGAGTAGAATGTGATGTAGAAAGAAAGATGATGTTGAACAAAGAGATGTTGATGAAAGAAAATAGAGACTGAGTCAGATCTGAGCTAGAGACACTGACTAGTTCTATTCAGTCTTGATACGCTCGTAACAATAACAATGAAGTTCTAGAATTTCATCATGACTTATGTTGTACAAAGCGAAGACTGAGAGTTGAGCATCTTCTTTAAAATGTATGACATGATCATGAGCTTAATGCAAAGACAAGATATTAACGTTCTTCTTGAAGAAGACGTCTAGAAACTCAAAATATCTGAACGATAAAATTGTGACTAAATCAACATTCTTACTTTGTTGATAGACTTCAAGATCTTCTTGTGTCATGAATGCAGTCAAATGAAATTTCTTTTTCATTTGATGAAGATTCAGACGATGATTCTTATTATACATACTGTCTTGAGAATGAGACGAGAACTGAGCAAGAGTTGAACTGTTCTTTGAATGAATAGTCAAAATCGCGCGACGCGATTTTGATTCATTAAAGTCTAGACTAGAAGATGAGATTGACTCAAGATTCAAAAAAACATCGATTTTTCTTAAAGTGATGCTAAACACTTCAATGTCTTTGACATAAGCAGCATGATCAAAGCTTTGAACTCTCAACTCAACTATGTCAAGTTGTATAAAAGATTAATTGAATTGATCTGCTCAAGAAACAACAGAAGTTTTAAAGAGAAAAGAATTTCAACACTTGATTTTTGATGAGTATTCTTTTTGAATGACTTGAAGAATACAACTAGAAGTTTCTTGTTTCAGATGAAAGATAAGACTGAATGAGATTTGTTTCTTGTGAACAAGCTGAGTATTAGTTGACTTCTCATAAGCAAACGAAAAGTTAGATTGCTTCTTGTGAGCAGATGAGAAACTGAGTTGCTTCTTGCAAGCAAATTGAAAACTGAATTGCTTCTTGTGAGCAAACTGAAAACTGAGTTGCTTCTTTTGAATGAATGAAAAACTGAGTTGCTTCTTGCAAGTGAACTGAAAACTGAGTTGCTTCTTTTGAGCAAATGAGAGACTAGATTGCTTCTTGCAAGCGAACTGAATGCTGAATTGCTTCTTGTGAGCAATTCATGAACTGAGTTGCTTCTTGTGAGTGAATTGAGAACGAGACTAAGAGAAAGTTACTTTGTTAACTTCAAATGAGAAATTTTCTTCTTGTTGATTAAAATCATAGATCTTGATGAGAAATGAACAATAATAATTAAGACAGAAAAAGAAAGACAAGATGAGAATATTGTGCTCAAAATTGACATCAATGACGTGACAATGAAGTCATGATAGACTCATGATGATGAAGTATTGACTTAATTCAATGACATAAAAGAATAGTCTTTTGATGTGTTCATCAAGAATCATTGTGATTTCAACGACATAAATAATGTCATCAATTAAAGCAACTTGATCATTAAATTCTCGAAGTCTGTGAGAGTGAGTTAATTGATGTAAGAAAAGATGATGTTGTTGCGTGAAGAATTTATTCATAAAGACATAAGTGAAGACTTCACTATCAATCAGAGCGAGAGTGAGAACTCTAGATTGAGCTTAACGTAGAATAAAGAATACTATCATGTGACTATCTTTGAATGTCGAATCGAATTCAAAGAGTTTCAAGACAGATTTAGCAGAAAACTTTCTATATGATTGAAGTGAGAATGAGAAAATTGAGACTAGTAAACAAGATGATATGTATACAGATCTCTGAATGTGACTTAGCTCAAAGACTAGACTTTTCTTGCAGACAGTGAGATTTCTTCATCTATATTGATGACATCACTGTCGTAGATGTTCATGATACGCAGAGTGAAGAACTTCTTATTTGAGCATTCTTTAATGATTTTGCTCAAATGTTGCAATTTGCAGTAGTAGCACAGCTTTCACTTGTTGCAGATTTTCTTGATTTCAGAAATGATCAGAATCTTATCTTGAACGATGACAATGATGAAGCTTAAATTCATTGACTTATCAAGAAACAAGAGAGAAAGAGACGAAGATACTGTCAAGACAACAGTCACAGAGATGATGATCTTTGAACTCAAAAAGTTACTAGTCAATGCAGAGACATTCTTGACTTTGACGAATGAAATGATGATAAAGACGAAGCGAGATTGATGATGCTTAAGCTGCTGAAGCTCTTCATCGATGTCAAAGAATGCTTGAACTCATTGATGAAAGATGAAAGATTGAATTTCATTGAGATTTTGTCAGAAGAGAATGATGACTTAAGTGAAATAATTGACATTGCACTTCAGACAGTCAATCAATGAGAAATCTTTCATCAAAGAATATTCTTTCTTTTGATAGAAAAGATTGTAGTAGTCAACAAAGCTATTCATGTCTTGCTTCAGAGTTTCGCGAAGATATAGATGAGCATTTTCTGTCTTGAAAGAATTGTTGCAGCAATGACGCAACTTGTGTTATCAATCTGCAAAGATAAAAATGATACAAAGATCATTGACTCGATACTGATTCATTAAATTGTGAGTTTTCTTATCTATAATGAGTCGTGACTCGACATAAACAATCTTAGCTCGATGAGAGAAATAATGATCATCGTTCATGTTCATGCGCTGTATCAGACTCTGCTTTCAGACATTCAAATGATCTTTGTTCTTCTTATACTCAGATATGTTGAAAAGCTTTTTGAATCTAATGAAGATTGAGACAGCAACAGAATTTGCAAAGACTTGAATGTTGAAGAAAGATTAATTGTGCAGAGTTTGTGTGATGATCTGAGCTATCATCACAAGAAACTGAGAATTCAATTCTTGATAAACTGAAGAATTAAAAGCGATGAATGAAGATGAAATAATGACGTCATGTTGTTGAACTTGATTTTGAAGCTCGCGCATTACGCGAAAGACTTCAACTGAATTTTTGATCATACTTTGAGTGAACTGTTCAACAGCACGCTCGTTGTCAATCAAGAAGCAATGAGATTGCTTCATTTGAGCAAGAAGATAACTAGATGAGATTTCAATGTATAAAAATGTTGCAAGAAGTGTAAATCTTTTATAATGTCAAAGACTAAACTAGACTAGAGATTCTATCAATATAGAGAATTGATTATTATTTTACTTGAACTAGATACAGAACAATACATCAGATAATGTACAAGATGAAAGACAAGAAATGAAAGAAAAGAATGAGAATTCAACTTTTATATACATGAATTGAGTAATGTCAGAACTGAGCAGCAGTTTTATGACTTAAGATTGCAAAAACATGAAACAGATTTTGATGTGACTAGACTAAGATGATGATGACTAAATTAATGACTTAGTTCAATGAACTAAGACTTTCTAAGATATCGATGATACTAGATCAAGTTGACGACATATTTTATACTCTGAGCTAGAATGATGATCTGACATCATGACAAAAAGAGTCAAGAATATTGCTGTCATCAAAGATAAAAAGATGATAGCTGAGAACTTGTATATCTGTTTATGAAACATTGCACTGAAGTGATATGTTTTTGAGCTCACTGACATGAAGAAGTGTCTTCTTAAGCTTTCGCTTGACGAATGACATTAAACTCTATTATCTCGATTCAAGAAATCATCTGCGATAGCTTTCATTATTATAACAACAAAGAAATACATTATGAGTGATGTCTATTGATGAAGAGAATCTCATGAGTACGCTCAGATCATTCTTCATGAAGTCAGATTTGTGAAAATGATCTTTATTTATAATCAGCTGTTTCTGATTTACAATGAAATTAATTTGAAACTTCGAAGAAATCTGAAATCTTTTGAACTCAAGACAACAATAAATGCATGACTTCAGCAGTTAAATCAATATAAAGAAATGTGATTTGATCTTGTTATGAGAGATAAACAATGCAGTTTTGACAGCATTGAACAATCGTCTAACAACGTCTCTAACATCATCTTTATCAAAGAGCGTAATCAACAAAGTAACAAAGATCAATCAGATGATCGAAATTTAGATCAGTATAGCAGTAATTTTCAGTCAAATTTTCAGCAACAGTTTCAGAGCTACGACTTTCAGAACTCAAGATCTTCTTATTAATCTTATTCAAACAATTCAGCTTATCAATTTAATCAGTTTGCACAACAAGCTCAAGTCTTGTTAGCTTCTCATCAGTTATTATTGCTGATTGAAGAAAACAACAGCAGAACTTCTTTCACAAGTGAGTTAGATTCAAACTCTTCTTGCTATTCAAACAATCAACAATTATTTCAAAGATCTCAAAAGACTTATTTCGTCATGATGATTGAAGAAAACATTGAACAGAAAAGTTTAGATGAAACATATGACACATTCATGAAATCTTATCATGATGATTCAAGTACGAAACTGAAAGAGATTTATTATCAAGATGTATCAGATGATTATGTCAAAGATACTCTAGAAGAGAAAACTAATCGCAATAATGACATAATGAATGCAGAATTCATGATGTCAACTCGAGAAAAATTCAAGACTATTTATTATCAGTGTAAAGCTGAGTTTGCATTCAACAGTAAACTGCATAAACATCTTAAACAAATCAAGTTTCAATGCAAAACAGCTTCTTCAAATTTGCAGATTAGTGCTGCAGTATCTTTGAAACTTTTGAAATCAATAGTTCTCATCGAAATATTCATGATTTCATTTGAAATCTTATCAAAAGATAGAATTGTAATTCAATTCACAGTTGAATCAGTTGCAGAAACTGACTATGCTTTTCAAGAATGAAAGTACGCAACGTTCAAAGCATCATGATATACTAAGAATAGTGCGAAGTATGATGTTTATGCTGACATCGAGTGCACAATGTCTTTGAGTGATAGAGAGTTCATAGAATCAATAACATTGAATTTCGCTACTAAGATTAGAAAGTTGACATCTTTGATTTTGATTCGTGATATTGAGAATAAGATTCATAATTCAGATGAGTATATCTTGATGAATGATTTCATCAAAGAAACATTGTTGAACGACACTTCAGCTATTGCTTTCTTTCAAAGAGAAGTTCATTTGATGAATGATCTTAAGATGAAAATGCTTATTGACATTGACATTTTGAGTTCAAAACAAATTCAGATAAATTTGAATGACAGAATCTTGCAAATATATAGTTGTTAAAACATCATCATCAAGATAAATATTGTCATTTGAGAGAAAGCAAATCTAAAAAAAATAGTAAAATCTCAAGAAAAGATCATCATTTCATCTTATGTCTTTCTGAAGATTCTTGTCAAGATTAAAGATCTATCAAAGAATTAAGACTTTATATTCAAATCAGAATATGATCAGAATATAAGAACGCAAGACGATCTTTATGCTCATATTATGAATGTCTCACTTTTCTTTGTACAACTACGAAATGACATCGATCAATCTCTTACTATACAGAGACACACTAGATTAAAGTTCGTCATAGAGTACAATGAAGACGAATGTTTTTTAGCAAATTCGATAAATAATCATCTTGCAATCATTGAATGAAAGCATAAGAGAACTTCATGAAAAAAGTCAATCGACGTAGCAATGCTAGTCATCATCTTCGCACTAGATGAACTCATCAAGAATGCAAAGAAACTTTCGTCTGTCAGAATTACATCTACTGTTGAACAAGTTCTGTTTAATGAAATCACGATTTTCAACAATGAATTCATCTTCACTCAGATATCAAACATGATGACTTTCTACTCGAAAATTTGAACTGATCAGAGCATTATCATCAATGTTTCAGAAAAAAACTGAATGTCAATCACGCTTAAGTCAGAAGTGATTAAGCAGAAAGCATTCAAGATTTATTCACTCAGTACTAAAGACAAAAACATGATTGACAAAATCTTTGACAAGCTGCATGCTTAAGACAAACTGTCATGAACAAGTCAATTTACTCTCTTCAAGTATTCAATCTTTGTAGTATGAAGTACTACGTCAAGCGAAGAATAAAAGAAAAAAGTAGTGATAGACATATGAAAGTTCAACAAGATCATCATTTCAAACAGTTATTCAATGTCACTTCAAACGAAAATGATCATCGCAGTGACAGAATGTCAGTATATCTTCATCATAAATGTGCAGAGATATTTTCATCAATGACAAATAAAAGTAACTGATAGAAATAAACTCACTGTCGTAAATCATTGATAGCAGAAACAATTCTCGATGATGATAATGAGATTCAAGAATTCACTTTCATATGTTCAATGACAAATTAACAAAATTCTGTGATCTCATTGAGTCTATGCTAAAGTTTATATGAACAACATTGTAATTTTTTCTCACACTTTAAAGAAATATTTAAAGCATCTTCACGTCATTTTCAGTCTGTTCAGAAGACTACGTGTATGTTTAACATCGACGAAATCATTTCTTGAATATTCATTCGTTTTTCTTTTAAAACAAAAGATAGATGGTTTTGAACTAACTACATTGATGAAAAAACTTGTCATCATCAGCTCATTTCGATTTTCTCAGTCTTTTAAGAAATTAGAAACATACATCGAATTGATTGAATATTTGCGAAACTATGTGTCATACTATGCTCAAATGACAGAATCATTACAAAAGCGCAAAACTGCTCTTTCTAAAGAAGTTTCTAAAGATCTCAATAATGCACGAAAGACAAAGACATCACGAATTTTCCTAGTCAATTCTATCAAGAAGAAACTTAATGTCTTTCAACTTTTGCAGAAGCAGTTTCAAAAACTCAGTGTACTGACTCACTACAATTCAAATCTATCGCTTTATGTGAATCTGAATGCATTCAAAGTCTACGATTTCAATGCAATAATGTATCATATTATAGACGAAAAATCACGCTCAATTCTCTTCTTAAGTAGAGAACTAAATTTCGCTGAAAGAAACTACTGATCTATTGAACTTAAGATAGTCGACGTAGTCTGAGTAGTTTGTCAGATGCATCATATGATTGAATTCACGAAGAAATTGTCAATCACGATGTATACTGATCATTCGACAACGATTTCTATTGCACATCAGATCTCTCTGTTCTTCTTCAATACTGACAAGCTAAATCTAAGACTCATTCAAGCTTCTTAATACTTATTCACTTTTGAATTGAACATAAGATATAAGTCTGGCAATAAGAATCTGATATCAAATGCTCTCTCTCATTTATTGAAAGAGCGCAGTTTCAACGATGCGTCAAGTATTAAGATCAAAGAAATACTTGAAACTCTGCATGCAGCAGTGAAAGATCTTGAGAATCATTGCACTTACGCATTTGCAGTCTTTCTAGTAAAAATGTTAGCGAACTTTCGTCAAAGATTATTACAAGCTATGAAAATCGATAAGCGTTGAAAAAATATCATAATCAATATAAAGACAGATAACATGAAAGCATTATCTTAAGAAAACTACTTTAATATCAAAAATGATCTGCTTTATCACATTAATCAGAATAGTGATAGAAAATCAAGGCTGATGATTTCAAAAGCGCTTGAAGAAGAAATCTTTGAGCTCACTCATTGATCTCATCATGTCAAATTTCATCAAACTTATCAGCATATAACAGAATCACTTTATATCAGAAAGTTATCAATCAGACTACGAAAATTCATTGAACATTGCTTGAACTGTCTTTTATATCAGACTAGAAGACATCAATCATACGAAGAATTGCAGCTCATTAGAATGATGAACATCTTCTTTCACACAATTACTATGAACTTTGTTATGACGTTATCAATAAGTCAAGAAGAATATGATTGTATGCTGATCATAATTGATAAATTCTTCAAGCGAATGATGATGATATTGAGCAAGACAACTTACACAGCTGAACAATGAGCGCATCTAATTCTAGAAAGATTGCAGATAGCGAATTGAGACGTTTCAATTGCAATCATTAATGATAGAGATTCAAAGTTCATATCTGATTTTTGAAAGATTACATTCAAGAAGTTGAGAACGTCAATATTAATCAGTATCATTTATCACTCTCAAACGAATGAGCAATTCAAACGTATCAATCAGATGATTGAAATCACTCTTAGATTTCTTCTATTTAGCATTGAAGATAGCTTATGACTCTCGCTGCTATTGACATTGCAAGTCATCTTTAATAACTCAGAGATGACTATCAAGCATTTGTCAAATAAAGTCATTTATGAATTCAGAACTACGAAAATTTCAAATCTTATTTAATCTCAGAAAAATTCAAATTTAAATTTCGTGATCAAAAGATTCATCTATCGCTTAAAAGCTATTGATATCATTTCTTTTGTCATCGACAAAGCTAAAGCTTGATATGATAAAAGACATAAATCAATGATTCTAGAGAAAGATAGTTTCATCTTTCTACACTTATATTGAAAATATCATCTTTTGAGTCATCTTTCTTGAAAATTATCACAGCAGTACTGCAAATCTTTTCAAGTGCAATAAAGAGTAAACAAATTAGTCTACAAATTGAAGTTGTCAGCTCACTGATGAATTCATTCAATTATATTAATAGTGTAATTGAAACTTGTTCTTGAAGAAGCAGACTGATATGAATGATTTCATCTCTCTCATTCAGATTCTATACTGATTGAAAATGACACGAAGAAATGAAGCTCTTATGAGATCAAGAAGTTAGTTGACAAATGCTTTCAATGATATGAAAGAGATTCTCTCATCAAAGAGTATCTGATTCAATGAAAGAAATATAAATCAGAATATGATGAGTGATATGATGAAGATTTGCTAAATAATGCTTTGAAACTGATAGTCAACTACGATATTAATCATTCTGATTCTAACACATGCAATAGAGAATGAATTTTCAAGATTGTTTCGATGAAGCGATTTCTGAGTGTCTATATCTAAATCAACAAGAACGTTGATTACTTATTTAAAAGAGAAAATATTGTTATGAATTAAACACTGTAGTTGATTATTAGCTTAATATCTATGACGACGCACTAAAGTCTTTAGCGACGCGCTAGTCAAGCTTAAACCTGACGTTGTCTTAGATTTGCTCTTTATCTTTTATCATTAATATCAATACTATTGCTTGTTTTATAAACATCTCAACAGATCACAAAAACAAGATCATTAAAGAAACAAAATGTTTACATTTTAAATCACAGATGCATAAGCTGAGCAATGAATTGAAATTGATTTGATGCTTCGCAAAATGAGTCAGAATCGAAAGTCAGCTATTCAAGAAACTTTCATAGTTTTCATTATTAAAGAGCGACAATTTCAATCACATAGCAAATTCATTTGAAGAAAAAACTGAGATGCTACGAAAGAAGTTCTTTTCATCATTGTCTTAAACAAACATCAGCAACATTTCGAAATCATTTATATTGCTGACAGTGTCGTTCAATTCAATCTTATTGCAAGATGAGATGAGATAAATGATTCAATGAATAAAAGTTGACAAAGCATTAGATGCATTCGAAATTTCAAATAAAGCGCTTCAAGTGAGTCTAACAGAACTGACTTCGATATTAATCAGTCTGTTCAACGCATGTGTAATTCACAAATATCATTCAAAGCAGTTCAGAAAAGCTCAGACAATAGTACTATGCAAATCAAAAAAGAGCAACTACATTGACTTGAAAATGTATCGATTCATTGCTTTGCTAAACATCATGAATAAGACATTGAAATCAATCATAATCAAGAGATTAAATGATATTACTGAGACTTATCACATGCTTTCAAATGCTCAAATGAGAATGAGACGCAAGCAATTCATGATCTCAGCGCTGAATCTACTAGTAAAACAAGTACACGCAGTATGAGACTACAAAATTAAGTACGTGATCTTCATGCTTAGTTTAGATGTCGTTGAGATGTTCAATCATGTCTTGCACACTAGACTTCTGCATACTCTGAGAATGAGAAGAACATTGAACTACATAGTCAAATGAACTTGCAGCTTTCTGAAGAACAGAAAGTCATCGCTGACGTTCGATGAACAAATCAGCGCGATGCAATGAATAAACGCTGACATATTGCAGAGATTTCTCATATCATCGATTCTCTTTCTATTCTTTAACGTAAGCTTAATCAAAAAATGCAAAGCTTTAAAAATCAAAATCAAAGTGCTTGACTTTGTAAATGACATCAATATTTTGATCTATGACAAAATCACAGAATCAATCTGCAAATCACTGAGTCGAGCATATAATGTCTGTGCGAAGTGAGTTCAAACTCATGATGCTACGTTCGCTTCAGAGAAATATGAACTCACACACTTCACTTGTAAGTCAAAAAGATTTGACATGATAGTCAATTTACATATAGAAAACTCAGTAATAAAGTTGAAATCAAACGTATGAGTATTCAAAGTGCAACTGAACATGAAACTACAATGAGATTTGCATCTTCGTTAAATAGAAGTGAGTCATGTCATTAAGATGTTGATGCTTAGTTAACTTGAGATCTTCATCTGAGAAGTTACATTTGCAAAAGCAAGACAGATATACTCAATAATGATAAGATTGAAAATGATGTTCAAAGCATTAATATGACATCAACGCAATAAAGAAGAGAAATTGTCGAGTATGAAATGAAGACTAGAAACTCTTCAGAATCAAGCATTGTATCATGTGATTGACGTCTTTAGAAAAGTGAACATCGAAACGCTGAAAGTTGAAACATATACATTTTCACTACATGTTCATCTGAACAAGCTACAGAATCAAGTCACACTACGCAGTTGAATCAACGACAGAACACAGAAGACTTGATGAGCATACAAAATCATATGTGCTTGTTTAATAAAAACTAACAAATTTATTTCTTGCTTCTCAATCTTTAAAAAAAAATGACGTTTCTGAACGTTTCAATTCGCAAAGAAGCAAAGATACAGTTTAAATACAAATGACTCAATCTCTTAACATTGATTCAAATGAGTAAACGTGCAATTGTATAGTTTCATAAAAGTCAATGAAATCTTCAATGAGAAAACTACAAAAAACGCATTGCAGACATTAATACATCTTTCGCTTAAAGATCTCATTTATTCAAGAAGTCAGTAAGAATGCGTAATAATCTTCAGAAGATCAAAAGTACTCTTGCAACTTACATCAGAATCAAACGCATAAAGCTGAATGTTTATTTGCACTTGAGAAACATATCAAGTGCAAATAGTTCTCAATGCAACTGCAAATAAAGTTATCAGACAGTTAAGCATATTCTGATGCATTGCTTGAATTGAATGCATCTTCAATTAAATATGCTGCAAGACATTGTCTTCACGAACTATTAAATCATTATTTCAATCACGAGAAGTCTCAAGACAACAGCGAGAATGATGATGAAAATGAAGCTGCTGAAACAGTTTAAAATGACAAGAACACTCATTCTTTAACATGTAATTATCATGAACAAATTTGATACATAGTCTCAGTTTTATCGTTTTGACTGCGTGTAGCAGTCATATAAACAGTGAGCGATTTTCTATCTCAGAAAGTTTTGTTCACTTAACATACATAGCATAGCTTTCTCTCATGAGTCAATCTAATTGATGTCACAAAAATGTATGAATTATTATTATTATTATTCAACTATTACAATAAACACTTGCATTATTCATTGTAATTGTAATTGTAATTCATACATTCTTGTGACATTGATTTAGACTCGACTCATGAGAGACTCTATGCTACTTATATCGAGTGAACAAAACTCTCTGAGAAAGAAAATCACTCGCCGTCTATACAGCTGCTTCGCGCAGTCGAAACAATGAGATTGACACTGTGTTACCAAGTAATGAATCTATAGCTTCTATTCAGCGCGTGACGCTCGAGTAAACTCTTGATGAGAATGTCTGTGCTGTTTGATTATGATGCATCGTCTTTGCTCTGCTCTTCATTGACGGTATTTTATACAACGATGTCTCGATTCGATTCTCGATTCGAAGATGAAAGACGTTTTCTTTGCACTCGTGATGCTCGTGATTGTAACGTACGTAGAGCTGCGTTCTCTTACTCAATGATTATCATTCATTGAGCAGAGAAATATGTGATGAAAGAGAGATGCACACGATGAGAAGATAAAGTGTAATTGTACTGAGTAATTCTTTTCTTCTCTTGATTTGACTTGTGTCACGTAGACGTTGAATGAATTGTTAGTATAGACGTGCGATCGCAATCGTTCGATGTTTGACTCTGATTGATGAAAGAGAATGCGTTCTGATTGTTCTCTTGAGCTCTCAATTTTTCACGTGAATAGATGAATGACTTGACGTCAAGTAAAGAAGATGAGCTCAAGCCTCTTCAGTATATCAGCGTGATCGACGAGTCACTACTTCTTCAAGCACTGTAGTCACGTCTCTCAATATCTGAAACGACTATTCTACCTGATATCTTTTCATCAATTACTCGATGACACTGTCGATGTGATGAAGACGTTTCAATATCGACGCAGTCGACGAGTCGCAAATTCTTCGATTACTTGTAGTCACAACTCGCAGACTCTTCATCTGAGTTGTCTTTTTCACTAGTAGTATCTTTTCATCTCTTACTGACATCGACATATCATTAATCTTCTTCGTAGATCGATTGTGACTGTTAGAAGAGATGTTGTCGCATGAGTAAAAACTCTGCATGACGACTTTTCTGATCACGCAACGTTCTAACATTGTTTGAACTACGTTGAATTGAGATCTCTTGACTCTTTTGACTTCTATTCGAACACAGAATAGAATCAAAAGATTCGTAGTCGACATCACGTACAGATGAATCTCGTCGTCAGTCTGCATTATTCATGATGATTATACTTTTTAAGATTGAAAAAAAAACTGCATAAAAATAATAATTCATTTGTTAATTATTGAAAGAAAGTTTTATCATTAAATTAATCTTCATAAATGTTTGTAGAAAATAAATATTCAGCAATCTGCATGCAGATGAGAAAGTTAAATAAAATGCAGAATTATGAGAAAAATTGCTTATGAAAATCATTCAATTCAATATCTTATCATTGTGATAACAAGAACTGAGACAGAACACTCTTGCATTTGATCTGTTGAGAATGATTAGCAGAAAGAACTTGAATCACAAACATTCTTTAAATTTACATGCTAACTACATATAAATCTTGTTAAGACTGCGTGTCTGTTACTACGACATAAGCAACTCACAAGACTTGTTAAGTTCAACACAAGCAAACTTAAGAGTTTCATTAATATTGTTTAACAGATGTTCAGACACAGACATTCTATATGTAAGCAATACGCTGATGAGAAGACTTTGTTAAAAGAAGAGAGACATAAGCAAGTTAATAAAGAATGATTGAACTACACTGTCTGATTAAAAGTGTAGCATATAAACATCTTTGCAAAACATGATTGATCTGCATGAGAAAGATCTCTACAAATAATGCAAAATAGATGAGTTGCACGTTTTACAAGTGAAGCAAGCATCTGTGAGATGTGATATACAATGATGATGATTGTTGATCTTAAGAATCTCATCTTTTTACTGAGTTCTGACTCTTGAATATCTTAATGATAAAATCAATCTCTAGTCAAAGACATCATCTGTATAACTCAAGAAAACAGTAGCACATGTTAATATGATTAAAGAAGAAATCGACTGCAATATGCATGCATATCACTGACAAAACATTTGCGATTCATGCTTAAGAAGTAAACTGTCAAAATTTGAGCAATAAAAGATTTTGCTCATCTTGAACTGTGAATCTGCGACAAGAAAGACTATCTCTCGCTAAGAGAAAAATCAATATAGAGATCATGTCTTATGTATATTGCATGCAACGTATACAACATATTTTCAATAAATTATACAGAAGCAGAGTTGCAACATTAATGACATGCAATTATTGAACTCAGCTCACAACTTCTTTTATCTAGTGAAAAACACGTCATCACAGTCAAAAACTTGCATATATGTGAATAAATGCTTAAGACTCAATCAATGAGTGATAGAAACAGCTGAATCAGACATTTGTTTGATCAAAATATTAACTTGCAACACAGATGACAAAATGCAGACGTTGCAACTTATAAACATTTACAATTCATGTTCATTGTTCTCTACATTTATAAAGAGATCTTCAATCATTTCTCGCTTGAGTAAGTTACTCAAAGACAACTGCAAACAACTGATCATGAAAGATTTCAATCTACATCACTTTCACTGAGAGAAACAAAGATGCTTCACTCAACATGCAGCAATCAACAGTTTACTTGACATTGTTACTAATGCTAAGCTGAAATTATTGCTGAAATCAGACACTATTACTTATAAGACTCACAATTAGTTTACAACTATTAATCTAGTCTTTAGCAGTGAGAAAATACAGTTTATGACACGTAAGTGCAAGATATGCATTAATCTGCATTAAGAATTGAATCATCTTTCAATTGTTACAGAACTTTGTCTATAAACAACTTCAGTACAGTTTTCAACTCAATGATTATGAAAGAAAATGAACACAGAAGCATTGAGTATGTATTTGCATATGCATCTTTCGTTGAATCGTTCTTTGAACAGCAAAACAATGATGAACAAAAGAATGTGCAAAGTAATCAAGATGTTACAAGAAATCATTGAGAAATTTACTTTCTTGACAAAGTCATTAAGTTGAGCAAGAAACTTCTGAAATTCAAACTGCTCAAAGATAGTAATGAAATCAAGATGACTGTGAATTATATGAAAAACACAAAGCACATTAGATGCGTGAAATGAATATTTGAAACACAATAATCATAAAAACAAGATCATTCAACAAGCAAAGCGCGTACATTTTAAATCACAAATGCATGAACTAAGTGATGCATTCAAATCAATATAACGCTTCGCAAAATGAGTCAGAATCGAAAGTCAGCTATTTAAAAAAACTTTCTCAGTTTTCATCACTGAAGTGAAGTGACACTGAATAAATGACAATGATGTTCGAGAAAAAAATCAAGATATTACGAGAAAAATTCTTTCTTTTATTTTCTCAGATAAACATCAACAACATCACAAACTCATTTATATTCTTGACAATGTCATCTGACTTACACATTTCAGAAGATGAAGTGAGACAAACAATTAAAAGAATAAAAGCAGACAAAGCATCAAACATCTCAGACATTTTAAACAAAGCGTTGCAGACGAGTCTTGCAGAACTGACTTTGATATTGACGAGTTTATTCAATGCATGTGTAACACACAGATATCATTCTAAGCAGTTCAAAAAGACTTAAACGATAGTACTATACAAATTGAAAAAGAGTGATTATACTGATTCAAAGACATATCAACTCATTGCTTTGCTTAACATTATGAACAAAGCTCTGAAGTTGATCATGACTAAAAGACTAAGTGATATAATCAAGACTCATCACATGCTATCTGATGCTTAAATGAGAGCGAGACATAAGCAATTCATGATCTCAACATTAAATTTACTAGTAGATCAGATTCACATGATATGAAGCTGCAAAATTTTGAAAATGAAAAGAACTTCAGACTACATAGTTAAATGAGCATGCAGCTTTCTTAAGAATTGAAAAACATTGCTGAGATTCAATGAGCAAACGAATGACATGTGTAAGATAAACGTAGACATATCACAGAGATTTCTCATTTCATTGATTCTCTTTCTATTTTTTAACGCAAGTTTAATTGAGAAGTGCAAAGCATTGAAAATTAAGATTGAAGTGCTTGACTTCGTAAATGACATTAATATTCTAGCATACAATAAATTCATTGAAGAAATTTGTAAAACACTGAGCAAAGCACATGATGTCTGCACGAAATAAACTTGCACTCATGATGCAACATTTGCATCAGAAAAGTATGAATTTACATACTTTATCAGAAAATCAAAGAGATTTAACATGATAACTAGCATATAAATAGAAAGTTCAGTTATTAAGTTGAAATCAAATATGCAAGTTCTGAAAGTAAAACTGAACATGAAATTGCGATGAAATGCACATCTTCGTCAAATTGAAGTGAATCACGTTACATGAATGCTAGCACTTAATCGACTTGAAGTCTTTACATGAGAGACAATCTTCACAAAAGCAAGACAGATATACTTAGTAGTAGTAAGATCAGAAATTGCATTTGAAGCATCAGTCTGACATCAGCGAGAAAAAGAGAAAGAACTGTCAAACAAAGAATGCAAACTTGAAACACTACAGAATCAGATTCTGCATCACATTGCAGAAATGTTCAAAAAAGTAAGCATTGAGACTTTGAAAGCAGAAATGTACATAAGTTTGCTGCATGTTCATCTGAACATACTGCAAGACAAGATTACATTACGCAGTTAAATCAACAATTGTACACAGAAAATTTAACAAGCATGCAAACTGATATATGCTCATTTGATGAATATCAATTGCATCATTTCTTGCTCTTTTATCATCAAGAAAGTAACGCTTCTGAATAACTTAATTCAAGAAAACACGAAAATACAGTTAAGATGTGAGTGATTAGCTTTCGCTGCGACGAATTTAACTAGTGACAGCATCGCAATAACGCAGTATCACAAAAGTCAGTAAAAGCAATGATGAGAAAAATATAGAAAAAGCATTGCAGATGTTCACGTCATTTCAACATAAAGATTGCATCTGTTCAACAAGATGATAAAAATGCAAAACAATCTTCAGAAAGTTGAAAGTACTCTCATCATTTACATCAAAATCAAATGCATAGATCTGAATGTTTATCTGTTAAGATCATGTTTAGAAACTAATCAGAGTGCATGCATGACTAAAATGTTTGATTTATAAAGATAGTTATAACTAAGACTTTAAAAATACAGAAGAAAGAAGATATAAAAGACAAGAAGAATACACTTTATATAATAGTTACTCAGATTGATGCTAGTCTCAAAGAGAACATGTTGAAACACAAGAAAGATGTTGATTCAAAAAATGTTTGTAACACAAAGAAATGTGTTTATCATAGAAATTTGTTGATCACTTGTAACATAAAGAAGTGTGTTTATCTCGAAGATAATAGAAGCTGATTAGAAAATGCTAGAAAAGAAAAAAGATGTTGAGTCAGATTTGAGTCAGATCTCAACTAGATCATTGATTAGTTCTAATCAATACACAGTGAACTCGTTAATGTTCACTGTAAATTAATTAAAGTTAAAGCTTTGATCTTTTTCAATTCTAACACATTTGTAACATTACTCTTCTTTTTGAAAATTCATGTTTGCATGAATAGAACAAATGAAACGCAAAAATTTTCATGATTTTTCAATTTAATGTGACTTGTCTGAATAAAACTTATGAAATTCAACTAGAACTTCTTTCAAGTTCTTGAATTCTTTCTTATCAACATAGTATTATTCATCATCTCAATTTAATTCTGTTCATTTGATCTTGTATTATATTCAATCTCAATAGCGTCTAGAGTTCAAAATGTCATCTATTTTTCAGTGCTCATTATTTTCAATAGTCAGAAATCTAAGTGATTTTGAATGTGTTCTGATAAGAGATCATTGAAATAAGAATGTAATAGCTTCAAACTGAACATCAAATGCAGCTGCTTCATGCTTATCAATAGACGAAAATGATAGAAGATTTCAACTTTGACAGTGATTTGATAAAGTTTTAGCTATTTGTCTTTCAAATTCTTACATGATTTAGTTGTTTTTATGTTTCTAGAGAATAATCAAATTCAGTCATTTACTTCATAAATGATGTCTCATTTATGTTTATTGATCTGAGCTTTGATGATCTGCTTCGTCTTTTCTAATTGCTGATGATCAAAGATAAGAAGCTCTTTCATTCAAGTGATAATATCATCTGCTTTTCTAGCTTCAAGACGTTCACGAATTGTTTTGTAGTCAGTTGTATCTGAATTGAAACTTATTCGTGAATGAAAATTCTTATTGAAGTAGAACAAAGTCATTGAGATGATCGAGAAGATATTGAAATTCTCGCTAAATTCTATCATTGATAATCATTTTGCTCAGTCGTTCTGTATGTAATTGCAGTAGATTCTTAGTTCACGTTCAACATCTTGATTAGCTCATTTCAATTAATCATTGATCTCAGAATGATAAGCTGTTGATAAACTAGTTGTAATTCTTAGTCACTTGCAAAAACTTTGTCACATGATTGATATGAACTGAAAGTCTCTGTTCAAAACAATAGAATTAAATAGATCATGAAGTTGATAGACGTTTCATAGCATGATTCAAATCATTTCTTCAACTGAGATGTCATTGTCTTTTCAATGACAGAAAACATAGTGATGTTTCTTGATGAGACAACATATGATTATGCAAATGACGTTATAACCTTTTGATAAAGATAGCTCAGTGATGAAGTTCATAATTATATTTTTTCAACGTTTCTGTAAAATTGATAGAGAATGAAGTAGTTCATTGATGCTATTTCTAAATGTCTTGCTTCGTTAACAGACATGATAATTTCAAATGTAACATCTAATTGTTGCTTAATAATCTGATCAATAGTAGAAATGTTGAACTAGATCAATAGTTCTTCAATTGTCAGAGTGAAAGATGAAAGATTGATCATGAATTTTCTTTAGCAATTTTGTATGCATATTCTCAGAAATTCACAGTAGATCTTTTCTGAACAGAACGTCATCAATGATCTTGCAGTACTTCAATTCAATGCTATGTAGCTTCTGCTTGTTTTCGCTTATAGCTTGTTTATACTCATTGCAAAGCTCATCTGTCTTGTTGACATCTTTTACTCACTGATAGAGATCAACTTCAGATTCAATAGCTAGAATATTTATTCTATCAAGTGTCAGAATGATCTGATAGCAATCTTCAGTACGCTGAGTTGATTCAGAAATGTCAATCAGAAACATTCTGATTAAAGCATTAACTTTAATGTTTATTTTGCCTGATCAAAAAATGATCTGAAAGTTAAACTTGAATAGAATGTCTAGATAATTGACTTGACGTCGAGTTAACTGTTTGTTTTTCATGAAGATTTTCAAAGTCTGATGATCAATGAACATCTGAATAAGCAGCTTCATGCATTCTAGCTCAAGTTTTCAGTGTTCAAAGCATTGAATAATGATTAGTAATTTCTTGTCATAGATATGATAATTGCATTCAGCGAGAATCATGCTCTTGCTGTAGAATGCTACTGAGTGAAGAACATTCTCATCATTGTACTGAGATAGTATTTCATCTTTGACGTAGTCAGATGCATTGATTTCTAGAATAGTCTGTCATTTGAAATCAAAATGTCGTAGTACTGAGATCAAGCTGATCTGTTTCTTTAGATTGTCAAAAGCTTGAACACAGACTTTGTTTCAAACAAAAGACGTGTTTTTTCTAGTCAGTTAAGTGAATGACTTGACTAGCTTCAAGAAGTTCTTAATGAAACAACAATAGAAGTTAACAAATTTTACGAAGCTTTGAACTTCTTTTAGATTAATCAACGTAGTTCAGTTGATCATGACTTTCACTTTGATAAAATTCATACAAAAGTCTTGTTTTGAAACTATGACTTTTAAAAAGACAGTTTCTTTTACATTGAATTCACACTTTTGAATATCTACTTGTAAATCAGCTTTTCGTAGACAATCTAATATCATCTTGACATGTTGTTGATGTTCTCATTGAGTTTTGCTGTAGATCAGAATGTTGTTTAGATAGACTTGACAAAAGTTATTTAGAAAGTTTCAAAAAATGTCATTCATATACTGTTGAAATGAGGCAGAATCATTGATAAGTTCAAAAGATAACATCTTTGATTTGTATGCTTTTAAAGCAATGATAAAGATAGTGTAGTTTTCACTATCAGAATGCATTCGCAGTTTGTTGAAAGTTGAAATAATATTTAATCAAGTCAGATGCTTGCAATCAACTATTTTGTTGATTATCTCATTTATGAGCAATAAAAAATAACGATTTCTTTTGATAATAGCATTGAGCTTTCAATAGTTAACGCAGAATCGTAGATCTTTATTTGCTTTTAAGATGAACAGAATGAGTGAGAAATATGAAGCTTTGCTAGAAGTTATAAATTCTTTGAAAAGATTTTCATTCAGATATTTCTTTACTTTCTGAAGCTTGTAGAAAGACATTCAATATGCTTAACAGCAAGATGACATTACGTCATTAATAAGCTTTATCTTATGATCATATGAATGATGAGACGATAGCTTGTCTGCTTGAGCTCGATCAAAGACATCTAGAAAATTCTGATATTTTGATGATAGCTTAGCTTTAATATCTTCTAGATTCTGAGCTGTTTCATCAATAAATGAGACGTTTATGACATTTAGTTTGCATTGAATATTGTAGATGATTTTTCTATCAATGTCTTCAATGAACATAGCAAAAATCTTGATCAGATTCTTCTTTTTTCATTTTACTAGTGCTTGAAAAGAAGCGACGTTTATGTTTTGAATCAAAAATGACTCTTTCTGAATGATTAAAACTGAGTGCCTGAGCATCTTAAAGATCTTGCTGTGAGCTGCTGAAGAGATCAAAGTTGATTATGATCAACTTGAGTGTTTTGTATTTGACGAAATTGAAAAAACCGAAATAGAAATATTTAATTGATCAGAAAATATGATAGTATCATGTTTCATGTTCAATAATATTTCATTTTTATTCATTCAGAATTTGCTTAATATAGCTTCATGATGCTCAATATCAGCTATCAGCATTGATACAGTCAATTTCTTATAACTTTCAATTGTAAGATTGAGTAAAATCTTATAAGTAATAGTCTTTTTAGCTAGCTTCTCATCATATTCTCGTATTAACTTCTTTTTTGCTAGTGATATAAATTGTATTTCAAGTTTCTGACATATTTTATTGATCAGCTTGTCATGTATCAGCATGTAGATGATGAAATCACTATCTATTAAAGAGCGAAGGCTGAAAGAATTACTCTGAGAGATAAAAGAAGCATTGATCAGAAATGACTTTTCAAAATAGTTTTCTTTTGATAGAACTTTGATTTGACTGCACAAAGATATGATCTCTATCTTTTCAATGATTTTGAAAGAGATAATTAGTTTTTTGAATTAAAATCTGACTCAGAGTTCGATGTAAATCAATCAAACTCGTTATCTTTTAATGCATTAATTTTCGAAGTTCAATCAGAGCATTTTTTAAAAGTATGATTTGATTTGTGATAAATAAAACAGCTTTCAGTTTGTATATTAATCTTTTTGATGCTAGTTAAAATCGCGTCATGCAACTTTGAATGATCAACAAGTGTAGAGATTTCGATCTTTCTGTAGAGATTTAATGAATGTCATTTCTCAGCAAAGATGACTTGCTTTCTGACTTTGTTCAGAAATTTCTTTTCTTTAATGTCACTCATGACTCAATGCTCATTGTTCAAATGAATCAAATAACTATGAATTTTATTCAGAGATTTTGACTGAATCAATTGACTACTTCAAGCTGCATGAAAACAATAGATTATCTTATCTTGTAGATCAACGATCAATTGCTTTTCATGATACTTTAGATAGAAGAACAAATGTTGAAACATTAAATAGAAGTCGCTGAATTTGCTCTTTTCTTGAAAGAAATTAACATATTTTCTTCGAAAGTTTGTCTTCTTGTCAAAATCATTGTAAAGCTGAGCAAGTTCATTTAACAGATCATTGACTGTGATATAAAGATTCAATGAATCTTGTTGACGTTGAGTTAAAGTAGCTTTGACTGCATCTTCTTTAATTCTGAAGTGAACGTAAATCAGAACAGCTTTATTGATATCAAAATGATCGACGTTGATTTCTAGCTTGTCATGAATCTTTTCTTATCAATCATCTCAAATAAATTCTTTTTCATCAGTAAACAGAGATGAATTTGAAAGCTTTTGAAATCGCTTGAAGAAATTGAACAAAGTAGAAGAGAAAGAAGTGACTTCTTTAAATGATTGCAGTTGATGTTGCAATTTAGTTACTTGATTTCAAAACATCTGATTTAATTGATTTGAATGTTTTTTGACTTTATTCATTTTCTTAAAACGAGTCTTTCATATTTGTTCGCTTAATATCTTGTCAAATAGCTCACAAACTTTCACGTCTAGATCTTGTTGAGTTTGAAGACTGTTCAAATCTTCTAGAAAAACTTCTGAGTCTTGTTCAACTCAGTGTTGTAGCTACTCTACATTTTTTATATTTCATGAAGTGAAGACTTTATGAGATTCATCAAAAATCTGAGAATGAGACAAGAAGTATTAATGTTTTTATATGATATTGATTTTAAGATATTTTGATATGCAAGATGATAACTCAGAATAAATGATTAAATCTGTAATGTCAGAAGAAATAAAACTTTGATTACTCTTGAAGAAATTGTTCACAGATGATCGAGTCATAGCGAAGAATTGACGATCAAGCGAAGAATGATGCTCAATAGTATGTAGTGAGATTGTTTGTTAAAATGTTTAGTCTTCAAAGAAGAATGTTGCTGATTTGAGAAGATTTTTTGTGATTCTCAAGCAATCAACGAAGATTCTTTATCATTGATTCTATTAATCGATTTGAACTGATGCTACTGACTGAGCGATAAATTCTTTAGCAATCACATGATTGTATATTCTTGTTGATTCTATTGATTTCTTGAAGTTGTTCTGTCTTTCAATGTCATTGATCATCAGATACACAAATTTCTTTATACTCATTTCATTGTCAGTCGAGTTGATTTGAATGAGTATACAGTATCTCGCATTAAGTCACGATCGCGCGCTCTTCAATCAATACATCTTTCATCTGCATCAATCATTGAACCATCAAATTCAGCTGAGAAACTTCAATATTTGGGCTAGTTATTTAGTAGTATATGATCTATGATTTTCCAATCAATATTTAGTATGCCAGCCCTTCGCTTTAATTATAGCTGCACATCTGCGTGACATACTGAAAATTAGCCTCTCTATTACCTTCTCTTGTATGTTCACTCAGGCCTTCTGTAAAATCTGAAACAGTTGAGTTTCAGCTTTCTCGCCTTTATTCTTCAGCGAATTCAAATTCGAATAGACTTTATAGACTTTCTTCTTCAGTAGAGCTCAGAGGTTTTCGATTGAGTTCAAATCGAGACTGTACGAAGATCACTTCATGACTTCTATACTCATTTCCTGAAATCAAAGCTTCGATTTTCTGACTCTATGTATCGAAGCGTTATTCTGCATGAACACTAGTTCTGACTTTCATATGTCAGTCAAATTGTGATTCAAAATCTGAATGTAGAAGACTGCTGAATAGCCGTGTTTTTTGAATTCGAAGTCTCGATCGAGTAAATATAAATTCAATCTTTCAGAACCTCAAAAAGCTTTTCAAATCATAATGAAAAAGATCTTTTCATTGAGAATTTTCATGACTTTATCTCTATCTCATTTCTGTTTGAAAGTTTCAAACATTCATTCTCGTGTTTTACCTGTTTCTCGAGTCACGAATGCTTCATTCGACCAGATGACATTGTCTCATTGATTCACGATTCAACTCTTATGCTTTTCAGCTCATTTTAATCGAAGTCGAGCAGCTTCAGATGTTAATTTCGATCGCTTAAGAGCTAGTCAGTGAGAAATTCCGTGAGCTCGTAGTGTGACGTTGAGAGTTCTCGCGTTCAAATCGATCTCGATGTTCGTTTTCAGCTGTCTTCAGATGATTTTAGACTTTGATCGTAACTGACGTAGCAGTATTCTAGCTGCTTAAGAAGTAATTGATAAAGATCTTTCTGATCTGAGTTTATTGACTTCGAAGAGTGCAGTGCAAAGTCTTTCTAAAACTTCATTTATGATGATGCGAGAAACGCTCAAATTTCGACTGATTTGGATGAGTGTAGCTTCTAGCTCAGCTTGCCTCGTAATTCTTTCTTTAGTCAACAAATCGAGCTTCTTTCTGAAGATCTTATTACCAGAAATAGTAGTTAACGAAGCTCTTCTGAGCATGATGAATGTGATTGAAGAAGGTTGATTGTTTTGAAGGTACGCGATTTTACGTGTTTTCGCTTAAGTGACCGTGACTTTTTGCAGAGTACTGTAGAAATCAGTATCATGTGATTAATGAATTCTTAAAGTAATGTTGAGATCATGTCTAGAAACTAATCAGAGTGCATGCGTGACTAGAATGTTTGATTTATAAACATAGTTATAACTAAGACTTTAAGAATACAGAAGAAAGAAGATACAAAAGACAAGAAGAATACACTCTATATAGTAATTACTCAGATTTGATGCTAGTCTTAAAGAAAATGTGTTGAAACACAAGAAAGATGTTTATTTGAAAAATGTTTGCAACATAAAGAAATGTGTTTGTCATAGACATCTGTTAACTACTCGTAACTCAAAGAAGTATGTTTATTTGAAAGATGTTTATGACATAAAGAAATATGTTTATCATAGAAGATAATAGAAGCTGATTTAGAAGATGTTAAAAAAGAGAAAAGATGCTGAGTCATATTTGAGTCAAATCTGAGTCAGATCTAGATCAGATCTTGACTAAATCTTGACTAGCTTTAATCATTACACAAAGAACTTGCTAGCATTCACTGCAAATTGATTAAAGCTTCAGCCTTGTTCAGTCTTGATATGCTCGTAACATGATTCATGACTCTTGCAATATCATAATTATTCTCAATTCAACTGATTTTTTGCTTCTTTCTTCTATTTAACTTAAGAAGTTTCTGATTAGTAACATTCTGAATAGTAGATTTCATTATTACTCATATTGCTGCTTTACTCATCTTTTGAAGAATCTGATCAGAAGTCGATTCTTTTATTGCTTGTTTAATAAGCTGCTGTACTTGAGAGATATTTGCAGATGTTAGAATGACTTCTAAATTTTTGTCAGAATCAATGTATGTGACTGTAGCTTCGAAAGATGTACTTGAATGTATGACAATGTTGTACTGCTGTGATTGCTTTAGTTTCTTAACAGAAGAAAAGTGCTGAAGTACTAAGACTGAGCTGAATGATAGAAGTTCTGTAGCTGTTCATGACTTTCTAATATTCAGTGATGTAATTGTCTCATGTCGAGTCAGTTGATAAAGCTTCAGAAAGTTCGTTTTATTAATTGAGTAGCTGATCTCAAGTCAAGTAACTCGCTGAACATGAGTCTTGTACGCAGTAGTTAATGAAGCAAAGACTTCAACATCAAGTGATTGAAGCAGATGAGTAGTATGAGTTGAAAGACACAGTAGAATGATTTTCTGACTGATGCAATAGTCAATCATCTGAGTAATGATATGAGAAGTATAATCATCAATTAATAGCATTCAATATTCATCTTTCTGACAGATTTTAGTTTCTGAATCAAAGCATTTCTGTATTCAGACTAGATTCAATTCGTTGTTGATTCAGTCATTCTTTCTCACAGCAATATGATCTTCTTTAAGTACTTCGTATCAGATCTTCTGCTGTACTTTTTCTTTGAAGATAATTCACGACTTTAAGACTCTTTCATTCATAGATATGCACTCAATCAATGAGACTCACTCTCAATTATCACATTGAATCATATGAGTCTTTTTTTCATACTTGAAAATCATGACTTGAAGCTTAGCAATAACTCTCTGCATGAATCTCTTTTTATTCATGTTGTAGATATCTTCTATCTTTATTTCATGTTCTTCTTTCAAACTCTGAAATAGATTGAATCAGTCAGCTAAAATATCATGATTCTGAGTCATAGCACGCTCTTTGTTAAGCGAAGAAATATATACTGTTTTGATTTGCGAATGACATTTCAGAAACTTCTGAGATCAATTGACTTCAACTAACTTGTCATCATTCTTTTTTATTAGTAGTTCTTTAGTTATTGAATGTACTTGCTTCATATGAGAAGATCAGTTTCAGATTTAAAGACGTAGAATTCAGTCACATATAGCTGCTTCTTCTTCAAGACTAAGTCTTTGAAATTGCTGATTGCATGCAGCAGCAGTCATTTAATCATTGATTCGATTTCAAAGAGTGCTACTTGATATTTCATATTGACGAGCGAGTTTTGCTTGAAAAGAATTTTCGTTGACTGCTGAAGTCTCGTTTCAACGAGCATAAGCAAGCATTATGCACTCTTTCTGTGAAAGTTTTATATCTTCAGAAAATATAAAGAATATAAAGAGAATAAGAGAGATGACTGACATTGTTTTGCTGATATGTTAAAGAATTACACGTTAACAGCAATAAAATATGAAATGTGAATTTTCAGCTTTATAGAGTTGTCTCACTGCTAAATTTAGCTCAGTGCTAGATGAATTCTTCTATACAACACTCACACAGTTATTGCGAAGGCACAACTCAGCTTTTGCACACATACACATCTGTGCAACGCAGTAAATTAATTAATTTACATGCATCACAATATACACAGAATGACAGCAACGTCTTTGCGCATGCGTTGCAACTCATATATATCACACACACATACATTGCAAAGACACGACTCAGCTTTTGCACATTTACATGCTTATGTGATGCAGTAAATCGATTGATTTTTCGTCTTATCAGATTAATTTACATGCATCATAATCATATACATTGCAAAGATATGACATAATCTTTGCTCATATACACAGAACAACAGCAACATCTTTGCGCATGCGCTGCAACTAATATACAATATTCACACAGTCATTGCAAAGATACAACTCAACTTTTGCGCATATACACATTTGTGCAACGCAGTAAATTGATTAATTTCAATTTTCTGATCAATTTACATGCGTTGCAAATACATAAATTAAAGCTTATCTAGTTTGTTCAGCTGAGTGATCATACAGTGAACTCAAAAGTTCACGTTAAAGTGATCAGCTTTCATTTACATAAATTAAAGCTCATTTAGTCTGCTCAACTAAATGATCAAACAGCAAACGAAAGTTCACATTGAAGTGATCAACTTTTATAATACATTAATCACTCATTTAGCTCGCTCAACTAGATGATCAAACAGCAAATTTGAAAGCTTACATCAAAGTGATCAGCTTTCACAATTTCAATTTATTTATATGATTACTTGATTATATAAACAGATCATACACTTATATGCACACACTAATGATTTGACTACTTAATGAAAAAATATACAGCAGCAATTATGTTGAGATCGTGCCTAGAATCTAATCACACTGCAGCGAGATAGTGCGTAGCTGAATAGAATGTTTGATCAATAGAGATAGCTATAACTAGACTATTAAGAATACAGAAGAAATCAAAGAGAGTTTCGAGCTGTATCTATAGTAGGGCAAAACAAAGAGAACGAAGCAGATTTGCTTGAGTATCGAAAGCGCTAGAATAAAGTGTTGAGGCTAGAGATTCAACATGAGTCAAAACTTCTAGAGCTTGTTGACTAGAAAATTCTATTCAATTTCGACACACTCGTAACATTATCTTCTTCTCTTTAAAAGTCATGTTTCTATGACTTGTAGTGTAGTTCATAGCACTGACGTAGAGTCTTGATGCCTGCCTTTCTATCAACCTTTCTATTGATTCAAATCAACTCGTCAAATGTTTATTGTAGCAGACTCACTATGTGAAATAGAATGATCATTGAAGCAGGCTCACTAGTTGCATGTGAACGCGAGGTAGATCAATTCACTGATAGATCGAGCGATGAAAGTAGATGAGTCATTGCATTGACGAAGAATGTCATTGAAGCAGACTCACTAGTCGACTTGCTCATCGAAGAGATCAACTTTCGGCTTGTCATTGTAGCAGACTCACTATTTGCATGTGAACGTAGAATCAGGTTCACTGATAGGTAAGACGATGAGAGTAGATAAATCATTGCATTGACGAAGAGTGTCATTGTAGCAGACTCACTATGAGAACGTCATTTGTAGTAGCAGACTCACTAATTTGATCTGACGGCACAGATTGTTTTGACTCGCCTGATTCACAAGCTTGGTTCGAAGCGAAGAGGGAAAGAAATGAGTTGAACAGCTTATTTTCACTCATCTGCTTCACGAGAATGGGTTGATTCTAGAGCAATTCACGAAGATTCTTTATCGTGATTCTCTTAATCGAGTGAACTGTGCGTACTTAATGAGCGATAGATTCTCTAGCAATTCAAACAGTCTTGTCGTTGATTCTATTGACTCTCTGATGTTGTTCTGTCTTTCGATTGCGTTGATCATCAGGTAAAACAAATTTCTTTATACTCGTTTCGTTGTTCATCGAGTAGCTTGAATAAGTAATGAAATTGATATCGTGTGATAAACGAATTCTTAATATAATGTTAAGATTATGTCTAGAATCTAACCACACTGCAGCGAGATAGTGCGTAGCTGAATAGAATGTTTGATCAATAGAGATAGCTATAACTAGACTATTAAGAATACAGAAGAAATCAAAGAGAGTTTTGAGCTGTATCTATAGTAGAGCAAAACAAAGAAGACGAAGCAGATTGACTCAAGTATCAAAAGCGCTAGAATAAAGTGTTGAGGCTAGAGATTCAACATGAGTCAAAATCTCTAGAGCTTGTTGACTAGAAAACTTTATTCAATCTCGACACACTCGTAACAAATTATGACTAGATTACATGTAATTTAGCATATATACAGCGCTTCAATATTACTATTTAAATAAATAGCATCATGTTTCATAGTTTTAGACTGCATAAGCATGTAAAACTTGAAGAAATAAAAAAATAAAATAAAAAATCTGCAATTGTATTTCATGAACTTCTCATATATTAAGATATTGACATCATTTATAAAATTTATGAAGCTTGTTCTTAATTTAATGTCATCACATGTAGATTGATTGCATCAAGTTAAGTACTTGAGTTTGAATCAAGTACTTGACTCAAAAAGTATCAAGTTGAGTTGAAATTTTTTTGAAAAAGTATCAAATTGAGTTGAGAAGCTTAATTCAACAACTTGACTCGAAAATTTGATTTAACTTGACAAGATATTAGATAAATGTAAATAGCTTAATTAAACAGTCTACATGATTTTTCTTCATGACTTTCTATCATGTTTTTCTGTCATGACTTTCTATCAAAGTCAAACAATCTTCATGTTTTCTCATCATGACTCTCTATCAAATGATCTTCATGTTTCTCTTCATGTTTCTCTTTATGTTTCTCTTTATGTTTCTCTTTATGTTTCTCTTCATGTTTCTCTTCATGTTTCTCTTCATGTTTCTCTTCATGTTTTTCTTCATGTTTCTCTTCATGTTCTTCTTCATGTTTTTCTTCATGTTTCTCTTTATGTTTCTCGTCATGATTTTCTATCAAATGATCTTCATGTTTCTCTTCATGTTCTTCTTCATGACTTTCTATCAAAAAGATAATGCAAAAGCAAAAAACCGGAAAAATTTCTATATTTAGTTCTCTTGACATCAAGCTTAAGTTCTTAACGAGTCAAGTTGAATTGACTCAATTTTCAGTCGAATCAAGTTGCGTCAAGTTGAAAATATGAGCGACTTGACTCGAATTGAATTAAAAATGTGAGCAACTCGATTTGATATCAATTTAAGTTCAAAATGTCAACTTAAAACTCAACTCAATGATCAGTTTAATCACATGCTTTTAGCAAGTTCATGTTGTAAAACAGATATAATATTAATGATAGCAAAGAGTCTTGTGATATGTCAATATTCACGCTGCATTTCATCATCATATAATCATTAATTGTGATCATGATGCGTTGATTTCTCAGAAAGTTCTTCACAAATTCAAGAAGCAGTCTGAGAACTCTTTTCTTTTTCATGTCATGCAAAAGTCTGCTATGCATTACATTGTTAAATACACTCTTTTCATTCAAACTCAGCAGTGAAACTACTCTTCTTCTTGTATCACTTTATACAGTATGTATCTTTTTTATAATTAGTTGCAAAATTGTATTTGTTGATTTGTGTTTACAAACTCTTATCTGAATGTTCAATATCAAGTCACATGCTTTTATAATGTTTTGCAAACATTTGAATATGATGAATTTCAGTATCTTGCTCAGCATGTTGAATAACACAATTGATTTATATATCTTTGCATTAAAGTAATTCTTCTTGTTTGACTTTCATATCACTATTGTGATCATGCTCTTGAACTGAATTAACTGTATTCTTTTCTGCAAACATTTTTCAAAAAAAGAGCATATTTGTTCTGATGTGTCATCGATGAGTCTGCATATTATTCTATTTATATGTTCTGTGTGTTTCAAAGTTTTGTTGAACATCATCTTGTAGATGACTCTTTTAATCTTACAATGTGTCAGCAAAACATCATTCTCAATCAAGAGCGAGTACTTGAAGTCTTTTTCATCTTATTCTGCGCTGTCATAGTGATATCAAAGCACTTTAACTTGATCAGAGAATAAATTGTTGTTTAAGTTAATGTGTTTGCAACTGCATTTCTTGTTTATTTCACAGTTTTAAACAGTTCTTTTGAAAATTGTTCAACATTCTGCATGATCTCTTGATATTCACTGCGTTTCTGTTTTCTGATGATCTTGCTCTTCTTGTCACATGCTTGAATATACTTTGTTCAATCATTGATAATTTGACAGCTTTTTCTCATTCATCACATGCTTTTGATGATTTTTGTACACTTCTTTGTTCATTCTACTTTAATTATTTCATATGATCTCGCTCAGAAAGTGAAAATTTTGATGATCTTCTTCAATGCATTTAGCAGTTGCTTAGTGTACTCATTTATGCATGAACGTCTTATCTCATGATTCAACAGTAATTTTAACATTTGTTTTCTTAAAATATTAATGAACTTCTCTTCATTTATTGTTTTTCAGTTGCAACGCGATTTTCGTGCTGATTCTTTGCAGACTCTGAGATTTATAATTGTTTTTATCAACAAATGATTTGAGAAGTTTTTCATTTCTTCATCAATTTCACATTATATTAATTGATTCATAATGTCATCTGTCATGAAGATTAAATTTATTGTTATTTGAGATCTTTGATAATTTCTTGTAATCATGTCTCAAGATAGCATTAGCAATGCATTAATATTTGTGATCATTTCAATTAAATCATTTGACAATAGATGCTGTCTTGAATAAAATGATCTTTATCATGTGAGATGATGCAGATTAAAGTCTTCTACAAGAATGCATTCTTTCAACATGTGTAATTTCTTTTTCATGAATGACTTCATGATTTCTGAGTGATGAATTGTATACTTCATGAATGTGTATAACTTTTTGAATCATTTATGTGTCATTTATTAATGTTTATAATGTAATCATGTTTACATTTTTAACGTATCATGTTGAGTATCAGATGTTGCTGTCAATTTTCTTGTATATGTAGAAACAAATTCTACTTTCATTATTCTTTAGTGTAAAGTTAACAGTTGCTGAGCAGTATGCTTTGAAATTCTCATCAAATCATCAGAATTCTTGAAGAATCAAAATGTCATAATTCTTTATCTTTTTCTCATGTAGTAATGTTATTATCATCTTTTCTCTGAACTTGTGAACTTTGTACTGTAGTATTTGAAACTTCTTTTGCTGAGACATTGAAATTTACATTCAAAGCTGTTTAATGTTCTCTTGAGTATTTGCAATATGCTTACTTTTCTTGTAAAATCTTTAAAAGAAGATAATACTGAAATTAATGTAATTAAAGTTAATTTCAACTTATTTGTTTTTGACTTCTTGACTAAATGATTCAATATAGTGTTTTCAAATATGATGATCATGTTAAGCAGATAACTTTCATTTGTTAAGCATTTCTATTTTCTCTTCAAGTCATTGTTTATCAATGATTTCAAATTGATAAATGTTTTTATAAACATTTTTAATATCATTGCTTTAAATTCTCTTTGCTTTTGTATGACGTGATATAAAGATTTGTGTTTCATAACTTTCTTTATTCTCTCTTTTTCAATCTGTTGTTTATAACATTAAAAGTCAAAGACTTTGTATATATCTTGACATGTTTTACATTTTTACATGTCTTGAATCTGTTTATAAAAACAGTGCTTCAAGTGATGATTTAATGTACAGTAAATGCATTTTTGCTTATTTTTACATTTATATGTCTTATGATCATAGTCTTGATACTTTAAATACTGATGTGTTCTACAATTTAAATCATAAAACTGCGTGATTTTTATGTTGATTTCATGATATATCTTCTTATTAATTAGCTTGTTCATCATCTCAGTACTGATTATGCATATTATCAGTAAAATGTATCTTTTTTATTCACTATTTTTTGTGAGTTACTTAATTTTCTCAATCATCATTTTTGAATGTATATCTTTGTTGATCTTGATGAGTGCTTTCATCTTTTTCTTCTTTATGTCTTTAAACATTTCTTCAATTTTAATTTTATATATCTTTATTTTAAAACTGACTTTGCACAGACTTGCATTCAATGAAATCTCTTTGATTCAAAAATCGGTTTTCTTCAATATTTTTTTGCTGTTTTTTATCTTGATTTGAAATATCAGTAAATTTAATCATCTTTTCATAGTCTTTATGTTCTTGTGCGTTGATAGCATCTTGTCAACATCAATTTCTCTCGCTCATTTCACTATGTTTTTTATTGTTATCATCATAATTTTCTTGATCTTCTCTTTCTCTTTAATGAAGATTTTAATCTCAAATTTCTTGCAATGATTTTACACTGATGATGCAACATTGATGTTGAGAACAAGATGATTTTCAAACAACATCATTGACTTTTCATTCACTTTCTTCATTCAGTTATCAACATGTCTTTTCTTCTTTGTGAACTTTTCTTCAAGTTTACTCATTATCTTTTTCAATCTCTTCAGCTGATTCTTCATATGTTGATTGACAATTGATGCAGTGATACGTTAATGCATCAGCTTTTCTATCATTTCTGTCAATCTTCTCATCTCTTTTCAGAGCATCAGCTCGTTGTTTCTACGTTTGTTGAGCTTATAAAGTACTCAAAGCTTGTTCAATTTCTTATGTATATTCTTTGTCTTAATTGAATTCTTCTGCAAGATAGCAATACTCATTTCTCGCTCACTTGCTGACATCACATCAACGATGCTCATCATTTGCTTCTGATGATCAGAATGAAGCGCAAGCATCATGTTAATGATGTTTTATTGTCAAAAGAGATTGATGTTAATTTTTGCTTTGAAATGTTCATTCAAGATCTAAACTATTGCTTAAGCATTTAATTCTGTCTTTCTGTTTGATTGTTGATTTGCTAATGAAACATAATGCTTAACTTTTGCTTCACTTCAAGATGTCAACATAAAGTGATTCAGAAATAATTTCTTGATAGTGAGTTAATTGATTAATGAAAGCATAAACTTGATGACATCAGTTTGTGATTTCATTGAATAAAGATTTATTCATGAATATAAGCTGTTCAATCATCAAATGAAGCATGTTTGCTATTCAATTTAAATGAAGTTCATCATTTTGTTTGACTTCTACAAGCTGTTCTTTTTTATTACTTTAACATCTTTTCTTCAGAATTCTTGATATCATGAATTGATGCATGTTAATGTCTCACTTCTTTTATATGTATCAGATCATTTCTTTTTGCATAATCTACAACTGTTTTTCAAGATAAACTATGAGATTATTTTCAGCTGTCTTAAACATCTTGCAAGAAGTCTCTTTGAAGTGAAACTGAGATTTAAACGATGATGAATACATGAAGAGATTCTTTAGAATGCTATACACTGTTCTAGAACAGCAGTGAATCTCTTCAACAATGATGACGAATTGTCAATGAAGTAGTAGAAGTCGTATGATTCTGAAGCGAATCGCTGCAGATAGTGAGTCGATCATAGCTGAAAATGCGTTAAGAACATTAATAAACAAAGAGATCTGAATAACTTCAATTTTTCGCAGTTTGAGGGCGGTGAGGTTGAATTTCCGAATCCCTTATACAAAAGGGATCGTGGGGTAGCGCAAAAATGAATGTCAAGGATTGCAGAGCTTTCTGCACACGCTATTAATGACGCGCTTTGCTTCGCTTATTAGGTCTGTGACAACGAGCAAATCTACGAGCGTTGTCGTCAAGCAACAGCCTACCAGGGCTAGAAGTACGTGCAATTACCCTCAACCTATGAATCCACA
>JAABUV010001261.1_pt1 | contig 36920 bp, 40 predicted proteins | sample 5559971 | NCBI WGS metagenome assembly JAABUV01 (sample SAMN10711881, study PRJNA513362) | rock metagenome | isolation source: Antarctica rocks | place: Antarctica: Victoria Land, Knobhead nord | collected 2015-12-19
TCAAATGACTTTGCAAAGACTAAATGCAAAGAGTAACATTAATTCAAGATTATTCAATGACATACAGCAAAACTTGATTAATTTGCATCAAAATCAGTGTCAAATTTGCATACAGTGAGTATCAAGTCGCAAAAACATCATTGAGAACGAAAAAGTGAATCAATTGATCAAAATTGCTGCTCAAGAAGTATCAGTTACAGACAACATGAAAATAATCATCATCAGCTTCGTCAAAAAGCAAATTTGCAAAGAGACGAAATTACAATGATTAAATGTCTGAAACATTGATATCAAAAAGAAAAATCAGTATCAAAAGCACATATCAAATGTAAACTTGAGTCATAGATCATTAAAAGAGCTTCGAAAAATCAATAAATTAACGTTTTCAATCTTCATTCAGCTGAAAATGAGACACGACTATTTCAAGAGCTATTTACATTGATTATCAGAGAATAATTCAAATAAATGCTACGAAATATGCACTGCAAGTCAAACGTCAGAGCATTTACTACTAAACTGCAAGCATTATAGATCAGAGCAGATAAAGCTTAAGAAAAAAGCTCAGCTCAAAAACACAGACATCATATTGACACTGTTTATCATTCAAATTGATAGAAACACAACACTAAAGTATTTGAAAAATACTTGAATTGCAATCAGAAAATGACTATTAGAAACGAAAGACTAAGAGACGAAATTTGCGAAAGAAAAAAATGAAAACGAAAGTACGACTGAGAAATCTTGAATCATCGCGCTTGTATGCGCATTCTATCGATGTGACTGCTCAATGAAAAGATATAAAGCATCAATTTTGACCAAGTTACATGTAACTTAGTATATACACAGCGTTTAGATAGTGTCATAGTCATAAACTGCATGCACTTAATGAAGAAATAAAAATAAAAATAAAAGCTTGTGATGTGCTTAATGCATTTCGCTATTCTGTATGTTCTACTGCATTTCAATATCATTTGACCACAGTTTTATAACTAACATAATATATTTATAAATGAATCTGCTTGCTTTGAATTCACTCATCTCACATCTCAACATGAATCTTGAGATAAGTGAGAAGAAGAAGATTGTGATTACGTCTTCTGCAAAAGATAACTGATGAAGTTGTGATGTGATTTAATTGTTACGCTCATGTCGAGCGTGTTTTGATGTTTTTGCGCTTTTTCTGCTGTTTTGATGTTCATATTCATATGTGATTGCTTTATTAAAGAGCGAGAACTATTATAATGCAATGATTCTTTTTCTTTCTAATCATGAATGTCAGAAACTGAGCTAGACTAGAGATACTATTAATATAAAAGACTGATATTATTATTACTTTGATAGAATCTAGATACAAGACAATACATCAGATAACGTACAAGATGAAAGACAAAGAGTGAAAGAAAAGAATGAGAATTCAACTTCTATATACATGAATTGAGCAGAATCAAAGCTAGACAATAGTTTTATTGACTTAAGATTGCAGAAGTCTGTACATATGACTGAGATGATTGAAACAGAATTGCTGAGACTAGATTAAGATGATGATGACTAGATTAATGACTTGATTCATTGAATTATGAAACAGATTCAATGAATTAAAATTATTTAAAATATCAACGATTTATGTTCTAAATTGAATTGATGATTTGACATCATGACAGTAGCTTCTCTCTTCAAGATTGAGCTTCTGCAAAATGATGAAGAGAAACAAGATGAAATGAGAAAGAATCAAAGATGAAGATTGAAACAAGATGAGAATTAATGTGAACGCATTTTAATGTGATGAAGCACAGATAAAACTGAAATAGATCTGAATCACATTTGAGTCAGATCTGAGCAAGATGTTTGAGTCAGATCTTGACAAGATCTGAAAAGCAAGATAAGATGAGATGCATTTTAATGTGATGATACATGAGCAAGACTGAAATAGATTTGAGTCACATTTGAGTTAAATCTGAGTAAGATGAGACGAGACGCATTTTAACATGATGATGCACAGAAAATTGAAATACATCTGAGTCATATCTGAGTCAGATTTAAACGAGATGTCTGAATCAGATTTAGACAAGATCTGAATCAGATCTAAGCAAGAGAAAGATGAAACATAGTTTAATGTGATGATGCATATGCAAAACTAGAATACATCTGAGTCACATTTGAGTCAGATTTAAACAAAATGTCTGAAACAGATTTAGACAAGATCTGAGTCAGATCTGAGCTGAGTTAAAATGATGAAGATTGAACTTAAAGTTCTTGACATTGACATTGAGATATCACACACGACAGTACATATGATTCTTCGACGACAGAATTGACGAGATGATATTCATCAAGTGCTTGCTCACAATTATTCAGAAGATTGAAAGACTTTCAAGTAAAGAAGTGATCTTCTCAATTGACGTAATACTTGAGCAAAAATGAATTATAGCATTTATCACGCTTAAAGTTTAATATGCTGTTTACATATCAGAATCTTTCATCATTCTTGATGATAATGAGTTCTTGAAGTTTCTGACGTTGACTTGAAAGAGAATCACTTGTGATATAATTCAAAAGAGTGACATGAAAGATTTAACTCAATGACTAGAGAGTTATTCTTGAAGACATGCTTGATCTTGAAGAAATCAACGTTATGATCATTTAACTTGACAGTGAGATGAGCGATGCTGAGATTGCAAGCATTCAGTCAGACTTCATCTTCAACGAAGTATTTAAAACAAGAATAATGAAAGAGATTGACATTGAATTCGTAGATGATCTAAGCTATAAGCATCTCATCACGTAGATGCTTAGTTAGTTTCTTCATCTTCTTGATGAACTCTTTAACATTGATTAACTTATCTTGAGCTTAAGACGTAAGATTCTCAAGCAGAGACTCAAAGAGCTTAAAGTCTAAACATGAGTTCTGACTCAAATTGATCAAGAAGAGTGATGTTAAAGTGATTAATGACGATGTGTTATTGACAACAAATTCGACTTCAGAAAGTCACTTAACTCAGTCATTCTGCATGTAGTTGACGAAGACTTGAAGATAATGCTTCATGACAGCATTGACTTTCTTGATTTGATCATCGATCTCAGAATGATACATCGTTGATAACTTAGCATTTATCTTCAGCATTTTACACATATGCTTTCAGACATCGAAGATGAATTATGTGTCTTGATCAGACATGAAGAACTCGAGTAAATCAGAATGTTTTCAAACATGAGCATAGAAGCAGTTGATAACTTCTTCAACTTTCATAAAAGTGATGAGAACTAAATGTCTCATTTTGATAAGATGATTGACGAAGACTAGAACATATTTATATGTGATACTCATGAAGATACTGAGCGATAAAGAATCTACATAGTTCATGAAGACATCACGTCAACGACGTTCAAGAACTGAAAGAAAACACAATCATTCTTAAGTTCGTTGTCTAAAGAGCTTGAAATGTGTGCACACATGACAGTTTCATACGAAGTGTTGAACATACTTATAAATGTTTGATCATCAGTAGATTCAACTGATCAGTTCATAACTTTTTGCTCTTTCTGAGTGATTATTGACAACACTATCATGAGCGAGCTGAATGATACAAAGACGTAGTTTATTTGAGTTGAGCACGTACTTTCTTTCTTGAAAGTACAGATGATTCTCATGTTCTTCACACTCGACTAGAGAAATCTTGTTGTGATGTCGTGCTTCATTATGAAGCACTTCAATTATCTGAGCTGCGAATTTGTCATTGATTTCGACTTACTTTCATAATGTCTGAGTAAAAGTGTCAGCAGAATCTTCATCAAGATTCAGAATGTCTTGATCTAGCTGAGACTTGATGTTTTCAACGTTGAATTCTTCAATTTCTAAATTTATGAGAGTTAAAATTTGCAAGAGTGCTGAGATAACTGAGAACAGATGTAACTGAACTGAATCTAGAATGATGATTTGTGATTGAAGCTTCATGACTTTGATGTTTAAAACGTTGAAGACAAGATTCTCAACAATATTAAGATCTAAAACATAAGTTTTCAGAATTGTCTGATGTTGATATTGATGTCAAGAATCGAATGTATCTTTCTCTTTAAAGAGATCTTCTGAGCAACATGTCAGAGCATTCAACTTATCATCGATCTTGTCAAGATGATAAGCGATGTGATAGTTGAATCTAGACAGAAACTCACTTCAACGAGCTTGATGATGACTCAACTGCTTAATTGACATGAAATACTCAAGATTTTTGTGATTCGTGATCATCTCAACAGAATAGATAAAGTCTTCAAGCTCTGATCATCATTTCTTGAAAGCGCAAACAATGATCATAAGTTCTTTATCGTAGATCTCATAGTTACACTCGACTGAGTTATGCTTCTTCAAAAAGTAAGCGACTGAATGAAGAATCTCATTCTCATCGTATTGAGAGAAAATGTCTTTGAACACATAGTTTGAAGCATTGATTTCTATCACAATCTTGTGATCTGAATTATAATGATGAAGAATAATCTCAGAAGTGAAGACTTTCTTAAAAATGTTGAATGCAATCTGACATTTCTGAAATCAGATAAAAAGTACATCTTTTCTGATGAGATGAGTGAGCGAGATAACTATTCTACTATAGTCATAGATGAATCTTCTATAGAAGTTCGCGAAATCTAGAAAACTTTGAACATCTTTAACATTGATCAAGATGAGTCAGTTGACAATGATGTCTATCTTAAAAGCGTTCATCTTAATCTCTTCAATGATAATTATCAATTCTAGATATAAAACTTGAGTGACATGAAACTTGCATTTGATTATATTCATCTGAAGATCTGCTTCTCGCAGCTTTCGCAGAATGAGCTTGATATAACTCTCGTGCTCGAGTTTATTATTGAAATAGATCAAGATGTCATTCAGATAAGCTGTATAGAACTTATTTAGATGTTTGCAAAGAATATTGTTGATGTACTTCTGAAATGAGACAGACTCATTACATAAATCAAAGAACATGACTAGATACTTAAATAATTCAAATTGAGTGTGAAAGATAATGAGAACTTCGTTTTCTTCTTTGATTCAAAGTTGATTGAACGCAGAGATGATATTCAGCTTGATAAAGATTTTAGCTTAACTTAGACGATTCAGCGTTTCTGAGATCAGAGACAGAGAATATCGATTCTTGACTGTGATAGTGTTCAGATCTCAATAGTTCACGCAGAAGCAAAGTTCTTCTTCAAGTTTCTTGATGAAGAGAACAGAGACAATCGTCTGAAAGCGACTGACTTGAATGAAATCTTTGCTCAGATTCTCATTCAAATAACGTTAAAGTTCTAGAATTTCATCATGATTCATGTCATACAAAACAAAGACTGAGAATTTAGCATCTTCTTTAAGATGTATGACATGATCATGAGCTTGATGCAAAGACAAGATATCAACGTTCTTCTTGAAAAAGATGTCTAGAAACTCAGAATATCTGAACGACAGAATTGTGACTGAATCGACGTTCTTACTTTGTTAATAGACTTCAAGATCTTCTTGTGTCATGAATGCAATCAAATGAAATTTCTTTTTTATTTAATGAAGATTCGAACAATGATTCTTATTATACATACTGTCTTGAGAGCGAGATGAGAACTGAGCAAAAGTTGAGCTGTTCTTTGAACAGACAGTCAAAGTCGTGTGACGTGACTTTGACTCGTCAGAATCTAGACTAAAAAATGAGATTGATTCAAGATTCAAGAAGACATCAATTTTCTTTAAAGTGACATTAAACACTTCAATGTCTTTAACATGAGTAATGTGATCAAAGCTTTGAACTCTCAACTCGACTATGTCAAGTTGTATAAAAGATTGATTGAATTGATTTGCTTGAAAAATAACAGAAGTTCTAGAAAGAAAAGAATTTTGACACTTGATTTCTGATGAGTATTTCTTTTGAATAACTTGAAGAATACAACTAGAGACTTCTTGTTTCAGATGAAAAACAAGATTAAACAAGATTTGTTTCTTATGAACGAGCTGAGTATTAGTTTGCTTCTCATGAGTCAACGAAAAGTTAGATTGCTTCTTGTGAACAGACAGAAAAATGAGTTGCTTCTTGCAAGCAAATTGAAGACTGAATTGCTTCTTGTGAGTGAACTGAAAACTGAGTTGTTTCTTTCAAGCAAATTGAGAACTAAATTACTTCTTGCAAGTAAATTGAATGCTGAATTGCTTCTTGTGAGTGATCTGTAAACTGAATTGCTTCTTGTGAATGATTTGTAGACTGAATTGCTTCTTGTGAGTGATTCATGAACTGAGTTGCTTCTTGTGAGTGAATTGAGAACGAGGCAGAAGAAAAGCTACTTTGTTAACTTCAAGCGAGAAATTTTCTTCTTGTTGATTAAAATTATAGATCTTGACGAGAAATTGACAACAATAATTAAGACAGAAGAAGAAAGATAAGATGAGAATATTGTGTTCAAAATTGACATCAATGACGTGATGATGAAGTCATGACAGACTCACGATGATGAAATATTGATTTAATTCAATGACATAAAAGAATAGTCTTTCAATGTGTTCATCGAGAATCATTGTGATTTCAACGACATGAATAATGTCATTGATTAAAGCGACTTGATCATGAAATTCTCAAAGTCTGTGAAAGTGAGTTAATTGATGCAAGAAAAAATGATGTTGTTGCGCGAAAAATTTATTCATAAAGACATAAGCAAAGACTTCACTATCAATCAGAACGAGAGTAAGAACTTTAGATTGAGCTTGACGTAGAATATAGAATACTATCATGTGACTATTCTTGAATGTTGAATTGAATTCAAAGAATTTCAAGATAAATGTAGCAGAAAACTTTCTATATGATTAAAGTGAAGATGAAAAGATTGAGACTAGTAAACAAAATGATATGTATACAGATCTCTGAGCATAACTTAGCTCAGAAACTAAACTTTTCTCGCAGACAGTGAGACTTCTTCATTTATATTGATGACATCACTGTCGTAAACATTCATGATACGCAGAGTGAAGAACTTCTTATTTGAGCATTCTTTAGCAATTTTGCTTGAATGTTGCAACTTGCAGTAGTAACACAGCTTTTACTTGTTGCAGATTTTCTTGATTTCAGAAATGATCAGAGTCTTATCTTGAATGATGACAATGATGAAGTTTAGATTCATTGACTCATCAAGAAACAAGAAAGAAAGAAATGAAGATACTGTCAAAACAACAGTCACAGAAGTAATGATCTTTGAATTCAAAGAATTACTAGTCAATGCAGAGATGCTCTTGACTTTGATGAATGAGATGATGATGAAGACGAAGCGAGATTGATGATGCTTAAGCTGCTGAAGCTCTTCATCGATGTCAGAGAATGCTTGAACTCATTGATAAAAGATGAATGATCAAGTTTCATCAAGATTTCATCAGAAGAAGATGATGACTTAAGTGAAATAATTAACATTGCGCTTCAAACAATCAATCAACGAGAAATCTTTCATCAAAGAATGTTCTTTCTTTTGATAAAAGAGATTGTAATAGTCAGCAAAGCTATTCATGTCTTGCTTCAGAATTTCACGAAGATATAAATGAGCATTTTCTGTCTTGAAAGAATTGTCACAGCAATGATGCAACTTGTGTTGTCAATCTGCGAAGATGAAAATGATACAAAGATCATTGACTCAATATTGATTCATTAAATTGTGAGTCTTCTTATCTATGATGAGTCATGACTTGACATAAACAATCTTGACTTGATGAGAGAGATAATGATCGTCGTTCACGTTCATGCGTTGTATCAGACTCTGCTTTCATGCATTCAATCAATCTTTGTTCTTCTCATATTTAAATATGTTAAGAAGCTTCTTGAATCTAAAAGCAATGAAGACAGCGACAGAATTCGCAGAGAAATGAATGATGAAAGAAGATTGATTGTTCAAGATTTGTGCGATGATCTGAGCTATTATTGCAAGAGACTGAGAATTCAACTCTATATAAATTGAAGAACTGAAAATGATGAACGAGAATGAAGTAATAACATCATGTTGTCAAACTTGATTTTGAAGCTCTTGTATTACACGAAAGATCTTAACTGAATTTTCGATCACACTTTGAGCGAACTGTTCAACAGCACGCTCATTGTCGATTAAAAGATTGTGAGATGACTTCATTTGAGCGAAAGAATAACTAGACGAGATTTCAATGTATGAAAACGTTGCAGAAAGTGTAGATCTTTCATAATGTCAGAAACTGAACTAGATTAAAGATACTATCAATATAAAAGACTGATATTATTATTACTTTGATAGAATCTAAATACAAGACAATACATCAGATAATGTACAAGATGAAAGACAAAGAGTGAAAGAAAAGAATGAGAACTCAACTTCTATATACATGAATTGAGCAGAATCAAGACTAAACAGTAGTTTTATTGACTTAAGATTGCAGAAGTCTGTGCACACGACTGAGATAATCAAAACAGAATTGCTGAGACTAAATTAAGATGATGATGACTAGATTGATGACTTGATTCATTGAACTGCAAAACAGGTTCAATGAATCGAGATTATTTAAGATATTAATGATTTATGTTCTAAATTGAATTGATGATCTGACATCATGACAATAAATTTATGCTTGAAAGTGAGTAATTATGCTTTTCGCTCATGTTTCAGCCTCGTTTTGAAAGCTTCTATAAGCTTCAAAACATTTTTCATATCTTCGCTTAATATTCATTGATTATATTTCACAGAATACTCTTTTCATTGTATCTTATAATATAAGATTTTCTTTCTTTTTTGCTTCTGTAAAATCTTTTCTATCTTTCATTCTTGCTCATCATCAATAAGCTTGAGTGTGAGATAGTTAAGTATAAAGTCATCATTTAGTCTATGATTATATGACTTTAAGAGAAATACATGAAAGACAGAATGAATTCTATAAATGATTAAAAGATCAAGATGATACATCTGCTTGTTTATGAATTCTTGTATACAAAAGAACTTTATCATCTTATTTAATAACTTCTTGTTAAAGATTGACATAGAGCGAGTCATATGAGTGTCATTTAACTAATAGATAAATGCTAAGAAAGAAAAGTATCTACAGAAAAGAACTCAATTCTTATATGTGCATTTCTCAGCTTTGTGCTAGACTTGATTGAGTTGACATCTTACACATATGATGCAGAGTCTCAATGACATCATCTTTAGCTTGAATGCTCACTAGACTTGATTAGAATGAAATCAAGGCGAAGACTAGAAAGAATAGACGAAGACTAGAATCATAACATTACTCTCTCTTCTTGACTATTTATGTTTGCATGAATGTTATTTCTTAGCGCGCTTTTCTTGAATATTTGATATGAAAGTCGTCAATCATCTCTTGAGCGTTCATAAATTCATCGTCGTCAGCGTTATATCAGTTGAGATCGTTGTCATAGCTCTTTCATTTAACTTGATATTGAAGTCGTCTTTGATATCATCAAGAGTTCAATATATCGTCGATCTTTCATTCGTTTTCATTGTTTACCACTATTGATCTCAAGAATTCATTCTTCTGATCAGACAGAGAGTCATCAACGACAGAACGAAGAAGCTTTGAATGAAATACATCATGTATATGCATAGTGTCTGATAGTTTCAATTTATAGAAGAAGTCAACAGAGTCTATGATCTTGAATGAATTGAGCATCTTGTTATTCAGTTTTTTGAAGAGTCTCGCTGTAACTATGTTTTGTTCGTTCAGAAACATCTTTGATTTGATCTCATAATTGATCTTCTTTCTATGCTTGTTAGCTTGTTTCATCATTCATTTTCGTGTTTTGATCAGAGCTTCGCGAGCAAAGATTAATGTCTTGTTCATGTGATTGAATATATCTTCAACTCTGACGATCTGCAAGCGTTCGCGACTGCTTTCATACTCGATGATGTCAGAATTGAAGCTCATATGAGAATGAAAGCTCTTATTCATGAAGAAGAGAATCAAGAAAATGACTGAAAACAAGATGTTATTATCAACAAACTTGATCATAAGCAATCACTTGAATCAGTCATTCTGCATGTATGAACAGAAGAAACGAAGATATCTTTTGACATTCTGATTGACTCATTCGCTTTAATCATCAATCTGAGAATGATAGACGATGAACAATCAAAGAGAAATGTCTAGTCATTTGCAAAGAAACTTTCAGAGAATGAAGGTGAACTGAGAATCTCGATCGAACACAATGAAGTTTGATAGATCATGAGTTCAATATACTCATTGAAGCAACATTTCAGCTGTTTTTTCGACTGTGATATCTTCATCATCAGTGATGCAAGAAATATAATGTCTTTCTTTTAACAATCTGCAAATGACAGTCAGAATAGCGTTGTAGTCATACGAATCAGATAAATTGATAATGAAGTTCATGACTATGTTCTGTCATCGCTGTTCAAGTATTGATAGAGATTGAAGCAAGTCATTTAATTTATCTTTAGATGTCTTGAAACGTTGATAGACATAGCAGTTTCAAATATATTGATCTACTGTCTTTTGCATGAATGATCAATAGTAATTTCGTTTTATGATTTTCACAGTTCTAAGAATATCAGAATAACTCATTGATGACTGATCATGTACTTCACGAATCAGATTCATTTGTAGAAGTTCATTGAACGAAACTCATAGCTGATTATCATGATACAAGATTTTTTTCTGAACATGACAATTCTTCAATTTGATATCTTCACATTGTGTCTCATCTCTTGCTATTACTTCGCGAAGTAGCGTACAATTCTCATCGATTCTATTAATCTCAAGAATCTGTTTATAGATTGATTCGCTGATGTTCTTCTTTAAATCAGCAATCTTCATTCAATTCAACGTCAAAATAGTGATTCATTGATAACAAATGCGCTCATCATCGAGATCTCTGAACACAACGTCAACTTGATGAGTTAATGCATCAATCTTGATGTTTTGCTTGTCAGATTAATACATTATCTTGAAGTTGAAGTCAGCGAGCTTTTGTATTCAGCGCATCTGTTGTCTGCTTAGCTCTTTGTCTTTCATCAATGAGATGAGCGCTTGATAATCGATGAACATCTTGATAGAAATGTCAGTTAACTTCAGTTTGAATCATCAATGTTTAAATGCTTGAATAATGATCAGTAGTTCTTTATCATATATCTTGTAGTTGCACTCAGCAGAAGACATGTTCTTACTATAAAAGATCATTGAATGTAATATTTTCTTGTCGTCATATTGAGACAGAACTTCATCATTAACGTAGTTGAATGAATTGATTTCGAGAATGATCTTGCGAATTTGATCAAAGTGACGAAGTATCAAAGTCTTAATCATATGTCTCTTCATATGATTGAATGTCATCTGACAGATCTCATTTCATTCAAATATGATCTTCTTTTGAGTAAGTTGAATCATGAGATGAACAATCTTCGAAAAGTTCTTGATAAAACGTCGATAAAAGTTGCAGAAATCAATGAAGAACTGTATCTGAGTGAGATTATTAAGTGTAAATCATTTCACAATGACTTGTATCTTTCAAGAATTCATCTTCAATTCTTCAATGAATATTAATAGTTCTAGAAAGATGATTTTCTGCACATGAAACTCGCATTTGTTTATGTCTATCTGTAGATTGATCTCTCGTAGTCTATGCAAGATCAATCATACATGTCACTTGTGTTTCTTCAAGATCTTGCTGTAAATAATAATGTCATTTAGATAAATCTGACAAAACTGATGTAAATATTTAAACAACACGTCGTTTATATAGTGTTGATAGAACATTGATTCATTTGTTAATTCAAAGAGCATTACATGATATTTGTATGAGTTGAAGAAGGTAATAAACGTAGTCAAATCTTCACTGCTCAAATGCATGCAAAGTTTGTTGAACGCAGCAATGATGTTCAATCAAGTCAGATACTTGCTTTCTTGAATGCAAGCGAGAGTCTTGTTTATCAATGACAAAGAATAGTGATCTCGTTTGATCAAAGCATTGAGCTTTCTATAATTTACACAGAAACGCAGACTATCATCTTTCTTTTTGATGAACAAGATAGACGAGACGTATGATACGAAGCTGAAGAAAATGAATTCTTTGTTCAGATAATCGATCAAATACTTCTTGATCTTCTGCAGTTTGACGTTGAACATCTGATATAGTCTGCTTCTAAAGAGTGTTTCTTCGTCGATCAACTCAATTTTGTGATCATAGAAACAATGAGATGATAGCTGATTGATCATCGCTCAATCGAAGATGTTTAGATAGTCATGATATTCAAAGAGAAGCTTGGCTTTGATCTGCTCAAGAGTCTTAGCATGAGAAAGCTCATGCAGATTCACTTTTTCAGACTTATTTTCAACTGTAGTTATGAGTCGATCAATTTTCGAGATGATAACAGCAAAGATCTTTACATCTGATCATTTGACTAACATTCTATAAGTCGCAGCTTCGATCATGACAATGTTCAATGAATCTGAAGTCAATTTAGAAATTTTGACGCTAGTTAAAGTCGCGTCGCGCGATTTTAACTGTTCAATTAGTTTAACTGACTTCTCATTGAACTGACTGAAAGAGAGTGATTTCTGACTGAGTTGAGATGTAACGAAAGTGAAAGATCTCTTCAGTATATGAGTAAAGATCAAACTCTTCTGTTTTGTGATTGTTTTATTGCTTAATAATAGAACAATCAATTTTAAACGAGAATTAAAATTCGAAAATTGAAGAAAGTCGATTCACATATCTATTACTAGATTAATTTTATTCATTCATGTTTTTTCAAGAATCATTTGATGTTAATCTAATTGAGTGATTAACATAGAAGCAATGTTAATCATATGATCTTGAACTGTCAGATTTAAATAGATGACATGAGTAATGAGTTTTTTTGCATAATGATCATCGAATTCTTGTATTGACTTTGCTTTAATCAAAGTCAAAGACTCGATTTGCAACTGATCACAAATAATCTGCGTGATTACTTCATCAATGAACAAATAGTCAGCAGCTTCAATGTCAATCAATGACTTCAATGAGTAACTAATTTCATTGCTAGAAAGTACACATTCAGTAGTCAAAGATTCAGAAGCAAAAGAATCATCTGACATGCTCATTGTTGAAGAAATTAACACATCTTTCATCGCATCTTTGATGAAAGTCACTAGTTTTTTGCCTCGCTATTCTTGAAAGAAGACATTTTCTCATTCTCTTTATTCTTCAAAATGATGATTTCATGTAGATGAAAGATGAAAGCTCAAGAAGTCAAGATATTGATCTTGTTCTGAGAGCAATTCTTGAACAAGTGACTTGAGATCTTGCAGATGTAGCAGATGATTGATGATCTTGCTGACTCAGAGGTAGAAAAGATAGTCAACTTAACATAATTGATTATTGAAGTCATCATTGACAAGAAAGTAACGCGTTTGTCAGATACAACAGTGACTTTGATGATAACAGTGCAACGTTCGCTGCGTAGCTGATAGTTGACTTGCTGTTTATTATTTACATCTTGAAGAAATTTCTTTAGACGAGAAAGCGAAGTAAAATTCTCTGAACAGACTGATAAAGCGTTCTGCAAGCGATTGTTGATTTTATTCTGAAGATCGTTCATCAGAGTGCAATCATCATAATTGAGATAGCTGAATAACTTCATAAAGTCGAAGTAGAAGACATTGAAAGACTTGTCTGCTTATCTCAGAGCGTTGTATTCACGTCAAGACTTTTGATTCTTATTCAGTTCATCATATATTTCTTTCAAATGATTGAATAGCTCGTAGATCAAAGTGAATGAATTTGAAGAATCAAAACAACGTCGAGCGAAGATGTGCTTTGCAGCGTTATCTTTTAACCTAGACATCATGTAGATAATACAGATAGTCTTATCATCAAATTGATCAACATTGACAATCAGCTTGTCATTCATCTTATTTCTTCAGTCTTTTCAAGTCAATTCATTTTCATCAGTGAATATAAATAAGTTTGAAAATTTGTAGAATCAATGATGTTCATTTTCGAATGAGATGAACTTAATAGACGTCTCTCGTCAAGTATGATTCTCGATAAAAGCATGCAACTTGATATCTTGTTGAGATAAATGATTCATAGTAGATTGAGACTCAGTAGACTGTTGAGATCGAGACTGATCAGCTGAACGTTGTTTCTCTTTGAGTTTCAACATTATCTCTTGTAGTCGAGTGTTAATCTCTTCTAGAGTGTTCATTGTCATGCAATTGATCTCTAGCTGTTTCAGTCTCTGAGTATGTTCAGCTTGTAGAACAATTCAGTGCTTGTTGCATTTCAAAGTCATGTCTCGTTGATCTCTTAGCTCATCTAACATCTTAATGATCTCGTTTGACGAATCAAGAACTCATTGACGTAGTTGTTCTTCAATCTTGATGTTTCATGAGATTGCGACATTCTGAGATTCAGCTGAGACATCGAAAGAAAGAAGAAAAACTCGTCTATTTGCAATGCTTCTAAGCAGACGAGTCGTTCGAAATTCGACTAGTTCAAAGTCGTATGTCATGATGAGAGATTGAAGATAAAGATAGATAGATTGTGATAAATTTGATAGATGTAATTCAAAGAAGCTCTTGTGAATTTTCTGATAAACAAATGAATACAATATTCGAAGAATTTCTTGCGAATAAAAAGTGATACAAATTCAAAGAATTTCTTGCGAATTTCTGAATGAACAAAGTAGATTATTTCGTATCATCTACACGTCGATAGCAGAGTAGTTGATTAGCTTTTATCTACTGTTAGAAGTTGACATAAAGCGAGTCATATAAATGTCATTTAACTAATAGATAAATGCTAAGAAAGAAAAGTATCTACAGAAAAGAACTCGATTCTTATATGTGCGTTTCTCAGCTCTGTGCTAGACTCAATTGAGTTAACGTCTTACACATATAATGCAGAGTCTCAATGACATCACTTCTAGCTTGAATGCTCACTAGGCTCGATTAGAATGAAATCAAGATGAAGATTAGAAAGAATAAATGAAGACTAGAATTATAACACTTCTTGCTCAACTTCTTCTGCTTCAGATTTTTTGCTGATAACATGATCAAATCATCAACATTAAAAAACTTAAACTTATGTTTTCAATTATAGTACTTTGTCTGAGCATTGATTGCATTTTGTCATCATTACATCAACGTGTTTCACACATCTTGCAGCATTTCAATGTGTTCTTTTGCTGCTGACACTTCTTCTTTCATAGCATCATTCTCAATGTGTATGTCAAAGATTAATTCATAGTCATACATGACTTTAAAGAAATTACAACTCAATAAAGTGTGCTTCATCTGATGATATACAAATTTGATTACGAGTAAAAGTGTAGTTCAGTCATTTTACTCTTTGAAACAATACATTCTTAAATAATGTTTCAGCGTTTAATTCTGTCATTCTGTCAGATCATCTGTTTGCAAATAAAAGACAATGCTTAGTCATTGTTTCATCTTCGCATGAAAACAGATCTTTAATCAAAACGCATTGATAAATAAACTATCTTTATCAATGATTATATCATTTGAAATCTCATATCTTAAAGCAATCTTCTTGAAGAACAACACTGTTAATTCTATGACAGTCAGAATTTTCTTCATAAACAAATAATGCATCATCTTCATGTAATAATCGACTATCATGGGAATTGAATCATACACGACTTTTTATCATTTACTAGACGACAGATCTGTTATGAAATTCATTATAATTTCTTTTCAAAGATCTGTGAGTCGAGATAATGATTTCAACTCATCATATGATAAATGATATTTTATCTTTACTCTTTGACAAATGTCACAAGTATTTATATACTCTTTAACATCTTTAATCATACTTTTTCAGTAATATTTGCAATCTAATAGCTCACTGATCTTGTCAGCATCAAAATGTCTTGCTAATGAATCATCATGATGATGTTTCAATAGTTCTTCTCTGACAGAAAGATCTTTTGAAACATATAATAATTCATTGTATTCTATCATTTCTTGACTATTCAATGTTTAAGCTTCGATGTCACTCTTTTGTATACTCATCATCTCATCTGCTTTTAATTCTACAGTAAATTCATCTTCTTGCTTTAAGATCTTGATGAGCTTAACTATAAATTTACTACTAAAGTTGTATATCATTTCATAAATTGTCAGTACTCTGACTGTGAGAATGCATCTCATTGACTATAAACGATGCATATCTGCAAGACTAGCTTGCAAGATTAGATTGAAGAAACTAACAAGCGAATAAAGATAGTGACTTGACAGAAGATGAAAACTCTGCGAGCTTTCACTTTCATTTCTTAGCAATTAGTTTTATCATCAATAAAATGCTATCTTATTATCTTTTACTACGCAGTTTCACGTAAAGAGATCTCGTTGTCTCACAGTTCTAATTGCTTCATTCGCATGAAGCTGCTCAGTAAGAGATGTCAAACACGCAGTGACTCATCAGAAATTGCATGATCAAAAGAAGTGATAACTTCTTTCACATTGAGAATTCATCGTCTCATCAAAACAGATCTGAGAATCACGCATTTGAACATGCAGATGAGAAGTTCAAATTGCAAGAATTTAATGAACAGACAGATCATATTTCTTGATGATCAACAAGTGAAGTATGCAAGCAGTTAAAGAATCTGAAGATGCAGAATGTATTGCTTGTCTTGCAACTTTACATATCAAAACTTGAGCAAGAGACTTGATCAATTTCTGATCATTGATGTCAACATAGTGATGATCACTATTGAAGTGATGCATGCAAGCGTGCTAATTGATCTTATGAGTTTAGAGAGCAAAGCATCACAAACTATGACTTCTTGATGTTCTGACTGCGAGACTGCGAAGACTTCATAGTTGCGACATCATCTGATTTCATCATGAAACAAGAGAAACTGCAATGATCTGCATCATACTTGTCAGAGAAGTCTTGTAATCAGTGATGAGATTATGTGATGAGCATGCACAATTATGATGAGAAACTCAACTGAAAGTACTACACTGAATACTTGCGTGCTAAACTTAGTAATTCTGAAATTTGCAACTTTCAAACAGAATGTTGACTTGAAGCTGCGAAGTAGTAAATCAATCAAAGCATCGCGAATTTTGAACAGTATTTTATCAAACTGTATGCAGATCTGAACTATCATATATTCAATGAGACTTGCATGATGTACTTGCAAATGAAGATTAATAAAATCATCATGAACGAGTCTCTTCACATCTTATACACTTTTATGAATTATGTTAATCTGCTAAAGCATCTTATAAACATTGACTTGCATTTGCAAGACATTGATGCATTGTCGAAGCTACATTTGCAGCAAAGTGAGAGTGCAGCATCTCAAAAAAGTTCTTGATTCTTGCATGAAAAGACGAAGTCTGTCGCTGCAATGAAGAATTTGAAGTTCTCTGCTTTGAACATGCAGTCTAAAGATGATGCAACACTCAAGTTCAGTGAGTTCAAGCAAAATGCTGCTTCATTCAATCTTACATGCTGATCATGCAAGAAGCTGAGACACAAGATTGATAATTCAATGTGTTTTAACTACACATTCAGACAAGAGACTTGCAATCAAGATAAAGAAATAAAAAAAGAGAAAGTCTGATGTTCATCATTGAATCATTAAATATAACTACGAAAAGATAATTGTCACATACATTGATGATATCAGTATTGACAAATGTCTTTGAGAAAGTACGCGAAGCTCACTGTCTTATTGACTCTGAGATCGAGCGAAACTTTATATTGCAATCATGAGTAAAAGAGCATAAATTATCAAAGAATCATGCAACTCTGAAACAGATTCAGATGATCAACGATTGTTGAATTTTCTGCTATGATACACATCAGATTGATATCGAGTTGATCAATCATGAGAAAGTTCACAAGAGCTGAAACATTGAATTTCATGCTGTGAACATGCAAGAATATGATATAATTCTTGATTACTCATGATTAGATGAGATTGATTCGAATATTCGCTGACGTGAATGTCGCTGATCATATTGAGAAAACAGCACTCAGCGTGCAAAGCAAATATGAGTTAGTCTGTGCAAGACATCAAAATTTGTCGAGCTGACAATGCTTGCAGCTAAGAAAAGAGAAGAAACTTATGTAACTCTGTTCTATCAGCTGCTATCTACAAATGACTTATTGCAGAACGCAGATCATCAGACTGCAAGATGCAATGCGCTTCAAGCAAAAGAATCAAAGATACTCTCTGCTATTTAGACTGATCATCGAATCGAGTTTCAAATTGACATTTTGAACTCAAATCGAGATCAAGTCGAGTTGCTCACATTTTCAACTCGATTTGAGTCAAGTTGCTCATATTTTCAACTTGATGCAACTCGACTCGACTAGAAATTGAATCAACTCGACTCGACTCATCAAGAACTCGAGCTTGACGTCAAGAGAGTTAAATATAGAAAATTTTCCGATTTTTGACTTTTGCATTACCTTTTTGCATTATCTTTTGATAGAGAGTCATAAAGAGAAACATGAAGAGAAACATGAAGAGAAACATGAAGAGAAACATGAAGGGAAACATGAAGAGAAACATGAAGAAAAACATGAAGAGAAACATGAAGAGAAACATGAAGAAGAACATGAAGAGAAACATGAAGAAAAACATGAAGAGAAACATGAAGATCGTTTGACTTTGATAGAAAGTCATGACGGAAAAACATGATAGAAAGTCATGAAGAGAAATCATGTAGACTGTTCAATCAAGCTATTTACATCTATTTAATATCTTGTCGAATCGAGTCGAGTTTTTGAGTCAAGTTGTCGAGTCAAGCTTCTCAACTCAACTCAACACTTTTTCAAAAAAAATTCAACTCAACTTGACTTGACGCGATCAGTCTACTGCTATTCAAGATTTCAAGAAAGTGTTTTCTGAAATTCTTTCTGATAGTCTGAACACGCATGATCAAATGAAACATTTCATTGATCTGATGAAGAACAAAATGTCTTGCATTGAATCTATTTATAAGATGACATGAGATGAGCTTGCTGCAATACGAGACTATCTAGACAGCGCATTAAAGAAGAAATGAATTCATTCATCAAGTAATTCTGCAAAAGCATCTGTGTTGTTTATAAAGAAGTTGAATGAAAGTCTTCATTTATGCATGAACTATCATGATCTCAATGAAATAACAGTAAAGAACAATTACTTATTGTCTTTACTGTCTGAGACGCTGAATCGCTTTGCTCATGCAAGACACTTTATCAAAATTGATATTTGCAACGTCTATCATTGCATTTGAATTCGCAAGAGCAATGAATGAAAAACGACTTTTCATACATGCTATGATCAGTTTGAGTATCAGATGATGCTTTTTGAACTGACAAATGCTTCTGCAATCTTTCAATTCTATGTAAATTACACACTTAAGTTATTTATGAATATTTGCTGCGTGATATATCTGAATGACATTTTAGTATACTTTAAGATGAAAGAGCAGCATTGAGAGCATGTGTGTAAGATTCTTCGCGCGCTACTGAAATATTAACTGTATGTCAAGCTGTTGAAATGCACTTTCAATCGTAGCGAAGTTATCTTTCTGAGATTCGTGATAGAACAAAGAGATATTCAGATGAAACAATCTCATATTGATGCAATCACTAGCTGATCTGAGCTCAAGTCTGTGAAGAACATTCTCATATTCTTGAGATTTGCAAGATTTTATCGATGATTTATAAAAGAATTCTCTCAAATCATCACGCTCTTAACAGATTTAATCAAGAGTGCAAAGAAGAAGATGATGCATTCGCTCTTCGTAATGACATTGAAAGCAAGAAAAACTTTTGAAAGATTGAAAACAATCTTTGTCAATGCTTTCATTTTGAAACACTATGATTGAGATGCAAATCTTCGCATGAAGATTGATGCATTAAATCGCGAAGTTGAAGATGTGCTTAGTCAGAAGAGTAAAACTGATCAATGATATTTCACTGTATACTATAGTTATAAGTTCAAAGAAGCTGAAGTATAATGAGACATGCATGACAAAGAGCTGTATGCTATAGTTCTTGATTTTAAGAACTGACAACACTATCTTCAGAATAGCAAGTGATTCATATGTGTGATAACAGATCACAATAATCTTCATTACTTTATAATGATGAAGAAGTTCAACGCACGACAGATGCGCTGAGCTGAGAAATTAGCTGCGTTTGACTTTCATATAGAATATCGCAAAGACAAATTAAACTCTGTGAATGCATCATCAAGAAGACTCAACATCATGAAATCAAATGATAGCAAGAAGAATAATGATTATTTTCTATCTACTTTGCAAAACAAACTTTGCAATCAGAAATGTCAATCTGAGCTGCTAAAGAGTGAAGAAGTTTCGACAATGATCAAACTCGCAGCATTGACGATGTAACTGAATGACATAGTCATTGCAGATACTTGAATCATGTGTTCAAATGAGAAAGTACTCGCTAGATCTTGCAAAATTCTAGACACTGCGTCGTCTCGACTTCTGATTCATCAAATTATGAAGTTGAAGAAATTCTATTTGAAGATGAGTGAATCAATGACTGCGTGATTGCTGAAGTTACAACAAAGAAACATCTTTGTTGCGAATGAGAAGTGACATCAACGATTTGCATCTAGAAAGAATGAGCTTTCAAAATGAAGTATGAGAGATAATGAACTGCTACGTCGTGATCTTGCAATTTATGTACTCAATGACTCTGCTACAAGAGATGAGATTCTGCATATGAATCATGATGATCTTGAAGCAGATCATTTTGCATGCGTTTGTATCAAGACTGCAATAAGAAGAAAATATTACTGATTGAAAATGCTCAAAAAGATGATGAAATATGTTCGCATCTGTTCAGACTGTCAGCAAGTGCAAGTGTATCATCATAAACTCTATGAGAAGCTGATGTTTATATCTTCAGAGAGTGTCAATTCATTTCACATAATAATCATGAATTTCATAACAGACATGCTCTCTGCAAAGAATTCATACATTGAAAAAACAAGCGATGCTATATTGATAATGATAAATAAGTTAATTAAGCACGTAATTTATATTTCGATGATCAAAGATTTGAACATTGAGAGACTTGCAAATCTGCTATGATGAAAATTCGTATCTCAGCATGAAATGATGCAAAGCATTATATCAAATCAAGACTCACTGTTTATCAATCATTTTTGAATCACTTTATGTTGACATCTTGAAGCGAAGTGAAAGCTAAGCACTGCATTTCATTCGCAAATCAATGATCAAACAGAAAGACAGAATCAGATGCTTGAACACTATCTGCGAGTGTATTTCAATTATAAGATGAATAACTGATCAGAGCTTTTGTCAATGATGACGTTTGCATATAACAACAGCATACACGCTAATATCAAAAAAACTTCACATGAGCTTTTAAAGAGATACACTGCGAGCTTTGCAAAGACATCTGAGAACAGAATTCTAAAGAGAAAGACATTCTTAACTATGAAGTGAGCAGAATGACTACGAAGTATCAGAGAACATCTAATGAGACTATGAAAGTGAGTAGCAGAGCAGCAAGCAAAGTATTATAATGCTCATTATAAAGCTGCAAGCTTTTAAATGAAAGACAAAGTGCTTTTGTGAAGTATAAACATTCATACACTTTGTTCAAAGAAGAAGATTGATCACAGACAATTGAAATCATTCAGAATATTGAAGAAGATCGACATACAAGCGTATAAGCTTGAACTATTTGAGAGATATGATGCAATTCACTCAATCTTTCATGTCTCTGTATTGAAATTCTGACACTTGCGTGATGAGAATTCGAAGTCGCAAATCATTCTTGTAGAAGAAGAAAAGAAATGAAAGATAAAGAAGATACTTGATCAGCAAATCAAGAAAGAAAAAATTGAGTATTTAGTTCAATGAGCTGATTCATCTTTTTATGAAAACTTCTGAGAATCAATGAAAAATCTTAGCAATGCAAAGAAGATCATTGAGAACTACAAGACAGAAAGACAAGTACATCAGTCAACTGCAAAGAAGTCAAAGAGAAAAAAAAGAGACAGATCATGTAAGAATCACGATTGAGAGAATATCAAAAGCGCAAAGACGTGAGTTTAAGAAGTTGATACTAAACTACAATTATAAAATCTTACACAACATATGTTTTTTAAAAAAGAAGATGACAAACGTTGTGAAAGAATGAAGAAAAGAAGTAATCAACAATCGCGAGCAAGAACATTGAAGTGAAGAAAGAAGCTATTTATTTATCAGCGAATCTCATCATGCACTGCTTGCTTTAGTCAATACTTACAAGACGAAGATGAAGTAATGTGATGACAACAAGAAGTGATGAAGACGAGAAAAGTGAGAATTTCTACTCAACTGTTAGATACAATCTCACATGCTGAGAGAAAAACTACTCATTCTCTCATTGTTGAAGATGAAAAGCGAGATAATCTTGATTGTGAGTGATGAGATGTTGAGTCATCATTCACGCAGCGTGATGCATCATCAGCTGAAGAAGACGTAAGACTAGATTCATCATGCAATCATGCTTTTCTACGAAGCAATGCTTGCATTTGCAAGCACGCTCGATGAGAGCACGACACATGTGAATTGTCACTACGCTCAGATGATGAACGCAGCAACAGCATCAGATCTTCTGATCATGATGATTTAACATACATCAGCATTTATTGAAACATGCAAAGATAAATATGTTTATCAAAAATCATGAGTTCAATCATCAACGCAGCAGACGCGAAAGAAGCAGAAGAAGCAGACGTGATAGACGTTGCAGCGACGATGACGTGAAGAAGAATGTACATCTCAAGAAAACGAGCAGACTTCGTGAGCATGTTAGCATGATCTCAATGAGCATGAATGCTGCTATTTATCATAATAATGATGATGATGATGATGATGTTGATACTGCTATGTCATTCATATTAGCTCATGAGCTGACTTGCATCACAACAACGCTGCAACGAAAGAAGCTCATATCATGAGCTGCAAGCTATGCAAGATATGCATAGCAGATCTCATGCTTCATCAGTTTGAAAGAGCAGTACTCATGAAAAAGTATGCTGAGACGAGACAAGAAGAAAAGAAAGAAAGAAAGAAAGCAAAGCTGAAGAATTGATATTAACAATCTCGCACTAGCTTTGTTTATGCTTGTTAACATGATCAATTCACGACACTTTTACACAGATGCTAAAGCGCTGAAGAAGTCATTGCTACGCTGTCAGCTGCAAGAAGACAATACGATGCTATGAAAACTTGAGAATTAAGTCTTTAAGAGAGAATGCAGTTGTGAGAATGCATCTCATCGACTATGAATGATGCGTGTCTGCAAGACTAGCTCACGAGATTAGATTGAAAAGATTAACGAGCGAATAAAGATAATGACTTGACAAAAGATGAAAACTCTGCAAGCTTTCACTTTCGTTTCTTAGCAATTAGTTCTATCATCAATAGAGTGCTATCTTATTATCTTCTACTACGCAGTTTCATGTAAAGAGATCTCGTCGTCTCACACTGACAATTGCACGTGAAACGAGTTGTTTATAATCAATAGTTTCAGCAACAGAATTAAGCTGTTTCTCAACTACATTATGATTTTTATGAGTCGATGTTTTAACATCTGTACTCTTCAAAGTTGTTGATTCAAATTGAAAGATTTTATCTTTCAAGAAATGTACTTCATTTAAATATGTTTCTTGCACTGCTAAAATCATGATTCTCAGCAGCATACTTCTGACATGCACTGCTGAACATGTATTTATGTTTTCATTAACATTGTGAACAGACATCTTCTTGATTTCATTAATCACTCATGTACAGTAAATTTCATTTTGCGATCTGCTTTTGACATGTTTCGCTAAATATCTTCATTCACTGACACTGTGAATGAACATCTTCTTGACATCGTTAATCATTCATGTTCATCAGTGAATTTCATCTTGCAGTCTGCTTTCAACATGTTCTGCTGAATATCTGTTCATACTTATACTGTGAACGAACGTCTTCTCAACATTATTAATCACTCATATACAGTATAGTTCTTTGATTGCTACAAATATAAAGCTATTTAAGCTTTTTATTCTAGTCAGCTTTCGCTGTAAAGTGAGCAGCAAATGATTCACAGAGATGTTCTCACTCTTATAGTCAGATCATCTTGACAATGCATTAATTGAGTTTGTTTTTTCTGATTTATGCATTATTTCAAAGCTGCAGATCAACAATCTCATGATTCATCTGACTTGTCTTTCATTTAACTTTCAAACATTCATAAAACTCTTCAGATTATTATGATCAGTCAGAACTTTAACAGTATGATAACTGTCTTTCACACAGTGTCATCAATGTTTAAACATCGCTACTATGATTAAAAGCTTCTGATCATAAGTTTCATAATTTCTTTCAATGTTTATCATCATTTTGAATCAGAATGCAATCAAATGTCACTGATCTTCGTCATCTGACTGAGACAAAATATTCGCGACTGCATAATTGAATGCATTGATCTCAATGCATATATGTCGCTCTGAGTCAAAGTGCCTTAATATAAACACTTTCATAAAGACATTATGAAGCTGATTAAATGCTTGTTTCACTTTGTTTAATCATATGAATGAGTTCATTTTTACATTTTTTACACTATCTCTCAGCAGTTCTGTTAAAGACTTTGCTATCTGAAAGTAGTGATGTATAAAATGTCGATAAAAATTGATAAATCTCAGAAAAACTTGTATTTTTCAATACATCTTTGATCTGAATCATGTTTTGATGATGTCTATTCTACTTGAGTTCATCGAAATGCTCTCTGTAAATATGATAAATTCTAGAAAGTTCACTTTAATGATGAAGAATTCACACTTCTTCAAGCTGACATATAGCTTGAACTTTCTTAATCTTTCAAGAATTTGCTTTATGTGATCTACGTGATCAATCTTCTTTATAAAGAAGATTAAAATGTTATTGTAATTGTAATTGTAATTCATACACTCTTGTGACATTGATTTAAACTCGACTCATGAGAGAAACTATGCTATGTGTATTAAACAAACAAAACTCTCTGAGAAAGAAAATCGCTCATCGACTACATGATGACTTCACGTCATTGAAACAATAAATTTGACATTATGTTATCAGTAATGAATCTATAGCTTCTATTCAACGCATGATGCTTAAGTAAACTCTTAATGAGTGTCTGTGCTGTTTAATTATGACACATCATCTTTGCTCTGCTTTTCATTGATGATATTTTATACAAACGATGTTCTGATTCAATTCTTGATTTAAAGATGAAAATCATTTTCTTTGCACTTGTGATGTTCATGATTGTAATGTTGAAAACTGCGTTCTCTTGCTCAATGATTGTCATTCATTGAGCAGAGAAATATGTGATGAAAGAGAGATGCATACAATGAGAAGATAAAGTGCAATTGTATTAAATAACTTTATTCTGCTCTTAATTTAACTTATGTCACGTAAACGTTGAATAGATTGTTAGTATGAACGTGTGATTGCAATCGTTCAATGTATGACTTTGATCAATAGTAGAGAATGCATTCTGATCATTCTCATGAGCTTTTGATCTTTCATGTAGATAGATGTATGACTTGACGTCAAGTAAAGAAGATGAGTTCAAGCTCTTTCAGTATATCAGCGTGATCAATGAGTCACTACTTCTTCAAGCATTGTAATCACGACTTTCAAACTCATCATTTGAAACAACTATTTTATCTGATATCTTTTCATCAATTACTCAATGACACTGTTAATGTGATGAAAACGTTTCAGTATATTGACGTGATCGACGAGTTCTCAATTCTTCAATCACTTATAATCACAACTTTCAGACTCTTCATCTGAATTGTTTATTTCACTAGTAGTATCTTTTCATCTTCTATCAACATTGACATGTCATTAGTCTTCTTTATAGATCGATTGTGACTGTTAGAAGAAATATTGTCGCATAGATGAAAACTCTGCATGTTGACTTTTCTGATCATGCAACGTTCTAACATCATTCAAACTGCGTTGAATTGAGATCTTTTGACTCTTTTGACTTCTATTCAAACACAGAATAGAATCAAAAGATTCATAGTTGACATCATGTACAAATGAATCTCGTGATCAATTAATTAAAATGTCATTTAAATAAACAATATAAAAGTCATTTAAAGATTCTGTCAAGATCTTATTAATATAAGTCTGAAAAATGACAAATGCATTGATTAAATTAAACAACATGATCATATACTTGAAGTGATTATAATGAGTACAAAATGTTATCTTTCACTTATTTTTACATTGAATTCTGAAATGATGATAAATGTTCTTCAGATTTAACTTAGTGAATTGCTTGACTTTACTGAATCTGTCTAAAGTTTCATTAATTAAAGACAGCAAATGACGATTCTTGACAGTGATCTTATTCAGATCTTGATAGTTCATGCATAAATGAAGATTATCATTCTTTTTGAGAATGAATAAAATAGACGCATCAGTCAAGCTGATGAAGTGCTTAATTTATTCTTTCACTAAAACATTGTTTAGATACTGTTTCAGAGTCACTAACTCTGTGTTTGACAGATTATACAATGATTCATATGATGATTCTATTGTGATTTCAATTGCATGATCATGATCTTTATGCAAAAGCAATTTGTCTGCACTTTCTGTTAAAAATACATCTTCATATTCTTTCAATTCAATGAGTAAAGACTGTGTTTCTGATGCATTTATGATACAACTCAACGCGTTATTCATTGCTTCTACTTGATGTTCAATGATTAATTCTTCAACGACATTGATCATAATGAAAGCGTACACAGTAAACTCATTTTGTAAAGCTTTTGCAAAATCTTTTGTTATGAATAACTTGAATGCATGATTATTCGTGTTGAAACATCATGTTCTTGCAATTATGTTTATTCAAATACGCTTGAATTGCATACTTGATATATTCAGAATCAAGAAAGATTCTTTCTTGTTGATAGCATAGAAGATACTTATACCTTTTTTCTCTATGTTTCAGCTGTTTCTCAGTCAATAACACATCTTATAAACGTCATAACAATAAACATTCTGATCATTCATTCAGATAAATCTTAAGAGATTAACATTCAACAATGATATACTCTGCTTGATAATGAAACGTTAACTAATTACGTTCATTTTGACGTTGATATTCATGTGAATCTTCATTTCTATCTTCTGATCTTTCTGAATTACATGCTCTTTATATATAAGAATCTTTACGAAGATAACTTCTTGTTTTTTCCTTGATGATTTGAAGTATTTATTAAAAGCTTGTCTTTTTTCGAAATCTTAAGATGATTCATATGCAATATTGAATCAATGAATATTTGATTTACATCAGATTCTTTTGATCTATTCTTGATCTTTTCATCTTTATAATCAGTAAAGTAATGATTCTTTTGATTGCATGTAGACTGATCGCGTCGAGTCGAGTACTCGACTCGAAAAGTGTCGAGTCGAATTGAATTTTTTTTGAAAAAGTGTTGAATTGAATTGAGAAGTTGAATTCGAGCACTCGAATTGAGTTGAGAAGCTTGACTCGACAACTCGATTTGAAAACTCGACTCGACTCGACTCGATATTAGGTAGATGTAAATAGCTTGGTCGAACAGTCTACATGGTTTCTCTTCATGGCTTTCTATCATGTTTTCCCGTCATAACTCTCTATTAAAGTCAAACGATCTTCATGTTTCCTCGTCATGTTTTTCTTCATGTTTCTCTTTATGTTTCTCGTCATGATTCTCTATCAAACGACCTTCATGTTTCTCTTCATGTTTCTCTTCATGTTTCTCTTCATGTTTCTCTTCATGTTTCTCTTCATGTTTCTCTTCATGTTTCTCTTCATGTTTTTCTTCATGTTTCTCTTTATGTTTCTCGTCATGATCTTCTATCAAATGATCTTCATGTTTCTCTTCATGTTTCTCTTCATGTTTCTCTTCATGTTTTTCTTCATGTTTCTCTTTATGACTTTCTATCAAACGATCTTCATGTTTCCCTTTATGACTCTCTATCAAACGATTTTCATGTTCCCCTTCATGACTCTCTATCAAAAGGTAATGCAAAAAGGTAATGCAAAAGTCAAAAACCGGAAAATTTTCTATATTTAACTCTCTTGACGCCAAGCTCGAGTTCTTGACGGGTCGAGTCGAGTTGAAAATGTGAGCAACTCGACTTCGAATCGAGTCGAATTCAAAATGTCAACTCGAAACTCGACTTGATGATCAGTCTAATCGCATGTGTAACACATTATGTTGAATAAATTCTTGCTATAACGTGACAAAGCATGTGAGCTTGTCTTTGATGAAGAATCAAATTTAGTTGATTGATGAAATTTCTTTCACTTTGAATGAGTCTTTTTATTGATTTTATCTCAATCATGCAAGTTCTCATCTTAAGATTATTTCAACGATAAAATATGTTCTTTTTGCAGATTTGTTTTCAATTGAGCGACAAGATCAATTAACGCATTTCATGTGATAGAAATTGACTAAACATTAGTAATAATTACATGCAGCTCAGATTTCAACTTGATGAATAAATGAGTTCACTTATGCTCATCATTATACAATAAAAGTTGATGTTTCAAAGTGCTCAGATAAACTACAAATGTTCATATCATCTGATTTAAACGTTGCGATGCATTTGCATACTGCTGAGTCACATTTATGTCTCAATTTATCAAGTTTTCAATTATGTTCAGAAGAAAATTGATAAAATTGAATTACATCTGCTGAGCAGCAAACATAGTTTCTTCGTGATTGAATCAAAGTTTCTTTGATTCATTTTTAAGATAAATTATGCAGTACAAAATCTTTTTCTCATTTTTTTCAAAATGTCAAGAAGTATTTTGAAATGAGATTTCAACATCGCGAATTCACTCTCTAGATTCTCTGATGATTTTGTTATGATACTTCTTCAAAGACATTGAGAATCTTTGCTTCTGCAAGATGATTTCATGATGAGATCATTTTGCTTTCGTCGACATTATGAAGATGATGCATAGATCATTCAAGTTCTTGATGAAAACTTGAATGAAAGCTGAACAACTTTTCTTCGTCATTTCAATGACTTGCAAAATCTCAATCTTTGATTGAATAACTGCTAACTTCTGTTTCTTTTGCAGTTCATCATGTTGAAGCATTGCTTGAGTCAGCTGTTCATTAATATTAAGAGAGAATTCATCTTTTGCTTCTTCACTTTCTGATTTCATTATGCAATGTTTATTTTCTGATATGATGTCTTGCAAGATCAAAATGTCATCGTTGCAATTCTGTTATGATTATGTTACTGTTATCATGCTTGAATATTGAATCATTATTTCTAAAAAAAGTTTGAAATAATTAGAACTGTGATGATCAAATTTACTAAATGAATAAATGAGATTTATGAAAGTGATATGACAATGTAATATTCTAAGCAGACACAGAATGAATATATATTATGATAAGTCTAAGCTAATTATTAAGAAGCTTTCAATAACTTGAGAGAATTGATCAACTATAGAGAGTTTATCAAGCATTGTCAAGTTGAACATGACATAATTCATGACATATTAAGTTGAAGATATGACGTGATCTAAATGATGTCTTGACAGAATCACAGAATTTCAGAGTTAACTCAGATCTGATCTTCAACTCAGTCTTTGACTTTAGTCTCTGATTTAATCTTTATGTATCAATTCATCATGATAAATTTCTGATTTCGACTTTAAGTTTAAGTTATGTAGCTTGTTTTTATATCATCTACACGTTGATAGCAAGATTAATGAGCTTTGAACTAATGTTATGAATTTGCATAAAGTGAATCATATGAGTGTATTTTAAGTAGAAGTTCAAAGCTAAAGAAGAAAGAAGATGAAACACGTCAAGAATTTTATACTTATGAAGACGCGTTAGATTGCTAGCGTGTCAACATCAGCTCTATACTAGTTTATGATAGTTTAACATAATCTGTGTTAAATTAATTCAAAGTGCATGCTTGCAACAAGATTAAAAGTTATTAATGAACTAAACATTTTATAAAATAATTTGTATTTACAACAATAGTTATTACTAATAATAATAATAAATTCATACACTCTTGTGACATCGATTAAGTCGACTTATGAGAAACTCTATGCTATTTATATCGAGTGAACAAAACTCTCTGAGGTAGAAAATCACTCGCTGTCTATACAACTGCTTCGCGCAGTCAAAACTATCATTATGAGGCTATGTATCAAATTAGTTCGCGTTGATCGCACGTTAGAGAATGAGTGACTCAGTCACTTTAAATTGCTTCAGAAGCTTTGTTTTCATCATCATTCTTGCAGCTGCTCTGAGACTCTTCATGATAGCAACGATTATTCGATAGTTTGAGAAGTTGACGTCTCGTAGCATTCTTGATCGCAAATGCGATCAGTTCAAGCAGTGCATGAGTACATGTTTCGTCGTCTGATGATTTCAGCCGCAGTCACATCACGCGCTATCTGCGCCTGAAACGTTTTTGAAGTGCAGATAAGCATTCAGATCTATGCGTTCGATTCTGATGTAAGTGACGAAAGTGCTTTCGACTTTCTGAAAATCATTTCGCATCTTTATCATCTTGTTGAACAGCTGCGATCTTTGTGTCGAGATGGCGTGAACATCTGCGATGCGTTTTCTATATTTTTCTCATCGTTGCTTTCACTGACTTCTGTGATACTGTGCTATTGTGATGCTGTCACTAGTCGAAATCATCGCAGCGAGAGCTAATCGCTTGAGTCTCGACTGTATTTTCGCGTCTTCTTGAATTGAGTTGTTCAGAAGCGTCACTTTCTTGAAAATGAAGAAGCGAGAAATGATGTGATTGACTCTCATCAGACGAGCGCGTATCAGTTCGCATGCTTGTCTAGTTTTCTGCATACGATCGTCAACTCAACTGCGTAACATGATCTTGTCTTGCAGCATGTTCAGATGAACATGCAGCGAGCTTGTGTACATTTCTGCTTTCAGAGTCTCGATGCTTACTTTTTTGAATGTCTTTGTGACGTGACGCAGAGTCTGATTCTGTAGTGTTTCAAGTCTGCATTCTTTGTCTGACAGTTCTCTCTCTTTTTCTCGCTGATGTCAGACTGATGCTTCAAATGCAATTTCTGATCTTACTACTGCTGAGTATATCTGTCTTGCTTTTGTGAAGATTGTTTCTCATGTGAAGACTTCAAGTTGACTAAGTGCTAGCATTCGTGTGACGTGATTCGCTTCGATTTGACGAAGGTGCGCGTTTCATCGCAATTTCGTGTTCAGTTGTACTTTCAGAACTCGCACGTCTGATTTCAACTTGATAACTGAGCTTTCTATTTGTATGCTAGTCGTCATGTCAAACCTCTTTGATTTTCTGATGAAATGCGTAAGTTCATACTTTTCTGATGCGAATGTTGCGTCATGAGTGCAAGCTCATTTCGCGCAGACGTTGTGCGCTCTGCTCAATGTTCTGCAGATTTCTTCGATGAATCTATTATATGCTAGAATGTTAATGTCATCTACAAAGTCGAGCACTTCGATCTTAATTCTCAGTGCTTCGCACTTCTCAATCAGACTTGCGTTGAAGAATAGAAAGAGAATCAATGAAATGAGAGATCTCTGCAATATGCCTGCGTTTATCTCGCGCATGTCACTCGTTTGCTCATTGAACCTCAGCGATGTTTCTTGATTCTCAAGAAAGCTGCATGCTTATTCGACTATGTAGTCTGAAGTTCTTTTCATTTTCAGAGTATGCAGAAGTTTGACATGCGAGACTCGATTAAACGCTTCGACGACGTCTAAACTTAGCATGAACGCTACGTATTTGATTTCGCAGTCTCATATCATGTGAATCTGATCTACTAGTAGATTTAATGTCGAGATCACGAATTGTTTGCATCTCGCTTTCATTTGAGCATCAGATAGCATGTGATGAGTCTCAGCTATATCACTTAGTCTTTTAGTCATGATCAACTTCAGAGCTTTGTTCATGATATCAAGCAAAGCAATGAGTCAATATGTCTTTGAATCAGTATAATCGCTCTTCTTCGATTTGCGTAGTACTATCGTTTGAGTCTTTTTGAACTGCTTCGAATGATATCTGTGTGTTACACATGCATTGAATAAACTCGTCAGTATCGAGATCAGTTCTGCGAGATCTGTCTGCAGCACTCTGTTCGAAATGTCTGAGATATCTGATGCTTTGTCTGCTTTTATTCTTTTGATTGTCTGTCTCACTTCATCTTCTGAGATGCGTAAGTCAGATGACACTGTCAAGAGTATAAATGAGTCTGCGATGTTGTTGATGTCTGTCTGAGAGAATGAGAGAAAGAATTTTCCTCGCAATACCTCGATTTTTTCCTCAAACGACGTTGTCATTTGATCAGTGTCACTTCGCTTCAGTGACGAAAACTGAGAAAGTTTTTTAGATAGCTGACTTTCGATTCTGACTCATTTTGCGAAGCATCATATCGACTTGAGTGCGTCGCTCAGCTCATGCATTTGTGACCTGAAATGTGCGCGCTTCGCTTGTTGAATGATCTTGTTTTTATGATCATTGTGTTTCAGATATTCATTTCACGCATCTAGTGTGCTCTGTATTTTTCATATGATTCGCAGTCATCTTGATTTCGTTACTATCTCTGAGCAGTTTGAATTTCAGAAGTTCTTTGCTCGACTTAATGACTTTGTCAAGAAGATAGATTTCTCAATGATCTCTTGTAGCATCTTGATAACTTCACACATTCTTTCGTTCATCATCATCTAGCTGTTCAAAGAACGGTTCGACGAAAGATGCATACGCAGATACGCGCTCAATGCTTCTGTGTTCATTTTCTTTCATAGTCGTCGAGTTGAAGACTGTACTGAAGTTGTTTGTAGACAAAGTTCTGTGACAATCGAAAGATGATTCGATTCTTGATGCAGATCGATACGTATCTTGCATTTGCATGTCATGAACTGTATTTTCTCGCTGCTAAAGACTAGATCAATAGTTGTAAACTGATTGTGAGTCTCGCGAGTAATAGTGTCTGATTTCAGCAATAATTTCAGCTTAGCGTTAGTAACAATGTCAAGTAAACTGTTGATCGCTGCGTGTCAAGTGAAGCATTTTCGTTCTTCTCAGTGAGAGTGATGTAGGTTGAAATCTCTCATGATCAGTTGTTTGCAGTCGTCTTTGAGTAGCTCGCTCAAGCGAGAAATGATTGAAGGTTTCTCTGTAGATGTAGAGAACAGTGAACATGAATTGTAGACGTTTATAAGTCGCAACGTCTGCGTTTCATCATCTGTGTTGCGAGTTAATATTCTGATCAAGCAGATGTCTGACTCAGCTATTTCTATCACTCATTGATTGAGTCTTAAGCATTTGTTCACATATATGCAAGTTCTTGACTGTGATGACGTGTTTTTCACTAGGTAAAAGAAGTTGTGAGCTGAGTTAAATGATTGCATGTCGTTAATGTTACGACTCTGCTTCTGTATGACTACGATGTCGAAATCATGAACTTCTCTGTCGATTAGAAACGATTTCTGAATTTTCAATGATTTTCTGATGTTGTACTGCAGTATTCGTAGAAAAGATTGTTTTGTCATAAAGTTATTTGTAGCTGTTGTTGACTCTGCGAAGAGAAGACTCTTTGAATGCTCTCAATCATCAAGAGTCTGTCTCGTTTTCTGATTTGTCGTTTCTGACTCTGCTCGAGCGACGTCTCATCTGAGTCGCTACTCACGTAAGAGAAACGATCGACGCGTCTCTTCTTGACTTCTATCATCTGTCATGTTGATTCATGAGCGACTAGACTGCGTGTTTTCAGCACAACTGTCGTTGAGCTCGACGAGTTCGCTGAACTGAGAGAGTTCGTGAACTTCGAAGAGTTCATTGAACTCGAAGAGTTCATTAAATCTGCAGAGCTTGAAGACAGCAAAGAGCTCAAGAATTACGAGAGTGTGCGATTGTATCTAGGCGCTTCTGAATATCTGAATGATCTGTTTCTATAGATTTCGAACGCTTGTTTCATCTGCTGTCATCATTTGAGACAAATGCGTCTTCAAAGTTCGTGATTTTCGTTGCAGTTAGCACAACATCTTTTATTCGAAGACGTCACGCACTTCTTGATGTGATGTTTGCCTGCGCACTTGACGCAGCGTTGATTCTTTCTGCAGAATCTGATCATGTGGTCAAATTCTTGACATCTAAAGCACTGTGTGATGCGACAGTTCTTCTCGAACAGCTCACATGCGCATTCATGATATGCATCTAGCATACTCACGTTCATCAGTCAATTCATCATCGCTTCGATTGCTATCTTCACAATGAGCGACGAATGAGTCTTTTCACTCTCTGCTACTTTCTTGAACCAGACTATTCTTAGAATCTTCAGATTCTCATGAAGTCTCGCGTTATTCTCTATCAAAAATATGTTGCATACGTTGCATGCAACATACATAAGACACGATCTCTATGCTGATTTCTCTCTTAGCGAGAGATAGTCTCTTGCAGCAGATTCACAGTTCAAGACGAACGAGATCTCTCACTGCTCAGATTTCGACAGTTTACTTCTTAAGCATGAATCGCAGACGTTTCATCAGCGATATGCATGTGTATCGCAGTCGATTTCTTCTTTAATCACATCGACATGCGCTACTGTTTTCTCGAGCTATACAGATGATGTCTTTGACTAAAGATTGATTCTATCATCAAGACATTTAAGAGTCAGAGCTCAGTGAAGAAATGAGATTCTTGAGATCAACAGTCGTCGTCATTGTATATCACGCTTCGCAGACGCTCGCTTCGCTTGTAAGACGTGCGACTCATCTGTTTCGCGTTATCTGTAAAGATCTTTCTCATGCAGATCGATTGTGTCTTGCAGAGATGTTCATATGTTACACTTTCAATCAGACAGCGTAGTTCGATCATTCTTTATTAATTCGCTTGTGTTTCTCTTCTCTTAACGAAGTCTTCTCGTCAGCGTATCACTCACGTATAGAATGTCTGTATCTGAACGTCTGTTAAACGATATTAACGAGACTCTTGAGTTTGCTTGTGTCGAACTTAACGAGTCTCGTGAGTTGTTCATGTCGTAGTAACAGGCACGCAGTCTTAACAAGATCTATACGTAGTTAGCACGTAGATCTAAAGAATGTTCGTGATTCGAGTTTTTTCTGCTAATCACTCTCAACAGATCAAACGCGAGAATGTTCTGTCTCAGTTCTCATCGTCGCAACAACAAGATACTGAATCGAATGATTTTCATAAGCGATTTCTCTCGTAGTTCTGCGTTCTATTTGACTTTCTCATCTGCTTGCAGATTGCTTTGCAGCATGCGCATTGAGATTATCGAAGTCTGCGCGATCGTCAATAGTTATTACTTGTTAATAACTTGAAAATAGTATATAAATTATATAATAAATAATGTGAAAAGTTAATGCAATATTTAAATGATGCAATGAGTAATGCAAAAAGATAATGCAAAAAACAAGTGAACATGTTGTTTTATATTTTTATTTTTAATATTTTTAACATCAAGTTCAAGTTCTTGATGAATTAAGTTAAGTTAATTCAATTTCTAGTTAAGTTAAGTTACATTAAGTTAAGAATATGCTTAACTCAACTTAAATTAAGTTAAAAGTGTAAGTAACTTGATTTTGAATCAAGTTGAATTCAAAATGTCAACTTAAAACTCAACTTAAAAATCAATTTATGCATAATGATGATAAATTATCTTTGAATCATTATTTTTTCATTATCACTTCATCTTTTATTACATTGACTTATGATGAGATTTTGAATACAAAACATACACTTCTTTACATTTATCACTGTTTACTGAAAAGTTAAATAAACATCTTCAACTTTTATAATACATTCTCTGTAATGAATATATTTTGACTGTAATTTTCTTCATCTTTCTCTTTAATCTTATTTTGAAGACATTGAATTAACTTTAAAATTATCTTTTTTCATGAATAATTTTTGCTTTTCTCTTTCTTTAATGTTGATGTTTTTATTAATATATTAATAATGTTATTGATTTTCTTCTCATTATTGTGTAAGTCTTTCAACTTTGCTTTGCTGTTTCTTTGTGATGCATTAATGTTGCTCATAATCATCTTTGAATCAGCATTTTTGCTGTTCATGCAATTTATTATCATCTTCTCATCTTTTTAATTTCTTTGCTTTTACTTGTAATGTTCTTTTCAAAAATTTATTTTGCACATATTGTGATTATTTCATTTATTTGACTGAAACAATAGAAACATTGTTTAAGAGAGAAAAGAAATAATGTTGTAATTATACTAGTTTAACATAAATCATGTTAGTCTATCATAAACTAAAGTAGAGCTAAATCTCAGTCTTATCACGTCTTAGCAAGCTGATGTGTTGACACGCTAAGATTTAGCGTGTCTCAAGAGTATAAAACTCTTGATGTGTTTTATATTTTTCTTTCTTACTAGCTTTAAACTTCTAGTTAGATCAAATCTATTTCTTTAATCACTGTTGAAAAATCACTTTTAGCATATTTGCATAGTTCATCAATAGAAATCATAGAATATCATTCTGAACTGATTTTATTGATGCTATTCAGATACTATTGTGATATGCAGCTCAACATCAATCATTTGACGAAACCAGCTAAAACTGACTACAAGCTCATCAAGCTAGCATCAGTCAAAAATATCTGTTTAGTCGAGCTTCTAGCTCACAAGCTCTGATAGTCACTCATCAACAACTAATAACTAGCTACAAGCGCTTGTATCTTTTGATGACAGTCATTTGCTCAAAAGACATCAATTGCTTAAAAGATATAATGCGCAATACATGTTCGCTTTTCGTACGTTTCTACATTCAAGGTTCGTATGTAATCAAATAAATCATTTGATGAATTGATTATTTAAGTAGCTATTTAACCATCTATTTAAACATG
>JAABUV010001263.1_pt1 | contig 36903 bp, 33 predicted proteins | sample 5559971 | NCBI WGS metagenome assembly JAABUV01 (sample SAMN10711881, study PRJNA513362) | rock metagenome | isolation source: Antarctica rocks | place: Antarctica: Victoria Land, Knobhead nord | collected 2015-12-19
CCAGCTCCCGCCGGGCCGCACGCTGGGGGTGGTGGGCGGGGTGGTGACGATCGGCGGCGGCACCTTGGCCGCACCGATGGGTACGGTGCACGTCGCCAGCGCCGCCGGGCCGGGCGAGGTGCCGGTGGACCCGCGCGCGGGGCCGCCACCCACCGTGGCGCGCTCCGGGCGGGTGCAGGTCGCAAACAATTCCACCATCATCGCCAGCGGCGGCAACGGCAGCGTCTTCATCCGCGGCGGCGAGCTCTCGGTATCAGCCAGCAGCATCGTGGCCGACAACAGCGGTCCCGGGCCCGGCGGAGTGCTGTCGCTGCACGGCGACCGGGCCGTGACCGTGAGCAACGCGGCGGCCGTCCGGACAGCTGGGAACGGGACCGGGCGCGGACCTGGCATCAGCATCGCCACGTCGGCAGGGGGGACGGTGACAGTGGACTCGGTCACCGTCAGCACGACGGCCACCGGGACAGGCGACGGCGGGGCGGTGTCCATCAGCACGGGCGCGTTGACGATGCAGAACGGGGGGCTGGTGCTGAGCGGGACGACGGGCTCTGGCAATGGCGGCCCGATCAGTGTGACCGCCGACAGCATGCTGCTGGACGGGTTGGGAACGCGGCTTGCGAGCCAGACCAACGGAACGGGGCTTGTGGACGCAAACGGCAATCCGGCCCCGGCCGGCGCGGGGGGCGCCATCAGCCTGACCGGCGGAACGCTGAGCGTCCAGAACCGCGCCTCGGTCGAGGCCGCCAGTTTCGGCAGTGGCGTGGGCGGATCGATCGGCATCGCCATGACCGGGGACGTGGGGGTCGCGGGCGGCTCGCAAATCCTGTCCAGTTCGAACGCGGCTGGCGCACCCGGGCCGGCCGCAGCAGCCAAGGGCGGCAACGCTGGCCCCATCGCTCTCAGTGCGGGCGCACTGACCCTGTCGCGCGGCGGCTCGATCAGAAGCGCGGCGCTTGCGTCCGGCAACGCGGGCCAGGTCGCGCTGGCAGTCGGCGGCGCCCTCACCATCGACGGCACCGACAAGGGCGAGTTCCTCAACGGCGTGAGCAGCGAGGCCGTGCTTCGCGTCTCCGGCTCGGCCGGCGAGGTTCGGGTGAACGCCGGCAGCGTCACGATCCTCAATGGCGGCTTCATCAACGGCAACACGGGGAGCACGGGCGCAGGCGGCCCGGTGCTGGTGGCGACGCCGGGCGCATTGCTGCTCGATGGGCAGGGCACAGGGTTCACCGAGATCGGAGCATCGGCGCTGGGGCCGCAGTCCGGCCCTGCCGGCACGGTCACGGTGAGCGCCGGAACGGTCACGGTGCGAGGGGGCGCGCAGATCGCCAGCTCCACCGCCGGGTCGGGCCGAGGCGGCGACATTGCGGTCAGCACCGGCGCGTTGACCCTGGCGCGCGGCGGCTCGATCGTCAGCAACACCTCCGCATCCGGCAACGGGGGCGAGATCGCGTTGAACGTCGGCGGCGCGCTCACCATCGACGGCACCGACCGGGGAGATTTCGTCAACGGCGTGAGCAGCGAGGCCGCGGTTAACGTCCCCGGCTCGGCCGGAGGGGTCCGGGTGAACGCCGGCAGCGTCTCGGTGGTCAACCGCGGCTTCATCAACAGCAACACGCGGGGGAGCGGCACGGGCGGCTCGGTGCTGGTGACGACGCCCGGCACGCTGCTGCTCGACGGGCGGGGCGCCGGGTTTACCGAGATCGCGGCATCGGCGCTCGGACGGGCGTCCGACCTGGCCGGCACGGTCACGGTCAGCGCCGGGACCCTGACCGTGCAAGGCGGCGCGCAGATCGCCAGCTCGACCGCCGGTCCGGGCCGGGGCGGCGACGTTGGCGTGACTGCGGGCTCCGACATCCGCCTCAGCGGTCCCGGGCCGCAGATCAGCGCCGTCTCGTTCGGCACGGGCAATGCCGGCTCGATCACCGTCTCGGCGCCACGGCTGTCATTGCGGGACGGGGCGGCCATCTCGACCCAGACGCAGGCGGCCAACGGCGGCAGCATCACCATCGGCCCGGGCGATCTGCTCTACCTCCAGCGCAGCGCCGTCACCACCTCCGTGGGCGGCGCGTCCGGCAATGGCGGCAACATCACCGTCGATCCGCGTTTCGTCGTCCTCGACCGCAGCGTGATCCAGGCGAACGCGGTGGGGGGCAACGGCGGCGACGTGCTGGTGCGCGCCGAGCAGCTCGTGCAGTCGCCTGACAGCGCCATCACCGCCTCCTCCCAGCTCGGCGTGTCCGGCCAGATCTTCATCGGCGCCCAGCCCTTGAATCTGAACGGCAGCCTGGTGGTGCTGGCCAGTGAGTTGCGCGCCGCCGCTGCCTTGCTGCGGCAGGGCTGCGCGGCGCGCGGCGCCAGCCCGCGTTCCAGCCTGGTTGTGGCCGGGCGCGGCGGGCAGCGCCAGGGGCTGGAGGCCACGCTGCCGGCGCTCTACTTCGCCGGGCGTCCCGTCCGCGACGGCGGCGAACCGCCCTCAGACGCTTCGACCCCTCCGGCACGCATCAGCCTCGGCCTATCGAGCCCATGCGGGTAGGATGGGCGCATGGGCCAGCCGGCATTATCCAATCTCCCCGGCCAACAGCACAAGGTGAAGCGTCGCGGCGGGGCACGATGCGCCGGGCGCGCCTGCTCGGCGTCTTGGCGCTGCTCCTGCACACCGCGGGACAGGCGCTCGCGCAGCCGGCATCGCCGGGCGACCCCTTGCCGGAGCGGCGCGGCTCCGGCGCACCGAACTTGCCGCCGCTCTACCCGGCGCCCCTGCCGAGCGGCCCGGCGGCGCCCGCCCGGCCCCCGGCCACGGTCCGGGCGAACCTGGCCAGCGACGCCCGCTTCATGTTGGAGGGCGTCCGGCTGCTCGGCAACACCGTGCTCGGCCAGGCCGATATCGCCCGCGTGACGGCGCCGTTCCTGGGCCGCCCGGTGGGCCTGCAGGATATCGAGGAAATCCGGCGACAGGTCACGCTGCTGTATGTGGATCAGGGCTACATCAATTCAGGCGTCGTCGTCCCAGACCAGACCGTCGAGGGCGGCATCCTCACCCTGCAGGCCGTCGAGGGCCGGCTCACCGGGATCGAGGTGACGGGGACCCGCCACTTCCGCCCGTCCTACCTGGCCGACCGCCTGCAGCGCGGCGTTTCCGTCCCCTTCAACGTCAACGACCTCGGGCGGCAGCAGCAGATCCTGCTGCAGGACCCGGCCCTCCGCCGCCTCAACCTCAGCATCCAGCCCGGCCTCGCGCCGGGGGAGGCTCGGCTGGCCGGGGACGTGACCGAGGCGAGCCGCACCACGCTGACCACCCAGATCGCCAACAGCCAGTCGCCCACCGTGGGCGAGGTGCGCGGCCAGTTGCAAGGCACCATCGTGAACCTGCTGGGCGTCGGGGACCTGCTGGCGCTGCAATACGGGCGGAGCCAGGGGATCAACGACGGCGCCGTCAGCTACTCGCTGCCCGTCGCCAGCGACGACACAAGGGTGAGCCTGCGCTACGACGCCAACAGCACCTTGGTGGTCGCCCAGAGCCTCAGCCCGCTGAACGTCACCAGCCGCTACGACAGCATCGGCCTCGGGGTGAGCCGGCCCTTCTACCGGACCGCCGAGCAGGCGCTCACCTCGGGCCTGTCGCTGGAGTGGCGGCGCAGCCGGACGTTCCTGCTGGGCGAGCCGTTCTCCTTTTCCGCAGGCGCCGACAACGGCCGGACCAACGTCACGGCGCTGCGGTTCTACCAGGATTGGCTCGACCGCAACGCCGAGCGGGTCGTGGCCCTGCGGTCGACCTTCAGCCTCGGGATCAGGGCGCTGGGCGCCACGGCGACGCCCACGCCGCCAACCGGGCAATTCTTCACCTGGCTCGGCCAGGCCCAGTATGTGCGCCGGGTGTTCAGGGACTGGGAGTTCCTGGCCCGCGGCAGCCTGCAGCTCAGCAAAGACCCGCTGTTCCCGATCGAGCAGTTCGTGCTGGGCGGCTTTTCCACCGTGCGTGGCTACCGGGAGTACCTCACCGCCACCGACAACGCCGCCGCCGGCACGGCCGAGCTGCGCATCCCGGTCGGTCGCCTGCCGCTGCCGCTGCCCGGCGCCACCCCCGACACCGGGGTCATTCAGCTTGCGCCCTTCTACGACCACGGCGTCGGCTGGAACACGCGGCAGGGCACGCCGGCGAACGCCAACCTGTCGAGCGTCGGCCTGGGCGTGCGCTGGCTGATCGGGTTCGGCACCGCCGCCGAGGTGTATTACGGATACGCGCTGAACCAGGTGGTCGGCCGCGGCAACTCGCTCCAGGACCGGGGCCTGCACTTCCGCGTCGTCGCGAGCGTGTTCTGACCGCGGCCGGTGCCCACTCCTACCGTGCCGGCGTCGTCGGGCCGGCAGCCAGGGGCAAGTTCGCCTGTTTGAACAGTGCGGCCAGTGCTGCGCCATGGTCGCTGCCCTGGTTCTGCTCGGCCAGGGCGACCGCATCGTACCAGTATCCAGCGTCCGCGAGTGCCGCGATGCGGCCTGGGAGGGCGTCACCGCCCGCTGCGCTGAGGGCCGGGTCGCCCGGCCGGTATTGGATGAGGGCGCTGCCGACGAGGTCCTGCGAGGGTGCGCGCGGGTCGAACGCCACCGTCACCGACCACACGCAGAGCAGGTTCGGGGGGAGCCGGGTGCCATGGTCGCGCAGGCGGATCACGCCAAGGCCCGGAGGCGGGGCGTGCGGCAGCGCGAGGTTGGCCAGCGGCCGGGCCTGGCCGGGCGTGCTGATCGCCAGCCGCATGGGCCGAGCGGTCCTGCCGGACAGCAGGTAGCAAAGCTCAGGCTGATCGGCCGCGGTCAGCCCCACGCCGCGCAACGGGGCGACGAGGTCAAGCGTCAACTCGCCGTCGCCGCTGCGGGCGCCGCGCGTGGCCGCACCGGTCCGTCCAGTAGGGGCGCCGCGGTCCCGCAGCCCGCCCTCGCCGCCTGCCTGGCCAGTGGGTTGGGCCGCCGCCGCCCGCCGCGCCGCCGCCGCTCCCGCCGCTCCGAACGCCAGGCCGAGGAGCATACGCCTGGTGCCCATGGTCTCTGCCCTCTTCGTCAAAGCCAGTTGCCGATCAGCAGGAACGGCGCCCAATAGGCCGGATGGCTGAGCAGCGGGTCGGCCAGCATCTCGCGCTGCGCGGCCTGCAGCGCGCGTGCCTTGGACGTGGCGCCGCTCTGCAATTGCCGGTAGAAGTCCACCACCAACGGACCCGAGGCCTGGTCGCTCACCGACCAGAGCGTGGCCAACGCGCTGCGTGCGCCGGCCTTGAGCGCGAGCCCGGCCAGGCCAAGCGCCGCGCGGTCGTCGCCGGCCGCGGTCTGGCAGGCGTCCAGCACCAGAAGCTCAAGGCCGGGATCGCGGAAGCGCGCCAGCTTGATGCTGTTCTCCAGGTCATCGAGGTCGAGCCGGCCGTCATAGGCCAGGACGAAGCTCCGGCTCGGGTCGGCTCCGAACTGGCCGTGCGAGGCGATGTGCACGACGCTGTAGTCCACTTGGCGCAGGTCACGCGCGAAGCGCGCCCGCAGAAAGGCGCTGTCGAGCAGGATGGTGCCGCCCTGCAGCCGGTGCACGTCTTCAAGCTCCGAGGCGACGTTCGGCAGAGGCGGGAAGCCCTGGCGGCCTTGCGACAGGCCCAGGGCAAGCGTCCGTGATGGTCCGGGCGCCAGCGGCTGCGGGTCCACCAGCCGCAGCCCCGGCACCGTCGCCAGCGCATAGTGCTCGATGAGGAAGTGCGCGCCGTCATGCAGGGCGGCGAACGGGATGGTGCGCAGCACCCCGTCCGGCACGATGACCAGCGTGCCGACCCCGTGCCCGGCGAGCACGGCCTCGATGGGCCGGGCAATGAGGTCATACAGCCGCTGCGCCGGGACGAGGAACTCATTGGTCGAGCGCCGTTCGAGCAGCAGGCGGAGCTGCTCCACCTGCGTCCGCAGAGCCGCCTCGGTGATGGGCACGACGATCTGCCGGTCGTCCCCACCCACGCTGACCAGCAGTTCCAGACGGTCCGGCAGGATCACGGGATAGACGACCGCTGTGTCTGGCGCCACCGTCTCGATGCCGCGCTGCTTCACCTCCAGGTTGGTGATGCAGGAGTCGCGGAAATAGTCCTGCAGCTCGGCCTGCTTCAGTCCTTCCAACGCCCCACGCGCCTCGCGGATCAGCGCCGCCGCGTTCCGGTGATCGCGGCCGGCACGCCGCAGCAGCAGGTCGGCGAACTGCGTGTAGAGCGGGCCGAAGGCGCCCTGGAAGGAGGATTTCCCATCCCGGTAGTCGACCGGGACATCCTGGCGGACCGATTGCAGGGCGACGACAGCGCGGCGGAAGCTCGCGAGCGCCGCTTCGTCGTGTCCAAGCGCCCGGTCGATCCGCGCCTGCTGCCATTCCCAGCGGAATTCCACATCGGGCGCCGACGCCTGCTGCGCCCGGAACAGCGCCTGCTGCGTGAGGCGGGATGCCGGCTCCAGATGTCCCGTCCGTTCCTGCAGGTGTCCGAGGCCGCCGAGGGCGAGCGAGCCCAGGACGGCGTTGCCCAGCCGGTCGGCGATCGCCACCGCCGTTTCGAGCGCCCGCCTGGACACGTCAGAGAGCTGCGGGGCCAACGGCTGCTCGCCCGCGAGCGCAGCCGTGCCGGCGGCGGCGAGCGCCAGCGCCACGGGGTAGCTGGGTTCCATCCGGACCAGCCGGTCCGTCGCATGGCGCAGCAGGCCCGCGGCCCGGGCCGGGTCACGGCCGCCGAGGGCGAGCCGGGCGGCGTTCGTCTCCGCCGTCGCTGCCAGGGCGAGGTCGCCGGTCGCCTCTGCCTGTTGGATCGCCTCCATGTAGGCCTGGGCCGCCTGCTGCGGCCGCCCGGTCGCGGCGTAGAGGTTGCCGAGGTCGTTGGCGCTGGCACCCGCCACGGCGGCGTCGCCCAGCTGGCGCGCCCGGGCCTGGCTGTCCAGCAGCAACGGCTCGGCCGCCACGGTGCGTCGCGACATGAAGGCCAGGTTGCCCAATGCGCCGCTGGCAGCGGCGACCAGCTTCTCGTCGCCCGCGGCCCGTGCCCGGGCCAGAGCGGCGGTGAGGTCGTCACCGGACTCACGGAACTGGCCCTCCACCCGGTATGCCTCGCCGCGCCGGGCCAGCGCCTCGGCCTCGAGCCTCGGTGCGCCGGCGAGGCGGCAGAGACGGATGGCCTCCGTCCAGTGCCGTGTCGCGCCGAGGACGTCGCCGACGTCGAAAGCGGCGGTGCCGCGCCCCAGGAGGTCCAAGGCTGCTTGCCGGTCCTCGCCGGGCCTCGCCTGCGCCGGGGAAATGAAACCGACCAGGGCGAAGACGCAGAGCAGGGTCTGCCAGAGTCGCATCACTTGTCCTTCATGGCGATGCAAACCCCCTTGTCGCCTTGGTTAAGGCGCGCGCAGTGGAAGACGGCGCAGGGATCGTCCGGTCCCAGCGCCCGAAACATCGCTCCGGCCTCGGGGCGCCCGGCGCGGAGAGCGTCGTAGGCAGCCTCGTATCGAAGAACGTGCTGCGGGTCCACCGCGTCCGCCGGGGTGAGCGGGGCCGCCACCGCAAGCGCGTCGCGCCGCCCCTGCAGCACGAACTCGCCGATGGGGCGGAAACGGTGCCGCTGGGACCGCCGGGCCGTCTCGCCGGAGATGGCGATGCGCGTGCCGACAAACTTGTTCAGGCCCTCGAGCCGGGACGCGGTGTTCACCATGTCGCCCACCGCCCCGTAGTTCATCCGTGCCGGCGTGCCGACGTTGCCGACCAGGGCGACGCCCGTGTGCACGCCGATGCGCGTCAGGCCGAACATGACGCCCCGGCGGCGCTGCTCCGCGCTGAACCGGCAGGCGAAGGCGTCGATGCGGAGCGCCGCATCGACGGCGCAGTCGGCGTGATCGTCCTGCGGCCGCGGGGCGCCGAACAGCACCTGCAGCCCGTCGCCGTGGAACACGCTCAAGAGGCCGCCGCAGGCCAGGATGGCGCCGCAGACGCCGTCGAAGTAGTCGCGCAGCAGGGCGGCAACCTGCTCGGCCGGCAGCGTCTCGGCGAGCGTGGTGAAGCCCGCGATGTCGGTGAACATGATGGTCACCTCGCGCCGCTCGCCGCCAAAGCTCGGCAGGCTCTCGGCGGCGAGCATGTCCTCGATGATCCGCGGGTCGAGGTAGTGCTCGAAGCTTCGCCGCAAACGCAGACGCTCCCGGATGCCGATTCCGTGTGACATCCAGACGGCGCCCGCGGCGGCGCCAGCCCAGGCGAGGGCGGCCGGAACTCCGGGCAGGATCAGCCCCATGCCGAACCCCGCATAGGTGGCCCCGGCGATCAGCGCGATGCCGGCCGTGACCACTGCCGCAAAGGCAAGACCGGCCGAGGGGAGCGCCAGGCCCATGGCTGCGGCGGCCACGGAACACGCCCAGACGATCACCGCGTCCGCAACCCTCGGCAGGGCGGTCCGGCCCGCCTCGCCGTCGTGGATGCGGAGCAGTTGGTCGGCCAAATGCGCGTGCAGCGTGACCCCGGTGAGCGGACCGCCGCCTTCCGGACCGGTGCTGAAGGGTGTCGCGAAGCTGTCATTCACGCTCGGCGCTTCGGTGCCGATCAGCACGGCGCGCCCGCGCACCAGGGGGGCCGCGGCGTCGCCTTGCATCAGGTCATTGAGGCTGAGCCGCTGGAAGCGATCCCGTCCGCCGTGAAAGTCCAGCAAGGTTTGATAGCCCGCAGCGTCCACCCGCGCGTAGGGTCCGAAGCGCTCGGTCACGAGCACAACGCAGCGGCCGCCGAGGGCGACGTCGTTGTCCATCGCCCGCAGGCTCTGGGCGGTGTAGCGCTCCGCGAGCGCAGCGCCCAGCGTGCGGACGCTCCGGCTGCTGCGTGCGTCGGTGGCGGCGAGCAGCCCGCGCCGGACGACGCCTCCCGCGTCGGTGACGACGTCGGCGAGCACAGCGCGCGGGCTGTCGGCGAGGGCGGACGGCGGCGGGATACCCTGACCGCTCTCGTCGGGGAGCTTGTAGACCCAGAGGATTTCCGGATGCTGAGCCAGGAGGTCGGCGAGGGCTCGGCTGCCGGGCGGCAAGGGGCGGTCGCGGTAGATGTCGACGCCGATGGCACGGGCGCCCCAGGCCGTCAGGCGTCCGAGCAGGATGGCCAGGTCCGCGTCCCGCAAGGGCCAGCCGTACCGGCCGATGTCCGCCTCCGTGACCGAGGCGAGGAGCATGCGCCCGCTGGGAGCCCGGCCGGCCCAGGCGGCAACCAGCCGGTCATAGGCCGCCAGCTCGGCGGGCTGCAGCCAGGCCAACTCGCGGCAGAGCAGAACAGCCGCGGCCATGAGTTGGGCGGACAGCACCACCCGCAGCCATCGGCGGCGACGCCGGCGCCATGGGCGAGTCCCCGTCGCGGGTGCGGCGGCCGGCCGTGCCGTGCCGACGCCTAAAGGCGGTCGCACGAGGCCTGCCGAGAGCCGGGTTCGCCGGCCAGGACCTGTCCAGCGGCAACCGTTGGGTTCCGCGGCCGTGGTGGTGCCAATCGGCGCCTGTTTCGGCCGATTTGCAATGCGCTCGGGAGCCGATGGATGGCTAGGTGTTCTGCCAGCATGTTGCATAGACTTGGAGAGCGGACGCAGTAGCCCCAACCCCGTATGGCAGCGTGGTGCAGGGATCAGGGGTACGGGCGCACTGACCCCAACCCCGTCTGGGGTCAGGCGGTGCGGACGTAGCTTGGGCGTCCGAAATCCAGAATGCGGTTGAGGACGTGGACGGCGACCGCCACCTCGGTCGCCAGGCGCTCGTCCGTATGCGCGCGCAACTCGTCGCCGATGACCTGTTTCCCATCGGCCTATAGCGGCTTCGACCCGGACGCGCTTGTTGTGGCGCTGTTGCATGGACCCTCGGGTGGCGCTGCAGGTCGGGCTGACATAGGAAGATCACCCCTCGTCTGATCCCTGGATGCCACCTTGCCGTTCAAGCTGAACCAAGACCGCCGTCGCCACATTCCCAAGCAGAAGCGCAAGGTCACCAACTCGGCCGCGTATGATGCCGCTCTGCGTCAGCGCGGCAGCCTGACGGTGTGGTTTACGGACGAGGCGGTCGCAGCCTGGGCGGCCGAGCCGCGCACAACCCCGGGCGGGCAGCGCTGGTATTCGCCCCTGGCCATCCTGACAGCACTCACACTCAGGGGACGTTGTTGCACGGATTGGCTTGGTGGCGTTCGAGCCCTGGCCGGGGTAGCAGGTTCATCCCTTTCTGACCCTGGATGCCATTTTGCCTTTCAAGCTGAACACCGACCGTCGCCACCACATCCCCAAGCAGAGGTTCAAGGTCACGAACTGGCGCGACTATGACGCGAGCCTTCGCCAGCGCGGCAGCTTGACGGTCTGGGTCACCGAGGAGGCGATCGCGGCGTGGACGGCTGAACCACGGACCACCCGGGGTGGGCAGCGCATCTACTCGCCCTTGGCGATCCTGACCGCCCTGGCCCTGCGTGCGGTGTTCCGGCTGGCCTTGCGCCAAACGGAGGGGCTGATCGGCTCCGTCATAGGCCTGCTCGGGCTTGATCTCGCCGTGCCTGATCATAGCACGCTGAGCCGCCGGGCGGAGACGCTGGAGGTGCCGCGGCCATGCTCCAGCCCCGGCGCCGAACCCTTGCACCTGCTGGTGGACAGCACGGGGCTGAAGCTGCTTGGCGCAGGCGAATGGCTGCATGAAAAACACGGCACCACGATGCGTCGGTCCTGGCGGAAGCTGCACCTCGGCCTGGACGCCGGCACAAGCCAGATCGTCGCCTCCATGCTGACCGCCCATGACGCCGATGATGGCGCTCAAGTCGGTCGCTTGCTGGATCAGGTCTCCGCTCCCATCACGTCATTCACCGGCGACGGCGCCTACGATCAGGACGGCGTCACCGCCAGCATCGGTGCCCGCCATCCAGAAGCGGCCATCACCGTCCCGCCGCGCTCAAATGCGGTGCCGAGCGACACGGCCGAGACCGCACCGACACAGCGGGACCGCCATCTCCAGCATATCGCCAAGCACGGCCGCATGGCCTGGCAGGCAGCGTCAGGCTACACCAAGCGCGCTCGTGCCGAGACGGCCATGTCGCGCTTCAAGCAGGTGATCGGCGACGGCCTGCGCTCGCATACCGACGAGCGCCGGGCGATCGAGGTGGGGGTCGCTGTCCATGTCCTCAACCGCATGCTGGAACTTGGACGCCCGAACTCCGTCCGCATCGCCTAAACCCCGGCCGCGGCTGGGGTCGATGCGTCTACCCCACTGATCCGTGCAACAGCGCCCCGAGCCGCACAATCCAAATCGACAGGGGAGATGAGCAGATACCAGTATGGCTCATGAAAACTGACCTCGACCTGACCGCTGCATATTGACCCAGTGACCGCAAAGCCATGCAAGATGAGGGCGCGACGAGGCGTGCGTTCGACACCGGCCCTGACGGCAGCGGGAGCGGCGCTCTTGGATCAATGTCGTCCGCATCCAGTCGACGTGACGATGCCCCGCCCTGTGCCCAGGTCCATGCGCCAGCGTCCAGTTTCACTGCACCGTCCTGGACAGCAAAATGGCTTGGGCGACCCGGGGAAAGAACATAACGGTTATCGTTTTCCCGACCATAACTCCGGCGGCGAGATCGGTGGCCAGCGATTTGTCCCAGAAGAGGGAGACTTGCCGGTCGCGTGCGGCGGCAACCAGTTGGGCCGACGCGTCGCCCATGGCGCGGCACACCACAACCGGCAGCGGCGTCTCGTTCTGCACGTAGCGTAGGCCGATGGCGACCCCCGCGGTGCAGATGACCAAAGTCGCCTGGGCGAAGCCAGTGCGGACGCCGTCCTGCACGTTCTCTTGCCGCAGGCGCCGTTGCTGGCCCTTGATCAGGGGATTGCCGTTGGTGTCTTTGTTTTCCCGCTTCACCTCGGTTTTGGTCATGCGCATGTCGCGCATGAACAGCCATTTCTGGATCAGGACGTCGACGGCGCCGCTTGCGAAGTAGAACACGACGGCAGTCAGGAGCAGAGGCACCAGGATCGCGTGCAGCGCCAGGGGAATGCAGCGAGGGCCGCAGGCGGGCAGTTCGAGCAGCGGCCCAACCGAACCGCGGGCAAGGCCAAACAAGGCTGCGCCGAAGATTGTGGCCTTGATGACAGACTTGGCGAACTCGACCAGGTTGTTGACCTTGAAGATGTTCTTGAAGCCGCTGACCGGGTTGATCTTTTCGAGCTGCGGCTTCACGGCCTCCATCGAGAAGATGAACCCCTTGTTGATCAGCATGCCGCCGAGGATCGCGGCCGTGACCGCGATCAGCAGCGCCGCCAGCCCGCATTGCAGCAGCACCGACCGCACTTCGGCCAGCATCATCATGGAGCCATGGCCGAAGTCGACCTCGATGCTCTGCGCCGAGACCGACATCAGGCCCTGCAGCTTGTCGGAGATCTGACCGGCCGCGAGCAGCACGTAGGCGATCAGCGCGCCCGTGGTGATCGCGGTCAGCAGGTCGGGGGCTTTGGCGAGCTTGCCCTTCTTACGCTGGTCCGTGAGCTTCTTCGAGGATGCCGGTTCCGACTTCTCCTCGCTGGTGTCGCCGCTCATCGCAGCAATTCCCGGAGCTGTATGGCCGCATCCTGCAGGTGCCCGATCTCGCGTTGCATGTAGGCGACCAAGTATTGCGCATAGAGCATCATCAGAACCACGAACATCAAGTTGCGCAACGTCGGTGCCAGGTCGTAAATCTGCAGCTTCGGCACCGCGCGCATCAGCAGGATGACGCAGGCCTCGCACAGGATCATGCCGACGATGACGGGAGCGGCGAGGGAGAGAGATACGAGGGTCAGGTGGTCGAGCAGGCCGAAGAGGAAGCTGGCCCAACCCGTCGTCGGCAAGGGCAGGAACTGCAGCGCCGGCCAAACGCCGTAGCTGGCGCCGACGGTCGAGACCAGCGCGTTGAGGCCGCCCGAGATCACGAACAGCGCCACCACGGTGATGCCGAGGAAGGTCGCGGTGGTAGAGTTCTGGTTGCCGCTGCCGGGCTCGGACTGCCGGTCCTGTGTGGCGCTGCGCTGAGTGTCGAGGAACTCGCCAGCGGATTGCACGGCCCAGACCGGCAGGCCCAGGAGGACGCCGATGATGAGGCCGACAAAAACCTCCTTGACGCCGAGCAGAGCCAGGAGAGGCAGGGAGATCGGACCGGCAGCGAGCCCCAAGTTGATGCCGGGGATGGCGGCGAGGCCGAGGGCGAAGGCGAAGGCGGCGCGCACCGGGCCTCCGAGCTGGGCGCGGGTGAAGACGGGGAGCACGAGGGCCGAGCCCGCCGGACGTCCCATGCTGATCGCGACGGCCGACACGAGCGGCAGGAAACGGTCGGCAAGGGCGGCGACATCGGCGGCGAACGGCGGCATGGATCAGAGCCGGGTCATGGATGGGAACTGATCAAGCAGGCGTTCCGTATAGGCGAGCAGCGGCGGGAAGATCATCGGCGCTAGAATGATCAGCGTGGCGCAGACCGCGGTAACCTTGAAGGTGAGCGGCATGGTCTGGTCCTGGATCTGCGTTGCCGCCTGAAGCAGGCCGACGATCATGCCGACGACCAGCGCCACCGCGAGCGGCGGGCCGGCCATCGTGGCGAAGAGCATCAGCGACGTGTTCAGTTCGTTGGTCAACATTGTCTGTCCCATGGGGCTTTCTCCTCCGGCTATGTCACGTAGCTGAGCACCAAACCGTGCAGCAGCCTGGTCCAACCGCTCGCCAGCACGAACAGCAGCAGTTTCAACGGCACCGCGATGGTATTGGGCTGGACTTGCGACATGCCCATGGCGATCAGGATGGTGGTGATGACCAAGTCGATGGTGACGAAAGGCAGGTAGATCAGAAACCCGATCTCGAAGGCGCGCTTCAGTTCGCCGATCAGGTAGGAGGGCACCAGAACGGGCAGAGAGTCCGGGGTGACGGCGTCCTGCATCTCCGTCGGCCAGAGCTTCTGCGCCGCGCTGAGGAAGAAGGCGCGCTCGCGCGGGAGGGTAAAGTGCAGAAGGTGCTGCTGCACTGGGGCCTCGGCGCGAATGGCGAGGGTCTGCCAATCCTCGATCGTCTGGGGATTGATATCTGCGGCCACGATGTCGGCATAGACTTCGCGGGCCAGGGGAGCGCTGACGAACACCGTCAGGATTAGCGCGATGGAGTAGAGCACGATGTTGGGCGGCGACTGCTGGATGCCGAGTGCGGTGCGCAGCAGGAACAGGACCACCGAGATCTTGACGAAGGAGGTGATGCTGATCATGGCCAGGATGAGCAGGCCGAACACGAACATCAGCCCCAAGGCGAGGAACAGGTTGGCTGAGGTGATCATCTTGCGGCGAGCCTGGTGAGGCGAACGGCGACGGCATCGCCGACGCGCACGATCTCGCCCTCGCCGATCCTGGCGCCGTTGGCGAGAACGGAGACACGCTGCTCGGCCAGTGGGCCCAGTTCGACGACATGACCGGGGGCGAGGGATTGGATGTCGCGCAGGGTTGCTGTTTGCCGGGCCAGCTCGAAGAGCAGGGTGACCTGCAGGTCTTGCAACGAGGTTTCCTGGGGCGTGAGGCTCTCAGGGCCGGGGCTGTCCGGGCCGGTGTTCTCGGTCATGAGCCAGATCTCCATGGCTGTGTCGGTTGCTTGTCGCGGGCGCGCTTGTAAGATCACGCGGGAGCCGTCGAGGTGTCCGGGCGCGGTCAGGTATTCGCCGATGACGACGATGGCGGCGGCTTCGTGCGGCTGTTCCAGTATGATGGCGTCGCCGATTTCGAGCGATCGCAGCAGGGTGGGGTCGAGCCGGGCGAGGCCGAGGCGTATCGCGATTGCAATGGGCGGCTCGATCGGTGCGCCGGAAGCCGGTGAAGGGATGGCGAGGCATTGCAACGCTCTCATTGCCTCTAGCGGAGCGCGCACGGTTCCTGCGAACGGCTCGCCGTCGAACAGGCCGTCGATGCCGAGGACGATGTCGTTTTCAGTTGCTGGCGGCAGTGCCGCGGCGGGGCGCTTCTCGTCGATCAGCTCTAAAGATTCGCCGAAGGCTGCCTCCAAGCGGCTCAGCGGCTCGGCCAGGGCCATCTCGAGCAGGAGGGCGGCGGTCAGGCCGCCGATCTCTCCGCTCGGTTCAGGCTCGGCCGCGTGTAAGATGCGCGCGGTGAGCCAGCCCGGCAGGATCAGGTCGGCGGTGACGCTGCCGAGCCGCCAGCGCACCGTCGTAAGCGGGTACGGCTCGTCGCCAGATGGTGCGGTGAGGCGGCCCCGCACCGGAAGACCCCCGACGTCGAAGACGAAATCGGAGATGGAGAGCAGCGGCGACAGGGCAGCCGGGCACGGCAGCGGGCGAGGCTGGAAGCAGGTGACCGGTGAGCCGAGGGGCGCGATGCTCAGTGTACGCATCGTGAACCGACGTAACGCATGGCGATGTCATCGTCGGCCTCCTGCTCCGCGTCAGCCTGCACGGCCGCGTCCCGAAGCGTGAGCACGCGTGCGCCGATCGTCTGGCTCTGCTGCAGCCGTCGCTGTTGCGCCGCGAGAACGGCTCGCGCTGCCTGTGCCGCCATCTGCGCATCGCAGACGGCGGCACGTGCGGCACTCAGGCAAGCCAGCCGCCGCACCGCGCCATCAGCCATCACATCGAGGTCATCGAGGCGGATCCGAAACTGCTGCCCCGGCACCGTGCTGCCGATGGAGGCAGCCATCATTGCATCCTCGCGCGCCAGCCATTTGCTGCGATGCTTCACGAGCTTATCTTGCGCCTCGCATTCCGCCGCCCTCGCCGTCTCAAGCTCGCGGAGGCGTTGCGACAGGACGCGTGCCGCATCATCGCGACGCGACGCGCGGCATCGTTCCAGAAGTTTCAAGCCGCGCAGGTCGATGTGCTTAGTCGCGTCATCCATTCGAGTGTCTCCTTGAAAGGGGTGTGTTCGTCGCCTTCCTGGCGCAGGAAGGCGCGGAGTTCGTCGATCTTGCCGGTCGCCTCGTCGGCGAGCGGGTCGCTGCCGGGCTTGTATTCGCCGACCTGGATCAGGAACTCGATCTCCGCGTAGCGGGCGAGCAGGGCGCGGAGGCGCGATGCCGCCGCCATGTGCTCTTTGCCTGTCACCTGGTTCATGACCCGGCTTCGGCTGTTGAGCACGTCGATGGCCGGGTAGTGGCCGGAGGCGGCCAGCGCGCGGGACAGGATGATATGGCCGTCGAGGATGCCGCGGGTCTCCTCAGCGATCGGGTCGCCGGCGCCGTCCTCGACCAGCACCGCGTAGAAGGCAGTGATCGAGCCGCGCTCGCCCATGCCGGCGCGTTCCATCAGCTGCGGCAAGGCGGAGAACACCGAGGGGGTGAAGCCGCGCCTAGTCGGCGGCTCGCCAGCGGCAAGGCCGATCTCGCGCAGCGCGCGGGCGTAGCGGGTTACGTTGTCAACGAAGAGCAGGACGCGGCGACCCTCGTCGCGGAAGTGCTCGGCGATGGCGGTCGCGGCTTCGGCGCAGGCGACGCGCTCGGCGGCCGGGCGGTCCGAGGTGGAGACGACGACGACGGCGCGCTCCAGGCCATCGGAGCCGAGGCTATGCTCGATGAACTCGCGCACCTCGCGCCCGCGCTCGCCGACCAGGGCGACGACGGCAACGTCGGCAGCCGAGCCCTTGACGATCTGGGACATCAGGGTGGATTTGCCGCCGCCGGCCTCGCCGTAGATGCCGAAGCGTTGCCCCTCCGCGCAGGTCAGCAGGCCGTCGAGCACGCGCAGGCCGAGCGGCAGCGGCTCGGTGATCATCTGCCGTCGCATCGGCGGCGGCGGTGAGGCGGACACGGGGCGCGACTGCAGGGAAGCGAGAGGGCCACGTCCGTCGATCGGTTGGCCGAGCGCGTCGATGACGCGGCCGAGCAGGTGGTCGCCCACGGGAATCTGGCGGCGCTGGCCGGTGGCCATCACCTCAGTGCCTGCCGAAAGTCCGGCCAGGCCGCCGACGGGCGACAATAGCGCCTCATTGCCCACGAGGCCGATCACTTCGGCATCCATGCTCCAACCGCGGCCAGGGTTGGCCAGGTGGCAGAGATCACCGACCGCGACGTCGGCCAGCACGGCACGAATGATGGTGCCGGTGGCGCCCACGACCCGGCCCCGTACCGGACGGGTGTTGCCGCCGCGCGCGACGACCTGCAGGCGCGGCAGGGCGGCCTGCAGGCGGGCGGCTGGGTCCGTCATGCGGCTTGCTCCCACGCCGCCGTCATCGCCGAGCGGAGGATGGAGAGCTGCGCCTCGAGGCCGAGTTCGACGGTGCCGAGCTCGGTTTCCAGCAGGCAGCGGCCCGGGGCGAGGCTCGGGTCGGCCTGGATGGTCAGGCCGGTCACGTCGCAGGCGGCGCGGACGGCTGCAACGCTTTCGGGGGAGACGCGGATCGTCGCCGCGGCGTCGAGGCGGAGGCGGCCGAGCGCGTGCTGCACGGCGGGACGCAGCAGGTCATGCAGATCGAGGGTTCCGAGCAGGTTCTCCACCGCGTCGCAGACGAGACTGGGGAGGGCGCGCTCGATCTGCTGGAGCAGGGCGGCGGCGGCGGCGGCGGCGGCAATCATGCGCTCGGCCATCTCGCTCGCGCCGCGTTCAAGGCCTTCATCGTAGCCGCGCTGACGTTCGGCCTCGAAGGCTGCGGCGCTGGCGGCTTGCGTGCCGGCTGCCTGCCGCTTCGCGTTGGCAAGCATGGCGGCGGCGTCTTGCCAGACGCAAAGCTCCGCGGCGCGGATGATTTTCGTCGCCGGGCGTCCAACCGGGACAATGTCATCGCGCATCGGCGACCTCCCGGAGAACTTGTTCGATGATCGGCTGTGCCTTGTCGGCGGGCGCGGCGGCGGGCAGGCCGTGAGCTGGCAGCTTGAGGGTGGCGAGATGCTGGTAGGGGCCGCTCAGTTGCCCGTGCCAGGCGACCAGGCAGGCGCGGCCGGCCAAGACAATGGCGTTCACGAGTTCGCCGGGGGAGCCGGGTGGACCATCGGCCGCCGTGAGCGCAGCATGGCGCAAGCCGAAACGGCGGACGGCGCGGCCGAGCTGGGCATCGAGTTCGCTGACGTACCCAGGGTCGATACAGGCTTGCAGGGTGCGTCCGTGCCAGGTGGCGCCCATGAAGCGGCCGGCCTCTTCGATGCGCTCGGGGGAGAGCAGCGCCAGGCGTTCGGGTCCGGCCGCTTCGGCGTCGCAAGGGATCGCGCTCGGGCCGCTGATTTGGCCAGCGAGGCGCATCGAGAGCCGGGCGCAGTTGCGCAGACGGTTGATCGCCGCCGGGCCGAGTGTCGGGAACAGGGCGGCGAAATGGGACGGATGGATCATGTCCGCGCGCAACGAGACCAGCGGGACAGTCATGACACCCGCCGCAGGTTGCGCGGCATGACCTCGACGGGGGCCGTGGGACGGCCATTCATCCGGCGCCACAGCAGGAACCCGGCGCCGATCAGCGGCCAGGCCAGCGCCAAAGCCCATCCCGCCCAGGACCAGGCGCCGGCCGGCGGCTCCGCAGGCAATTTCGGCGTCGCCGGGCGGGGCACGGGCAGAAGGATGATGGAGACCTTGTCGTAGGAAAGGCCTTCGATGCTGTTGGCGACCAGCATCTTGATCTTCGGCAGCAGTTGCGCGATCGGCGTATCGGCGTCGTGGCGGATGAACACGGCGGCGGCGGCCGGCTGGGTGTCGCCTTCCAACGGGTCGTTCTTCGGCAGCACGATGTGCACGCGGGCGGTCAGGACACCGTCGATGCCGCTGAGAGTCTTGGCCAACTCCTGGCTGAGCGCGTAGATGAAGCGGGCGCGCTCGGCGGTGGGAGAGGAGACCATGCCCTTCTGTTCGAACACCTCGCCCATGTTGGCGTAGGCGGTGCGCGGATAGCGGTTCGCGTTCAGCAGGCTGACGGCGTCGGCGATGCGGCTATGGTCGACCTCGATCGTGCTGGTGCCGTCTTTGGCAATGGTGCGGTCGGCCGAGATGTCGTGGTGCAGCAGGATGGCGATCATCTCCATCGCGTCGCGCTCGGATAGGGAACCGTAGAGCTGGGCCTTGCAGCCGGTTAGCAGCAAGAGAAGGAGGCAGAGGCGCGCGGCGCGCATCAGCCGCCTCCCTGGGTAAGCAGGCTCTTGAGCGACTTCATCATCGATTGCGCCGACTCTTGGACGATCTCGTATTCGAACACCGTTTGGTAGAGTTGCTTTTGTTGCTGCATGCCGCCTTCCCACATCGTCTGCATGTCGCGAAGATTGCTGTCGAAGCCTTGCGTCGCCGGGCTGTTCTGCGCGGGGCCAGCCGAAGAAGCCGGCTTGGCTACGGAAGGTGTTTTCGTGTCGCGCGGCGCCGTGCCGAGCTTGCTCATCGCCTCGACGCTCTTGCCAAGCTTGTGCAAGCCGCTGAGCACCTGGTCGCCGAGCCGGTTATGCGGCGTGACCGCGCCCTGCGCCGGGATTTTCACCTCCGGTGCGGGCCGGGGGGCGGGGCTCGTGGCGGCGCTGTCCAGCATCGAGGAGAATTCGGCTTGCGGTGGCGTGCCGCCATGACCCGCGGGAAGGCTCGCCGGCGTTTGCAATGCTGATGCTTGTGTCAGCGGTGTTGCTACGACTGCTGGGCCGATCGACATATGATACCTCATTGGCTGAGACGAATGGGCCACCAGCACCGGGTTGGGCAGCAACCCAGTCTGGACCAAGTTCAAAGGAGGCGACTATTGAGTATTCGACTGATGACGTGGGACATTGGGCACGATCGCCGCTGCCCCGTTCTTATGGTATCTGCGTTGCTCTGGATGTGCGTTTTGCCACATGACACCCGGGCCGCGGAGCTAAAGCTCGACAACGGTCCGTACAAGTACACCGTCGTCGATCAGGATCTGCGAGACGTGTTGCAGCAGTTTGCCAGCAACATACATCTGCGTCTCGATCTGAGCGACACCGTCAAGGGCCGGGTCCGGGGCGGTACCCCGACCTCGTCGCCCCGGCAGTTCCTCGACACGCTGGCGGCCGAGTACGGGTTCGATTGGTACTACGACGGCTCGAAGCTCTACGTGACACCGAACAGCGAGGACGTCAGCAAGATCATCGGCCTGCCGCACGAACTGTTCGAACCCTTGAACAAGGCATTGGAGTCCGGCGGGATTTCCGACCCGCGCTTCCCGTTGCGGGAACTGGCTGGGACCAACAGCGTGATCGTCTCCGGACCGCCGCATTTCGTAGACCTGGTGGAGCAGGCGGCGGCGGCTTTGACGCCAGCGAAAACTCCGGCCGCGGAGGCCAGCAAGCCGGGCTCCGTGGTGATCTATCGCGGCACAGGGGTGCAGAAAACTGAGTTCCCGCCAGCCGAGGCGGTTGCGCGGTGACGGCGCCGGGTCAGTAATCGACGGCATAATTTTGGCCGTTCTGGTTGACGAGTACCTGATGCAGCCTGATCTGGCTGATGGTTGCGCCGCCGGGCAGGCTGGAACCGACATAGTAGCGTTGGCCGTGGACGACGACGTTCGGCTCCGGGCCGTTCCAGACGGCATCAATCGGGATCGTGAACTTTCGGGCGGCTTGCGAGGAGACCTGCGACATGAACACGGCCTGCTGGCCGAAACGACGGTCGAACCAAAGCTCGACGTCGTGCAGGCGGCCCGTCAAGGCCGGATCGAGTTCACCCTGCACGGTGACGACGCCGCTGCTGACGGCGATCGACAGGTTGGCGAGTTTGTTGGCCTGCAGTTGCTCCTTCGTCTCGCTTTCCAGAATGGCGTCGGTGATGGACGCTTCCGGCGCAGGGCTTTGCTTGATCGAAGGTGATGGCGCGCCGCCGGGCACGACGAATGCGTTGGTGACGACGGGAAGCAGGGCGATGCCGGCCAAAAGAGCCGCACTGATTGCTGTTCCGGCACTGAGCGCCGAGAGGTGGGTGCGCTTGAACGGCCAGGCGAAGCGTCGCGACGGCGGCTCGGCCTTGACGCCGTCCTCGCAGCGAATGTCGACGTTTCCGATGCTGAGGGTGATGGGTAGGACGGCGGCAACGACGTCGCCGGGTGCCACGTCGGCGCCTTCGATGCGGACGCCGGGCCCTTTGATGCCGAGGCGGAGGCCGTCCTCGCCGTGTTCGACGACGATGTGCTCCGGTGCGACGTGCTCGTCGCTGAGCAGAATTCGGGCTGGAGGTTCGCTGCCGATGCTGAAGCAGCCATCAGGCAGCGCACATGCCGCGCCGGCGTTAAGCCCGGTCAGGACATGAAGGATTGACGGCGACGTCGGAAAGGTCATGGAGAAAACCTTGCTAGATGACAAGCCGGCGGCCTGGAGCGGGTGCCCCAAGCCGCCGGCCGCGCATCAGCTGATCTGCACAGCCTTCAGCGTCTTCAGGGCGGCGTCACCCTCCGTCTGCAGCTCGTTTTTCTGCTGAGCCTGCGCCATGCTCTGCTTGTACAGCGCGGACTGCTGCGCCATGCCCTGGTCGAACATCGCCGTCATGTCGGAGTTGCCGGCGCTGCCCGAGGAGAGGCTCGATTGGCTTGCACCGGGCGACGTGCTGGAGCCGATGGCATCGGGAGCGAAAACGGCGCCGCGGTTGCTGAGAAAAGAGTTATGCATTTGTTATCTCCTAATAACGGATTGGTTTGACAGGTTTTGAGTTACACGTTGCTTCGTTGACGTCCGCGCCTTATGCGTCGGCCCCGCCGGCGCCTCCGGCCCCTCCGCCCGAAGACCCTTCCATCGACTGCATCATCTGCATGATCATTTGCAGAAGCTGGCTCATCATCTGCATCAACTCGGCCTGATGGCTGTTGCCGGTCGAAGCTGATGCCTGGCTTGCCGGCTGTGCGGCGGACGGGCCGCCGCTTGCCGTGGCGCCGCCCGGGGGCGATGCGGCGGCTGTCGAGGGCTGCGCCGCCTCCGGAATGGCCGGCAAGTTTCTGGATCAACGGCCCGAGCGCCTGCTTGAGGCTTGCGAGTCCATCATCGTCTCCGTCCTGCGGGGCCGGCGCTTGCCCGCCTGCGCCTGCGCTGCCCTGAGCGCCGCCTTTGCCAAGCTGCTGGACCAGTTGTTCAAGCACCTTGAGCAGCTCGCCGATGATCGCCTCCGGACCGCCTTGGGCGCCGCCCTTGGCAGCCGACGGCCCAGCGGCTTCGGACGGCGCTCCGCCAGATGCAGCCGGGCTACCGCCCGTTGCCGCCTGGCCGCCTGACGCCGGGGCGCCCTTGCCGGCACCTTGGGCGCCTCCCTGCCCGAGCTGCTGCAACAGGCCGATGAGTTGCTGGGCGATGCCCGACATGCCGTCGCTCCCGGCGGGGCCGGAGGACCCGTCCGACGGTGCGGCGGACGATGCCGATGGCGGGGGCGAGCTGAGCGCGGACTCGAACGTCTGCCCGAATTTGCTCAGGTCGGCGAGCGAGCTGGCTCCGCTGCCAACCTGCCCACCGAATTGGCCCATCTGATACTGCGCGCCGGACAGAGTCTTGTAGGACGCTTCATTCAGGCCAGCGTTGTTCTGCCCGAAATAGCTCGTCACGTCGGACCCGACCTGGTCCTGCAGGCTCTGCAGACTGCTTTTAATGCCGGTGGTGTCGCCGCTTTTGACCATGCTGTTGAACTGGGCGACGCCGCTGGCCAGATCCGCCTGTGCGGACGGGTTCATGGCGAAGTCCGAACCTCCTCCTACCTGCGGAGTCATCTGAGAAATACTGCCACTCATGAGAGCCGATCTCCTCTGTTTGGATACCGCGCGTGCTAAGAGTTTTTAGCACAGGCGTTGCTGGTGGTGTTTAGTTTCAGTCCTATGTGTCTAAGTCTTATCTCCGAAACCTTGTCAGCAAGAACCGGTTTAGAGAAATTTCCTGTCCTGAACCTTACGTACGACTTTTATTTCTTAAATTCTGGCCGGATTGAGAGCATGTAGCGGAAAGCTGGGTTGTTTGGCTTGTTCGCTACAAGTGATGCTGCTCAGGCGTCTCCGAAACTCGCTTTTATCGTGGAGCTTTGGGTGCCGCTCATCGGGTTCTGAGCGCCTGAGAGCTTGTCGTCGTCGGGATGAACGTAGGCGCCAGAAGTGCCGAGCTGTTTTTCCATGAACGCGCCGCCGGCCTGCATCTGAGATGTGGAGCCGTCATACCAGCCGGCGATCGTCTTGCCGCCGCCCGAGTCTTTCGTCACGGTATCCGAAGGCGCGTTGCCGGCGATGCTCTTGCTGTCGCCTTTGTTCAGGCCGGCGCCGTCGGTCAGGGAGATGGAGGCGTTGCGGCCGTCGATGTAGCTGACGTCGGGAAATTTCATCTTGCCGTCCTTATCGGCTTCGTATTCCAACCTGCTGGCGGTTGGCTGGAATTTGCCGCTTGCGTCCGCCTGGGCGGCGTATCCGCCCTCGCCGTTCTCGTATTTCAGCGTGCCGCTCTGGCGCGGCTGCAGCGTGATCTTGGCAGACGGATCCGTGGTCGACTCGCCGTTCTTGAACTTGCCGACCGTGATGGCGTGATCCTGGTTGTTGGTGATGCTCATCGTGTTCGGACCCGTGCCGGCCGACGTGCTGGGCTTGGCTGGCTCACTTGCAGGCGCATGTGCCGCGGCGGCGGAAGGAGCGCCGGAGTGCGGGACGCCGGCCTGCGATGGAGGATGGGCGGCGCCGGCAGGGGCCCCGGCCTGCGATGCCGCAGGGGCCGCATTGGCGGGAGCGGCAGAACCGCCTTTGCTTGCGCCATCTTGGCTCAACTGATCAAGCAATTGGACGAATTTGCTGATCAGCGACTCAAGGCTGGACGTCGTGCTCTGGGCCGGGGCGGCTTGCAGGCCCTGGCCGGCAGGGAGGGCGGTCGGCCCGGTGGCGGAGAGGGACGTCATGCGCTTATCCTTTTGTTGGTATAAATTTGAGGCTACGTCGGAAGACTGACTCGAAGCTGACCGAAACTGGTGTTCGGATCGAAAACGGCGCCGGATACTTCGATCTAATTGTGCAACGGTTCCTGCGATGACGCGATCATCCGGTACCCTATGCCACGGACCGTTTCGATCGTAATCATCGACCCCGCTTCGGCAAGCTGGCGGCGAAGACGGCTAATCCGTACTTCGAGCGAGTTCGGGCATACGGGTTGCAAGCCGTAGATGTCATACTCCAGCAATGGCCGGGGCACGACGTGTCCGCCGCGGCGCAGCAACACCTCCAAGATGGCTGTCTGCCGCCGCTGCAGCGGCAACGAACGGCCGCAAACGCTCGCTTCCCGGGCGACGGTGCAAAGGCTGAGGTCGCCCAAGGTCAGGCGGCTCTCCACCGCCATACGCGGGCGGCGCAAGATCGCGTGAATGCGGGCGACCAGCTCGCGCATGCTGATCAAGCTGATCGCGCTGTCGTCTGCGCCTGCCTCCAATGCTGCGACACGCTCCTCCTCCTTGTCGGCGAGCACGATGACGAAGGCGGTGCCGGCGAGCTTGTTCATGCCCTGGCCACGCAGCCAGGCGATCGTGTCGCCGTCGTCCAGCCGGCGTTCCGCGACCACCATGTCGTAATGACCGCCCAGCATGGCCAAGGACGCATCCTCGATGGTGTCAAACGCGTCGGTGCCGAAGCCGGCGGCACTGAGCCCGGCCGCGGTGTCTTCCGCAAGTTTCAGATGTTTGAACACAATCATCAATCTCATCGCAAAGGTCCTTTTGTCCGGATTGCCGCGGATGGCCTCTGTCCGTCAGCTCGCGACGGCGCTCAGAGGGGCGGGCACCGCCGTCAGCCCAATCGGGCCGATCGGCTGCACAGGAAACTCAGGCGCGAGGTCCTGGTAGGACAGGATCGCGACGTTGATCCCGTTCCTGGCCAGCAACCCGCGGACGAAGCGGCGTACGTCGACCGAGGTCACCACGATTGGCTGGCCCGGCCCCGGCTCATGCTGGCCGAGCCGTTCACGGAAGACGGCGATGAGGCGGTCCGCCATGTCGGAGTCGAGCGAGAGGAACGGGCCGGACGCCGTCTCGCGGATGGAGTCGCGGATGATCTGCTCGGTGTCCTGCGTCAAGACATATGCCGAGAGCAGCTTCTGCGGGTTGGCATGACGGTGGCAGATCTGTCGCGACAAGGCCTGGCGCACGTATTCCACAAGGATCAGCACCCGGCTTTCCCGCTCGCCCCATTCGACCAGGATTTCGAGCACCACGCGGATGTTGCGCAGCGACACCTCCTCCTCGACTAGGCGGCGCAGCACGTCCGCCAGCCGCTGCATAGGAATGATCCGGGTCGCCTCGCGCACGAGGTCGCCGAACTGCGGTTCGATGCGTTGCACCAAGTTCTTGGCCTCCTGCAGGCCCATGAAGTGTGGGGCACGCTGGCGCAGCACCATGCGCAGCCGTGCCGCGATCACAGCGCCCGCGTCATTGAAGCCGATGCCGGCGTTGCGCAGCTGGGCTTCGTGGGAGCGGTCGATCCAGAACGACGGCTTGGTGCCTAGGAGCGGCGGGCCTTGCTCGGCCTCGACGCCCGCCAGTTCGAGATGGACCGGATCGTCGCGCAGCAGCAGGCGGTCCGGCCGCAGCTCGTTCTCCTCGACGGGCACGTCTTCGAGGTCGATCGAGTAACGCATGCCTTCGTGCGCGGCCGCGGTACGCAGAAGCGGGTCAGGGCACTTGATGCCGAGGTCCTGCTCGACCTGCGCGGAGGCGGCGGCGAGAAGACGGGTGAGCGGGGCGCCGCCGATGGCCGCCATCAAGTCTGGCGAAAGGCTGACCGTGACCAGGGCGGTTGCTTCGGCACCCCGCGTACCCTCGGCCACCAGAACGCGCTCGGACTCGGGGACGAGCTCTGCTTCTCCGCGCCACAGTCCAGGCAACCGCGTGACCATGCGCCAGTCCGGCTTGCTGGCGGCGATGAAGACCAAGGCGAGCACCAGGAACACCGGCTTTGGGAAGCCGGGGATCAGCGCCATGCCGAACAGCACGACTGCTCCAAGGCGCAAGGCCCGCGGGTCGGCAACGAGCTGGCCGACCATGTCGCGCCCGAGGTCTATCCCGTGGCCGCCGACGCGCGTGACCACGACGGCCGCCGTGAGCGACAGCAGCAGCGCCGGGATCTGCGCGATCAGGGCTTCGCCGACCGTCAGCAGCGTGTAGGTGTGCATCGCGTCGCCGATCGACATGCCGTGCTGGCCGACGCCGATGCCGACGCCGCCGACCAGGTTGACCATGATGATGATCAGGCCGGCAATGGCGTCACCCTTGACGAACTTCATCGCGCCGTCCATCGCGCCATGCAACGCGCTTTCCCGCTCGACGGCAGCCCGGCGGCGGCGCGCCTCGGCCTGATCGATGTCACCGGAGCGAAGGTCGCTGTCGACGCTCATCTGCTTGCCAGGCAGGGCGTCAAGGGTGAAACGGGCGCCAACCTCGGCCACCCGTTCGGTACCCTTGGTGATGACGATGAACTGGACAGTGGTGATGATGAGGAACACCACCAAGCCGACCACGATGTTGCCGGCGATGACGAACTCCCCGAACGTATCGACGATGGCGCCGGCGTCAGCCTCGGTGAGAATCAGGCGGGTCACCGTTACTTCGAGCGCCAGGCGGAACACGGTGGAGACCAAGATGATGCCCGGCAATGCCGTGAGGTCCAGCGGCGAGCGCAGGTAGACCGCGACCATCAGTAGCAGGACGGAGACGCCGAGGTTGCAGCCGATCAGCACATCGGCGATCTGATGCGGCAGCGGCATGATCAGCATGCTGACGGTCAGCATGAGGATGGTGACGAGGACAAGGTCTTGCCGCGCGGCGACGGCGCGGAGCATAAACATGAGCCGGGCGCGGTTCATGCGACATCCTTGTTTTGACCGGAGATCCGCGCTGGATTCGGGGCGCTGGTGTAGCGGAGGAAGCAGGCGCGCGCCTCGGGGAGCCTCGATTGGGCGTGAAGGGCGCGGCTCCGCAGCAGCAGCAAGCCGCGGCTATGCGGCTCGCCTTCGAGGGTTTCCAGGCGCTCGATGACCGCCATGGCGAGGTCTCCCTGACCGGCCGCGGTGTAGGCGTGGGCCAAAGCGCGGAGGCAGTCGCGGTCGGTCGGACGCTCGGCCGCAACCAGCAGCAGCAGCGGCAGCGCCCGGCGTTCGCGATCGCAAGCCGAGTAAAGGTAAGCCATGGACAGGAGTAGGTCGCGCTGCTCAGCATCCATGCGGGTCAGCCCTCGATCAGGCTGTCGCGGTTGCGTCGCAACAGCGTGAGATTGGCCAGCTCGTGGCGAAGCGCCATCAGGCCGCCGGCCGCCAGCGCGTTGTCGTGGCTGCGGGCGCTGGCCCGGGCTTCGAGCCGGTCGAGCAGCAGGCGGCGGCGTTCCAGCCGCAAGACCCCGGGGTGGGTCAGGCTCGGGATGATCGTGGCGAAGACTTCACTCACCAGGCTCGGAGGATCGATGTCGGGCGCGACGCCCTTGTTCTGCATGACCGCTTGCGAGGTCTTGAGCTCGGCGCGGGTCGCGGCGTCGACCGGTTCCAGCAGGGTCCGGGCCACGGCGACATCGAGCCTGACTAAAGACTCCGGAGTGACTCTGCTCATCGACGGCTCTGAATGCTAAGATGCATTGGCAATGCTCCTGAAGACGAGCCACTTCATTGCTGTTATTCCAGTAAAGTGGCCGCTGCGATCGATATGCTGGCTAGAATGCTTTGGTCGCACTCCAGTGATGCCTGAGCCCGTCCGCGCGGTCTGTGACAAAACGCACATCCGGCAATCGCCGCCGAGCTTGCCTGCCACCCTGGCCTGACGGCATAGCTATCCCCATGCTGCGTTTTCCGACTGTTCTACTCCTCTGCGTCATTCCGCTTGCCGCCTGCGTCTCGCAGCCGAGCCGCGTCGATCAGGAGGCGGAACAGCGCGCGGCAAACGACCCGCAGGCGCTGGCGCGCATTGCCGAGGCGGCGGTCCAGGCGGGAGACGTACAATCGGCCACCGCGTTCTTGGGACGTGCGGCGAGGCTTGCGCCCGCCGACGCGCAGTTGCAGATCCGTTATGCCCGTACCCTGGCCGAGGCGGGACAGTTGGATGAGGCGCTGAGGGTGTTGCGCCAAGCTCAGTCGCGCGCTCCCGACGACGCAGCCGTTTCGATGGTGCTCGGACGACACCTGGTCTCGATGCACAAGGCAGATGTAGCCGCGGGCGTGTTCCGGCGGGGGCTCGCGGCGCATCCGAGCGATACGGCGCTGCTCGTGGCGTTGGGGGTGGCGCTCGACCTCGGGCGTGACCAGCAGGGTGCGCAGGCGGCTTACAGGAGCGCGCTCGCGATCAAACCGGACCTGGTTGCCGCTCGCAACGACATCGCGCTTTCGCTGGCATTGTCGGGGCGGACGGCGGAGGCGATCCAGCAGCTCAGCGATTTGCGCGCCGATCTAGTCGGGCGTGGAGCGGAGCCGAACCAGGTCGCCACCGTGGATGGCAACCTGGCGTTGGCTTACGGTATGGCCGGAAACGTGCAGAGGGCGATGAAGACGGAGGGCACGGCGCTGAAACCGGCCGATGCGGCGCAGAATGCGCGTATCTATTCCGCGCTGGCCGGCTCTCCGCTTCTCGGAGTTAGTGCGGGCGCGCCGGGAAGCGGGGCGAAGGATGTCAGCGGGTTGACGGCGCCTGCGGGTGTCAGGCCGTCCAAGCCGGCGGATGTGGGGATCGCGCCGAGCCCGGACTGACCGGCGCCGCCACCGTTTGCGTCACCCGGCGCCGCACTCGATCTGGACGCCGCATTCTGCCAGCGCAGCACCGCGCCGGCCACCTTGCTGCCGTCGGCCGGACCAGGCGCCGGAGGCGTTGTGAGATCGGCTGGATCAACGAGGCTGCCTGCCAACGTGCGGGCTTGCTCGCACTGGGCGATGCTTTGAAAGCTCTGGGAAATGTCGCCGAACGGCCCGGGGGACACGACCGAACGACAATCGGCGACGTAGGCGTAGGTGCGAGTGAACAGGACCAGGTCGTCTGGCCGGGGTAGGACGTCGATGCGGGCCGGGTCGAGTCCTGCGCCGAGCAGCTCGGCGCGGATCGTATCGAATTGGTGCCGGGCGCTGACGCCGATCTTGGCGTGGATCGCATTCGAAGCGCGTGGGCCACCGAGCTGCTTGATGGCGGAGGCGAAGGCCGGGCCATGCGGCTTGCGGCCGAGCGGCACGATGACGTCGGCCTCTGAAAGTATGATCGGTGGGGAGCGCCCGCGGTCGATAGCCGGATCGGCACAGCAGGCAAGCAGCAGCAATGACGCTATTGCGACCGAACGGGGCGCGGCGGGGCTCATTCGAACAGGAATCCGGCGCTGCCGCGCAGGACCGGCATGCGGATCGGGTTCGTTGTTGGCCCGGCGCGGGCGGCGACGCGGCCGAGCAGGAGGCGCTCGAAATCCGTGGGCTGGCGGACGTCGTCGGTCGGCAGCGACGGGATCTGGTCGGCTGGCTGCACGACGTAGGCGGTGACGACGATCAGCAGTTCTGTCTGGTCGCGTCGGAACTGGGTCGAGCGGAACAGCGCGCCCAGGATCGGGATGTCGCCGAGCCAGGGAATTTTCTGGATGTTGTTCGATGCGTTGTTCTGCAGCAGCCCCGCAATGGCGAAACTCTGGCCGGAGGCGAGCTGCACGGTGGTTTCGGCCCGTCTCGTGGTCAGGGCGGGCACGAGGGTGCCGTTGATGGTGCTCTGGCCCGCGGTGGTCAAGGAGCTGACCTCGGGGCTGACCTTCATGCTGATCGTGCCGGTTGAAAGCACCGTGGGGGTGAAGCCCACGCTGACGCCGTAGTTCTTGTACTCGATCGAGGTGACGCCGAGGGCTTGCGGCACCGGGATCGGGAACTGCCCGCCGGCGAGAAAGGTCGCCGCCTCACCGGAGGTGGTGGTAAGGTTCGGCTCGGCCAGCATTGTGACCAAGCCCTCGTTGGCCATGGCGTCGAGCACCAGCGTGCCGGTCGCGTCGCGCGACCCGACGCTGGCGCCGATGTTGCCGCCAGAATTGAAGAGGGTGCCGGCCTGGTTGGCGAAGGCCGCGCCGCTGACGGCGGCGTTGGTCTGCAGGCCGACCAGGAAGGAGCCGGCGCGGAACAGGGTGGCCCAATTGAAGCCGAGCGACCGCGACACGCTGCGCGAAACCTCGGCCACTCGGACGCGCAGGTTGACCTGAACCGGCGACCCGACGCGCAACTGGTTCACGAGGGTTTCGCCGCCGGAAAGGTAGCCCTGGGCGACGCTTTGCAGACGCGCGGCAGCGGCGGGGGTGGGGACAGTGCCCTCCAGGATCAGGCCGTGTTGCGCGCGGGTCAGGCGAACGGGCAGGTCGCCGGCCTCGGCACGGAACGCCGATTGCAGCGCGGATTGATCGAGTTCGACCGTGAGCAGGTAGGAAGCGATAGTCGCCCCGTTGCGGGACAGGATGAGGAGCGACGTGCGGCCCGGCTTGCGGCCGAACACGAACAGTTCGGAGGCGCCCGGCGTTTGCACGTCGGCGATGGAGGGATCGGCTAGGAGGATGCTGCCGGCAGGCCCCGGCAGCCGCAGCAGCTTGCCGGCACCGACTGTGAGCGCGACGAACTGGCGTGGGCCCGACCAGGTTGGCGCTTGCACGGCGGCCGGGGCTGGCTGTGCCGGAGGCGCTGCCGCGCCGGGCTGCTGCGCCACGGCGGCGGAAACCGAGGCGAGAAACAGCGGAAGTGCGAGCAGCCAGAGCGTGCCCGCGCGCTTCGCGCCAAAGCGGGCGGCAAGGTGATTGGTCATCGCAACAGTTCCTTGCCTGGCACGCCCGGTCGGCGTGGCGGATTGGAGTTTCGTTTAGCCCAGCCGCTGCCTGTCCTGCAATAAAACAGGCGCGATAAATAGACCGTCAAGCGGCTGCGGCGCAAACCGCTGGAGAAGCAGTGCCGGCGGCCTCGCGTCATGGTCACGGCGGCGGACGGTGCCGTCACGCCTACTCTCCGCGGTCGAACCCCTCGTCAGGCCCCCGGATCATCCCGCTCAGGCGTTTCGCATCCAGCAGGACTATGGCGCCGCGCCGCCGCTCGATCAGCCGGGTGTGCGCCAACGCATTCAGCTCACGGGTGATTGCCTTGCGATGGCTGCTCACCCTGGCGGCCAGTTCGGCGTGGGTGGGGGACTGCCGCAAGATTGGGGGTCAGGCGGCGATGGTCATTGGCGGGTATGGATCGTTGGCTGGCTGGAATCGCTGTCCGAAGCCGGAACCGAGCGTGCCATTGTAGACGGCGCAACGAACCTGCAGCAGCAGGTCGGCGCCGCGCCGCGACCAGCGCATCTGCTGTGACTTGTTCATCCGGCGGTTCACCAGGAAGTTGGCCGTCCCTTCGGTGATCGCGGTCCCCACCTGCAAACCGGCACGGTGCCGCTCGGCGTAGTTGACCAGCGAGGCGCTCTGGCCGGTCAGGTAGTGGTCCAGGGCCTGCAAGGCGGTCCACAACTTTCGTGACGGCGCGATGGACCTCCGCCCATCCGGCTCGCCCCGAAAATGATGCATGACCGCGCGGATACGATCGATGCTGACTTGGGCATCTTTGGCTTTGCCATTCCAAATGCGCCAGTGCAGCCGCTCGACCTCGGCCACGATCACCGTCTTCGCCGCCGCCCGCTCCGGGTCGTCATCTGACAAGCCGTTGGCGAACTGCTTCAGGTGCTGGAGCCGCATGGCGATGTGAAACCAGTCGAGCATCGGCCGCGTGGTGACGCCGGCGTCGGCGAGAATGCCCCGGAGCCCGGGACAGCCGTCGGTGAAGGCCGTCAGCGCCGTGTTCCTTGTTCTCCCGACAGCGTCGAGGTTGCGGCGGATCAGCGCTCGGATATCGGTGTCGGCTTTGGCGACCGCGCCGAAAACCTGCCGCCCATCAGACTGCGTTTCGACATTGCCGACCCGCACCTCCAGATGCCGCTCGCCGTCCCCGCAGCTCCGGATGAACGTCGAATCCAAGGTGACCACCACCGCCGATGCCGCCGTGACCGGCCTGATCGTCGCGCACTCACCCAGAGCCTCGCCGACCTTCAGGGTATGACGGCGCAAAGTCTCATGATGCTTCCCCGCGTCGACCGGGAACATTTGCCCCAAAGCGTCAGCGGCGGTCCTGTAGGTCATCAAGGCCGAGAGATGCGCCTGAAGCCGGTCCAGCTCCGGTGTCGACCGGCAATGCGATGGCCAGTCGAGGCCAGCCTCGATCCCGCCGCACGCGGCACAGCGGAAACGGGGAAGCCGCACCGTGACTTGGCCGAAAAGCGTCGCGACTGCATGGTCCCGGTAGTCCTTCACACGGCACGCGCCGCTACAGTGTGGGCAGGTCGGCCGCCGATCGGCATGCTCCCTGGCCTGTGCGGCGACGATCTCCCGTTGAACGCCCGCCAGCAACCGCTTCGCTTCGGCCAGGGTCAGACCCAAATTGGCGATATCGACAAGATCGTCCGGCCTCCTGATCTCCATGATGTCCGCGCATGACCCCTCGCCCTCAGCCCCGGTTCTCACCAACCTCAACATCCAAGCCACGCATCCACTTTCAGCCAGAGAACGAACGCGAAAATACCCAACTGGCCGCCGCACCCCCAATCTTGCGACGGTCCCGTCAATGCGGTGGTCAGCAAATGCTTTGCCAAGCGCCAGAAATGCAGGGCCCGGCGTGGCGCCCACCTGCTGCTGCAAACCCGCACCCGCGTCCTTGACGGCACCCTCCGGCCCTTGTTCAAGCGGTGGTATCCAGGGCTGGCAAGCGACAATCTCACCAGTGCCGGTCAGGCTGCGGCGGCATGAATACCGCACACTTCCTCATGGTCCCGTGCCGGTTATCCCTCCGACCGAGATGAACCAGACGCATAGCCTGGGCCGTTCAGGCTATCGAGGGCGAAGTGCACTGCTTCTGTGCCTGGTGAAGGGGGAGCGGAGTTGTAGCCCAAAGACGAAGAAGGCCGATCAGACGGCGCATTTCCATGAGCCACCGGACTCTGTTGGCTTCCAGCAGCAGCCGGAGTCGACGGACTTGCGGCACCTTCCTGGTTCGGGCCAGGCTTGATACGACTGCCGGCCAGAGCCTCGTTCTGAGAAATTGCCCCCTGCTCGAATTGTCGTGCCGCCGCCTGGTTGGTCGGGTTTTGCAGGCCATGCTTTTGGATTGCCTGCTCGGCAGGCATGCCGTCGCGAATGTCACCGATTGCGCTCCTGCGAGCGTTGGCTTCAAGCGGATCCGGCCGGGAGATAGCAGTTGGATTGCTACTCTTAAGCGGACCGGCAGAAGCGATTCTTTCGTTGGCTTTTTGTACTTGCCCTTGCTCGACTCTCGATTTGGTCAGCCCGCCTTTCAAGCGGGTCTGAACGGTCGCGACTGCCCCTCGCAGCGATTGTGGAAGGAAGGATGGCAATTTTTCTTTTTGGCTGGCGACGGTGCTCTGATACAAGGTCGGCGCGCTTGCCGACGCACTCGGCGCCGCTCCGCCCACAGGTGCGCTTGGCGCGGGCGGCGCGTTACTGCTCATGACCCTAGAGAACTGCTGAGCTTCTGCGGGGTTAGTCCCCGCTGTGATGTTCTGGTGCGGTGCATTACCAGCACCTGATGCGCCACGGATCGACAACGTCATGTGAAGTTCCCTTCATTATGGACATGAACTGCTCTAACGATGCCCCCCATTCGGGCGCGGCATCCTTCACTCATGCACCCGCCGCCTGACGTGAACCTGACGAGGGCTACGGGAGTTAGCGTGGTGCACAGACCGGGCGATGGGTGGTGCTGAGGCGCTGGGTGACGTAGGGGATCGGCCTCCCCAACTCCGGATGCCCATCTTGCCTTTCAAGCTGAACCAGGACTGCCGTCGTCACATCCCGCGGCAGCAGCACAAGGTGACGAACTGGCCGGCTTACGACGCCAGTCTGCGCCAGCGCGGCAGTCTAACGGTTTGGTTCACCGACGAGGCGATCGCGGCGTGGGCGGCCGAACCCCGCACGACCCGGGGTGGGCAGCCCTGGTATTCGCCGCTCGCCATCCTGACGGCGCTTACGATCCACGCGGTGTTCCGCCTGGCCTATCGGCAAGCCGAGGGCCTGCTCGGTTCCATCGTCGGCCTGCTTGGCCTCAGCTTGCGCGTGCCGGACTACACCACGCTGAGCCGGCGTGCGGCGACGCTGGACGTGCCGCGGCCGGGGAACGCCGATGCTGGGGCTGGCAGCGAGCCCATGCACCTGCTGGTGGACAGCACGGGCCTGAAGCTGTGCGGCAAGGGCGAGTGGCTGCTTGAGAAGCACGGGACGGCGACACGCCGTTCGTGGCGGGCACTGCATTTGGGCGTGGACGCCGGCACCGGCCGGATCGTGGCCAGCACGTTGACCGCCAAGGACGTGGACGAAGCGTCCCAAGCCGGTCCCTTGCTCGACCAGGTCGCAGGACCTGTGGCCTCGTTCACCGGCGACGGCGGCTACGACCAGGATCGTGTTTACACCAGCGTCGCCGAGCGCCACCCGGAAGCGGCCGTGGTCGTCCCGCCACGTGCGACCGCGGTGCCCAGCGACACGGCCGAGACCGCACCAACACAGCGGGACGGCCACCTCCAGCGCATTGCCGAGCACGGGCGCATGGCGTGGCAGAACGCGTCTGGATACAACAAGCGCGCCCGGGTCGAAGCCACCATGAACAGATGGAAGCAGGTAATCGGCGACGAGTTGCGCGCGCACACGGATCAGCGCCGGGCGACCGAGGTGGCGGTTGCTATCCACGCGCTCAACCGCATGCTGGATCTCGGACGCCCAAGCTATGTCCGCGTCGCCTGATCCGGAACGGGGCTGGGGTCAGCGCGCCCACATCCCTGATCCCTGCACCACGCTAGCAACCGTGCTTCGCGGTGATCATCCCGTTGTTCTGAGGCGTCCGTGCAGTGCTTCCGATCAGATCCGCTCGGCAAACCAGCCCAGGCAGCGGTTCCATGCATCGGTCGCGTCCGCGGTGCGATAGCTGTCGCGGTAGTCGGCGAAGAAGGCGTGCGGCGCGTCGTGGTAGACATGGATCTCAGAGGCGCGCGCCGCGGCGTTACCCTCGCGAAGCTTCGTGCGCATCGCGTCGATGCTTGCGGGCGAGATCGCCTCATCCTTGCCGCCGTACAGACCGAGCACCGGCCCCTTTAGATCGTTGGTCACGTCCAGGGGGTGACGCGGGAAAAGCGCCGGGTCATGCGGGAAGGTGCCCGCACCGTCGATGATGCCGTAGAACACGACCGCGACCCGCAGCGAGCGGTGCGCCGCATACAACCACGTCCACCGGCCGTCCCAGCAGAACCCGGTCGCGGCGAGCTGGCCGGTGTCACCGCCCTGCGACGCCGCCCAGGCGACCGTCGCGTCCAGATCCGACATCACCTGCGGATCGGGAATCTTCAGGAGCAGCTCCTTCACCAGCGTGCCGACGTTGTCGTAGCGCATGGGGTCACCCTGCCGGGCGATCAGGTCGGGCGCGACCGCGAAATAGCCGTGGTGGGCGAAGCGCCGGGCGACATCGGCGATATGCGCGTGCAGCCCGAAAGCTTCGCTGATGACGAGCATCACTGGCGCGTTTTGTGAAGCCTTGGGCCATGCCGCATAGACCCGGACTGCCCGGTTGCCGGCGCCAATCGTGGTGAGCCGCGTGTCGAGGCCCTCCGAACCTGTTCGTATCGTGGTGTCGGCAATCGGTCCGGTCGCGGGTGAGTAACGGAGTTCGTGATTGCCATCTTCCAGCACTGTCCCGGCGCCCGGTTCAGAACTTGCCCCCGGTTCAGAACTTGCCATTGTCGTTTTTCCATGTGTCACGTGGGGGAATGATCTCGACCACATCCTAATGCTCGCCAATAGCTCCGCCCTCGATCCGGTAAAGGTCGTAGAACGCGGCCGGTTGGCGGGCCGCCCCCGCGTCGATCATGGTGCCCTCGCTGACGGCCAGGACCATGTTGCCTTGGCCGAGCAGCAGGTGAAGCCGCTCATAGACCGGACCCGCGCCGCCGTGCCGGGGCGGCAATACCCGCGCCGCCAGCGCTGCCGTGCCGTCACCGAAGAGCGGGTCGTGCTGGATTAGCCGATCGCCTGTGTGGTAGTCGGGGATACGGTCCACGTCGCCGCCGATCAGCACGGTCTGGGTGAAGTCGCGCACCAGAGCCTTGTTGGCATCCGTTCTCTTGAGGTCGGCCACCTCCGTCGGCCCATCGGTCATCGACCGGCCGCTTGGGTTCACGGTCGTCGGCGTTGACTGGAGGTTGTCCCAGTGCTCGACGATGCGCTCGTCCTCCCACCGGTGGACCTCGAAGCCGACCATCGGCCCCCAGTCCCCCAGCACGTAATCGAAATGCGCGACGCTATAGTCGCCGTCCTCGAACGACCTGAGCGCCTTGACCATGGTGCGATCAGCGGGGAGCGAGTCCATCAGCGCCAGGATCGGTCCCAGCCCATCCCCAAGGCCGACATTGTGCTGGATGTACTTGCGGGAATCGAAGTGCGAGATCGGGAACCTCTCGCGCGTTTCCAGGCTTTTCTGGATGTCACGCGTCCGTTCGTGCTTGGGCTTGTTCACGCGCTTGCTCCTGGTTGTCGGGGCTTGACGGCAAAGGCAATCGGTAGGAGCCGCGGGTCCCGCCCACGCTTGGGAGGACTGGTTCATCTGCATCGCGCGTCTTCGGAGTGCTCAGCACCCAAATACGAGGCGCCTGACCCATGCAGGAGTGCATGGCGGTCGATAGGTCCAATCTGCGTCGCCTATGGCGACCCGGGCGGCAACGATTGAGCTGCGGTTGAGGAGTGGGACGTGGAGCTTGCCGATGTCGATCTTGGCTTGTTGCTGGCGCTGGACGCGTTGCTGGAGGCCCGGAACGTCACCCATGCGGCCATCAGGCTCGGGATCAGCCAGCCGGCCTTGTCGGCGCGCCTGAGCCGGCTGCGCGAGGTGTTCGCCGACCCGCTCTTCGTGCCTGCTGCGGCTGGGCGAGGGGTCGTTCCGACACCCAGGGCAGCGGGCCTGCAA
>JAABUV010001264.1_pt1 | contig 36896 bp, 34 predicted proteins | sample 5559971 | NCBI WGS metagenome assembly JAABUV01 (sample SAMN10711881, study PRJNA513362) | rock metagenome | isolation source: Antarctica rocks | place: Antarctica: Victoria Land, Knobhead nord | collected 2015-12-19
CTGCCAACAACACCGACCCCAAGCCATTCGTGTGGACCGCGACAACCGACCAGATCCTCGCCAAGGTCCGCCGCGGCCGCGTCACCCTCGACGCAATCACCAACTAAAACCGAGACACTGCACTAGAAGCCCATCCAGCCCACCCCAGCCCCCCACCGATCGGCCCTGCGCCGCGCTGTTCCACGCGTCCCACGCGTCGAAACGATCAACCGGTCCGAGGCACTCGGTCTGACCGCCGCCGAGACCGCCGCCCTAAACACCCTGCTGCACAAGGTCCGGCACGCCCTCGGCGACGACTCCTGAACGCCCGATACACCATCCGCGAGTGCGACGTCGCGGAGGTCTTCCTTCGGTCAGCACCCTCGGTAGATCTCTCGGCGATGCCCGATGCTCAGCACGAGGACCAGCAACCTCTGATCGTGGACTTCGTAGCCGATGCGGTAGGCGCCGGTTCGGACTCGCCACTCGCCCGCGCCCCCAACCAGCTGGGTTGACGAAGGTGGGCGGGGCTCGGTAGCGAGAAGTTCGATGGCGGCCTGGAGCCGGCGCCGGACCTGGGGGTCAAACTTTCGTAGCAGCCTGGCAGCGACCGGGGCCCAGTGTGACCTGGTAGCTCATGTCAGGCCGAGATCAGCCTTGACCTCGTCCCACGGAATCGACGCGTGGCCCGTCGCCAGCATCTCGGCACGGGCTTGTTCGGCGGCGCGGATATCGGCCATATCCTCGGCTAGCGCGAGGATGTGGTCCAGGTCGTCGGCATCGATGACTGCGGCGACTCGACGCCCGCGGCGCGTGACGTAAATAGGTTCGTGCTCTGCCCGTGCTCGGTCGACGATCGCGGCGAGTTGGGTGCGCGCGTCGGAGATGTTCAGCGACTGAGTAGTTGACATGTACTAACCGTACGACTCAGCGCGTTGGTCCACCGGAAGGGAGCGGCGAGCGACCTGGGCTGACCTGGGCTCGGGTCCGACATGTCGTCAGAGCCGTTGGCCAGCTCGTCGACCTGTCCGCCGGCAAGGGAGACGATCCAAGGCGGCGACCATGTTGTTGCATTCGTTCGCGGGATGGTCGGCCGGGCACTGCAACGCCTCGGCGAGGAACGCTTGAGCCGACTGTGCCCGGTTGATCAACTTCTCCAGCTCAGCGAGCTGCTGGCGCGACAGCGTGGTGTCAGGACCGATCGCGGCGCACCCGCCAGGCTCGTTCGATGACAGCACCGTGTGACAGACGCAAGAATGCGGATGCCCATAGCAGAGTTGGACTGCACCAGAGGAGCGCCCTATGGCCGCCAAGATTGACCTCAAGCGGGACCTCGAATGCTACAAGGCAAAGCGAGACACACCGCAGGTCGTCAGGGTACCCGACCTCCAGTATCTGATGCTCGACGGCCACGGCGACCCGAACACCCCGGCCTTCACCGGAGCGGTCTCGACGCTCTACCCGGTCGCCTACAAGCTCAAATTCGCCAGCAAGACGAACCTCGGCCGGGACTACGTGGTAATGCCTCTTGAGGGGCTGTGGTGGGCCGACGACATGGAGACCTTCACCAGTGCCCGGGACAAGGCGCAGTGGGACTGGACTCTGATGATCATGGTTCCCTACTGGATCACCGGCGGCATGTTCACCGAGGCCGTCGATCAGGTCGGGGCGAAAGATCGTCCGATCCGGCTCGAGGACGTGCGTCTGGAGACCCACTCGGAAGGGCTCTGTGTCCAGGCACTCCACATAGGCTCCTACGACGACGAGAGCGAGCTGCTGCGGCGGATGCACCACGAATTCGTTCCTGCCCAGGGCTTCACGATGGTCGGGAAGCACCACGAGATCTACCTCAGCGATTCACGCAAGGTTGAGCCAGCCAAGCTGCGGACGATCCTTCGCCAGCCCGTAACAGCCGGCTGACGCGGACAACTGCCGCCTCCGGTTACACCCAGCTGCTCAACCATGCTGGTCGGAAAGCTTGCCTCCTCGGCCGGGAAGCGTCCACGCCGCGGCGCCGGCCGCAAGGGCGCCTTCGGCGTCGCTCCGCGATGGCGCAAGCTGACGTCGTCCGCTCAGGGTCATGCCGTCGCCAGGCCGTGAGACGCCAAACGAGGCTGCCGAACATCGACAACTACCGCCAACGTTCCAGCACGTCAGAGGATCACCAAGCGTCATCGACCCTGGTCGGCGCGAGCCGCGGACAAACCTACGACTTGTGAGCTTTCTGGCGGTCTGAACTCCGGTTGGCCGCACCGCGGGCCGCCGTCGTGTAGCGCCGGTCCACCTACGGGATCGCCGATCGTGGCGCCGCCGCGGAGCCCGCGCCGATGTCGGTGCCCGGCCTTATGGTGTGCACGTGACGAGCGCTGCGACCGCGGAGTGCCGCGCCCTGCCGGCCCGGGTGAACCCCTGGCTCAGCTTGGTCGCCACCCTGATCGCGGTCTTCATGCAGCTACTCGACGTCTCCATCGTCAACGTCGCGCTGCCCAGCATCGCCAAGGACCTCGGCGCAACCTTCGCCTCCTTGCAGCTCGTGATCACGGCGTACACGCTGGCGTTCGCCTGCACCCTCATCACGGCGGCACGACTGGGTGACCTCTACGGCCGGCGCACCGTGTTCCTCGCGGCCTTGGGCTCGTTCACCGTGGCCTCGGTACTGTGCGGCGTCGCGCAGACGCCGCTGCAACTGGAGGGTGCACGAATCCTGCAGGGGTTCACCGCTGGCATGATGGCGGCGCAGACGCTGGCCATCATCGCCACCACGTTCCCCCCCGCGCAACGCGGTCGGGTGTTCGGGATCTACGGCGCCACCATCGGGATGGCCACAATCCTGGGTCCCACCCTCGGCGGGGCCCTCATCTCGTGGAACGTGCTGGGGTTGCAGTGGCGGGCCATCTTCCTGGTCAACGTGCCCTTCGGGATCGTCGCCCTCGTTTTCGGCTACCGCAACCTGCTGCAGAGCCGTTCGGCCACCGCGCAGCGCCTGGACATCCCCGGTGTACTGCTGTCGGCCGTCGGCCTGTTCCTGCTGGTCTACCCGCTTGCGGAGGGCCGCGAGCGGGGCTGGCCGCTGTGGCTGGTGCTCATGGCGGTGGCCTCGGCCCCGGTGCTGGTGGCGTTCTTGATCTACGAGAAGCGGCGTGGTGAGCGCGGGGACTCTCCACTGATCGAACTGTCGATCTTCACCGACCGGGCGTTCGCTGTGGGCAGCCTGATGGCGCTGCTGTTCTTCAGCGTGCTCATCACGTTCTTCTTCACCGTGTCACTCACCTTGCAGTCCGGCTTCGGCTTCACCGCCCTGCATTCAGGGCTGACCACGCTGCCCTTCGCTGTCGGCTCGGCTGTGCTCTCCGCCAACTCCAACAAGGTTGCACAGAAGTTGGGCAGCCTGGTGCTGCTGGTCGGCGCCCTGGTACTCGCCGCCGCGCTCGTGCTGCTCAGCTTCGTGCTCGCCCAACAGGGAACCACGCCGCACTGGCTGGTGCTCGCTGGGCCGCTGGTGCTGGCCGGCGCCGGGCTGGGATTGTTCATCGCACCGCTACAGACGGTGATCCTCTCGGGGGTCAAGCAAGAGAACGCCGGTTCGGCATCGGGGCTGCTGCCCACGTTTCAGCAGTTGGGCGGCTCCGTCGGCCTCGCGGTTCTCGGTGTGCTGTTCTTCACCCTAATCGGCACCGGAGCCGCAGACTCTGTGGCGCAGGTGCGGCCAGCGCTGGTCCAGCAGCTGACGGCAGCCGGGATCCCGGCCGGCGCTCAGGCACCGCTGCTCGCGAACTTCGCCGACTGCAGCGCCCGACGGCTCGCCGCCGCCGACCCCTCGGTGGCGCCGGCGGGCTGCATGGCGCCGACCGCCCAACCCGGGTCCCCGCAGGAGCGCGCCGGCTCGGCCGTGGCGGCGGCGGGTCGGGAGGTAGGCGGTCGGTCCTTCCTCTCGTCGCTGCAGCGCACGCTGTGGACGATGAGCGGGCTGCTGGTGGTGGTGATGGGGCTGGCACTGCTGCTGCCCCGGCGCACGGCGGGCCACGGCGGCGAGCACCCCGGCTGAGGATCCTGGCTACCTGCGGGGTCCTGGATGCCTGCGGGTCCTGGATGCGCTCAGCTGCCGAAGGAGCGCTCCACCGCAGCTCGGGCCCGCCGGGTGACCTTGCGGTAGTGGTCGAGGAACGCCCCCGCGTCGGGGTCCGGCCAACCGGCGGCGCGCGCGACGGCAGCGAGCACGCGGCCGGGGGCGGGCAACTGGTCGGCGGCCTTGCCCCGCACCAGTACCAGCGCGTTACGCGCGCGGGTGGCCACGAGCCACGCATCCCGCAGCACTTCGGCGTCGTCTGCGCTGAGCAGCTCCGCCGCCCCGGCCGCTGCCAGCGCCTCGACGGTGGAGGTGGTGCGCAACGCGGGCACTGAGTGTGCGTGACGCAGCTGCAGCAGCTGGGCGGTCCACTCCACGTCGGCCAGGCCACCCCGCCCGAGCTTGGTATGGGTGGCCGGGTCGGCACCACGCGGCAGGCGCTCGGCGTCCACCCTCGCCTTGATCCGCCGGATCTCCCGCACCGTGCGTGCGCTGATCCCACCCGCGGGGTAGCGCACTGGGTCGGCCACCACGCAGAACCGCTGCCCGAGCGCGCTGTCCCCGGCCACCGGACGCGCCCGCAGCAGCGCCTGCACCTCCCACGGCTGCGCCCACTGCGTGTAATAGGCCTGGTACGCGGCCAGCGTCCGCACCATCGGGCCACTGCGTCCCTCGGGCCGCAGCCCGGCGTCGACCTCCAGTGGCGGATCCGGGCTGGGCGCGCCGAGCAGGCCACGCACCCGTTCGGCGACGGTCGCGGCCCAGCGCACGGCGTCGTGCTCGGGCACACCCTCAGCGGGTTCGCAAACGAAGAGTACGTCGGCGTCGGAGCCGTAACCCTGCTCCGCACCCCCGAGCCGGCCCATGCCGATGACCGCGATCCGCCCCGGCTCGCCACCGTCCACCATGCTGGCGACCGAGCCCACCGCGGCGTCGAGCACCGCACCCCAGACCGAGGACAGTGCGCTACACACCTCGCGCACCTCGAGCATGCCCAACAGGTCGGCGGCGGCGATCCTGGCCAGCTCGTGTCGCCGCAGGCTGCGCGCGGCTGCGACCGCCCGCTCCGGCTCCGGGTACCTGCCCGCGCTCGAACACAACCCGCGCGCGACGTCGGCCGACTCGCTCTGCACCAGCCGGGCGCCCTGGGCGGAGTCACCGAACAGCCGCAGCACGTCGGGTGCGCGGACCAACAGCTCGGCGGCGTACACCGAGGTGCCCAGCACCCGCATGAGGCGCTCCGCAACGGCCGCCTCGTCCCGCAGGGTGCGCAGGAACCACGAGGTGCCGCCCATCGCATCCGACAGTCGGCGGTACGCCAGCAAGCCGCCGTCCGGGTCGGGGGTGCGGCTGAGCCAGTCCAGCAAAGTCGGCAGCAACACCGCCTGCACGCGGTGACGCCGCGCCAGCCCGCTGCTGAGCGCGCGCAGGTGCTGCAGGGCGGTCTCCGGGGACAGGTAACCGAGCGCGGCCAGCTGACGGCGCGCCGCGTCCTCGCTGAGCCGTAGCGGGGTGAGTTCTGCCCCGGCCACCGCGTCGAGCAGTGGGCGGTAGAACAACTTCTCGTGCAGCCGACGGACGCGGTGGGTGTTGCGACGCAGTTCGGCAGTGAGCACGCCGGCGGCGTCGTTTCGACCGTCGGGACGTACGTGGGCGGCGCGGGCCAACCAGCGCACTGCCGCGGTATCGGAGGTCTCGGGCAACGTGTGGGTTCGCCGTAACCGCTGCAACTGCAGCCGGTGCTCCAACAGGCGCAGGAACTCGTACGACGCGGTGAGGTTCGCGGCGTCGTCCCGGCCGACGTATCCCCCGGCGCTCAGTGCGGCCAGGGCTCCGACGGTGTTGGCCACGTGCAGCGCGTCGTCGTCTCGGCCGTGCACCAGCTGCAGCAGCTGCACCGCGAACTCGACGTCGCGCAGCCCGCCCCAGCCGAGCTTGAGCTCCCGCTCGCGCAGCGCGGCCGGAACGCTGTGCTCCACCCGGCGTCGCATGGCCTGCACCTCGGGGACGAAGTCCGGCCGCTCAGATGCCACCCACACCATCGGTGCCACCGCCTGCAGGTACTCCCCACCCAGCTCGAGGTCGCCGGCGATCGGGCGGGCCTTGAGCAGGGCCTGGAACTCCCAGGTCTTCGCCCACCGCCGGTAGTAGGCCAGGTGCGAGTCCAGGGTGCGCACCAGGGCACCCGAGCGCCCCTCCGGCCGCAGCCCGGCATCCACCTCGAAGAAGGCGGCCCCGCCGATGCGCATCATGGCCCCGGCCAGCCGGTTGGTGGTGGCATCAGCGGGTTCGGCCACGAAGACCACGTCGACGTCGCTGACGTAGTTGAGTTCGCGTGCGCCGCACTTGCCCATGGCGACCACGGCCAGGCGCCCGGTGACCGCCGCGTCCGGGCTCGTCTCGGCCACGGCGACTGCGAGGGCAGCGGTGAGCGCCGCACCGGCCAGCTCCGCCAGGTGCGCCGCCACCTCGGAGTAGGGCAGCATCCGCTCGTCCTCCACTGTGGCCGCAAGGTCGCAGGCGGCAAGCAGCAGCAGCTGGTCGCGGTAGGCATTGCGCAGCGCCAGGGTTGCGGCGGGCCCGATCGTTTCCGCCCGGTGCAGCGCCGAGCCCGGCTCCGGTTGCGCCCCTACCGCGCCGAGCAGCGCGGCGGTGAGCTCAGCCGGGGTGGGCAGTGGACCGCGACGCTCCAGTAGGTGCCACGACGCCGGTGTGGCCACCAGATGGTCGGCCAGAGCGCTCGAGGCCCCCACGACGCTGAACAACCTGCCGCGCAGCCCGGTGTCGGTGAGCAGCCGCTCGTCGAGTTCGGACCACCCGTCTTCCGCGCTCTCCGCCAGCCGGGCCATGCTCCGCAGCGTGAGGTCGGGGTCGGCGCTGCGGGACAGCGCCCACAGCAGCCCGGTGTGGTCGTCGGTGTGCCAGCCCAACCGGTCCAGCAGGCAATCAGCCCGTGGTTCCACCAGTCCCAGGCGCCCGGGGCCCGGAACCGTCGAACGCCCGTCGGTGCCACTCACGGCTGGGCGGCCGGTGACGGTCGGCTGTGCTGCTGGGTCAGCGGTAGCTGGCGGCCCCCGAACGGCGGATGTTCGGTGAGCTGGACGAAGCGCTCGGCGATGGGCTGCCACGTCTCGGCCAGGTCGCGGTGCGCCCGGTCGAGCACATCGCCGTCATGCTGCGTGGGTGGCATCAGCGCAGCCACGTCCGGCTCGTCCCGCATCCACTGCCGTAACAACCCCGGCGTGGTCTCGATGTGGAACTGCAGGCCCCACGCCGACGCACCCACGCGGAACGCCTGGTTGGTGGAGTGCGCGGACACCGCGAGCAGGGTGGCGCCCGCGGGCAGCCGCGTGACCTCGTCGGAGTGGAATTGCACCACGTCCGGGGTGAAGGGCAGCGCGCCCAGCAGCGGATCGGCCGCGGCGGCGTCGCGCTTGGCCACCAACCGCACCCCGGCCTCCGCGCCCTGCGTCATGGTCGCGACTACGCCGCCGGTGGCCAGGGCGAGCAGCTGGGCGCCGACGCAGATCGCCAACACCGGCACCCGCTCGGCGACGGCCCTCCCGAGCAGGGCGCGCACCGCGGGCAACCAGGGGTGAGCGGCGTCATCCGCTGCACTCATCTCCCCGCCCAGGCACACCACGCCGGCCACCCCGACGAGGTCCGCGGGCACCGGCTCATCCAGGTACGGCCGCACCACCCGCAGCGTCGCCCCGGCCCCGGTGAGCCAGTCGGCCAGGGGACCGAGCGGGTCGGTGGCCGAGGGTTGGAGCACGAGCAGGGTGGTCACGAGATGCGAGCGTAGGCCAGCCGGTGCGGGCAGGGTCCCGTCGTGCGCCATCACCGGGTTGCACCTGGCCGCGAGGCCGCACGCCACCGTTCGACCCCTACGTCGTTCGACCCTGCTTCGACGCCGCCAACCGCACCTGTCGGTGGTCAGCGACCGGTGCGTAGCCAAGCCTGCGGTAGAGCCGGTTGGACACCGGGTTGGCCAGATCGGTGAACAATACGACATCGTCGGCTCCGGCGTCCCACGCCAACCGCGAGACGGCGGCGGTTGCGGCCGCGCCGTATCCGTGCCCATGCCGGTCCTCGGGGGTGAACACCGAGCCGACGCGGCTCACGCCGGCCGCCGGTGGCCCGAACCTGGCCAGCGACACCGGTTCTCCGTCGACGACCCACACCACTGCACCGGCGCCGATCTGCAACCACTGCGCGGCCACCTCGACGCCGGTGCGTCCCCCGAAGCCCATCCGGGTCTGCCGGACGAACTCCTCGATCCAGCTGCCCACGAGGTCGAGGTCGTCCTCGGCGAGCAGACGCGGGGAACCACGCACACCCGTCGGTGGGATCAGCTCGCCCAGGATGAACAGCCGGAGGCGGGTCTCCTCCACCACGACGCGACCGGACGCGGCCACCAGCGCGCCAACGACGGCCTCCGGACCGGTGAACCCCGGCAGCTCCGGATCGGATTCTGCCAGCGCCTGCACCACGGCGTCCGCGGCGGTCACCGGCACCGCCGAGGAGATCTGTAGTTCTAAGTTATGGGTATTGGGGCTAGGAGCGGGTCGGCGACCAACCCGCTACGCGCGACGAGGTTGATTGGCCGGTGCCCACGGTTGGCCATGTTGGCCAGCCACTATCGCGTTCCCAGGCGCACCGATCAGAGGTTGAGGTACGTCCTCAGCTCGAACGGCGTGACGTTGCGGCGGTAGTTGTCCCATTCCGCCCGCTTGTTGCGCAGGAAGAAGTCGAAGACGTGCTCGCCCAACGCCGCAGCCACCAGCTCGGAGTTCTCCATGATCTTGAGTGCCTCGTTGAGGTTCTGGGGCAGCTCCTCATACCCCATGGTCCGGCGCTCGGCCTCGGTCAGCGCCCACACGTCGTCCTCGGATGCGGGCGGCAACTCGTAGCCATCGGCGATGCCCTTGAGCCCGGCGGCGAGCATCACGGCGAAGGTGAGGTACGGGTTGCAGGCGGAGTCAGGGGTACGCACCTCGATGCGCCGGGACGACGCCTTGCCCGGGGTGTACATCGGCACCCGGACGAGCGCGGAGCGGTTGGCCGCACCCCACGACACCGCGGTGGGCGCTTCGCCGCCGGTGATCAACCGCTTGTAGGAGTTCACCCACTGGTTAGTCACGGCGCTGATCTCGCGGGCGTGGCGCAGTATCCCGGCGATGAACGCCTTGCCGGTCAACGACAGCTGGTTGTCGTCGTCGGGGTCGTGGAAGGCGTTCGTGTCGCCCTCGAACAGGCTCATGTGGGTGTGCATGGCCGAGCCGGCCTGGTCGCTGTACGGCTTGGGCATGAACGACGCCCGCACGCCCTCGTCGATCGCCACCTCCTTGACGAGGTAGCGGAAGGTCATGACGTTGTCCGCCATGCTCAGCGCGTCGGCGTAACGCAGGTCGATCTCCTGCTGGCCAGGCGCGGCCTCGTGGTGGCTGAACTCCACCGAGATGCTCACCGACTCCAGGGCATCGATGGCCCGGCGACGGAAGTTCGGCGCCGTGTCGTTAACGGCCTGGTCGAAGTAGCCGCCGGTATCGGCCGGGACGGGTACGGAACCGTCGATCGGGGTGTCCCGCAACAGGAAGAACTCGATCTCGGGGTGGACGTAGCAGCTGAAACCCATCTCGTTCGCCTTGTTCAGCTGGCGGCGTAGCACGTGTCGGGGGTCGGCCCAGGACGGCGAACCGTCGGGCATGACTACATCGCAGAACATCCGTGCCGAGTGCTGCTTGCCGTCGCTGTCCATGAAGGGCAGCACCTGGAAGGTCGACGGATCGGGTTTGGCCACCGTGTCGGCCTCCGACACCCGGGAGAAGCCCTCGATGGAGGACCCGTCGAAACCTATCCCCTCACTGAACGCGCCCTCCAACTCGGCCGGCGCGATGGCCACGGACTTGAGGAAGCCGAGCACGTCGGTGAACCACAGCCGAACGAACCGGATGTCGCGCTCCTCCAACGTGCGGAGCACGAACTCCTGCTGACGATCCATGCCCGCACCCTAGGCACGGCCTGTTACATCCATGTTTCGCCGGTGATCACGCGACATCGGGTTCAGCAGGTGATGCCATCCGCGGGCACGGTGAGGTTCAGCAGGTAGGCCGTCACCACGCCATCCACGCACGCCACCCCGCTCAGCGCCACCGTGTGCTGGTTGCCCCGGTAGGTCAGCAGTCGGGCCCCCAGCTGCTGCGCAAGTTGCACCCCCGCCTGGTACGGGGTGGCCGGATCTCCGGTGGTGGAGACGACCACGGTCTGGGCCAGCCCGGGTGCCGTCGGAGTATGGGGCGCTCCGGTGGGCGGCACGGGCCAGAACGCGCACAGGTCCAGCGGAGCGTTGCCCGACCCCCGACCGTCGTCGAGGAACGGGGCCACCTGCCGATACCGGGTGTCGGCCTGGCTCACCACGGCGCGATCAGTGATCGGTGGGTTGTCGACGCAGCGAACCGCGTTGAACGCGTCGTTCTGGTTGGAGTACTTGCCGTTGGGGTCACGGCCGGAGTAGAGGTCGGCCAGCAGCAGCAGCGTGTCACCCCGGCCCCTGGCCAGCTCGCTGAGCCCCGTGGTCAGCGCCTTCCAGAGGTCCTTGGAGTACAGCGCCTGGACGGTGCCGGTGAGCGCATCGTTGTAGCCGAGTCCTCGTGGGTCGTCGGTCCGCGCCGGCTTGTCGATGAGCGGGCCGACCAGCGTGCGGAAGCGTGCAGTGGCCGCGGCCGGGTCGGCGCCCAGCGGGCAGCTCGGCCGGGTGGCGCAGTCCTTGGCGTACGCGTCGAACGCGCCCTGGAAGCCCTGGCCCTGGCGCACCAGTTCCCCCGCCGGATCGGCCGCGGGGTCGAGCGCACCGTCGAGCACCAGGGCGCGCACGTTGCGGGGGAACTTCTCGGCGTACGCCGTGCCGAGCCGGGTGCCGTAGGAGTAACCCAGGTAGGTCAACTTCTCGTCGCCGAGCACCGAACGCAATACGTCCATGTCCTGCGCCGCCTCCCGGGTGCCCACGTGCTTGAGGACACCTGCGCCGACGCGGCTCGCGCAACTACCCGCGTACCCCTTCTCCTCGGACTCCGTCTGCGCGATACCGGCCGGGCTGGTGTCGACGTCGAGGTCCGCGCGTTCGGCGTCGGCTTCGGCACCGGTGACGCAACCGACCGCCGGCTCCGACGCCCCCACGCCCCTGGGGTCGAAACCCACCAGGTCGAACCGAGCGCCGAGCGGGGTCCCGGCGATGGTTGAGGCCAGGTTCGCGGCCAGGCTCATCCCCGACCCACCGGGGCCACCAGGGTTGACCAGCAACGAGCCGGTCCTGGTGCCGGTGGCCTTCGACCGCAGCATCGCCACCGAGATCACCTGACCTCCGGGCGCGGCGTAGTCGAGCGGAACCCGGACCCTGGCGCAGTCGAACTTGCTGTCCGCGTACGCCTTCGCGTCCGACTGCGTGGTGGCGTAGGCGTCGCACGCGCTCCACGTCACGGTCTGGGCGTAGAACGCCTCCAGTCCCGCAGGCACCGTGCCCACGGCAGTACCCGAACTTGCGCTCGCATCGGCCTGCGGCGTCCCGGCCACCTGAGTCGAGCAGGCCGTGAGGCCGAGCAGCGCCGCGGCCGCTGCCGCGAGACCTGCTCTCCTGTGGCGGGTTCTCATTGTCGACATGCTGCCATGCAGGGGTGTCAGGGCAGCGTGACGCCGACCCACCCCGACATCAGCCGTCCTACGATCTTCTCCGTGCCCCAGCTGCGTCTCGCCCTCGCCCAGGTCAACGCCTGCGTGGGGGATCTGGCCGGTAACGCCGAGCTGGTGCTGCGATGGACAGCGCGCGCGGTGCAGGCGGGTGCGCACGTGGTGGTACTGCCCGAGATGATGCTCACCGGGTACCCGGTGGAGGACCTGGCGTTGCGCCGCTCCTTCTGCACCGCGTCCCGCCGGACGCTCGACGCCCTGGCCGCTCGCCTGGTGGAGGCGGGTTGCGGGGACGCCGTGGTGGTGCTGGGGTACCTCGACCGCGACGACGTCGGTTCGCGCAACGCCGCAGCGGTGCTGTACCGCGGTGAGGTGATCGCGCGCTACGCGAAACACCACCTACCCAACTACGGGGTGTTCGATGAGTTTCGCTACTTCGCGGCCGGTGACGTGCTGGCGGTGCTGCGGGTGCACGGCCTGGACGTGGGCCTGGTGATCTGCGAGGACATCTGGCAGGACGGCGGCCCCGTCGCCGGATACGCCAGCGCCGGGGTGGACCTGTTGCTCTGCCTCAACGGCTCGCCCTACGAGCGGTCCAAGGACGACGAGCGGGGGGAGCTGGTGGCGCGGCGGGCCCGCGAGGCCGGGGCGGCGATCGCCTACGTGAACCTCGTCGGGGCCCAGGACGAGCTGGTCTTCGACGGCGACTCCCTGATCGTCAGTGCCGCAGGTGAAGTGCTGGGGCGCGCAGCGCAGTTCGTCGAGCAGCTGTTGGTGGTGGACGTGGAGCTGACCGCGGGGGGCACTGGCGCGGCGGAGGTGCCCGGGTGGGACGTGCAACGGGTGACGGTGTCCGAGCCGCCGCTGGCCACCTGGGAGCCGGTGGGTGTACCGGTGGTCGAGCCACTGGACGAGGAGGCCGAGGTGTGGGGTGCGCTCGTCACGGGTCTGCGCGACTACGTGCTCAAGAACGGCTTCCGGTCGGTGGCACTGGGGCTCTCGGGGGGCATCGACTCGGCGGTGGTGGCCGCGCTGGCGGTGGACGCGTTGGGCGCCGACGCCGTGTACGGGGTGTCCATGCCCTCGGCCTACTCCTCGGAGCACTCCCGCGCGGACGCCGACTCGCTCGCCGAACGGAGCGGGCTGCACTACCGGGTGGAGCCCATCGGTGCGCTGGTCGACGCGTTCGTGGGCCAGCTCAGCCTCACCGGACTCGCGGAGGAGAACGTGCAGGCACGCTGCCGTGGCGTCACCCTCATGGCGCTGTCCAACTCCGAGGGTCACCTGGTGCTGGCGACCGGCAACAAGAGCGAACTCGCCGTGGGGTACTCGACGATCTACGGTGACGCGGTGGGCGGGTTCGCGCCGATCAAGGACGTGAGCAAGACCTTCGTGTGGCAGCTCGCGCGCTGGCGCAACGCCTCGGCCGCGGCACGTGGCGAGGTTCCGCCCATCCCGGAGGCCTCGATCAGCAAGGAGCCGTCGGCCGAGTTACGGCCCGGGCAGCTCGACTCCGACTCGCTGCCCGACTACGGGGTGCTCGACGAGATACTGGCCCGCTACGTGGAGGGCGACGCGAGCTTCGACGACATGGTGGCCGACGGCTTCGACGCCGTGGTGGTGGAGGACGTGGTGCGCAAGGTCGACCGCGCGGAGTACAAGCGCCGCCAGTACCCGCCGGGCACCAAGGTGGGCAGCAAGGCCTTCGGCCGTGACCGGCGGTTGCCACTGACGAACAGCTGGCGCGAGCGCGCTCCGGAGTAGGTGCGGGCCGGCTCCACGGCTCCGGCTCCACGGCTCCGGTTCCACGTCTCCGGCTCCACTTGTCGCGAGTTCTTCTCCCGACAAGTGGGGATGTGCGACGCGAACTGCCGACAAGTGCCGTGGGCGGCGGAAACTGGTTAGCACTGCTGCGCATCGCTCAGGCCGGGGCGACGGTGCTGCGCAGCAGGCAGAACTCGTGGCCCTCGGGGTCGGCGAGCACGTCCCAGCTCTCCTGTCCGGTCTGGCCGATCTCCACCGGACGAGCGCCGACCGCGAGCAGCCGGGCGAGCTCGGTGTCCTGGTCGCCGTCGGTCGCGTTCACGTCGAGGTGCAGCCGCAACGTGCCCACCTTGCGGTCGGCGGAGCGCAGCAGGGTGAGCCCTGGCCGCGCCCCACCGCCAGGTGGCCCGATGCTCACCCCGGTCTCGTCGGCGTCGAGCACCTCGTAACCCAGCACCGCACACCAGAACGGGGCGAGGGCCTCCGGATCAGCGCAGTTCAGCACCAGGTCCGTGATCCGACAGGCCATCGGCTACACCCCCACCACGCCGTCGAGCCGCTCACGAAGCACGTCCGCGTGCCCGTTGTGCCGGGCATACTCCTCGATCATGTGCACCACCACCCATCGCACCGAACCCGGCCCGGCGGGAGACTCCTTGGCGCACAGGTCGTCCATCGACCGCCCGGCCAGCACGGCCCGCGATTCCGCGACCGCCGCCCGCCACACCGCGACGTCGGCCTCCGGCCCATCCGGGTGCGCGCCGCGGAAGTCCGCCTCAGGGTCGTCCTCGGGAGCCCAGTAGTCCTCCACCTGCTCCCCGGCCACCACCTCGCGGAACCAGTAGCGCTCGTTGTCGGCCATGTGCCGCACGAGCCCCAGCAGCGTCAGCGTCGTCGGTGCGGCCGTGGCCTCGCGCATGCGCTCGGGGTCCACCCCGGACACCTTCTGCGCCAACGTTCCCGGTGCCAGTCCAGCCAGGCGACGAGCATCGTCGACTCGTCGGCCACCAGCGGCGGCCGCACCCGTTCCACGCTCTCGTGTGACATGCCGCGCACGCTATCGCCTGGGGCCGACAGAAGTGGCACGCTCTCGGTGTCACACACCCCCAGATCCCGGGGACCCGGCACGGGCCTCGAGGAAAGGACGGACGACGATGTCCGAGACAGCCCCCTACGGGGGTGCGCCCACCACCGGGTCGGCCCCGCGTCCCACGACCCGCATTCACCATCTGATGGCGAAGAAGAACGCCGGGGAGAAGTGGGTGATGCTCACGGCCTACGACTACTCCTCCGCGAAGGTGTTCGACTCCGCCGGAATTCCCGTACTGCTGGTCGGTGATTCCGCCGCCAACGTGGTCTACGGCTACGACACCACCCTGCCGGTGACCGTCGCCGAGCTGCTCCCCCTGGTCCGCGGCGTGGTCCGCGGCGCCCCGCGCGCCCTGGTCGTTGCCGACCTGCCGTTCGGTACCTACGAGTCGGGGTCGGAGCAGGCCGTGGCCACCGCGGTGCGCTTCCTCAAGGAGGGCCACGCGCACGCCGTGAAGCTCGAGGGCGGTGAGCGCATCGCCCCGCAGATCCGCGCCCTCACCACCGCGGGTATCCCCGTCATGGCCCACATCGGCTTCACACCGCAGAGCGTGAACAACCTCGGCGGCTTCCGGGTGCAGGGCCGCGGCGACGGTGCCGAGCAGCTCGTGGCCGACGCCGAGGCCGTACAGGACGCGGGGGCGTTCTCCGTGGTCATGGAGATGGTGCCCGCCGAACTGGCCGCACAGGTGACCCACAAGCTCACCATCCCCACCGTCGGGATCGGCGCCGGCGCGGAGTGCGACGCCCAGGTGCTGGTGTGGCAGGACATGGCCGGGCTCAGCGAGGGCAAGGGACCCCGATTCGTCAAACGCTTCGGCGACGTGGCCGGCGAATTGCGGCGCGCTGCCACCAGCTACGCCGACGAGGTGCGCGTCGGTACGTTCCCCGGCCCCGAGCACAGCTTCTGAGCGAGCCCCCGGGCAGGCCGCAGGGTCATGTCAGCGGTCAACGTCACGACCCTGCGGCCTGGGGTCGATGACCGCCTCGGGGAGTAGCGTCAGTCTCTGAGTTGACAGGTGTTCACTGAAAGCGTCACCACCCGGCATGCGGTTCGTTGGTCCTCGAGACCGCCCGTTCGAGCTGCGGCGGGAGTTGCTCGCCTCGCCATGCCGGGCAGTCGAACGAGGGGAACGCGCACATGGTTCGACCGCTCATGCCGCCAGCGTTGTCGCCCCGTCGGGCCTGGTCGGCCGCCGGGGTGAGCGCCGCCGCCCTGGGCGCGGCCACGCTGGAGGCCCGGCGCCGGGTCGCGGCGGGAGCGCGTCCGGCCGCGCTCACCCCGAACGCCGACTTCGTCCGCGGCGCGGCCAGCAGGCTCACCACCCCGCTGTTGCCCGACGACTACCTGCACCTGCTGAACCCGCTGTGGTCGGCGCGCGAGCTGCGCGGCAAGGTCGTCGAGGTCGTCCCCGAGACCGCGAACGCCGCGACCCTGGTGATCAAGCCGGGCTGGGGGTTCTCCTTCGACTACCGGGCCGGGCAGTACGTGGGTATCGGCACCCAGGTGGGCGGGCGCTGGCACTGGCGCTCGTACTCGCTGACGTCGGCACCGAAGAAGAACCAGGGGACCATCGCGATCACCGTCAAGGCGATGCCGGAGGGATTCCTCTCCCGCCATCTCGTCAACGGCCTCGCCCCGGGAACGGTGATCCGCCTGGCTGCCCCGCGCGGAGATTTCACCCTGCCCGAGCCACCCCCGGCGGCGCTGCTGTTCCTCACCGCAGGTAGCGGCATCACCCCGGTGATGGCCATGCTGCGCACCCTGGACCGGCGCGGCACCTTGCCCGATGTCACCCTGGTGCACTCCGCACCCACCGTGGGCGACGTGCTGTTCCGGGCCGAGCTGGGTGCGCTGGTCCAGGCGCACCCGAGCTTGCGGATGCACACCCAGCTCACCGACGAGATGGGTGTGCTCTCCATGGACCGTCTCGCCGAAGTGTGCCCCGACTGGACGGTCCGCCAGACGTGTGCGTGCGGTCCACCGGGGATGCTCGATGCCGCAGAGAAGCTCTGGCGCGCCTGGGGTATACCCAGGCAGCTGCACATGGAGCGCTTCTCCGTGGAGCTGTCCGGGGCCGGCGGTGCGGGCGGCACCGTGACCTTCGCGCGATCAGGAAAGGACGTGGCGGCCGACGGTGCGACGACGCTGCTCGACGCGGGTGAGTCGGGTGGCGTGCAGATGCCCTCCGGCTGCCGTATGGGCATCTGCCAGACCTGTGTGGTGCCACTGCTCGCCGGCAACGTCCGCGACCTCCGCTCGGGCACGGAACACGCCGTGGGCGACCGCATCCAGACCTGCATCTCCGCGGCTGCGGGCGACTGCACGCTCGACCTGTAGGCCACCCCAGACCCCGAACCCCCTGAACTGCCGATCCCTCGAATTGCAAGGAGACACTGTGGCCATCACCGACATCAAGGAGTTCTCCCATCTCACCGAGGCGGACGTGGAGGCGCTGGGCCGTGAGCTCGACGCCATCCGCCGCGACGTGGAGGAATCCCGCGGTGAGCGCGACGCCGCCTACATCCGCCGAGCCATCCAGCTGCAACGGGGCCTGGCCGCCGGCGCTCGGGTCACCCTGTTCGCCAGTGCGTTCCCCCCGGCCTGGGTGGCGGGCACCGCGATGTTGGGCGCGGCCAAGATCATCGAGAACATGGAGCTGGGGCACAACGTCATCCACGGGCAATGGGACTGGATGAACGACCCCGAGATCCACTCCAGCACCTGGGAGTGGGACACGACGTGTCCGGCCGAGCACTGGAAGCACTCGCACAACTACGTGCACCACAAGTACACGAACGTCGTCGGCAAGGACAAGGACGTCGGGTACGGCATCCTGCGCATGACCCGCGACCAACGCTGGAGTCCGGTGAACCTGGGCCAGCCGCTGTACAACGCGCTGCTCGCGACGTTTTTCCAGTACGGCGTGGCGCTGCACGACCTGGATTTCGAGGCCATCCGCAAGCGGGAGAAGAGCCTGGGACAGGCGTGGGCCCAGGCGAAGGTGATCGGCCGGAAAGTCGCTCGGCAGTTGGCGAAGGACTACGTGGTGTATCCGCTGCTGACCGGCCCGGCGTTGCTCTCCACGCTCACCGCCAACGCGACCGCGAACCTCATCCGCAACCTGTGGTCCTACGGCGTCATCTTCTGCGGGCACTTCCCAGACGGGGCGGAGAAGTTCACCGAGGCCGAGCTGGCGCGGGAAACGCCACCGGAGTGGTACCTGCGCAGCTGCTGGGCTCGGCCAACTTCCACGCCGGCCCGCTGATGGCGTTCATGTCCGGGAACCTCTGCTACCAGATCGAGCACCACCTCTTCCCCGACCTACCCAGCAACCGCTACGCCGAGATGTCGGAGAGGATCACGGCCCTGTGCGACAAATACGAGGTGCCCTACACCACGGGCTCGCTGCCGGCGCAGTTCCTCAAGACCACCCGCACCATCTGGAAGCTGTCGCTGCCCGATGTGTTGCTGCGGGCCACGTCCGACAATGCGCCGGAAACCGGATCGGAGCGGGGCACCAGCGCCCGCAGACGTCTCGCCGAGACCGCCCGGCGCCCGGGCCGGAGAAGGGTCAACGCGGCCTGAGGGTCAGCGCAGCGTGCAGGGTCACCGTGCCGAGTGCGCCAGCTGCGCGGCCAGCAGCGCGTGCGCCCGCAGCAGCGAGGGCCCCCACCAGGTCAGATGCCGCCCCGACACCAGCGCGCAGTCAGCGCCACCGAACACCTCCGGACCGTCGGAGGCGGTGAACTCGTACGGCTCGTCGGGCAGCACCACCAGCGCGCCGCTCGCGGACACCACCCCCTGCAAGTGCTCCAGCGACGGCCGCGGGTAGCGCTCAGCGTCGTCGGCGAAGGCGTTGCCCACCCCGAGACGTAGCAGAACGTCGCCGGAGAAGGTGTTGCGGCCCAGCACCACCCACGGTCGTCGCCACACGCCGACCACGGCCGTGCGGGTGATGGAGGGCACCGGCGCCCACAGCTGCTCCGCCGCGGGCAGCCACGCCGGCACCGCGACCTCGAGGGCATCGGTGAACACCCGACGCAGCACCGCCAGGGCGTCGGGCACCAGCTCCGGTGCGGGCGTCACCCACACGTCCACCCCAGCGGCGCGCAGCGCGAGCACGTCCACCTCCCGGTTCTCCTCCGTATTGGCCAGCACCAGGTCGGGCGCGCAGGCCAGCACCGCGGACACGTCCGGGTACTTGGAACCGCCCACCCGCGCCAGGTCCAGCTCCGCCGGGTGCACGCAGTAATCGGTGGCCCCGACCAGCAGCCCGGTGGGCGCCACCGACTCCGTCAGCGACGGCACGAGGGAGACCACTCGCGGCCCGCTCACCCGGCCCCGTCACCGCCGGGCTGCACCGGGGGGCTCAGCCGCGCCACTCGCGGTCCTGCGCGTCGGCGGCGTCGTTGCGCGCCTTGGCGATGGCGAGTGCGTTGCGCGCCGTCTCCGCGTCCGGGTAGGGACCCATGCGGTCGAGGCCGCGGGCGTCCTTGCCCTGGCGAACCGTGCCGTCGGCCGTGCAGTAGTACCACTGGGTGTCGCTGTCGCTCATGTTCACCGAGTGTGCCACCGGCCCTCACGCCGGGTGGAGCAACTCCGGGCCGTTGTTCCGCACGCTGTTCACCGCCGAGCTCACCTCGCGGGTTTGCAGGTGTGGCTCGGGCACGCTGTCGAGCAGCTCGCGGACCCGGGTCGGGTCGGTGACGGACGGGTCGAGCCAGGCGTCGCGCAGCTCGGCGGGCAGCACGACGGGGGTGCGCTCGTGGATGCCGCCGAGGGCATCAGCGGCGGTGGTGGTGAGAATGGTGACCGACCACACCCAGCGGTCCGGGTCGTCGTCGGCCAGGGTGTGGTCGCGCCACAGCTCGTAGAGCCCGGCGAAGGCCAGCACGCCGTCACCGTGCAGGAAGTACGGCACCTTCGCGCGGTCGCGTTTCTCCCACTCGAAATACCCGTCCGCGGGTACCAGGCAACGTCGACGGGCTGCGGCGGCCTGGAACGACGGCTTCGCGGTGATGCTCTCACTCCTGGCGTTGATCAGCCGTGCCCCGATCTTGGTGTCCTTGGCCCACGACGGCACGAGCCCCCAACGCGCGGTGCGCAGCTGACGCGCAGGCGCGCCGTCGGGCGCGTCACGCGGGGTTCGCTCGAGCACGACGCGCACCCCATCGGTGGGGGCCACGTTGTAGGAGGGGGGCAACTCTGCGCCGACCGCCTCGACGGCGTCGAACAACCCCAGCAAGTCGGCATCGGTCTGGGTGCTCGCGTATCGGCCGCACATGGGTTGCAGTGTGCCCCCGGTGAGCGACGAACAGCCAGCACCCGAGCCCGTTGACCTACCGCGAGGTGGGGCTGACCTCACCCATCTGACCCCAGCCGTCCTGCGGCACCTCGACGTTGACGATCGAGGGCGTCGCGCTGACCACGTCCGGCATCCACGCGATCGCGGTCCGGAAGTGCTCCGTCTGCACGTGTGCCTCGCCCGCCTCGGCGGATGCGAAGGCTTCGAGCAGGACGAACTCGTTCGGGTCGTCCACGCTGCGGGACCACTCGAAGAAGACGTTGCCCGGCTCGTTGCGGACAGCGGTGGTGAAGTCCTCGACGAGGGACATCCACTCCGCACTCCGCTCGGGGCGAACCGGGAACTTGACGGCGATGAAGATCATGACGGTTCCTTCGCTCATGGACCGCTCAGGCGGGATGTCACGGCGCGCACCGACCCGACGACCCGGATCCCGCAGACTAGCGCCGGTTGGTTTCCCATCGGCCTCCAGTGTGGGCCGCACAACACGGTCAGACGACGCGTCGGTCGCCGCATCGGCTGACACGATGGCGGAATGGTCACCGGCCCCGCTCGACACCGACGTGCATCCGCCGCACCCTCGGCTCGACAGCGCGCGGCGCCACCGTTGATCGGCATCTCCACCTACCGTGAGCGGGCCCGCTGGGGTGCCTGGGACGTCCCTGCCGTGCTGCTGCCGGCCACGTACGTCGACGCGGTCGCTGCGGCCGGTGGGCAGCCGGTGCTGCTACCGACCGGCGCTGTCACCTCGGACGTGGTGGAGCGAATCGACGGGCTGGTGATCGCCGGTGGGGCCGACGTGGATCCCGATCGGTACGGCCAGCGACCGGGGCCGCACACCGTGCGGACCCGACCCGACCGGGACGAAGCCGAGAGCGTGCTGTTGTCGGCCGCGCTCGAGCGCCAGTTGCCCGTCCTCGCCATTTGCCGCGGCATGCAGCTGCTCAACGTCGTCCTGGGCGGCAACCTGGTGCAGCATCTGCTCACCGCGCCGGGCGCGGTGAACCACGACCCGGGACCGGGCCGCTTCGCCGAGCACCAGGTCAGGCTCGACCCCGCCAGCCGAGTGGCGGCACTGCTCGGCGAGACGGTGACCGCCCACTGCCACCACCACCAGACCCTCGACCGGGTAGCAACCGATCTGGTCGTCACCGCTCGCGCGGAGGACGGCACGATCGAGGCGGTCGAATACGACGGACCGCGATTCTGCCTCGGTGTCCAGTGGCATCCGGAGGCCGGGCGCGACGGCCGGTTGTTCGCTGCGCTCGTGCGGGCGACCGCCACCACCGGGTAACCCGTGACGACCCACCGGTCCTCCCGCCCTCTTGTGAAGACCGCAGCCGGGGTTCTATGGTCCGGTTCTGATCCATAGGAGGTCTGCCCATGAACCCGACAGCCGAGCCGTCCCAACCGGGCGCGCCGGTCGTGGTGGACGAGGACACCCGGCGCCTGCACGAACTCGGCTACGCGCAGGAACTCACGCGCGGGATGGGATGGTTTTCCAACTTTGCCGTCTCGTTCACGATCATCTCGATCCTGACCGGCGGCATCACCACCTACTACCTGTCCATGGCGGCGGGCGGGCCACGGACCGCCACCCTGGGTTGGCTCTTCGTCGGTCTCATGTCCTTGCTGGTCGCCCTGGCCATGGCCGAGGTGTGCTCGGCGTACCCCACTGCCGGTGGCCTGTACTACTGGGCGGCGAAGATGGCCCCGCCCCGGCGGGCCGCGGTCGCCTCCTGGTTCACCGGCTGGTTCAACCTGGTCGGCCAGGTGGCGGTCACCGCCTCCATCGACTTCGGGCTCGCCACCATCGTCGGGTTCTTCCTCCAGCTGACCTTCCTGCCGGACTTCGCCGCGCAGCCGTGGCAGATCCTGCTCATCTACGTCCTCATCCTCGCCGCGCACGGGCTGCTTAACACCTTCGGGGTCAAGCTCGTCGCCCTACTCAACGACATCAGCGTGTGGTGGCACCTGGCGTTCACAGCAGTCGTCGTGCTGGTGCTGTTCACGGTCCCGCAGACCACGACCCCGATCGGTGACGTCTTCACCGGCTACTCCAACACCTGCTGTGGGAGGGCGGCGCGCCGGTTGCCGCCTCGCCCCGGCAGATCCTGCAGCGCCAGACCGCGCGGCTCGCCGAGGCGGGCATGTCCGCCCACGTCGGCACCGAGCTGGAGTTCCTGCTGTTCCGCGACACCTACGAGCAGGCCTACTCGGCCGGATACCGCAACCTCACGCCGGCGAACCAGTACAACGTCGACTACTCCTTGCTGGGCACCGCCCGCGTCGAACCGCTGCTGCGCCGCATCCGCAACAGCATGGCGGCCGCCGGTATGACGGTGGAGTCCGCCAAGGGCGAGTGCAACCTGGGCCAGCACGAGATCGTGTTCCGCTACGACGAGGCGGTCCGGGCGTGCGACGGCCACGTCGTCTACAAGAACGGTGCGAAGGAGATTGCCGCGCAGGAGAACTACGCACTGAGCTTCATGGCCAAATTCGACGAGCGTGAGGGCAACTCCTGCCACATCCACTGCAGCTTCCGGGGCGAGGACGGCGCGCTCGTGCTCGCCGGGGACGCTGGCGACGGCCTCTCCCCCATCGGCCGCTCGTTCATCGCCGGTCAGCTGAGGTACCTCCGCGAGCTGACCCTGCTGTTGGCGCCGAACATCAACTCCTACAAGCGGTTCGTCGAGGGATCGTTCGCTCCGACCGCACTCACGTGGGGCCGGGACAACCGGACCTGCGCGCTGCGGTTGGTCGGGCACGGCGCGTCACTGCGGTTGGAGAACCGGGTCCCGGGCGGCGACGTCAACCCCTACCTGGCCACCGCGGCGATCGTGGCCGCCGGGTTCGCCGGGATCTCCCAGCGCCTCGAGCTCGAGCCGGCGTGGCGCGGCAACGCCTACGTCAGCGATGCGCCCCGCGTACCGGGCAGCCTGGGGCAGGCGCTGGAACTCATCGCGGCCAGCGACTTCGCCCGGGCGACCTTCGGCAACGACGTCGTCGACCACTACGCCAACAACGCGCGCATCGAGCTCGCGGCTTTCGGCCGAACGGTCACCGACTGGGAGCGCTACCGGGGGTTCGAACGGCTGTGAGCGCCACGACGTACGACGTCATCAACCCGGCGACCGAACAGGGGGTGCGGACCGTCGAGCTGACCAGCCAGGCCCAGACCGATACCGCGATCGACCGCGCCCGGACGGTGTTCGAGCAGTGGCGGCACGTTTCCCCGGCCGACCGGGGGCGGCTGCTGCGCCGGTTCGCCGAACGGGTGGATGCGGCCGTCGAGGAACTGGCCCGCCTCGAGGTGGCCAATTCGGGGCACACCATCGGCAACGCCCGCTGGGAGGCCGGCAACGTCCGCGACGTGCTGACCTACTACAGCGCCGCGCCGGAGCGGCTGTTCGGCCGGCAGATCCCGGTCGCCGGCGGGGTGGACATCACCTTCAAAGAGCCGCTGGGCGTCGTCGGCGTGATCGTGCCGTGGAACTTCCCGATGCCGATCGCCGGCTGGGGGTTCGCCCCCGCGCTGGCCGCCGGCAACACCGTGGTGCTCAAGCCGGCCGAGCTCACCCCGCTCACCGCGATCCGGCTCGGCGAGCTGGCGCTGGAGGCCGGCCTGCCCGCGGGCGTGCTGACCGTGCTGCCCGGCAAGGGCTCGGTCGTCGGGCAGCGCTTCGTCACGCACCCGGACGTGCGCAAGGTGGTGTTCACCGGCTCCACCGAGGTGGGCCGGGCGGTGATGGCCGGCTGCGCCCAGCAGGTCAAGCGGGTCACCTTGGAACTCGGCGGCAAGAGCGCCAACGTGGTGTTCGCCGACGCCGACCTCGAGCAGGCCGCGGCCGCCGCGCCGTCCGCCGTCTTCGACAACGCCGGGCAGGATTGCTGCGCGCGCTCGCGCATTCTGGTGCAGCGCACGATATACGAGAAGTTCCTGGCGCTGCTGGAACCGGCGGTGCACGCGGTCCGGGTCGAGAACCCGCAGCTGGACAGCTCGCAGATGGGACCCCTGATCTCGCGGCGGCAGTGGGAGACGGTGGCTTCCTATCTCCCCGACGGCGCGCCCGTGGCCTTCCGGGGCCACGCCCCGGCTGGGCCCGGCTTCTGGTTCCCCCCCACCGTGCTCGCTCCCGTCGACCCCCACGATCGAGCGGTCACCGAGGAGATCTTCGGTCCCGTCGTGGCGGTGCTGCCGTTCACCGACGAGGCCGCGCGATCCGGCTGGCCAACGACGGGCCCTACGGGCTGTCCGGCTCGATCTGGACCAACGATCTGGGCCGAGCGCTGCGCGTGTCACGCGGCATCGAGGCCGGCAACCTGTCGGTCAACAGCCACTCCTCGGTGCGCTACAGCACGCCGTTCGGCGGCTTCAAGCAGTCCGGGTTGGGACGCGAGCTCGGGCCGGATGCGCTCGACTCCTTCACCGACGTCAAGAACGTGTTCCTCGCGACGGGAGGGTGAGATGGGCACTGCGGTCGTCCGGCGCCTCGTCGACCGGGTGGCGGTGATCACCGGCGGCGCCAGCGGGATAGGCCTGGCGACCGCGCATCGGCTGGCCTCGGAAGGCGCGCACGTGGTCGTCGCCGACCTCGACCCGGTGGGCGGGTCGGCGGCGGCAGCGGCGGTGGGTGGCCTCTTCGTGCCGACCGACGTCACCGTCGAGGAGCAGGTGGTCGAGCTGTTCGCGTCCGCGGTGCGCACCTACGGCGGCCTGGACATCGCCTTTCACAATGCGGGGATCTCACCACCGGAGGACGACTCCATCCTCACCACCGGAATCGACACCTGGCGGCGGGTGCAGGAGGTCAACCTGACCTCGGTGTACCTGTGCTGCCAGCACGCCATCCCGCACCTGCAGGCGCGGGGCGGTGGCTCCATCATCAACACCGCGTCCTTCGTCGCGCGGATGGGCGCCGCGACCTCGCAGATCTCCTACACCGCCTCCAAGGGTGGGGTGCTGGCCATGACACGCGAGTTGGGCGTGCAGTTCGCGCGGGAGAACATCCGGGTGAACGCGCTGTGCCCTGGCCCGGTGAACACCCCGCTGCTGCGGGAGCTGTTCGCCAAGGACCCGGAACGCGCCGCGCGCCGGCTGGTGCACATCCCCATGGGCCGGTTCGCCGAAGCCGACGAGATCGCCGCAGCCGTGGCCTTCCTGGCCTCCGACGACTCCTCGTTCATCACGGCGACGGAGTTCCTCGTCGACGGCGGCCTGTGCGGGGCGTACGTCACGCCGGAGTAGGTGATGGCCGCTGCGCACGACCCCCCGATGGTGCCCGCCGTAGAGGTGGCCCTGCGGCCGCTGCGCAGCGGCAACGCGTTCGAGGAGTGCGTACAGCGCCTGTTGCAGCTGGTGAAGCTGGGGCTGGTCCCGGCGGGAGAGCGCCTACCACCCGAACGAGAGCTGGCGGCGCGGCTCGGCGTGAGCCGGGCGACGCTGCGCTCGGCACTGCACTCGCTGGCCGACGCCGGCTGGGTGACCTCACGCCGCGGCCGCCACGGTGGGACCTTCGTCCTGCCCCGGCCGAGCGGTGCCGTCGACATGGCGCCCGACGACCTGCGCGGGCAGCTCGAGGACGTGCTCGTGCTACGCGCGGTGCTCGAGGTCGGCGCTGCCGGGGCAGCAGCGACGGCGCCCTTTCGGCCCCAGGCGGCCGCTGACCTGCAGCGGATGCTCGGGCAGTGCCGAGTGGCCGGGCCGGACAGCTACCGATCGCTGGACTCCCGGCTGCACCTGGCCATCGTGGAGTTCGCCCGGTCGCCGTCGCTGTCGGCCGCTGCTGCCGACGTCCGGGTGCGCCTCAACGACCTACTGGACCGGATCCCCCTACTCATCCTGAACATCGAGCACAGCAACGATCAGCACGACCGGATCGTGCGAGCCGTCCTGCAGGGCCGGCCGGAGGTGGCAAGTGAGGCCATGGCCTCCCACGTCGCGGCCAGCGCGGCGTTGCTGCGCGGCTTCCTCAGCTGACGCCCGCTCGAGAAGCCCAGGTCGGACCGCGTCTGGGGCGGACGCGCCGGTCCGTGCCCGCACGGTTCCTCGTCGTCGGCAGACGCGGCCACCGGGCATCGACAACCCCGCATTCACCCTCTCGTAGGCGAGACGGGCCATCGTCGCAACGTCGTGGGTTCAGCAGCACGCGGTTCTCATCGCCCGCCGACGGAGCACCACCGGGTCGTCGACCCCCCGCAACCCGGCGTCCTGCACGCGCACGATGTCGAGCTGCCAGCTCATGCGCTGGACGCCTCGGACGAGCTTGTCATTGAGGTTCTTGTCCGCAGCCAGCAGTAACATTCCTGCAGGTCTCAGCCGTTGCGCCGGGCGAGCAAACGCCATGTCGGACGACGCAGCTCGAAGCGCCGCCTTGCAGGGCTCCCACGACCGGCCGCAGGCGAACGAAATGATCTCCGCGGTAGTCGACGGCTGGCCGACCGCGACCAGACCGCCCGGTTGTGCTGCGCGAACGCCATGAAGCGCTTCCGGTCTCGGCCACGGTCAGCGCGACAACGATCGAAGCGGCCTGAGCGGCGACGCGGTCCGTCCGGTGGTGGCTGGTTCGGCGGACATGAGCTCCTCGGACCGTGGACGGGCCGAGCAGCTCGCGTTCGAGGATGTCGGACAGGTTCTGAGCGGCTCGCCGCTCTCGTACTCCGGCTCCGCCCAGGCGCTGGCGCAACTCGGCGATCTGCACGTCGAAGCGCCGGTACACCTCCAGCCGGGACGGCCCGCCGCGCGGGCTCACAATTCGTACGCTGAGGCGCGACCCAATTTCACTACGACTTTCTCTCCCCGAGTCCTCGCCGGGAGCACGGTGCGCGGATACGATAGTAGGAGATTGTGTACGTGCGAGATTCCCGGGAGACGCGATGGCTCGGACAGTGCTGCGACCGAGAGGGCAGCTGACCCTGCCCCAGGAGGTCCGGGACGCCCTCCGGATAGCGGAAGGCGACGACGTCGAGTTCGTGGTGACCGATGATGGCGTGCTCATGCGCGGGCTCAAGTCGATCCCCGCTGAGCAGGCGTGGTTCTGGACCCAGGAGTGGCAGGCCGGGGAGCAGGAGGCGAGCCGGCAGGCGAACGCCGGGGAGGGCGTCGTCTTCACCGACGGCGACTCCTTCCTCAACTCGCTGCGGTAGTGCCCACGTACCAACGGCTGCCGCGGTTCGACAAGGACTGGGACGAGCTGCCGGAGGCGCATAAGTAACGTTTCCGACGGGCGGTGGCCGCGTTCGTCGACGACCTGTCGGCCGGGCGTCCGTTCCGCAAGGGCCTACGCGTGAACCGAGTGCAGGCGGCGTCCGGGGTATGGGAGATGACGTTCGCACCGGACGGACGGGCCACCTGGAGCTACGGCGCGGAGCTTCACCCGGGCCAACCGCATGTCGTGTGGCGCCGCATCGGCACGCACGACGTCCTCGACCGTCCCTGACGCCTGCGGTTCCACGAGCGGCTGTGGTCTCGCGGACGAGCCGGTAGCCCGGCGGCCCCTGCCCTCGTCGTCACCCGGACTCCCCCACGGCGTTCTCGGAATCGGCAAGGGGGCGGCGCCGCACCCTGCACCGCGGCGCGGCGGTGGTTCTCCTCCAGCAGCCGGTCGAGGATCTCCACACCCGCAGTCGGGCTGACCGTCCAGCGGCGCATCTGGCGGTTGGTGTGGAAGCCGTGCTCCAACGGGACGTCGTCCCAGCCGTAGGCGGCCATCACGGCCTCGTCGAGTTCGAGGCGTTGCGGTACGCCCGGTTCCAGCGCATCACCACCTACGAGACCATCGATCTGCTGAGCATGGCCGTTGCGGACGGAGACGTCACCGACAAGCAGGCCTACGAGGTCATGGTCCACATGAGCGAGAGGGTCGCTCGCTGCGGCTACCTGGATCGGCGTCCGAGCTGAGTCGATGACCGGCGCTCACCAGACGATCTCGGCTGCGCCGGTGGCGGTGATGGCACGGTCGGCGGTGACCAGCGGCGCCGTGAGCTGAAGCGCCGTGGCGAGGATGAACCGGTCGAAGGGGTCGCGCAGCGCCTCCAACGGCACCGCCCCGAGAGTGCGCCAATGGTCGCCGCCGATATCGGCTGCAGGAGCAGGTTCGTCGTCGGGTCGAGGACCGTTGACCGGATCTGCTCATACACCCCGGGCGCGATGGCGGCCGAACTGGTCTTCCGGCTCGCGTACCAGAGGTCGGCGAAGGTGGCGGCCGAGACAACGATGCCGTCGGTGTCCTCGGCGTGCAGGAGCGCGTCGAGTGCGGTGTCCGTCAGGCGGTCCGGTGTGAAGAGGTAGAAGACGAGGACGTGGGTGTCTGCGACGACCTTGACGCCCACCGCTGCTCGATGTCGGCGATCCGCTCAGACCTGGCGTCGTCGAGCGCCACGAGAAGCTCCTCGACGTGCTGTGCCGCCGGAGTGCCCGCGAGCGCCCCGCGGACACTGCTCCGCGTGGGAGCAGGCGCCGAGTCAACGACGATCCGCAGATGGCTTCCGGCGCTGACTCCGTGCCGAGCCAGCTCGGACGCCGGAACGTGCAGCGCTCCGTCGGCGTTGACGACCACGTCGATGCCACCTTCGGGGTGCGGGCTGGCGGTGCTGCTCACAACGGGCAGGATAATCGAGCGGCGTCGACGGCGGTGGCTGTTCGCGGGACCTGCGGCTGTGCCGAGCTGACAACGACACGCACGACCAGGTGGTCATCGCGCCGCGACTTCGACCGACCCGCCCGGATCGACCGAGAATCATCCGGTGCGACCCAGCTACACGGTGGTCGCCCATGAGCTGATCGGTAGCCACGCATCGGCAACGCCCGCGCAGACCTTTCCGGTGACCCTCGCGCTCGCCCCGGTCGGGCGGGTCGACGGAGCAACTATGACGGGCAGTTCGGACACCAGGTGGGCGTCCGCGAGGTCGCCGAGTTCCTCGGCGTGCCGGGTCGCAACGCGCTACCAGTGGCGCCTCCACGGCTACGGGCCGCGCAGCAGCCGGATCAGCCGTTATGTGCGCTATGACCCTCCTGACGTCCGCCTGGTTCGAGGCCCAGGACGACGACGCGACCCGGACGGCCGGCAACGGAAGAAGGCGTTCGCACGACGGGTCGACGCCGAGCGGTTCCTGTCGACCATCACCGCCGACGTCGTCCGCGGCACGTACGTCGATCCCTACGACCCGACCACCTTCCGCGAGTGCGCCCAGGCCTGGCGTGCGGCAGGGTGAGTGCTCCGGCCTCACCGGTACCCGCTTCGATCTCGACGAGCACACGCTGCGTGTCGAACAGGAGATGATCGCACCGCGTTCTCCCGGGAGATCAGGCGCTCGGCGGTCGCAGCGGCGTCCGCACCCCGCGGCACCGGCTTTCACGATCTCGCCACTACTACGCATCGCTGCTCATCCGCCACGGAGAGTCGATCAGGACCGTGCTGCGGCGGCTCGGCCACGCCACCGCCGCGGAGATCCTTGACACCTACGCGCACCTGTGCCCGACTCCGACGACCGCACGCGCGACGCCGTCGACTCCGCACTCGCCCGGCGACCACGCACGACCAACGCCTCGACCGCACGTCCGGCGAGCCGACCACGGTCCCGCGCTGTGACGCACAGGAGCGAACAAGTCGTTCGTCCAATGTGGATGGATCGTTCGTGATCGACGAATCTTGTGTGCTGCGTGCCCTCGGAGCGATCTTCAACCGCGTTTCCGCAGCTCACAGGCGTAGGGCGGACGAGTTGGCGTGTAAGCCGGATCCTGTGACCAGTGCGAGCACTGGCCGGCGACCATCCATCTGGGTCCACCGTCACCGGTGGCCTCGAGCGGTCCACCCGCAGGCTCGGGCGAGCAGCCCTCAAGCACCTGCGCAGCAGCACCGTCACCGGTGCAGCCTTCGACCTTGCTCCGGGTGGGGTTTGCCGAGCCGCTCCGGTCACCCGGAGCGCTGGTGCGCTCTTACCGCACCGTTTCACCCTTACCAGTACGAACACCGGCAGGAAAAGGTGGAAGGTAAACTAGCCGCACCCGAGTATGCCGTTCATACCGAGTTCGGTCGACAGTTCCGTGGCAACGCGTTTGAGAAGAGGAATGATGTGGTGTACTGCCTCGAGAGTGATCCGGGTCGCTGGTCCGGAAACTGAGATCGCGGTCGGTGTCAGCGCGTCCGGGACGGGAACAGAAAAGCACCGAAGGCTGACCTCGTGCTCTCCGTCATCGACTGCGTAGCCCCGATATCGGCTTAGTTCCAGGTCGCGGATCAATGAGTCGGGGTCCGTCAGGGTCTTGGCCGTACACGCCGGCATTCCCGCGCCACTGACGATACGAAGAACGGTCTCATCGGATACCTGGGTCAGCAGCGCCTTTCCCACTCCCGTGCAATGGGAGTGCACCCGGTTGCCCACCTCGGTGAACATTCGCATGGCGTGTTCGGAGGGCACCTGCGCGACATAGACCGCCATGCCTGCATCGAGTATCGCCATGTTGGCCGTCTCCCCGGTGGCCCGGACAACTTCGGACAGGTGCGGCCGGGACCACGAGCCGACCAGCCTGGTGGCACACTCCCCGAGCGGGCTCAGCCTCGGCCCGAGCGCATATCGTCGCGAGGGCAGTTGACGCACATAGCCGAGGCTGACGAGCGTCCTTATCAACCGGTGGATGGTGGGCGCCGGCAAACCAGCCGATTCCGCCAGCGCCGTGACTCCGATAGTTCCACCAGCCATGGCCATGAGTTCGAGCAGGTCGAACGCGCGCTTCACCGACTGCACGCCACCGGCCTGGGCAGGTGGCCCCCTCATCTATTGCCCCGCTTCCCCACGCGGCCAGCGATGTGTCTCACCTTCCCTCACATTGGGCCACATAACAGCACCATCACCGCATGGGCTCGGGAGCGGCGGTGATGTCCAGGATGTCCTCGAACTCCATCACGTTGTCCAGCTCGGTGCCCATGGAAATGTTGGTGATGCGCTCGAGGATGATCTCCACGACGACCGGGACCCGGTACTGGGCGAGGAGTTTCTTGGCCTCGGCGAGCGCGGCACCGATCTGGTCGGGGTCGCGCACGCGGAGCGCCTTGGCGCCCAGACCTTCGGACACCTTGACGTGGTCGACTCCGTACTTGTCCAGCTCAGGGGAGTTCACGTTGTCGAAGGCCAGCTGCACGCAGTAGTCCATGTCGAAGCCGCGCTGGGCCTGACGGATCAGACCAAGGTAGGAGTTGTTCACCACGACGTGGATGTAGGGCAGGTTGAACTGCGCCCCCACCGCCAGCTCCTCGATCATGAACTGGAAGTCGTAGTCACCGGACAGCGCCACGACGGTCGCGTCGGGATCAGCCACGCACACCCCCAGCGCAGCGGGCAGCGTCCAACCCAACGGTCCGGCCTGACCCGCGTTGATCCAGTGCCGGGGTCGGTACACGTGCAGGAACTGGGCACCAGCGATCTGCGACAACCCGATCGTGCTGACATAGCGGGTCTCCGGACCGAAAGCGAAGTTCATCTCCTGATAGACCCGCTGCGGTTTGATCGGAATCTCGTCGAAATCACTGCGGCGGTGCATTGTCCGTTTGCGTTCGCCGCACTCCTGCACCCACTGGCTGTGATCGGGCAGCGTCCCGGCCGCCTTGCGTTCCGTGGCGACGACACGAAGCTGCTCCAGCGCGGCCTTGGCATCAGAGACGATGCCGTAGTCCGGGCCGAAGATCCGCCCGATCTGGGTGGGCTCGATGTCGATGTGCACGAACGTGCGACCCGCCCGGTAGGTGGCCAGGCCACCGGTGTGCCGGTTCGCCCAGCGGTTGCCGATTCCCAGGACGAAGTCCGACGCCAGCATGGTGGCGTTGCCGTAACGGTGCGCGGTCTGGATGCCGACCATGCCCGCCATCAACCGGTGGTCATCGGGGATGGCCCCCCAGCCCATCAACGTCGGAATCACCGGAACGTCCAGCAGCTGCGCCAACTCCACCAGCAGGTCAGCGGCGTCGGCGTTGATGACCCCACCACCAGCGATGATCAGTGGACGCTCGGCGGCGAGGAGCATGTCCAACGCCTTCTCCGCCTGGGCGCGCGTCGCCACCGGTTTGTGCACCGGCAGCGGCTCGTAGGCGTCGATGTCGAAGTCGATCTCGGCCAGCTGCACATCGATGGGCAGATCCAACAGCACCGGACCCGGACGGCCCGAACGCATCAGGTGGAAGGCCTGCTGAAACGCCCCCGGCACCTGAGCAGCTTCCCGCACCGTCATCGCCATCTTCGTCACCGGCGCGGCGATCGACGCGATGTCGACGGCCTGGAAGTCCTCCTTGTCCAGCTTGGCCACCGGCGCCTGTCCGGTGATGCACAGGATGGGAATCGAATCCGCCCAGGCCGAGTACAACCCCGTGATCATGTCCGTGCCCGCAGGACCCGAGGTGCCCACGCACACCCCGATGTTGCCGGCCTTGGTCCGGGTGAACCCCTCGGCCATGTGGGAGGCACCCTCCATGTGGCGGGCCAGCACATGCCGCAGCCGCCCGCTGTTGCCCATTGCGGAGTAGAACGGATTGATCGCGGCGCCGGGCAACCCGAAGACGTGGGTGACCCCCTCCCGCTCCAGGATGGCCACCGCCGCGTCGATCGCACGAATACGAGCCATGTCGCTATACCTCCTCGGCTGCACTGCGCCCGACCGCGTGCCGGCCGGAGAGCTGTTCGACGCCCAGCAGCAAGGCACTGTGGTCCAAGCCGCCGTGGCCCTGGGCGTGCAGAGCGGCGACGAGCTGGGCGACGTGGGCCCCGAGAGGGATGATGACACCGGCTTCCCTGGCCGCGGAGGTGACGATGCCCATGTCCTTGTGGTGCAGCTCGATCCGGAACCCCGGGGCGAACTCCCGTGCAAGCATCCCGGCCGCCTTCCGGTCCAGGATGGCGTTACCCGCCAAACCCCCGGCGAGCACTTTCACCGCCGCCTCGGTGTCGACGCCGTAGGCCTCGAGCAGCACAATCGCCTCGGCCACCAGTTCGATCGTGCCCGCGACGATCAGCTGATTCGCCGCCTTCACCGTCTGGCCCGCGCCGGAAGGGCCGACATGGACCACTGTCTTGCCGACGGCCTCGAGAATGGGCAACGCCCGCGCAACGTCAGCGTCCTCACCGCCCACCATGACCGACAGCGTTGCCTCCACCGCTCCGGGTTGGCCGCCGCTCACCGGTGCATCGACGACTCCGAACCCGCGCTGTGCCCCGGCAGCGGCGAGTTCCCTGGCCGCTGCCGGGCTGATCGAGGAGCAGTCGATGTGCAGGGAACCGGACTTGGCGTTGGCGTAGATCCCGTCCTCACCCAGCGTCACCGCCTTCACGTCGGGGCTGTCGGGCACCATCGTGATGATGACGTCCACCTCGCGCACAGCGGCGGTTACGCTGTCCGCGCCGCGGCCGCCCTGGTCCACGAGGGCGTCGACGGGCAGTCGGGAGCGGTTGTAGCCGACGACGTCGTATCCCGCGCGCACCAGGTGGCGGCCATCGGACCACCCATGATGCCGAGACCGATGAATGCGATGGTGGGCATGTGACTGTTCTCCTCGCTCGGGCTTGTCTGGTGGGGTGTGGGGTGCGCGTCACGCACGAGATGCACGGCGCTCGCGGGGCAGCCAGTCGAGGGACTGCTCGGTGGTGCTCTGCGGCGTGTACTCCAGGCCGACCCACCCCTCATAGCCGGCGCCCGAGAGCAGGCTGAGGTACCGCTCCAGCTCCAGTTCGCCGGTGCCGGGCTCGTGACGTCCGGGTACGTCGGCGATCTGCACGTGTCCGATCCGGTGGGCGTACTGGGTGATGACGCCGTCGAGATCATCACCGTTGACAGCCAGGTGGTAGAGATCGCACAGCAACCGGAGGTTGTCCACTCCGGTCTCGGCGGAGACCCGATCGATCACCCCGACCGTGTCGTGGGCAGTCCGCAACGGGTAGCCGGCGGCACCGCTGACCGGCTCGACCAACACCACGCCGTCGATGCCGTCGGCTGCGCGGCCTGCGATGGCAAGGTTGCTCACCGCAAGCTCGTCCTGCGCGGCGGGATTCTCACCGTCGATGCGGAGTCCGTACAGCGCGTTGAACGCGCGGCAGCCCAGCCGGGCACCGATGCCGACGGTGACGTCGACGTTGTCGCGGAACTCGGCCGAGCGAGCGGGCCAGGAGGTCAGGCCGCGTTCTCCGCCGGCCATGTCACCGGCGAAGAAGTTGAGCCCGACCAGCTGCACACCGGAATCGGTCACTGCGGAGACGAATCTGTCCACCTCGGCGTCGGAGGGAACCGCGACCGGGAACGGCCACCAGAACTCCACCGCATCGAACCCGGCGCGTCGGACGGCTTCGGGTCGTTCGAGCAACGGCAGCTCGGTGAACAGGATGGACAAGTTGACGTCGTAGGACCGTGACACGCGTGCCTCGTTTCTCCAGCGATGTGGTGCGCAGCTGCTACGCAAGGTACGAAGGCCCCGGGTGGTCGGCCCGCGTGCGGACCGGCTCGTGCCGTCCGGGATCATGCTCGGGGATCACTGAGCGGGCCGGCGGCCGCAGATGCCCTCGTCGTCGGCATCGCGCCAGAAGTCGTACCCGTACTCGACGTCGGGCACGACGCAAGATTCGAGTCGGGACGCAGACGATGCGCTGAGGGTCTCGCCGCGCAACTGCCGGGCCATCAGGTCCAAGATGTGCTGCAGCCGCTCCACCGCGTCTCGCAGACTGCGGAGGTCGGGCGCGTCTCCACCCATCCGGTCCAGCGCACGAGCCGACTCCTCCAGCTCCTGCACGATCTGCGCCACACGAGCCGACTCCTGGATCTGTGTTGTCACGGCGGTCTCCCTCGGGTTCCCGATTCAGGTTGTGGTCGGCATGTCTGTCGATGCGTCATGTGCCCCTTACTACGGCATACAGTATACTGCTGTCGGAGGGCGGGCAAGGCCCGCCGGGTGGAACCGCAGCGGCCCAACGTACCGGTCGTCCCAACCAGCATGGTCCCGTGACCGCGGTAGCACACCGCTCAGCCGCAGTTTGACGCTCGGGGCACGCGACACCAGCCGGAGCGCACGGTTGCACCGGCCGCCCGGGTTCCGTCGACGATGTGGCGTCTGACGCGACCCCACCAGAACTGGGCGCCAGAGTTGGCCGGCTCGTCTCACCCTCACCCCACGGCGGGGGATGCCGACCGCATCGTCGACTGGGCGAGCAAGTGTGTTGCCGCGTAGATGGTGCGCAATGTCGGCGCCTCGGCGCACGTCATGTCGGCAAGCTCCACGACAGCGCCGACTATGGCGTCGAGTTCCAGTTCCCTTCCCGCCTCGAGGTCCTGCAACATGGAGGTCTTGTGGTGGCCTACTCGCTCGGCCCCGTCGATCCGCTTGGCGATCGAGATCTCCGGGCGGCTGTCCAGTCGGGCCGCGATATCGAGCGTCTCCGCCATCATCAGCTCGACGACGCGCCGAGTGTTCGGGTGCCGGCAGATCTCGACCATGGTCGCACGGGTCAGGGCGCTGATCGGATTCAGGGACGCGTTCCCCATCAGCTTGATCCAGATGTCATCGCGCAAGCGTGGCTCCACCGGACACTTCAGGCCACCGGCAACCATGGCGTCGCTGAATCCAAGGCACCGCGGCGACGAGGTCCCGTCGGGCTCCCCGATTGAGAACCTCGTGCCCTCCAAGTGACGGATGACCCCTGGCGATTCCACGATGGTCGCCGGATAGGCCACGCAGCCGATCGCCCGATCCCTCGACAGCACCGCTGAGGTCGCACCGCCGGGGTCCACCGTCTCGATCCGGCGACCTTCATAGGGTCCGACGAGCTTGTGGAAGTACCACCAGGGGATACCGTTCTGCGCAGCGACGATCGCGGTCTGCGGACCCAGCAACGGGGCCAGGAGTGCACCAGCCGTGGCGTACGAATGGGCCTTGATGCCCAGGAAGACGTAGTCGACCTCGCCGATGTCGCGAGGGTCGTCGGTGGCGTGCGGGTGCGCCGCGAAGTCACCTCGCTCGCTGAGGACATGCACGCCGCGCTCGCGCAAGGCCGCCAGCTGCGGACCGCGCGCGATGAGGTGCACCTCGACACCCGCACGGCACAGCGAGGCGCCCACGTAGGCGCCGATCGCACCCGCTCCGAACACTGCGACTCGCATGACATCTCCCCCTCATCGGTCGAACGACAGATTAGCATACTGTATGCAGTATGCTACCCCGCATGATTCCTCGGTGCTGCCCCCGTGGCCCGCCGGACGCTGCCTACAGGCGGATGGCCTTCTTGTTCATGAACTCCTCGATGCCGAGCGGGCCGAGCTCCCGACCGATGCCGGAACGCTTGATACCGCCGAACGGCAGGTCGGCCTGCGACCCACCGGAGCTGTTCAGGTACACCATGCCCGCCTCGATCTGCTCGGCGACCCGGCGTGCACGGTCCCGGTCGGTGCCGAACACGCTCGCGCCCAGCCCGAACGGCGTGTCGTTGGCGATCGCGATCGCCTCGTCCTCGGTCTCCGCGCGGAACACCAGCACCACCGGACCGAAGATCTCCTCGGCGTAGGCGTCCATCTCCGGGGTCACGTCGGTCAGCACGGTGGCTTCCAGGTAGGCACCCGGCCCATCGATGCGGTGTCCACCGGTGCGCAGCGTCGCGCCCTGGCGGACCGCGGTCTCGACCTGGGCGGCTACCTCGTCGGCCGCCGCAACGGACGCCAATGGCGGCAGCCTCGTCGCGGGATCCGCAGGGTCGCCCGGCAGGTAGTACTCCGCCACGCGCGCGGTCAGCCGGTCGACGAAGTCCTCGTAGATGTCGCCCAGCACGATCATCCGCTTCGGCGCGTTGCACGACTGGCCGCAGTTGCGCATCCGGGCCGTCGCGGTGGCCTTGACGGTCTCGTCCATGTCGTCGGTGTCCAGCACGATCAGCGGGTCGGACCCGCCCAACTCCAGGACAGACTTCTTCAGGTTCTTGCCCGCCTCCGCGGCGACGGAGATGCCCGCCTGCTCGCTGCCGGTCAGCGACACCCCCTGAAT
>JAABUV010001265.1_pt1 | contig 36884 bp, 33 predicted proteins | sample 5559971 | NCBI WGS metagenome assembly JAABUV01 (sample SAMN10711881, study PRJNA513362) | rock metagenome | isolation source: Antarctica rocks | place: Antarctica: Victoria Land, Knobhead nord | collected 2015-12-19
AGTCAAACAACACGTCGTTGATATAGTGCTGAAAGAATGTTGATTCATTGATTAATTCAAAGAGCATTACTTTATATTTGTAAACATCGAAGAAAGTGATGAATGTGATTAGATTCTCACTTTCAATGCTCATGCGAAGCTTATTGAACGTGATGATAATGTTGAGTTGAGTCAGATATTTACTGTCTTGAATTCAAGCGAGTACTTCGTCTATCAAGAGTATTGAATAACGATTTCTTTTGATCAGAGCATTCAGTTTTCAATAATTCATGCAAAAGCGAAGACTATCATCTTTCTTTTCGATGAATAGTATTGACGAAGCGAATGAAGCTTTGCTGTGTGTAATAAACTTCTTCTTCAAGTTCTTTTCTAGATACTTCTTGATCTTCTGCAACTTGTGACTCGACATGAAATACAATCAACTTCTAGAAGATTGACTCTCATCTTCTAATTCAATCTTATGATCATATGATCGATGCGAGAACAACTGAATTGTCTTTTCTCTATCAAAAACGTTTAGAAAGTCATGATAGACTATCAAAAGCTTCTTCTTCAGTTTCTTTAATGACATGACAGAGATCATTTCATTCAGTTTCGCTGAATCTTTGATTGAGCTAAGCATCTTGTTGATTTCACTAATGATCAATGTAAAGATCTTGACATCGTTCTTCTTGACTAGAGTTCGATAAGCAGCGACTTCAATCATGACAATATTGACGAACTCTTTCTTCTTCGATGACTGAATGAGTTCATGTTGATTGAGATCAATTTGAGTGCTTTGCTTTCGTATGAAAGCTGATTCAATGAATCAATTCACTGATTTCGAATTTGTAGTTCGCTTCAAGATGATCATTGATATAGACTTCAAGTTCTTTTGTTTCATTTCGCAGATCTTGCTTGATTTGAGTCTATAAAATGCTGATTGACTGCTTGTTTTCGAAATGATAAGTTTCAAGATTCGAATATTTGATGAAGATATCAATCAATCGTTTGCAGAATCTATCAAAATTTGATTTCTTTTCAATCAGAGATTGTCAATGATTATCTTGTGCTGATCTAGACGAGTTATTAATAGAAGCATCATTTCATTCTTATGTTCTTGTATAGTGACTGAGATATACAGAGCATGTGTAATAAATCTTCGATCGAGAATTTTGTCATATGAATGAATCGACTTCGATTTGAACAGTGAAATTGACTGAATATCAAAGCGTTCACATAGCTCTGAAATCAATGAATCATTTATGAACGTCATGTCAGCATCGACGTTTCGACGAAGAGCTTGAGTAGCTTGTAAGCTAGTGAGCAACGACATCTGAATCTTAATGCGCTTGAGACGCATATGGTAGCTACTAGAACAGACACTTTTCATAATTCAGCGATTAGCTGATTTAGCAACATAGATCAATCATCAGTCAGTCGTTAGCTGATTAGATCAGCTACAAGCTGATTCAACAGAGTAGAACTCGTATCAAGCTATCGTGCGTTCATGATTCTGCGCGATGTTTATCTTAGTAAGCTTCAATTTTACTTCACTCATTTCTCTTATCACAGTTATTCAATTATCGTACATCATGTTTGTCAGTGATCGCGCAGAACTCGTCTTTCTACAACGTCTACAGTCTTATTTATCATCAGTTTCGATCACAGCAGTCGATCGTGCTCACAGCAATCTCATGTACAATTATCAGTCTGCTCAGTTTCGAAATAGATTGAAACAGATTGATTACGCGTCTCTTCTTCTGCAATTGAAGATTTCGACTTTGATTGATCAGAATGCAAAGATCTTTGAGCAGAAGATTGACGAGACTGCGAAACAACTGATGATGAATATATATGATAATTCGATTCAAACATTCAATACTGAGAAGAAATGACATCTCATCGAAATCATCATCTACGCGAAACTCGTCATCAAATCTATTCTTCGCTTGAAAAATCGAATCGAAGCTTTCATTCACTCGAAACATTCTTCTTTGATGACAGAAAAGACATCGATAGAAGAAAAGAGTGCTAGTGTACATAAAAAGAGAACACTACTTTGAAAATTTACAGCTCTCTTCAACAAGTCGTGAACTTCTACTGACAGACGTTGTGTGTAATGCATCAGATGCATTGAAGAATGCATAGAGTAAGTAGAAATTTCATTCAATGAACGAGCAGACTATGATTAATAAATTAATTAATTTTAGATTTTCTCATCATCTGAACTATGTAAGTTCTTGTATGTCGCTAGCTGCTACACAATCAATCTCATTGTTTACAGATCTTTACAGTGAAATTTCAGTTGCTTGTTCATTTTCAATACTCTGTCATCATAGTCATGACTAGACGCTATCGACTGAAATGTTTTGATCATTCATATATGCTTCATTCGACGTGACTATATGCTTTTCACTCATTTTCTTCGATTTATCTCAATCTACTTCAATTTACCTCAATTTACTCTAATTTACCTCAACTTACACAATGTCAAACTTTCTTCATTATCGAGTGAATTTCGCCTTTTCTCGTCTGTCTAAGCTCGCAAGCTCGTTCGTCTTTTGAACTCTCTTTTTCAGAAAACTCTCTTCGTATAAGATGTTGAATGTATTTCAGTCGATGTAATTATTCACGTAAAAGAACTTCTTGCTTTCAGTTGATATCAGATGTGCACTTCGTAGTATAGTACTCATATTGTAAAATCGTCAACATTCAAGATATTGAGACTTCTTGACAGTATTCTTCGATCACTGCTCGACTTCTATCATATCATGTCGAGCATCGAGTACTTCGCTGTTTTTGAACTTTAGCAATTCTATTAAAGCTCTCGAGTATTGCACAGATTTCTCATTGTCATCTTGACGAAGCGAATCACGAACAGTGATTATAATTTGCAACTGTCTCATCAGTCTATCATTCAGAGCTTCGACTATGTCAGAATTTTCTTGATCATTCTCAGCATACTCTTGAACATAGACGTAGTCACGTCTTCAATTCAACATTTGTTTCTGTCATGCAGAAGCACATCGAATTCGCTTCAATGTAAGCTTCTCAGAGTTTGTCGAGTCTTTATCTTTGCATCTTCAGCATTCAATCGATGCATGAACAGAAACGAAGTAATCATTTATTCAGAAGAAGTCAATTTCTTTTTGATTCATTTGATACTTGTTTGACTCTATTTCTGATTTCTTGCGTCGAGATTCTCTTATAAAAATCGACAATTCGTTCAAGAAACTCTCAATATGTGTCGTCTTTGTTATTTCAGAAGCAATGCGTCAGAATCGAGAATTACTAGATCAGTTTCGTCGTCGATTCGAATTCATTTCTGACAAACTTCATTCAAGCTGCGTTAAATCAAGACTTCTAGAAGACTTTGTAATCATGACTTTCATTCTCTCGTCAATCTCTGATCTGAACGTGATTAGATCATGAAGAATGATATCTCTCATTGTCAACATATTGACTCATCAAGTATTGTGATGCAGTATCTGCATTTGAAAGTTCTCTCGCTTGTTTGTAAAATCATAATAATCTTTGATCAGAAATTTATGTGCGATTTTCATGTAAGATGTGTCAAAATCATCTGCATCTTCGTATCTTCGAATAAAATTCATATAATGAGAGATCACATGAAACTTGAGATAGTTAAAGTTCTCGTCATGTCGAAACTGCTCAAATACTTCTTTTAAGACGTTAATTCTGTATATTGCGTTGTTCATGTAACGTAGAGACTCGTCATCGTGCGATCGATATTGAGTCATCATCACGAAGTTCATAAGAGCTCAAGCACAGTACAGCGCATCTGATGCTTTTCTAATCAATAGTGAAGTGACAATCGCAATAAGCTGATGCACTATTGTCTTTTGTTCGACGTTGATTCATTGCTTCACGAATAGAAAGTCGTGAAAACGTCTTAGTTCTGAATATGAAAGAACTACTCGAAATCTTTGATTCAATTGCACGTTATGTGTTGTGTCTGCGATTGTCTGTGAATCACGCTTTCTTTTGAGACTGATCGTCAATGTTATATTCTTGATGATCATCTCAAGTCATTGAATTAGATACATCACTGTGCTCTTCAATAGCTGATGCAAGATGTCAATCATCATGATGACGTGAATATTGACAAGTTCATGTTTTCAGGCAAAGTTTAGCACTGAGTGTACTCACTTAACATCGCGCTTGATATCTGCTTTAGAGCGTGAATTCTTTTCTTGACGTTTGATTTGAGTCAGTGTACTCTCATGTGTTCAAGCTTTTCAGATTGCCTGCAGATTATCGCGTTGATTCGATGAAACGTGATATATAGTGCATTGCTCTTCATTTTTGATTCTCGTAATAGTGATCTGCTTCTGATAGTTGATTATAAATTCGACGATGATAGAAAAACACTGTCGAGTATAATCATTTGCACAGCGAACGTGAAATTCTCTTCTAGTTAATTTCTCAAGTGCTAAAGAACAAGAACGTTAGCAAGAAAAACTCTTCATTCGATCAAACAGTTTAAACTTACGTTTTAATATTATCTTCAGTGAGCGATGATATAACTCGCGTTTCAGATCTTCATTCACATGTTTAGTCGAAGAAATAAACACTAATAGTATAACACTAGATCTTTTTTGCTTTCGTCAAGTTGCTCGATTCAGATTATCAACGATAATATATACAGATCATGCGAATTTATTCTCGTGATGTTGAGTTAACATGATTTTGTCTGTAGCTAACAGTACTGAAACTATAGTGTCATCTTCAGAGATCAGTGCTTGCGTATCTCATCATCAGATATCGATGTGCATTTTCGTGTATATTCGATTTTCACTGACGTTGTATACTTTGATTGATGCATATTTCAGATTACTCGCAAACAAATGATGTCTCAAGAGAAATTTCAAGACGTTTGTCACGTTTCTGTACTGAATCTTGAATATATCTGTTTCAATCTCTGAGTTCATTGATGAGATCTTCAAAGATGTTTCGAATCAACTATCATCAGATATTTCGTGAAATATATTGTGTAGAATGCTTTTAAATTGATCTGCATTCTTGAAGATACAATCAGCATGATGAGTCTTCTGAAACGAGACTCTGAAGTATTGATTAATATCTTCGCTACTGACTTTCGCGTTCAAAAATCACTGTGCAAGAGAAAAATCTTTCTCGTTCGAAAAGAAAAGTCATTCTGATTGAAGACTGTCATCTAAAGATGATCATGAATCTTGCTTGAGTTTACTGTAGTTCGAAATGATTCTTATGAGTCTGATATATTGTTCTAGCGATTCATCGACGCTTTGTCTCTTTGTATCATTCGTCTCATTATAATTGTCTACTTTGATGAATGAGAAAGTACATGATGAATTGATAAATCTTTTGAAATCAAGTGATATTCGTGCAATTGAATTTCGAAAATGCTTCTGATCATCTGAAGCTTCTACGTTTTCTTCTGTACTTTGCTCGAAGTCAAAGATGTCAATATCGTTCATCGTGATCGTTTCATGTCATAAATCAGTCTGAGAGTATTTGCATGTGTCTGTATACTCATCGACTGCTGAGTTCTCTTTTCTTAAATATTTCTCGAAGAACTGCACGTCATTTTGCAGCGTCAAGCAGTGATTAAAGTGATATATCAGATCTCGTGTGATTCTCAATATCATTTCACATGCATGACAGTTTCACTTCATGCTTGAAGCTGATTTCGATGAAGTAGATTGTAGTGAGAGAGACAACAAAGAGTATTAATTGATGCGTTTGACAAATTGTATCGCGCTGTCGCTATTTCTAATCAGAATTTCTGTCGATACAAGTACGTTGAACTACGAAATGTCTGAATAGCATGCAATACAAAGAATAGAATGATCAGAAATTAATGAGATCTGATATAGCAGTAGAAGCGATAACTCTTGTTTTACTTTTGATCAAGCAATTTGTTCTTTTTTACTCGAAGCTCTCTGATGAAAGCAAATTTCTCTGAATTACAGCGAGTTTAAGATAAATTATCGTAAATTTGAAATGCTTTGCACATCTCAATATTTACATCGAAATTTGTGGGTTGAAAGCAAATTTCCCTAGATTATCATCGATTTGAGGTAAATTATCGTAAATTTGAAATGCTTTGCACATTTCAATATTTACCTCGAAATTTGTGAGTTGAAAGCAAATTTCTCTAAATTATCATTGATTTGAGATAAATTATCGTAAATTTGAAATGCTTTCACAAAATGTTCAATCAGCTAGTATGTCATAGTCATAGTCTCTGCGCTTTGATAACTCTGTAGAATATTAGAGATCATTTTATATAGAGAGAATCTAACGTGCAGTACTCTTCAGATTGATGAGAAGAGAAATACAGATAATTCGTTGTCAAAGTGTGTTGTGAGCAAATTTGCTCTCGCTTAGCATAATTTGCGACATGAGAACGAAAGTTAATCTTTGCTTCATCTCTAACTTATCAATTCACAATTCTTTGTTCTTCTGATACTCATTGTCGCGATAAGCACTCTCACTTTATCTGTTGCAAAGCTCAGTGCGTACATCATCTGTCATCAGCGTGTAGTGAAATCTGTAAGTGATTCAAAATAGAGAAAATGTCACATGTACTCTTATCTCACTCTTCAACATCATGACAGTAATCATCTCACATTCTATCGTATGACTTCTAGAAATTTTCAGAATTGACGACAATGTTTGCGTATCTGCTAGTCTTTCAATATGTCACGAAGACTCAAGTCGATTTCAGATACGCTTGCAGACTTCAACTATGATGAGATTTCGTTGAATTGAATCAAGATGATGATCATTCAAGATCTTGTCATCGACGATGACAAGTATGATGCATTGAAGATACACATTAAACAAATGCTGAGAAACGCGAAATTACTCGAAACATCACTTGATAATAAAATCAAGAAAGAGACAGTCAGAAAGATTGCGATCATCATAGATAATGAACTCTTGCACTCTCTGATAGAAGATCATCAAGTAACATGAAAAGATGCATGTCTTATAGAATGAGTGAGATGAATAAACAGTAAGAAGAGAGATAGAGCAACGAGCATAAAGACAGAGAAGTCTGCTCATCTGATTGAGCAAGCACAACTCAGCTCAGTCTCATCATTCATCTTATCGACGATGATTGATTTTGATTGCATGATCTTGACTTCGAACGATACGATGAATAATAAGATGATTTATCATTCACAGCTTTTCATAGCGAATGAAAAGCAGAGCAATCTCACTCTGAAGAACGTCAATTTCAATAACTATCAAAGACAGCTTGTTAGCGAGACAATGTTCAACTTCGAAAAGAAGAAAATTATCTATGAAGTTGAGAATTTTGAAAAAGTTGAGATCAGAAATGCAGTCAACTTTCATGTTGCATTGACAGATATGACAAAGAAGAGAATATTCTACTACATCTTTCGTGTTCAAGCTATAGAAAAACGTAAGAGAAGTGAACATGAGAATTTCGTGCAGTGTTTGAGCAGCGCAGTCGAGAGTACAGATAACTTCACTTCATTCAAGATCTCATCAGAAGATGAGAGTGAATAACTCATCACAAAGAAGCGAAAGCTTTGCAGAGAAGCTCATCTCAATGTTTTGATAGTGACTCTCGAAGTTCTCAACGTCGTCAAGACTGTCAGTTTCAATGAGTCATTTTCTTCGACAACAGATTCTTTGACAACTAATGATGACTTGAACATGAGAGAAGTGATGAAATACGATCGAGAGCACATCGATCTGCCTTTCGTCATCAACTTCATTGATATCACTCAGATGTAAGTGCGAGTGCAAAGCAATCATGTAGTAAAACATGCTAACTTCATGATATAGATTCAAAGATCTGCAGAAACAACAAGCATGCACTCAGATAAATGAGAATATATTTCTCAAAGTCTTGCAGTTTTGAAAACGCGATCTAAGCTGTACAGACATCGACGATAAGAAAATCAACAAAGATGCAGATGCAGATCGAAATGTGTGAATAGAAAGTATGATACGAATTCTACTACTCATACAAGCGTTGAGAATATATTGACAACTTCATGTTGAGAGAATGATTCAACACAAAGAGTTTCAATGCGATCAGATGAGAATGAGAAAGATAAGTCTTCTTCGCTTTTCGAAGCTACAGACAGAATAACATACTTACTTTTCTTCATTCGCAGATCATTCAAGTCATAGAATTGATAGTGATGAAGCGTTGACTTCATCTTGCTTATGCGAAAGTCAGTCTCTTTCGTGAGAAGCTCGATGATAAACATCTGTTCATCGAATCTCAGAAATTTTCTCAGAATCTCGAGACGAAATGTTCATCAGATGAGTCATGATTAATGATCTGTCTCTGCATGAAGAGCAGTCTCACAGCGACGCTAAAGTCAAATCTTGAATTGATTCTGATTCTGCTGTCTTCGATCTTGATATCGAATTGACAGAGCGAATTCACAAAGACACTGACATCTGTGTCACGTCTTGACATCAAACTGTATGTGAATCATCGCTCTAAAAAGAACAAGCTTCTCTTAGAAGATCGCTTGCTGTTTCAAGATCGAAAGAAGATAGAAACAGATGAGAATAAGATCGACGTGACAGTGACAACTTTCATAGAAGAACAGAAATGACTTGTAATGCTGACTGAATCGAAGTCGTACGAGACACATGTGAAGCGTGTCATTGTCAATCAAAGAGATGTTTGAAATAAAATCGACAGAAGTAAAAGAAGAGTAACTCTGTATGATTCGCGAACATGCTGAGATCAAATACTAAGAGATGAATTTCACATGAAGAAGAGCAGAGATTCTAAGATCATAAGCATTTTACGAGCATTCAAACGTCGTATGCACTTCGTACTGTGAGTCTATTCGAGCACATCTTTTGAGATCTCGTCAGATGATTTAGATCACTATGTGAAGATTCTGAAGCACTCTGATGAATGAAAGAATGAACACATTCTAAAGTCAAGTGATTCAGAGAAAGTGCTGTCATGAAGCAAATCGATGTTCAACGCATTAAAACATAAGCATGATGTACAGATGAACGATAAACTGCAGAAAATCACAAGAAAATTTGATAGACTTCTCACTCTTCTTATGATTCGACGTCTATCATCAATGAATTGATTCAACGTTCTCTGCATGAAGCTATCTTCTCATGAGATGCAAGATGTGAACTGTTCGATTATTGAGAAGTATAAAGAGATGCACGCGAGACTCAAGAACAAGACTGCAAGAAGTGTAAAAGAAGAGCTGCGAGTACATGTCGATGACTGAGTATCAGGCAACAAGAAGAGATTGATGTCTGTGTTCTCTTTCTTCGACTTTGTTCAGATCTCATAACAGATGAGACTATGTGCTACATTCTCATATCTTGTTGAATTGAAGACAAAGCACAATTTGATGTTTATCTGAACTGAACTTGTTCGTAATAAATGACTGACAGTCGTCGATAACTGTCTCTACGATGATAATATCGAGAAACTGTACGAATCAAGCAGCAAGTTACAGCGAGTCATGAAGATATTGAACAAATCTATAGTCATTGAAGACGATCAGAGAGAGAGAATTCTGATAATGTTCTTCTCTTTGATCATAACGAAGATCGTCTCATTGATACGTCTACTTGAATTCTCTCAATCATAATTTCTATGTTTTGCATCATGCATAATGTTTTCAACTCGTTGAATGTCGAGTATATCTGTCTCTTTACTAACAACGAGCTAGTATCTTATCAAGATTCGTGAAATAAACGTTGCATTCTTTCATAACGATCTAAGTCTTGAAAATCGACAAAGCTTAATCAATAGTTTTCAAAACATGAAAGAGAATGATTCTGATTTCGATATTCTGATTGAAACTACTGAAGTTCTAGAAACAGATTACACTCTTCATCGTGCATTTCAAGTGATACTGATGAAGTTCAACTATATGATCTGAATGAAACAGCAGACTTTTTTTCGAATCAGTAGATATGATCAAATCGCGAAGAAGACGTGAGCATATTGATTTTATACTTCGAAATTCGATGTTGAGAGACTTATTAAAGATCATCAGACGCGACGTCAGATCTTTCAAAATGATACATATGATGATAGTAAAGTGAAAGAAATAAATGATGAGAAGATGAGAAAGAATAATCAGATAGTAGAGACTGTGTGAGAGACTTTAGTTTAATGCTTTTGCTTCATAGTCTGTTAACTGTTATCAGCGAGTCGTTGTTAGTTATTTCAGTCAAAAGAAGTAATTGTTGACAGCAGAAGCATAGACATGATGACATAAGTAATAAGATGCTGTGTTTTGAAAATATCGAAAATGTGAGAAAAATAACATCATGTGTATATTTTCACTGTTGTAGAAATATGACAATTTATCATTTTTTACTCTGATTATTCAGATGATTTATCTTGTCAGATGATAATTTATCATTTCTTACTTTGTTTTTACATTAGCAATGTGTTTTCTAGATATTCTAGAAATCACTAGAATCAAATTCACGCAAGACTTACGACGTGACTGTAACACAACTAAAGCTACGTCTCTTTGTATTCATCAGATTATTATCATCAAGTCTTTCAACTATCAACACAGCTTTCATGATCACACTCTGTGATAGTCATAGAATTCAAGTGTAATAGAAATCGTTAGTCTGTCTTGAAATCGAAATAACAGCATCTCATTTCTGCGCATTCTTCGTTGCATAGACAACATTGCATCTGTATCACATTCGTGTTTCTTCTAAGTCTTTGACATTCTTCAAGACTCATTGCAATTCTGTTGCATAAGAAAAATCAACATGTTCAGTACGAGATCTTCGATGATCTTCTACAATGAATTGCAGCGACATAACTGAATCAGAAAGATGATGCAGAAAGACTTAATGATCGATGACAACAAATGAAGCGAGATCATAATGACAATGAAGAAGAAGATGATATCTTCAAAGATATATGACATAAAACTTGATAGTGAGCTGACAAAGAAAAAGCTTCGAACGATGACTGCAAAGATTATCATCATCTTCGACAAAAAGATTGAAAGCATATCACAGAATTGACTGCACAAGACATTGATGATCATGACTCAGTGACTGAACAACAACGAAAGACGAAGAGCACAACATCGAGAATGAACACATGAAAACATTCAGTGTCAAAGAAAGTCGCAAGAAGAGATTAGAGATGACAATGCTGATCAACTATCGTTGATGTCGTGAAATGTTATAACGTTGCTGACGATGAAGAAATCAGATAATCAAACATCATTGATGAGTTCTATTCACTTAATTATGAATAAAAGACAAGAAGAGATCAATCTGCTAAACATGCAATTCGAAGAGTACAAAAGATTATTGATCGAGAAGAAAATTTACGACGTGATGAAGAATAGAATTCTTTACGACAGTGAAGATATGAGACGAATTGAGATTGAAAATGAGCGATGCTGACAGACTGCGTTGATAGAGATGACAGCAAAGAGCTGCTGTCGCTTTCAGTTCATCATCGATCGACTCTCTTCAGATCAGTAACTAGAAAATTGTAAAGATTATATTAATTCGTTCACTGACTTTGAAAGTAGTAGAATCAATCTTTGCTACTTCAACATCTGAGAATATGCTCGAGTCATCAATCAAACGTCGCAAACTGCGATCACGAAAGATCTTGAAAAGAGATGCAATAGCTAGATTGAGAAAGACTACATGCACGCAGAACTCGAGAACGAAAATTCAAGAAGAGTAGAAGAATAACTGAAAGCACGCGTTGACGCTCTGATTTCATTAACAGCAAAGATCGTGTCTGTGCTATACAAGCTCGTGAAGAAGATTTCATGATCGATGAGCGAAAGTTCTATTACTTTTTGAACTAACAATATTCGCAACGTTTCAGTTCTAAAGCAAAGTCTTTGATACGTCGTCAGCGAAAACTTGCTCTCTAGCAACGAAGATTTTGCAAAGAAGAAGTGACTGACACTCATAAAAGAGACACTCGATCGTCAAGAGATCTCTCAGTAGACATTGCTCAGTCTTTGTCAAGATCTTCAGTGATGAGATTATTATTTGCGACGTCTGCTCTACAAACTCTTCGTTCAAGCACGACTACTTCTTTGAATGAAGATCGCAAGCAATTTCATCAACGAAACAAGATTTCTGTCAATGTTAAAGAGCTTAGATAAATTGATGCAGTCATGAATAGATCAATCTTCAACGCTCTAAAACGCAAGCAGAGTGTTAAGATGAACGATGATCTACAGAAAATCATCAGAAGATTTGATAGACTTCTCACTGTGCTTATGATTCAATGACTATCATTCATGAATTGATTCGACACGCTGTGTACGAAGTTATCTTCTCATGAAGTGCAAAACGTGAACTGTTTCATTGTCACAAAGTATAGAGAGATGCAAGCAGAATTCAAGAACAGAACTACAAGTGTGAAAGCATACTCAACAATAAACTGAGAATCGAATTTGAATATTAACGATGATCTCAAGAATAGAAGTCTCTGTCACAAATGTCGCGATTCTTCAGATGAATTCTGAGTAATCAGCTGTTTTCATGTCTACTGCAGAGAATGTCTTAATGCTCTCGTCTACGAAGTCGTCAAGCGCGACGAAGAGCAAACTGCATGTTTAGATTGTGACAGCATTTACATCAAGTCTTGATCATGCGACGAGTTAAAAGAATTGCAGATGAATGTTGAAGACAGTGAAAGAACTTTCTCACGCACTTGCAAAGATTTCGAACAAGATCTCAAATGAATCAATTTCAACGACTTAATTCTTTCATATTCGAAAACGACAACGATGCAGATGCAGATTGAGCTGTGATTGATGAAGAAGTTGAACAAGAAGATCATCATCTTCACTCAGTTTCACATGCTGTAAGCTTTCATCGTGTCATGAGTTCTCTGACTTGAGAACAAGCTAATTGCAAAACAGCATGAAAGTGCTGAGTTGTCTCTTTCAACAGCGCGACTGAGTCTTTGTCAACTATCACGACAAAATGAGTCAGAAAGTTCGCGATCACATCATCATCATGTTTCGCGATGATTCAATCACAAAGATCATGATCATCTTTCTCAAATGCAACGACATCAAGCTCAATCTCATCATAATCTCGCGCGTCATCTGCGTCGATCTGTGATGAAACAGCAGCGTGAAACAACAAGTCTTCTGTCACGTCTTTTGCATCGATCAGTTCTTCAAAATCTTCATCACTCGTCATGTCATCTAAAACAGCGTCAACGAGAAACTGATCTTGCGCATCATCTGCGTTGATCTGTGATGAAACAGCAGCATGAAACAACAAGTCTTCTGTCACGTCTTTCAAATCAATTAATTCTTCGAAATTTTCATCATTCATCTTGTCATCAAGAACAGCATCGACGAGAAACTGCAGATGCTGCAGAACAGCAAGCGTGAGATCATTGACATCATCATTGATGATGTCAAGATGCTGAATCAGCTGAGCTTGATGAAGCTGATGCAACTGTTTGAGTCAATGAGCGTTGAAGAGAATAAGAAGTCATTTATTCTGATGAATGAGAACAAGAAGAATGAAGATGTTAATGAGAGAACGTCAGCGATGAAGAATTATGAGTTGAGAGTGAAAAAGATGTTGATTGTGATTTCATGAATCTAAGTTCTTTTTTTCTTCTTTTTTTCTTCTTTTGACACATTGTTTCTTTCACATCGCTATTTTCTTTTCGCTTTTCTTCTTTTCTCGCTTTCTAGTACTTTTCGATCAGCAACAAACACGTCGTTTGCACACTGCACGCACGCACGCACGCACGCACGCATTCAGCTCAGCTGATTCAACTTCACTCACATAAACGACATTATTCATCTTATTCTGTATTTTACTTGAATCGATGAAATTCTTCTTGAACATCTCGACAGTTTCTGTACGTGAAACGCAAAGAAACTTGAAGAATGAGAAGAATTCTTCTACTCGATTCTAATCATTCAACGATGCTTTCTCATCAGATCTCTGCAGACTATAGAGTTTTGAGACAGATGATTCTTGATGATCTGAGCTTCGTCAAGCACGATACGATGAAAATGAACTCGATGAAAGATATCACGATTCTTCTCGTACATCTTCGTTCATCATTCTCGTCTACGAAGTCGTCAAGCGCGATGAAAAGTAAACTGCATGTTTAAATCTAACTGCGACATCATGTACATCGAGTCTCGATCGTGTGACGAGTGAGACTCAGAGTTCTTCAGCAATAAAATGCACAGTTCGCGTTCTCAGTTCGCATATGCGAAGACAAATTATCGTAAATTTCTTGAAATTTATCTTGAATAATCAGAATTCTTCAGCAATAAAATGTGCAGTTCACATTCTCAGTTCGCACATGCAAAGATAAATTTATCATAAATCACTCGAAATTTATCTCTGATAATCAGAGTTCTTCAGCAATAATATTTGCAGTTTGCATTCTCACTTTGCATAATGTGCGAAGATAATTTATCGAATTTTTTCTTAAATTTATCTTTGATAGTCAGCTTGAGCTCAAAGTTCTTTGACAATAAGATTTGCAGTTCGCATTCTCAGTTTGCATGTGCAATGATAAATTATTGCAAATTTTCAAATCTACTTACACTTTTGAGTAAGTCATGAAAACATTATCACAATCTCGATGCAACGAAGTTAGAACACGAATCTGACAGAGTAAATGAGCACTAAGATGCTAATCTACTCGTTCTCAGTCAATAATTGAACATAGTAGTGTCAACAACAACAGAATTACACGCTTTCAAAGATTGCATATCTTCAAGTACGCGTCATGTCTTTTTCTTCTTCACTCTTTTTTTCTTTTATCTCAAAACTCGATCGCATTCATCAGTTCATCATGTATCAATCATTATTTCGCGTCGTCTTCTAAGTGAACTGTCATGACAAGTAATAAGAACAAGAAGAACTCGAACACTGCGATTGATAGTCAGATGCGTAGCATGTATTATGAATTGTTGACACGCAGTTAACTGACTCAATAATCATGTTTAGTTTATCTATCAACGAGATGTCAAAAGAAGAGTTGAGAAAGTAAGCGATAATCTCGACATATTATCGAAAGAATCTGAATTCAGGTCTAAAAGACAAGAACGCAAGTTTCTCGACACGTCAAACAGCTCGAATGATGATTTATCATCTCAAAAACAGTGATCTGCAGAACGACTGCAGAAGAAGACAAAATCAATGTCAATATCATCATGTATATTCTCAGCTAATATGATCTCAACATAGTTCACTAGAGTCATTTGATTTTTCAAGAACATCTTGTCAAAGAAAAAGACACATCAGCGTAAACAGCATTTTCACTCGTCGTTATCAATCTCGTCATCTTTTCAGCTCAATGAGCGAATCTCAAAGTTTCAAAGATCGACAGAATTTTCGTCAAGTTCTCTTGCATTGAGTTCACGATACAACGCAGCACAGATTGATGATTCAGATGACAACTCTAGAGAAATTCTTTGAGCAGAATTCAGACAACGATCGAGAACAGTCTCTGCTGCAGCTCATGTCGATGTGCTTAGATACATAGAACTCATTCTATTGACAACGATTATGACGTGTGAAGTAGAAAAGAGCATAACATCATGATCAGAGCTGCAATGAGTTCTCTTGAGCAATCTCATGTGCAATCTCTGAAACAGAGATCGCGCACATCAATTAAAACACAAATCATGAATGAACTACTTTGTCGCGAAAAGATTAACAATAGACGAAGCTCGAAAGATAATGTGCAACTCAAATCTTGTCATATCATCAATAGATTGACAGACACAGTTATATGATTCTATCGAACAATATCAAGCACAAATAATGTTTCAGATTCGAGATGTAGTGAAGAATCATTATGTCTTTTACGAGAAAGTCAATACATCGAACTATGTCGTCAGATTGTTAGTTAATGATAACTTCATCAGCTCTGATATTGAAAAGATAAACATCTTCACAGACGTGATGCGTTGACTGACATGTACTTAGTCTGAAGAATGTCGTTTTCTAGCTTCAATGATCGTGAAGATCACTGCTGTCTCATTTTTCAATCAAGAAGATTGTAGTCTTGATCAACTATCAAACATGAAAATCATGTTTGCTGAGCTGAAAGACGAAATGATGATACTCATAGCAATCGCGATTCAACATGTCATCAGCGAATGAACAAATGATCAGAAGAAGATCGAGAAATGAGAAGAGACTGCAGTAGAGAGTATAACATCTCAACTGTCAATGTTCTCTTGTGCTTTATCTTTAAAATGATTGAACAATGATTGACTAACATGTGACAGTAACACATAAGCGAATGATCAAGAGCTGACGAAAGCAAATTGAGACTCGAAGAAATTTGATATTGAGCATGCTGCATGAACGCGTCGTAAGTCATGTTGAATATCATGAAAACGACGTATTCAACAGCATCTCTGCAACGTATAATCTCAATTGCAATCAGATAAATGATCTACTGACTATTAACGCGTCTCGAAAAATCATCAGAGAACATTCTTTCTCTTCTTTCACTGATTCGAAGTACTCATCGATGTATTCTGTGAATGAAGTCTTTAGTCTTATAAGAAATCGAACATCGCAGCTCGAAAAGTCAAACAACACAGAAATCGCGACAGAAAAGACAAAGAATACAACAAATCAATCAGAATCGATGAATAGCGATGAACATGAAACACTTCAAGAAATATTGAATGATGAACAGAATCAAGATCAGAAGAACGATTCAGATGTGAGCGTTCGTTTTTCAGCTATAGAAATGAGCGATAACTAATGCAAGATAAATGTCTGAAGAACTTGAAGACACAACTGAAGTCGAATCTGATCAGATTTCGCTCGACGAAGTCAGAGATACATATCAACTACGAACATCGAAGATGAAAGATAGTTGAAAGATGAGCTACGCTTGATCGTTCAACAACTTTCGCAAGCAGCTGAAGATAAACACTAAGACTCTGTATTATCAAAGAGCAAATGAAAGTGAATGTGTACTGACGTTTGAAGACGAGTATCAGATTTTTCTGAAGAGAGTAGAGAAGAAATTGAACGTCAATGTTGACGTTTGACGAGAAAGTAAGAGCGATTATATAGAATTCAAGTGATAGTAGTAGAATATTTTGTATATGAACAATGAACACAATCGTGAGTTGCTTTGATGCTTTTAGTTCTATTGATTGCGAGTAACTTATACAACGTGCTTACAAGAATGAAGAATCGTACAAGACATTATGAAATACACAAGCTTGTCTTCAAGAAACTAAAACTTTTGAGCAGTGCACGACATGATGTTTCAATGCGACAACGAAGTAAATCTGAGTAAAATACCTCAATTTACCTATCATGAAATAATGACGTGATAAGTATTTGTCAAGAAACGTGCACAGATTACAAATTTCACATACTGATAATAACGAGCGCTGAATGTGAACACTGATCAGATGATACACATTGCACATTGTATTATTTGAGCATAAAAAGCAAATGACTATCATCAAGAGCTACAAGTAATTGTAGCTAGCTATTGATTGTTGATGAGTGACTATTAAAGCTTGTGAGCTAGAAACTCGACTAAACAGATATTTTTGACTGATGCTAGCTTGATGAGCTTGTAGTCAGTTTTAGCTGGTTTCGTCAAATGATCGATGCAGTGACTTCGATGTTTATCAGAGCGAAAAATCGAAATATCTTTTCTAGACTATTCAAGATGATGTCAACAATAAACGACTTGAAATCAAACGAGTCATCAAGCATATTGATGAAGCAAGATATGAGCATGTCGCTCTCAGTCACTACTTTGACGAGAACAGATCGTTTTTCAAATTCGCTGCGATTTCTTGCATCTGAGCTGACTCAAGACAATCATGTGCTCTATGTTTCAACTTCTTGCATTTGAATCAGAGTTCTTTCTTAAACAACTTTTCTCTAGCAGAATCAACGTTCAATATTCTGAGTTTCTTTCATGCAAAGATTGAAGCTGAGATCGCAGTAGTGATCGTTGTCAAGATGCTAGCAGTAGAGCGAGCGACTTGAGTAGTTGATGTCTTGAGAATTGATCGAGCATTCAATTTCGTCAATCGAACGTCGACTTGCATGCAGATGTCGACGAATTCATTCAAATTCATAGTTCGTTCGTTGATCATGACTCGTTGAAGATCTGAGCTAATCTTATGCTGAAGATCATCTAGTAGAGTTTCGTTATTGTATTCTAGTTTTGCATTAAGTCTCTGAAATTTCATTCAAAATTCATGAAAGAAGATCTTGTTTTGATACAGCTTCAAGAACTGTCGTTGAGTCGTATGACATCAATTGAAGTCGTCGTACATCTTATTTATGATCGACAGTATCTCTTCTGCTTCAAGAAACGAGTTCGTGATCGTGTCTTTCATTCGAAATGCTATGTGTTTGATCGTTGTTTCACTGACTCGACTTTTCACATATGCAATCTTCATTTCTTCGATAGAAAAATGATTCTTGTTCGTCTTCAGCTTGTTTTGCATTTGAAACAATCAATTATTCACATTCTGTCTTGAATCTTCAAACAGAGACGAATCAGATAGCTTGATTGACTTTGAAAATCGATCTTTTGAAATCAAAGTGCTTAGTCAACTTGATGTTGCTTCTAGATGACGTATAATCACGTTCTTTTTCTTCATCTCTTTCTGTAAACGCGTTCAAACAGCATTCAACGTTGTCTGCGTAGCTTTCAACTCGATGTTGATAGCTTTCAATTCAATGTTGATCTTGTTGACATCATTCAACATCTGAATCATGTCATTGTGAGTCTTGATTTCGATGTCATGCTGTTGACACATGTACTTGATAAAGACAACGAGATCGTCTGTCTCATAAGCGCTTATTCAAGCATTCAGTTCAGTGCTGATGCTGATCTTGATCATTTTATGATTGAAGAGCAACGCGTTCGTGTTCTCTTCTTCTGATGCTGTTCGATTCTGTGATAGAAGTGATTCTCTTCTAGCATTTCGAAGTTTGTAATGAGCAATGCTCACTGATTTCGATTCTAATTCTGTGCTTCTAATTATTGTGTGAGTAGAAAATTGCTGATCAAGATTCAACTGAAATTTCTGATTTCAGTTCTAGAACAACGCGTTCATGTTCTTCTGTTCTTCTGTTCTGACGACAAGCTCAGTAAAGAGTTAATCTAGAGCAACGCGTTCATGTTCTTCTGTTCTGTTCTAGAAATTTCTTGATTTCTAATGAGTCTTCTGAGCTCAATTTTCGAGTTTCAATTCTGATTCAAGTTTGAGTGATGTAGCTTGTTTTTATATCATTTACACGTCGATAGCAAGATTGATGAGCTTTGAACTAATGTTATGAGTCTGCATAGAGCGAATCATATGAGTGTATTCTAACTAGAAGTTCAAAGCTGAAGTAGAAAGAAGATGCAACACGACGTGAGTTTTACTCATGAAGACACGCTAGATCGCTAGCGTGTCAACAACAGCTCTACTCACAGTTCTATACTAGTCTATGTTAGACTAATCAGACTAATCAGAAGTAACAGAGATGCATGCTCGCAACAATCAGAAAGTGAAGAAGTAAAAGATAAATTCTCTCTTGATATTGATGAACAGCTGACATGAACAATGCTTCAACATGATGAACTGCAAAAGAAACAGAAGTTAACAGTTATTCAATCAAAGATTGAGACTCTGCAAGTCATTAAAACGACGAAGAGAAGTCATCAAGCTTTCACTTAAGCTCTCATGAAGAATTCAAACGATCTACGCATCGTCTTCATAATGTCAATGATGATGAAATGAAGTCATCATGAGATTGTTTTGCAGAAGCAAAGATTTTCAATATCTTTGAAGAAGTATCATGACAAAATCATAAAAGAACATAGAGAGTGAATTCATGACATTGAAATTTCATTTTAAAATATCTCTTGATATTTTAAAAGTAATGAGAAAAAGATTTTGTATTGCATGATTTATGATTGACAACGAGATTCATCTGTACATGATATCAACTACAAATCTTTTGATTCTATTCTGTGTTTAAATAGAAGTCAGAAGAGTCAAAAGATCTCAATTCAACGCATTTTAAATGATGTTAAAATGTTACGTGATCAGAAAAGTTATCATGCAGAGTTTTCATCTACGCGACAACATTTCTTCTAACAGTCACAATCAATCTATGAAGAAGATTAATGACATGTCAATGTCAGTAAGAAATGAAAAGATACTACTAGTGAAATAGACAACTCAGATGAAGAGTCTGTGAATTGTGACTACAAGTGATCAAAGAATTTGTGACTCATTGACTGCGTCAATATTGAAACATCTTCATCACATTGACAATGTCATTAAGTAATTGATGAAAAGATATCAGATAAAATAGTCGTTTCAGATGATGAGTCTGAGAGTCGTGACTACAGTGCTTGAAGAAGTAATGACTCGTTGATCATGCTGATATACTGAAAGAGCTTGAGTTCATCTTCTTTACTTGACATCAAATCATACATCTATCTACGTGAAAAATTGAGAGTTCATGAGAATGATCAGAACGCATTCTTTATTATTGCTCAGAGTCATGCATTGAATGATTGTGATCACATGTTTATACTAACAATCTATTCAACGTTTATGTGACATAAATCAAATCAAGAGCAGAATAGAATTATATAATACAATCACACTTTATCTTTTCATTGTACGCGTCTCTCTTTCATCACATATTTCTCTGCTCAATAAATGACAATCATTAAGCAAGAGACCATAGTTTTCAACATTATAATCATGAGCATCATGAATGCAAAGAAAACGTCTTTTATTTTTGAATCAAGAATTAAATCAAAACATCATTTGTATAAAATATCATCAATGAAGAGCAGAGCAAAAACGATGCATCATAATCAAACAGCACAGACACTTTCATTAAGAGTTTACTCAAGCGTCACATACTGAATAAAAGCTATAAATTCATTACTGATAACATAGTATTAATTTTATTGTTTTGATGACGTGAAGTCATCATGTAGTTGACGAGCGATTTTTTTTTTCAGAGAATTTTGTTCATTTGATACACATAACATAGTTTCTCTCATGAGTCGAGTCTAAATCAATGTCACAAGAATGTATAAATTCAAATCAAATCAAATCAAATTGCATGATTTATTTGAAGAATAAATCAAAGAAACTTTGATTCAATCATAAAGAAACTATGTTTGCAGCTCAGCAGATGTGATTCAATTTTATTGACTTTCTTCTGAATTTAATTAAAAACTCGATGAATCAAGACATAGACGTGATTTAGCAGTATGCAAACGCATCACAACGTTCAAATCAAATGATATGAACGTTTGCAGCTCATCTGAGCATTCTGAAACATCAACTTCCATTGTATAATGATGAGCATAAGTGAGCTCATTTATTCATCAAGTTGAGATTTGAGCTGCGTGTGATCATTACTAATGTGCAGTCGATTTCTATTACATAAAATGCATTAATCAATCTTGTCGCTCGATTGAAAACAAATCTGCGAAAAGAACACATTTTGTCGTCGAAATGATCTTAAGATGAGAACTTGCATAATTGAGATAAAATCAACAAGAAGACTCATTCAAAGCGAAAGAAATCTCATCAATTGACTAAATTTGATTCTTCGTTAAAGACAAGCTCACATGCTTCATCACGTTATAGTAAGAATTTGTTCAACATAACATGTTACACATGCAATTAAAAGAATCATTACTTTACTGATTGTAAAGATGAAAAGATCAAGAATAAATCAAAAGAATCTAATGTAAATCAAGTATTCATTAATTCAATGTTACATATGAGTCATTTCAAGATTTCAAGAAAAGACAAGCTCTTGATAAACACTTCAAATCGTCGAGAAAAAACAAGAAGTTCTCTTCATAAAGACTTTTATATATAAAAAGCATGTAATTCAGAAAGATCAAAAGACAGAAATGAAGATTCACATGAATATTGATGTCAAGATGAACATGATTAGTCAACGTTTCATCATCAAGCAAGATATGTCATTGCTGAACGTTGATCTTTCAAGATTTATTTGAATGAATGATCAGAGTGTCTATTGTTATGACGTTTATAAAATGTGTTATCAACTGAAAGACAGCTGAAATATAAAGAAAAAAGATATAAATATCTTTTATGCTATTGACAAGAAAGAATCTTTCTTAATTCTGAGTATATTGAATACGCAATTTGAGTGTATTTAAATAAACATGATTGCAAGAACATGATGTTTTGACATGAATGAGCATGCGTTTGAGTTGTTCTTCACACAAGCATTTGCGAAAGTTCTACAAGATGAGTCTACTGTGTATGCTCTTGTCATGATCAACATCATCAAAAAGTAGATCATTGAACATCAAGTGAAAGCAATGAATAACATGATGAGTTGTATCACAAATGCGCTTGAAACGCTGACTTTACTCATTGAATTGAAAGAATACAAAGATGTATTCTTAATAAAAAGTGTTAACAAATTGCTTTTGCATGAAAATCATGATCATGCAATTGAAATCACTGCAGAATCATCATATAAATCGTTGTATAATTTGTCAAACACAAAATTAATGATTCTGAGACAGTATTTAAATGATGTCTTAGCGAAAGAATGAATTAAGCACTTCATCAGTTCAACTGATGCATCTATTCAATTCATTCTTAAAAAAACAATAGTCTTTATTTATGCGTGAATTATTGAGATCTGAATAAGATCACTGTCAAAAATCATCATTCACTGTCTTTAATTAGTGAAACTCTAGACAGACTTAATAAAGTCAAGCAGTTCATTAAGTTAAATCTGAAGAACATTTATTATTGTCTTAGAATTCAAAATGAAGATGAGTGAAAAATGATGTTTCATACTCATTACAATCACTTCAAGTATATGATCATGTTGTTTGATTTAATCAATGCATCTGTCATCTTTCAGACTTATATTAATAAGATCTTGACAAAGCTTTTAAATGACTTTTGTGTTATTTATCTGAATGACATTCTAATCTTCTTCATAGAGAAGACTGATCATGTAAATCACATAAAGCAGATTCTTGAAAGATTAAGAAAGTTCAAGCTATATGCTAGCTTAAAGAAGTGTGAATTCTTCATCACTAAAGTGAACTTTCTAAAATTTATCATATTCATCAAAAATGTTTCGATGAATTTAAGTAAAGTAAACATCATCAAAACATGACTCAGATCAAAGATGTATTGAAAAATACAAGTTTTTCTGAGATTCATCAATTTCTATCGACGTTTTATACATTACTACTCTCAAATAGCAGAGTCTTTAACAAAACTGCTGAGAGATAGTTTAAAGATGTAAAAATGAACTCATTCATATGATCAAGCGAAGCGAAACAAGCTTTTAATCAGCTTCGCGACGTTTTTATGAAAGCATCTATACTAAGACACTTTGACTCAGAGCAATATATACACATTGAGATCAACATGTTTAATTATGCAGTCGTAAGTATCTTGTCTCAGTCAGATGATGAAGATCAGTGACATTCAATTGCATTCTAATTCAGAATGATGATAAATGTTGAAAGAAATTATGAAACATATGATCAGAAGTTTCTAGTCATAGTAGCGATGTTTAAACATTGATAACACTATGTAAAAAACAATTATCATACTGTTGAAGTTCTGACTGATCATGATAATCTGAAGAATTTTATAAACATTTGAAAGTTAAACGAAAGACAAGTCAAATGAGTCATGAGATTGTTGATCTGCAACTTTAAAATAGCACATAGATCAGAAAAGACAAATTAAATTAATGCATCATCAAGATGATTTGACTATAAGAATGAAAACATCTTTGCAAATTGTTTACTGCTCACTCTGCAGCGAAAGTTGACTAGAATAGAAAGCTTAAATAACTTTATATTCATAGTGATTAAAGAACTATACTGTATATGAGTGATTAACGATGTTGAGAAAACATTCGTTCACAGTATAAGTATAAACAGATATTCAGCAGAACATGTTGAGAGCAGATTGCAAAATGAAATTCATTGATGAACACAAGTGATTAATGATGTCAAGAAGATGTTCATTCACAGTGTCAATGAACAAAGATATTCAGCGAAACATGTTAAAAGCAGATCACAAGATGAAATTTACTGTACACAAGTGATTAACGAAGTTGAGAAAATGTCTGTTCACAATGTCAGTGAAAACATGAGTACATGTTCAGCAATGCATGTCAAAAGTATGCTGCTGAGAATCATAATTTTAACAGTGCAAGAAATGCATTTAGATAAAGTACATTTCTTGAAAGATAAAATTTCTCAATTCGAATCAACAACTTCAAATAACATAGATGTTAAAACGTTGATTTATAAAGATTGCAACGTAGTTGAGAAACAGCTTAATTCTGTTGCTGAAACTGTTGATTGCAAACAACTTGTTTTACATGCAATTGTCAAAGTATTAATAATTCATGAAATGACATATGACTTCAGTAGTAAATTCATAGTCGAGCTCATTAAGATCTTACAGCAAGAAGATGAATTTGCTGTGAAATTAAAAGCAGACGAAACGACGAGTATATGAAAGAGTGACGTCGAAGCTTGAACATTGAATAGTCAAGAAATGATAAAGTACAATGAATCATTATATGTTTTAGAAGATTTTTCTGTCAGAGAAGAGCTGTTGAAACGTCATCATGATGATTTGTTAGCAAGACATTTTGATGCTGACAAGATCAGCGAGCTATTAAATCATAAATATTACTGAAAAAATATGATCAAAGATGTCAAAGAGTACATAGATACTTGTGACATTTGTCAAAGAATGAAGATGAAACATCATTTATCATATGATGAGTTGAGATCATTATTTCAACTCACAGATTCATGAAAAGAAATCACTATGAATTTTATAACAGATTTATCATTTAATAAATGAAAAAAAGTCGTGTATGACTCGATTCTTGTAATAGTCGATCATTATACAAAGATGATGCATTATCTGTTTATGAAGAAGATTCTGACTGTCGTAGAGTTAACAAAGTTGTTCTTTAAGCAGATTGCTTTAAGATATGAAGTATCAAAACATATAATTATTAATAAAGATAGTTTATTTATCAATGTGTTTTGATCAGAGATCTGCTATCATGTCAAGATGAAACGACGACTAAGCATCGCTTTTCATTCGCAAACAGATAATCAAACAGAACAACAGAATCAAACGTTGAAACATTATTTAAGAGTGTATTGTTTCAAAAAGTAAGATGATTGAGCTATGCTTCTACTTATAGTTGAGTTCATTTATCATCAAACGAAGCACGCTTTGTTAAGCTGTAGTTCTTTTAAAATCATGTATGATTACAAACTCATCTTTGACATACACATTAAGAATGATGCTATGAAAGAAGAAGTGTCAGCAGCAAAAAAATGCGTTGAAATGCTGCAAGACGTGCAAAACACGTTGATGAAACAATAACAAAATGCAATTAATGCTCAGACAAAGTACTATAATTGAAAACATAAGTCTAAGTTCTTTAATGTTAATGATTTAGTCATGATATCAGCAAAAAATTCGAAGCAAAAGAAGTTGAACAAGAAGTTATCAAATAAGATGATAGAGTTCTTTCATATACAAGAATTCATAGATAAGCAAATGTATCATCTTGATTTTTCAATCATTTATAAAGTTCATTTTGTCTTTCATGTATTTCTTTTAGAGTCATATAATTGTAGACTAAATGATGATTCTTTACTTGATTATTTCATACTTAAGCTTATTGATGATGAGTAAGAATGAAAGATAGAAAAGATTCTACAAAAGTGAAAAAGAAAGAGAATCTTATATTATAAGATACAATGAAAAGAATATTTCATTGAATATAATCAATGAATATCAAGCGAAGATATGAAAGATGTCTCAAAGCTTATAGAAGCTTTCAAAACGAAGCTGAAACATGAGCGAAAAGCATAATCACTTACTTTCAAGCATAAACTCATTATTAGAAAAGAAGAATCACTGTATTATGATAGTTTCACTCTTTAATAAGAAGATCACATATGTAAATTAACAGACAGAAGAAAAAAGCGCAAAAACACTTAAACGTGCTCGACAAGAAAATGCAATCATCATGACACAACAAACATCATGCAATCATCACTTCATCAAACATTTCTCACATGAAGCAAGATTGCAGACTTCTTCTTCTTTTTCATCATCAGATTTACATTAAGACGTGAAAACAGAGATTTGAAAGACAACAGATTATGCTAAAATATATCAGAACAATTAGAAATATTGACAAAATGATATATAATTGAGATTAAATGTATTGCAAAGCGCTTTACATTCAGAATTTCTCTAACAATGTCATTAATAATCATCATCTTTTTGAGAATGAATTTTTGAATCTTTAAAGACTTGAGTTTGTGAATCTTCTTGAGATGATTCTTCACACAAGTCGTTGTTATCAATTTCTTGTAAAGAATTTTCTGATGACAGAGCAACATTCTCTTCTTTATTCTTAATTGCACTATCATGAATTTTCTGCAAACAAAAGAATTCATTAATAGTTGAAATGCAAATGTTGAAAATCTAAATATCAAATCATGAATGTTTAGCAGATGTATCATATAAGTATATTCATTGCAATACATAAATTCTCATTATTTATACAATGAACACACTTCTTATACATTGTCTTTCTTTGAAAGATGACATCACATCGCGATGCTTTATTCTCGATGTGTAAAACTTAAGCACACTTTATACAAATCATTTTATCTAGAATTTTAAGATCAGTAACATTTCTTTTGCTTATTCTCACAATTGACAGCTGAAAAGCATCAATAATGACATCAAAAAGTGAAGTAAGTAAATCTCATCATTGTTCTTTAATTTCGTGAAGTCTGTGAGTTCAACAAAATCATCAATAAAGTGTCAGTAATCATTTCTTCTTTCATCATCTTTTGAATTTTTTCTTCAATAACTGAGATGTACTTGAAAGTTTGAATAGTAGAAGTAATAAGTTCTCTGTTAGAGATCAGCATAGAGCGAGTCATATGAGTATCATTTAACTAATAGATAAATGTTAAGAAAGAAAAGTATCTACAGAAAAGAACTCGATTCTTTATATATGTGTTTCTCAGCTCTGTGCTAGACTTGAAAGAATTGACGTCTTACACATATGATGCAGAGTCTCAATGACATCACTACTAGCTCAAATGCTCACTAGACTCAATTAGAATGAAACTCAAATCAGAGCTAGAAAGAATAAATGAAGACTAAAATCATAACATTATCTTTTCTTCTTGAATATTCATGTTCGCATGAATGTTGTTTCTTAGTGCGCTTTTCTTGAATATTTAATATGAAAGTCATTGATCATCTCTTGAGCGTTCATAAATTCGTCATCATCAGCGTTATATCAGTTGAGATCGTTGTCATAGCTTTTTCATTTGACTCGATATTGAAGTCGTCTTCGATATCGTTGAAAGTTCAATATATCATCGATTTTTCATTCATCTTCATCGTTTATCACTATTGATCTCGAAAATTCATTCTTCTGATCAGACAGAGAATCATTGACGACGAGACGAAGAAACTCTGAATGAAATACATCATGTATACGCATAGTCTTGAGTAGTTTCAATTTATAAAATGAGTCAACGAGATTGATGATCTGAAAAGAATCAAGCATCTTGTCATTCAATTTTTTGAAGAATTTCGCTGTAACAATGTTTCGTTCGTTCAGAAACACTTTTGATTCGATCTTGTAATTAATCTTCTTTCTATGTTTGTTAGCTTGATTCATCATTTGTTTTCGTGTTTTGATCAGAGCTTCATGAGCGAAGATCAATGTCTTGTTCATTTGTTCAGATATATTCTTGATTCGATCAATCTGCAAGCGTTCATGAATGCTTTCATACTCAATGATGTCAGAGTCAAAGCTCATACGAGAATGAAAATTCTTGTTTATGAAGAAGAGAGTCAAGAAGATGACTGAGAACAAGACGTTATTGTCAACAAACTCGATCATGAATAGTCACTTAGATCAGTCATTCTGCATATATGAACAGAAGAATCGAAGATATTGCTTGACGTTCTGATTGACTCGTTCGCTTTGATCGTTGATCTGAGAATGATAGACGATGAACAATCGAAGAAAAATGCTCAGTCATTTGCAAAGAAACTTTCATAGTATAGAGATGAATTGCGAACCTCGATCAGATACTATGAAGCTTGATAAATCATGAATTTAATATACTCATTGAATCAGCATTTCAGCTGTCTTTTCAACAGTGATATCTTCATCATCAGTGATGCAAGAAATATAATGTCTTTCTTTTAACAATTTGCAGATGATTGTCAGAATAGCGTTGTATTCGCTCGAATCAAATAGATTGATAATAAAGTTCATTGCTATGTCTTGTCATCGCTGTTCAGATATTGATAGAGATTGAAGCAAGTCATTTGATTTATCTCTAGATGTCTTTGAACATTGACAGATATAGCAGTTTTGAATATATCAATTCATCGTTTTTCGCATGAATGATCAATAATAGTTTCGCTTTATGACTTTCACAGTTCTAAGAATATCAGAATAATCAACTGATGATTGATCGTGCATCTCACGAATCAGATTTATTTGTAGAAGCTCGTTGAATGAGACTCATAGCTGACTATCATAATACAAGATTTCATTTTGAGTTCAACAATTCTTCAATTTGATATCTTCATATTGTGTCTCGTCTCTTGCTATTGCTTCGCGAAGTAGCGTACAATTCTCGTCGATTTCATTAATCTTAAGAATCTGTTTATAAATTGATTCACTGATGTTCTTCTCTAGATCAGCAATTTTCATTCAATTCAAAGTCAGAATAGTGATTCATTGATAACAAATGCGCTCATCTTCTGAATCTTTGAGCACGACGTCAGCTTGACAAGTTAATGCATTGATCTTGATGTTCTGTTTATCAGATCAATAAATTATTCTGAAGTTAAAATCAGCGAGCTTCTGAACTCAACGCATCTGTTGTCTGCTCAGCTCTTTATCTTTCATCAACAAAATGAGCGCTTGATGATCGATGAACATCTTGATAGAAATGTCAGTTAGCTTCAGTTCAAGTCGTCAGTGTTCAAATGCTCAAATGATGATCAGAAGTTCTTTATCATATATCTCGTAGTTGCATTCAGCAGAAAACATGTTCTTGCTATAAAAGACAATTGAATGTAGTACTTCTTCATCATCATATTGAAAGAGAACTTCATCGTTGACGTAGTCAAATGAGTTGATTTCGAGAATAGTCTTACGAGTTTGATCAAAGTGACGTAGTATAGAAGTCTCAATCATACGTCTCTTTATATGATTGAAGACGATCTGACAGACTTCATTTCATTCAAATATGATCTTCTTTTGAGTAAGTTGAATCATTGAATGAACAATCTTCAAAAAGTTCTTGATGAAGCGTTGATAGAAATTGCAGAAGTCAATGAAGAACTGCATCTGAGTGAGATTATTGAGTGTAGATTAATCAACGACTGCTTGCATCTTTCGCGAATTCATCTTCAATTCTTCAATTGATATCAAAAGTTCTAGAAAGATAGTTTTCTGAACATGAAACTCGCACTTGTTGATATTTACCTGTAGATCAGCTTCTTGTAGTCTATTCAAGATCAATCGTACATGTCGCTTGTGTTTCTTCAAGATCTTGCTGTATATGATAATGTCATCTAGATAAATCTGACAAAACTGATGTAAATACTTGAACAACACGTCGTTCATATAATGTTGATAGAACGCAGATTTATTGATTAATTTGAAGAGCATTACATGATATTTGTATAAGTCGAAGAAGATAATAAAGATAGTCAAATCTTCGCTATCTGAGTGCATGTGTAGTTTGTTGAACGCGACAATGATGTTCAATCGAGTCAGATACTTGCTTTCTTGTATACGAGCGAAAGTCTCGTCTATCAATGACAAAGAATAGCGATTTCGTTTGATCAAAGCATTGAGCTTTCTGTAATCGACGCAGAAACGCAGACTATCGTCTTTCTTTTCAATGAACGTTAAAAGTAATCACATAATGATAAAATATGATTGTGATTGAAAAAAAATGAAGTTGAAGAAAATGAAAAGTTAAGAGAAACTGAAAGAGCAATAAACAAATTAACAATTGTTATTCACTCTTGTTTATGCTTTATCATCTCAACAACATCATTTACTCAAAAGATAAACAATGTTTATGTGCTATCTACACATCATCATTACTGTCATTTACATCAATTACACATCACATATACTATTTACAATGTCATCTATACACATTATAATTGAAGACGAATCATCATTCAATCAAAAGTTTCTCTTTTTCTTGTTTTCTCACAAAGATTTGAAGATTTTTATCAAGAGCTTCTAGAGTGAATCAATGAGTGCACATCATCATTTATCAGAGTAAACAAAGACATTAATTATTGAGATCAAGAATAAACTCACTTAGAAGAGAAGACAATTGTCATGATGAATTGATTTATAAAAGTTAAATCAAAGACTAAAGTTAAAGACTGAATTGAAGATCAGATCTGAGTTAGCTCTGAAACTTTATGACTTTGTCAAGACATCATTTAGACTACGTTATATTTTTGACTTAATATATCATGAGTTATGTTGTGCTCGACTTGACAATGCTTGACAAACTCTCTATAGTCGATTGATTTTTTCAAGTTATTGAGAACTTCTTAATAATTAACTCTATCATAATATATACTCATTCTGTGTCTGCTTAAAATATCACATTGTCATATCACTTTTATAGATTTTATTTATTCATTTAGTAAATTTGATCATCATACATGCATCTTTTTGAGCATTGAGCTTGACTCAATTAATATGATGACTCACTTATCATCTGACAAGTATCAGAAGACAATTCAGCTCATCAACAACACATTTACAAAGAGTTTTTTATCATATGAGAAGTTACAAATGCTATTAAACTTTCTGTCATTTGCTGCAAAGATCATAGTTTCTGAAACAATCTTTCTCAAATGACTGTTCAACGACTTAATCATCATCAAATCACGCAAGCAATGCATCAATTATTTAATGTGACAAGATTTACTATGATGAAAGATGTTTCTTTCAAAGTGAAATGATGTACATCTGCTTTGCAAGCATGAATTCAAACATTCTTTATATCTCTGAATCAACACTTCAAATCTGCATAATATAAGAAACTACTATTTGTATCATTTTGATCTATCATCAGCTGTCAATCAAGCATTTTCTAATCAATTTAACACTCGTTTGAGTAGCAAGCATATCAATGTCAAAGAAATGATAACAGTTCTTCATGCTTTGACAGCATGACTCTTCATTTTTGCGAAGTGCAATCTCACTATATATGATGACAACGTAGCTGTTATTATCAACATAAACAAGATCTTCATGCATGAAGAAGCAATGCTGCATCTGCAATGAATAATTTTGTTAACGATTGCACATGATATTTGCATACATGCTCTGTGAATTTCAACTCATGAAAATCATCTTGCTGATTTGCTTTCTTAAGCGAAGTTTAGTACTATTGCTGACAAATTTTCTCAGCTAACTACACTTCAATTAATCAGCATGAATCATCAAACTTTTAATACAATGAGATTTTTCTTAATTATTCAACAGTCAAATATCTTTAATGAAGTTTAGTAATGTTCATTAGAAATATCTATGATACAGTAAAAAGAAATTACTTTATATTCTGCTTCTTGATTGTCAGAGTCAAATATTCAACTTTAATCTCAAATTTGATCAGCTGATCAATGAATTTAAAGAATAAAATAATCAAAGTCAAGATCATTAAAATTTATTTCATCAATTTATAATTACATTACATTGATGTTGAATATTCTGATATTAAGATTAAAACATTTCATTACTTTACATTACAGCAAATCATAGTTGAAATTCAAAGACTTCAAGATGATGATCAGATTCATAAGCAAAGATTTATAACATAAAACTTACTGTTACTATTGCTACGTCAATTTGATCAATCTATCATTGAAGAAACAACATGACATGCATCATTTTGTTTGATGTTTGCAAACTTTCTGCATATGAATGAGTTTACATGAAGTCAATTGAATAAAACATCTGACTTCAAATAATGATATTTAATCAGAAGTTTAATTATCTTTTAGAATGATTCTTTGCAATTCATTTTATTGAGCTTCAAAATCAACTCTTTCAGATGTGAAGTGACATTGATCATCGCTGTCATTGACGATGAAACGTATGTTAAAAACTCACTCGTCAATCTGTTTTCAAAGTTTTCTGCATCTTTGCTGATGTTTCTGTTTGACTCAGAATATTCATATATGCAAACTCATGTTGTCGAGAAATAGAGTACAGATGTGATATAGAGAGCTTCGAAATCAACAGAGCGAGCATGAACATATGCAACGATCGATCTAGTAAATAGATAAATTTAGAAGATAGACTAGATACAGATGATTAAATAGATAGATAGATAGATAGATAGATATATATGTCTCTATGTAGATGTCTTCGTCTAGAAAAGAGGTGAAAAGATGAATAAAAAGATGCAGAAGAAAACTTCGCTCGAAAAACCTCTATAAATGATAGTCAATATTCTCATGAATTCTGAAGATGTGACTGAGTCATGCTCGGAAAATCTCTATCAATAGTAATCAATGTCTTCATGAACTCTGAAGATGTGATTCAATAGCTCTGCTCGAGAAATCTCTATGAATAATAGTCTATATCTTCATGAATTCTGAAGATGTGACTGAGTCATGCTCGGGAAATTCTCATCAATAGTAGCTAATATCTTCGTGAACTTTAGATGCAATTGAATCAATGCTGTTTCATGAGTCATCGAGAGATGAGACTTTGCTTCACGACATTCTTTTCTCACTCATTTAATGCTCGTTTCTTGAGCATCAATGTGACTCTTCTATGATACTAGCGAGGCGAAGGCGAAGGCGAAATCGAAATCGAAAGCAAAAGCGAAAGACGAAGATCGAAGATATAGAATAAACTCAAGCAAAGCGACGATTAAAACAATGACTAGTCAGTAGATCAATGACTAGAGAACCAGGTTTTCAAGAGAGAAGATGAGATATATGACTAACTAGTAGATCAATAGCTAGATGATGAAATATTCAAGAGCAAAGATGAAGCTTTGAACATGACTAGCTAGTAGATCAATAGCTAGAGAGCGATATTTTCTGATGCGAGAACGAAGCTTTGAACATGACTAGCTAGTAGATTGATAGCTAGAGAGCGATATTTTCTGATGCGAGAACGAAGCTTTGAACATGACTAGCTAGTAGATTGATAGCTAGAGAGTGATAATTTCTAGAACGAAGCTTTGAACATGATGAAAATGAATAGAGTCATCAAGATCTAACTTTAATCATTACACAGTGAACGTTAGTGAGTTCATTGTGTAATAATTAGAGCAAGCTTCGATCAGATGAGATAGTAGTCACTAAATCGATGATAAATTGAGAGCGACGAGATATATGAGAGCAACAAGATGTAGAGATGATCGCATGATCTTACGAGATAGTAGATGAGCTACTTTGTCACTGAATATTCAACTGTACGATCGAATGACGAGCTATATAAGAGCGACAAGATGTTTTAGATAGTTACATGATCTTACAAGATAGTAGATGAGCTACTTTGTCACTGATTCTTGCTGAGATGAAGACGACAAGATGTTTAGATGATTGCATGATCTTACAAAGTAGTAGAATTTACTCTGTCACTGAATATTTGACTGTACGATCGAATGACGAGTTATATAAGAACGACGAGATGTTTTAGATAGTTGCATGATCTTACGAGATAGTAGATGAGCTACTCTGTCACTGAATTCGATAGTACAGTTTCTTATTTTCTTATTTCTTTCTTTCTTATTTTTTTATTTTTCTTATAAAACTATTTTCTTTCTTACGAAATCATTTTCTTTCTTACTATTTCTTATTTCTTTCTTATTTCTTATATATCAAAAATGAAAATAACAACGAGCAATGCTAAAGTTCAAACACATGATCTTTGCATTTGACAGATCTGAGTCTGTGAAATTCTGATTGATTAAATCTATCAAATTCAGAAAGATAGTTTCGTCTTTGATCTTTGAAGAAATTGCTTTAAAGAACGTGATGATGAGACAGAGATAGAGAGCGAAATCAAGTATGTGAGCTCGAGAAAGACGCGTTGCCTTTGACTCTGCGACGCGTGTTCTTTTTCACTGAGTCTATGAAACATGACATATAAATTCTTCACGAATAAACACGACTTAATAGATGAGTCATGAGATGAGCTTCGAAGCGAGTCACTAGAGAGAATTCTTGCAGATGAGTCACGAAATGAGAAAGTAGAGAATGAGAGAGTAGATGAATCACGAGAAGAGGTTCGAGCAGATGATCTAGACGAGAAAACAGAGACATTTCTGATGAGCGTTCGATAAGAATTTCGAGCAGGTGAGTAGCGAGATGAGCTACGAGATGAGTCATGAGATGACGAGAAACGCGACGGGGAAACAGAGAGCCTTTGCATGAGTTTTCGATGTAAATCTCTAGCATTTCAAACAGACGATCGAGTAGATGAGATAGTCGAGAAAATCGAAGAGACTGAGGAAAGAGAAGCGATTTGAGTGAAGAATCGCTGCAAATTTCGAGCAGATGACGAGCAAAGAGACGAGCTTGCAGATGATGAAGTCGAGAATCTAGATGAAGAATGAGAGAAAGAAACAGTGAGCTTTCGAGCTGACAACTGAACGAATTCTCGAGTTTCTCGAACAGACGAAGCAGGCGAAGAAAATGATCGAGCTGGGAAAACGATAGACTTTTGAACTGACAACGAAATGAATTTTCAAGAAACAGTCGAAGCAGATGAAGTTGAATTAGATCATTCAGATCAAACAAGCTTTATGATCTGTTGACGAGTCATTTTTCGCTCACACATTCGATGTATCTCGTTCAAATCATCATCGTCATTAAGTAGCTTTGAATGTCTCGTTTCTTCTTGAGTTATCTCTTTAGCTCAAGTTTTCTTTTGAGCCTGAGCTTTCTCTTGAGCTCGAGCTTTCTCTTGAGCTCAAGCTTTCTTTAGATTCAGCTCTTCAAACATGATCTGTCAATGTTCATGCAATTCAGTCTTTTGCTTCTTCGATAACTTCTCAAGCTGATCGAGCTGAGACTTCAATATCTAAGCGATTCATCGATCATTCAAATGCAAAGTCTGAAGAATCTGTCTGCGAGCTCTTGAAGACAAGATCATCATCTGATCAAAGATCATCGACGCGTTCATGTTCAGCTCGCTCAAGCTGTTCATCGATGCGTTCATGTTCAAGCTGCTCATCAATGCGTTCATTGTTGCAGAGATAAACGTGTCGCTTTCTGTTGTTCCGTCACTGCTCTACTCAATATCATGAAAATGATATCTTCGCGTTGAGCTTCAATGTCGAGAGATAGAATACAGGTGCGGTATAGAGAGCTTCGAAACCAACAGAGCGAGCACGAACACATGCAACGATCGACCTAGTAGATAGGTAGATCTAGAAGGTAGGCTAGATACAGATGACTAGATAGATAGATAGATAGGTAGATAGGTAGGTATGTCTCTATGTAGATGCCTTCGCCTAGAAAAGAGGTGAAAAGATGAATAAAAAGATGCAGAAGAAAACTCCGCTCGGGAAACCTCTATAAATGATAGTCAATATTCTCATGAATTCTGAAGGTGCGACTGAGTCATGCTCGGGAAACCCCTATTAATAGTAGTCAATGTCCCCATGAACTCTGAAGGTACGGCTCAATAGCCCTGTTCAGGAAACCCCTATGAATGATAGTCTATATCTCCATGAATCCTGAAGGTGCGGCTGAGCCATGCTCGAGAAACCCTCATCAATAGTAGCTAATATCTTCGTGAATTCTAGATGCGATCGAATCAATGCTGTTTCATGAGTCATCGAGAAGTGAGACTTCGTCTCACAACAACGTCATTGAGATTCTGCATAGAACATTAATTACATTGAGCATAGAAGATTGCTACTTGAGTCACTTCTTTCGTCAAGATGCTGCTATTTCAACTCATCAAGCAAAGTTTTTGAAGAATGAAATTCAGCTGCTAGAAAGATGAAAATTCAACAGTTATCACTTATACATTGAAGCTCACTTTAGCTACATACTAAATGTCTTTAGAAGACATCAAAGATAGTCACTTTTGATCAGTCAACTAGAATCAGCTCTCGTCGATCTCGATACTTCGTATCGATGTTTCTGAGATTTGAGAGTGCTTGACATCTCAGAGCGACTTTCGGGGCAAATTTTAGCTCTGAAGATCGTCAGAGACCGTCAAGTTTGTTCAAACACATATAATATATATTCGTTCAAACGAAGGCGATGCTCGATAGAAGGTTCAGCTTGACTGAAGACTATCGGCAAGCGAAGGTGGCTGCTAGCCGGCTTGGCTCGGCCAATGCCGACCGCTAGAGAACAAGGAGATTAAGCAGGGAAAAGGGGATAAAATGGCCGTTCCCCCTTCTGTTTCCCTCATCATCTCTTCCTGTTTCTTCATCCCTTAGGATTCAGTCAGAAACGCGCTTTTGCCCCACTCACCCACTTCATAGACTCAGTCGCTTAGATAGAGGGAGTGCTTGGCACCTCAGGGCGGCTTCCGGGGCAAATTTTAGCCCTGGAGACCGCCAGGGGCCGCCGGGTTTGCCCAAACACATATAATATATATTCGTTCAAACGGAGGCGATGCCCGATAGCTCGAGGAATTTCCTCAAGGTTAGCTGCTGTAGCCGTAGACCGCGATCAACATCAAGGGTATCGACAGAAGGAAGTAAATCTGCAGCCGTGAGAAAGGCATGCCGGCCACGACCAGCGTCTGTGCTT
>JAABUV010001267.1_pt1 | contig 36880 bp, 44 predicted proteins | sample 5559971 | NCBI WGS metagenome assembly JAABUV01 (sample SAMN10711881, study PRJNA513362) | rock metagenome | isolation source: Antarctica rocks | place: Antarctica: Victoria Land, Knobhead nord | collected 2015-12-19
GCAAGCAGCAGCCCTCAGGGGCCAGGGGTGTTGATCTGGTGAAGCATGCGTTTGTGCAGCGGGTGACAGTGTAGGGCGACATGCGTCTGCCATGCTGCCAGACAGCTGGCAGTGAATGCAGCTCTGGCGGTGCCAGGTCCCCTGCAGGACTTGATACTGCAGCGTGTGTTCCCCTCATGCCGGCACAGCCATGTTCGGCTCAGACTGTAAGTTTGCTGACTCGCATGATGCCAGTGGTGTTGATGTGGGCGGGCGGCGCGTGCAGACCTGATCCTGTCCACCGTGCGCGCGCTGCTGGGCGTGCAAACGGCCGGCGTGGCGCTGCTGGGCGGCGACCGCTGCTTCGTGCAGGGCGCCAGCGGCCGCACGCGCGGCTCACGCGCGTGCTGGGCGGACACGCTGTCCGGCTGGGCGCTGCTCACGCCAGCCGGCTCGGCCGGCGTCGTCACCGAGTTGGGTGCTGGCGGCAAGCGGTGCGGGGCGCGTGCACGCCCCGGGCGTGTGCCTGTGCAGCCGGCGAGCGGTAGGAGCGCTGAGGCTGGCACGAGTGCCCGCACGCTGGCACGGCGCCGGTGTGCCGGTGCTTGCACCTGGCTGTCCTCACCGACGCTGCGCTCGTCAAGGCAATGCCCTGCGCGGGCATGCCGCCCACTGTGGCGTGCTGCAGTGCGATATATTGAGGCAGACAGCATAATGCTCCCTTTGTCGGCGCCAAGTAAAGATGTGCTCACACTAACCCTACACCCTGTCACGCAGGCGACAGGAGCGGCAGCTCGAGAGCGTCGGCTTCTACGCGGCCGCGCCGCTGACCGACGTGGCCGGCTGCCGCGTGGGCATGCTGGCCGTGGCGGACCCGGTGCCGCGCGGCGGCGCGGACGCGCACACGCGCGCGGCTGCCGCGCTGTCCGGCCTCGCGCAGCTGCTGGCGATCGAGGAGGAGCGTGCGGCGGCGGGCGAGGCGGGCGAGCTGGGCGCCCTGGTGCGCGCGCCGGCCGCGCTGGACGCGCCGCACCTCTGCGTCAAGGTGGGCGCCCGCCTGGGCCTTGGGGGCGTCGCTCGAAGGGCATATGTGGAAGGTTGGAGCATTGTTGCCGAGATTGCCGAGAGGACGAGGAGCAAAGGGGTGCTTGTCTCCATTGGGGGTGCATTTGCTGGTGGGGCGGTAGGTCAGGCAGCTTGCCTGCCAAGAAGTGCCTACAGGATTGCCTGGAGCGCCTGAGCTATGCCGCGAGCTGATCACACGCTGCAGACCTGGCATCGCGTGAGCCTCATTTTACAACGCCTGGGAGCATGCGGCCTGTTCGCATGGTGGCGCTATCTCAGGTAAGCCGTGCAGCAGCACAAGGCGGGCGCGGCGCCCGCGCCGCGGGGTGAGGCGGCAACGTGGTCTCGAGCGCGCCGCCGCGCGTCCGCGCAGGTGCTGCCAGGGCCCGCGTGCGACTGGAATGTCGTGGGCGCGACGCCCGCGGCGGCGGCGCTGGTGGCCGACACAGAGGCCGCCCCCGGCCCGTGGGAGGGCGGCCCATGGAGCGGCGGCGCGCCGTTCTGGGAGCTCTTCTACGCCAGTGGTGGCGTCTCCGTGCGCCCCGCCTGCCGCCCGCCCTTACCGCGCCGGGCGTGGCGCGGCTCAAGAGATTGATGATGTGGCGGAGGTGCTGGCAGGGCGCACAGCTCTGGCCCGGCACGTGGAGGAGCGCGCATTGTTCAGGAGCTGGCAGTGGGGCGAGTCAGATCGGCAGCTCCTGCTCCCAAATAGGAGAGTCACGCGCGCTGGCACGGGTCCCAGGCCCCAATCTGTCGGGAGGGTGCTGCGCCGGGAGCGGCTGGCGCTGTGAGCCAGCCGGCAGGGCATGACGCGTGCGAGCGCGCGGCGCAGATGCCGCTGGCGCTGTACCAGCGCGCCGTGGAGAAGCGCGACGAGTTCGTGGTGAGCGGCGTGCGGCCGGCCGGGCACCTGGGCGGCGGGCGCACTTTCAACATGGTCTTCCGGTGCGCCTTGGGCAGTGGTGCTTTGCGTCCATTCCGTGGGCCTGTGTGCAGGCGCAGGAAGCGCCAGGGACGGGCGCAGCAATGCCTTCATGTCGTCAGAGATAAGAATAGCTGCTGGTGGTAGATGACAAGTCACAATAGCATCTTACCAGATTTAAGAGAGCCAGGGAAATTTTGCAGGCTGCCGGCTTATGGCGGGGCAAGGCGCCCGCATGCCCCGGGGCCTGAGCACTGTCAAGGCCACACCCGGCGCTGCATGCCTGAGGCCGCGGCGCCAGCTGGCGGCTGCTGCAGCTTGCCTGGAGCGTGTCTGACGAGCGTGACTCTGCTGTTCGGTTGCGCAGGCCGGCGGACCCCGCGCCCAATAAGGCGCGGCACGCGGCCGCGCTGGCATCCACGGCGGCCAGCGCGTCGTACTACTTTGCAGAGCTGCAGATTGTGCCGGAGGTTGCCTCGCGCATGCAGCGCTCGCAGTCGGCGCCGCTCGGGCTGAGCAGCGTAGACCAGGCGCGGCCCAGAGCGCCCGCCTGCCGCGCGCGGCCCCTGCGCCGGCGCTTCGGCGCGCAGCGGGCCTGCTGTGGTTGTGGCACGCGAGGCCGGAACGCAGCGTGCCGCGTAGGTTGCATGCGCTCCCTGCAAGCGCCTGCGAACTTGCGAGCCCTGTCCCATGCACGTGCAGCACTGGCGTGCCGGATCAGAGAGGACGCACAGCGGCTCCCCCCGCGGTGCGTGGCCCGACCGGTGCGCGGCCCGCAGGCGCCCTGGGACGACCTGGAGCTGGGGCGGCTGCTGCGCAACGACGCGTGCGGGCGCACCTACCACGCCACGTTCCAGGGCACCTGCGTCACTGCAAAGGCGCGCGCCGCGCCACCTGTTCTGACGCAGCTCTGGCCGCTCGACCCACCGCCGTGTGCACGTCGCACGCCGCCGCCGCCCGGCTCAGGGCGCAAGCAGCTGCAGCCATCGGCCTCTGCATGCGGCCACGTCGCCAGCCCCTGGACATGCTGGCGATTCTTTTTCAACAGCTGGATGCGACAGGCGGCGGCCGGGGCGTGCAGGTGTGCAACACGGACCGGCTGCGCACGATGGCGGGCGTGCCGCTGGAGGCCGTACTGAGCGTGGACGCGCCGCGGGGCCTGGTGCCGACGGTTGCGTTCACGACCTCGCGCAGCCTGCACCGCGCGAGCGAGCGCCAAACCTGGCTGCTGCAGGCGTACTGCAACCGCGGCACGCTCGCGGTGCGCGGCCGCGCCGCACGGCGCGGGTGCTCGCGCAGGGTGCGCGGGGCAGTGATGCGTGACGCCAGCCGCGCAGGGCGTCGCAGGCGCGGAGGGGAAAGCGCAGGCTGCCCTCAGCAGTGGCCTGCGGCCGGGTCTTGCTTGCGCGTGTGCGGGGCGGCGCTGGGCGCGCGCCTACCCGACGCGCCGTCCCTGACGTGCCCGCGCCGCGCGCCCGCAGGATGCCATGGCGCACGGCTGGTTCACATGCGAGGACGGCTCGCCTGATGTCGGCGCGATCGCGGCCACCGCCGCCCAGGTCCGCCAAACAGACGCGCTGGCCTGCGTGCTGTGTGGCCATGGTGTCGCGAACACCAGAGGAGCGGGCATCATTGCAAGTGCCGCTTGCGCGCGGTGACGGTCCGCAGACGAGCCGGGCGGCCGCCTGCTCGCGCGTGCCGCCGCCCCCAAGCATTCCAGCAGCTGGCGGGCGGCAGCGCGCTGCCCAGGCGGACCAAAATGTCGTCCTGGGCAGCATGCAAGATTGGTTAGTTAGCTAGCTAATTAGTTAAGTAGCAGTTGCTTAATTACTTGAGTCGCAAACCGACCGCGGCCGCGCAGGTCGCGGAGGGCCTGGCGGCGATCCACGCGCGCGACATGGCGCACGGCTGCTTCGGCCCCGAGCGCGTGCTGCTAACCGCCGCGCCGGGCATCTCGCACGGCTTCCGCGCGCGCGTGACCGACTACGGCCTGGCGCCGCCCGCGGGCGGGCCGGCGCCTACGCAGGCGCGCCGCATGGCAGCAGGGTCGGACCGGTGCAGGCCCGCAGCGGGCGGGCTGGGCGGGCTGCGGCTTGCTGCTCTTGGGCGCGGGGCACGCTCAAGCGACACTGCGCAGACTTATTGGTTGCCGCGGGGCAACAGCTGCCCATGCACCACCACATGGCCCGGCGATGCTGGGGTGTGACCGACACTGCGCGCCGAGCAGAGTGTTTTTCTGGAGTGTGCCCGAGGCAGCGCACCGCTGCAACAGTTTCCACTAAGCGCCCCTGAGCAGCACTGTGTTGCAAATCGTGCCGCTGCCGTCCGCAGACGCCCGTGACGCCCGTGCGCAGGCGAATGATGTGGCTGCCTTTGGCGCGCTGCTGGCCGAGCTGGTCAAGCACACGCGCGGGCCGCCCGCGCCGCCCGGCATTCCGCGCGCTGCGCCGAACTATGCGCTGACGCGGCACGCGTCCGCGCCGCCGCGGCGCACGCGCGCGCGGGGGCCGCCGCCGGCGCTGCTCGTGCTGGCGCGCAGCTGCTGCAGCGCCGAGCCGGCCGACCACCCGACGATGGAGCAGGCGCGCGAGATCTGTGCGCGTGTGTGGCAGTCCGTCGCGCCGGTCGCTTGACGCGCGCGCCCGGAGGAGCGCGTCGGAGGGGGCAGGCGGCGAGTGCGTGACACGCTCGCGTGCAGCGGCAGCGGGCCGTTGCTGCGCGCAGCGGGCCGTTGCTGCGTAGCGCTGCGGGGGCTGCCCCCGGGGAGCGGCGGTGAGGAGGGAGGTGGGAGGTACCAAGGCATGCGCGCGGCTCGCAACCAACAATGCGGCCTGGCACTTGAGGTCGGCAAGCAATGAGGCAGGGTCAAGCTGCGCGGCTGCTAGTGGCCGCAAACATCGAAGTAGCACTGGCAAGGCGCCACGGAGCGGCGGCAAGGCGCACGGGTGAGGTCCGTATGAAAAGGCGCTAGGAGCGGGGGCGGGCGCGGCAGAGCGCCGGCGACCGCCGCGCGCTTAGGCGGGCATCTTTGTGGGTGGGGGGGGGAGGGGTGCAGCATGAGCGTGCTCGGGCCTTCTGACCGCCAGGTCTTGGTAGCGACTAGAAGGCCCGAGCGCGCGCCTGATCAAGGGGTGGGTGGCGCGGGCAGAGGCCAGGACGGCTAGCCATCCACCCGTTGGGCAGCGCTCTGGTGTGGAGCGCAGGCCCGCAGCGGCCGGGCGCGGAGGAGCAGGGTGTGTGCACAACAGCGCATGAGCCTGGCGGTGGCACTGGGCGCGAGCAGCCGTACAGCGGAGTGTAATCCTTGGCAGCTGCGCGCGCCGCGCAAGGGCGCCAGGGGCACGAACGCTAGGCGGCCGTGGTGGTCGGCATTTCGTGCGGGCAGCGCCACGGCGGTGTCATTTGCGGCCGCCGCGCGCAGGATGAGGCAGGTAATGCGCAAGCTGACAGGTGAAAAGTTCTTGGGCGGGGCTTTTGGGGTGCTTAGCAAAGCGCTGGACGTGCCCGCGCACGGGGACACTGAAGCTTGCAGGGACGGGATTTTTAACTTGCGCCTTGCATGGTTTAGCTGGCTATGATGCTGTCATCTAACTGACAGAATTTACCTCTGTACCGCCATGTGCTTGCCGCCCTGGCCTTGCCTTTAGCCTAACACGAGGCTGCGTGCGGTGCACGCAATGCGACGAGTGGGCAGGCGGGGACGGGGGCGCGGCGGGCGTGAGCGTGATCATGCATGGTCGAAACCCGGAGTGCTGCAATATGATGTTTACGCGCGCTGCGCCAGGGCCCTCGCTGAAGGCTCTGGCATGGCGGGCCTAGTATCCAGCCTGTGTCGTTTCCCGCCAGGCCCCGACCTGCGAGGCCGCCCCATGCGAGGCTGCCCCAGGCTCCGCTGGCCGGTCGGTTGGGCGCGCTTGCGGGCGCATAGTCGGGCGCTGCACTGTTCTGACATCTGTGTGGCTGTGACATATTTTGGTTCGGTGGTGCTGCTGGCGCCTGCTTGCACCAGTGCGGGTTGGCGGGCAATGCGGAGAGGAAACACGTGGGGGAGGAAAGCGGTGTATGCGCTGGCAGGCACGTCGTCGTGCCAATCTGCTCAGCTTGGTGAATATAGGGGTCTCGAGGGGGTTGGAGAGGCAGCCCTGCCACATGCGCGGCGGCTGCGGCGCGCTTGGAGCGCCCGGACGGGAGTGAACTTTCTGCCGAACGAAATTTAGTGTGGTGGGTGGGGCGGCAGCCCGACCCGTCGTATTTCCGGTTCGTGCCCAGAGCGCGCGTTTGTTCACCCACAGCCCTGGTGAGCAAGAGGGGGGCGCGTCCTGCTTTTGGGTTGGATTGGCGCATGTGTCTCTTTCCCCACTTTGGTCTTTTCTTAGATGCAGTGCGCCCAGCGCGTGCTGCAGAGGCGCTTGGTGACTGTGTGTATGCAGCATATTCATAGCCGTGGGTCCATGTGCCGCCGGCACGCTCGTAGTGAACATGCAGTGCCAGGTTCTGGCGCTGTGGTTGCAAGCTGCGCTGCGGGCGCTGGGGCCGCCTGACGCCCCTGCCCCACACCATTTGTAAGGGCGCTGCTTGGTCTGGCGCTGCGCACGCACCCGGGGCGGCCCGGTGACGGAGGGCAAGCGGGGAGGCGGGGGCGGGCATGGGGTGTACCTGGAATGTTACCAGCAACTCGAGGGGGTGCGCACAAAAGAAAGCGCGCGTAGTTTTACCGCTTGCATTTGCGGCTGCGGGCCGGGCGCGCGCGTGGCTTCCAAGCGCGTGCCTGCCAGGCGTAAGTATTAGGAGATGAGGGCTGGTGTGTTAGCTGCCCGCGTTTTGTTTGTGCGCTTGTAAGTTGTTCCAGGCTGCTCGTCGCCTGCCCTGCGTACTCCCTCCCCACCCCCGCGCGAGCATGGCAGGCTGCGCTGCTTTGCAGCCCAGGCATGCTTTAGGGGAGCTGGGGGCAGCCTGTGTGACTCTGGCGGCGTGCGCGCCTGGCGCGCCAGGTGGGTTGAGCCAGGGCACGCCCGCTGCTCCAGGCAGTATTAATCTTTTGGTGCAGCCTTGGGCCCACACCGATTGACGATTTTGGGGGGCGCCGGCGCCGCGCGCCCCGCGGATTAGGGCGTGTTTTCGTCTGTGGCAGAGGCATTGTGGCCGGCCCTGCGCGGCCGGCCACGGCCTGCTTCGGCGGCCGCTTCCGCAGCATGCCAGGTGTAGGGGGCAGGGGTACAGCTCTGCCCCCTGCAGCCTGGGGATGCGGGCGGCGTCGGTGTTGGGAATTGATTGGCAATTGTTGGCACCGCTGATTACTGGTGCTGGGCGCTTCAAGGACACTTTGATTGTGTTTTCAGTGGCGCACGCGTGTGCAGCGCGCACTGGAGAGGCTAGGCGATGACGCGTGCAGGTTTGTTTGAGAGCAAGAGTAGGGCAGCCAAGCACCTGCTGCAGCCCTTGTAAACACGGGCTGACGCAAGGCATCAGCGCAGCCTCTCTATTGTGACATTGCTGAAAGTGCAGGACAAGGCAGGAGCTGATAGTGCGCTCCGGCAGCCTCCTGGGCTGTGGTGCATGGGCGCCAGACTCGCGGTGCTGCTCCAGCGCCGATGCGTAGCATGCGGCCGTGCGCTGCGCCAATGATGGTTGCCAAGCATGCTGCTGTGGAGGCGCCAACTGCCCCCCGCCAGGGTGCCGCAAGTCCGGCAGAACGTCCGTCGCTGCTAAACCCCACCCAAGCACAGGGCCGCCTCCCGTTGCACCCCGCATCAGGGGCGAGTCGGACGTACGGCGCCGGCCCGCGCGCATGCGCGCGACGCGCGGGCCGCCGGCGAGCGCGGCGAGCAGCGCTCCGCTGCGCGGCGCCGCGCGTGCAGACGCCGGCCTCGCCTTAGTCTGCCTCGGCGAGCAGGTCCAGCGCAGGAGCGTCGCGCTGCACGGCGACCACGCGCGCGCCGCGCGGCAGGCCGCTGGCGAGCGACGCGCGCGCGGCCTCCAGCTGCCCCTCGTCCTTGCCCTCCAGCGACAGGACCAGGCCCGCGCCGTCCGCCTGGCCGCACACCTGCCCCGCACCGCCGCCCGCCCGCTCCGCTCGCCAAGCTGGAGAGCAGACCGAGAGCGTGGGGCAGTCATGCAGACTCGCGCTCTTTGATGACCAGCTGGCGATGATACCCCTTTTTCTTTACATTTTTCCTGCTGCTGCGTATTGTCCTGTTGGGGGTCAGGTTCACCAGTATCAAGGCAGAGCATTCTGGCGCCGCATCCAAGCAAGGCCGTGTGTGGAGGCGCCGGGCGGGCAGCCCTACCGGGTAGCTGCCGACGGTCATGCCGCCGTGAAACTCGACGCCGACGCGCGCATCCGGCGCCGCATCCAAGCAAGGCTGTGCGCAGAGGCGCCAGTCCATGGGTCCTACCGGGTAGCTGCCGACGGCCACGCGGCCGTCAAACTCGGAGCGCAGCGCCTCCAGCGCCGGCGCCACGGCCGCCTCGTCGGTCGGCGCCAGCCGCAGCGCCACGCTGCGGAAGGGCGCCAGCGCGCCGTCCGCGGCCAGCGCCGCGCGCACCGCCTGCGCGCGCGCCCAGGCTCCTGGGAGAGGGGGGGGACATTAGGCGCGGCAGGGGCCAGCGTTTCTTTGTAACGGGCGGCAAGGCGCAGGGCGGCTGGTGGCGGACTCACCAGCGCACGCCGGCCACGGCGGCGCGCTGCCTTAGGGCAGTGTGGGGCAGTCACCAGTGTGTGGGGTCCAATTGTGACGCCAGCCTTGATTCCTGAACGGTGTTTGGCCGCCCAGACTTTGGTGCCAGCCAGCGCATTGAGTGGCGCGGTGGCAGCGCTGCTTCGGCGCCTGCCAGCACACTGCCCGCGTCCCATGTCATGCCGCCCACGTGGGAGAGAGAGGGGTGCCGCGCATTGTCCAGCCGGGAGGTCCCAACCATCGCCGCTCGCCCATCGCCGCTCGCCCGCCGCTGCCGGCCGCCGGGCAGGGGCACGCCTGCCACTTGCGGCGCAGCAGCTTGGGCACGCCGGGCCAGCCGCCCGGGCAGGGGCACGGCTGCCACTTGCGGCGCAGCAGCTCGGGCGCGCCGGACCAGCCGCCCGGGCAGGGGCGCGCCTGCCACTTGCGCCGCAACAGCTCGGGCACGCCGGGCCAGTCGCCCGGGCAGGGGCGCGCCTGCCACTTGCGCCGCAGCAGCTCGGGCACGCCGGGCAGCACGTACACGTTGCGCGCGCGCACGATCGGGAACGCCGCCCCGGCGCCCGCGGGCAACGCCTGCTCCAGGATCGCGGTCTCCGCTGCGCGCGCGGCCGCAGCTCTGTGCGGCGTGCATGCACGGGCCGGCGCCGGATGCTTGCAGTAAGTGAGCAGGCAGATGCTGCCTGCCTTCCGGCACCCGCTGCCTGCCTGCCAGTGCTTCAGAAACCAAATTCATTTTTTCTAAATTCCCAAGCGACAAGTGATGGGGTCAGCTTCCAGTGCTGGCCCATCTGGTGCGGTCACTGCGTTGCCAGTCCGGGGGAGGCGCACTGGCGGGCGCTTCAGCCATCTTCAGGTGCGCCTTTGTGATGTCGGGGCCAAAGTAGGCGCGCAGGCGCGCCTCAAGCTCAGGGCTCCTGCGCTTGCACCGGCCGCGCTCAGGGTGCGCACACCGGGCTGGTAGCCTCAGCAGCAGGGCGTTTGCGCGTGCGCGCCAGGTCCATCCGCTGTCATGCCCGTCCATCACCAGGCGCCAAGCCAGGGGCGGGAGCCGCGCCGGGCGAGTGGGTGCCCGAGCGCGGCGGCGACGCCGGCCATGGTCACATCGTCGGGCGTGGGCCCCAGGCCGCCGCTGGTGATCACCACGTCCGCCGCCGCGGACGCGCCGCGCACGGCCGCGGCGATCGCGCCGACCTCGTCCGGCACCAGCTCCGCCTGGCGCGCGCCCGCCGCCCGTGTCAGGCCCCTGGACGAGCCAGGGGTGGCAGCCAACATGGAGGGAGCTGCGGGCACGTGAAGCGGCTGGGCCGGCGGCGGTGGCGGCCGCCGGGCCCCACTCCGAGCCCATTGCTCTGGCGTGCGTTCCGGCCGAGCGACGGCGGGCACAAAGCAGCGGGCCATGGCTCTCGGGCGGAGCCGCCCGGGGGTGCGGCGCGCGGGCGGCGCACGCGGCACACGCGCCAGCCGAGCGCGCGCAGCTCGCGGCACAGGAAGCGCGTGTTGACGTCCTCGACGCGCGCGGCGAGGATCTCGTCGCCAACCACCACCTGCGCGCGGGCGTCTGCACTCACTAGGGCCCTAACCCTAGCCCTCACCAGGGTGGTGTGGCCGGCAGAGCGCCATCAGCTCTCCATGCACCATACGCCCGCGTCCGCAGCATACGCGCCAGGCAAGGCGGAGCAGGTCCAGCGCGCAGCCGGCCTGCATGCCGACCCCGCCATCGGGGACCGGCAGCCCTGTCTCGCGCGCTGCCACGCGCGAAGGCTTCGGGTGCCGCGGGCGCGCACGAGCGCGGCGGTGCGCGTCGCGCCCGCGCGGCCGCCGCCGACGCCGGGCTCGGAGCGCCGCCTATCCAGGCCGCCGCCAGGCGGCGCGGCGCGCCCGGCGCGCTCCAGCCGCGCGTCCGCCAGCACGTGCGCCGGCGCAAAGCTGCCGTCCTCCTTGCACAGCGCGCTGCAGCCCGGCGCACAGCGCGTCACGATGGCGCGGACCCCGTGCAGCGCATTGCGCGGCCACCGTGACGGCTGCAGACTGCGTCTGCCAGCGCCGGCCGCCGACGGGACAGCCGCCCTCCTTGCACCGCGCGCTGCGAGCGTAACACTGCGTGCCATGAGCATCCCATGACCTGAAGCACACCAGAGGCTATGCATGAAGCCGCAAACAGCAGCATGTGTTGCAGGGCAGCAACCCTGCAGGATCCAGCCGGCAGGGGTGCAGCTGCACCGCCCGCATGTCATCGGGGCGCTGGACAGAGGCAGGCCCGCCTCACCGGCAGTATGTTAGCAACCGAGCGCCTGTCAGCCGGGCGGCGGCGCCCATGACGCGCGGTGCGCCGCAGAGCCAGGGCGGGAGCGGGACATCGTGGCCAGGGCGGGACCCCTGCAGGAGAGGGAGGGGGGGGGGGGGGGGGGGGGGGGGCCGCGGCCGGGGGCACCTGTTTGGGCGCGTGTCGGCCGTGGAGCCGATGGATGTGAAGCCGCGGTCGTACAGCGCGCAGTAGGGCACGGCGGCCGCGCGCAGCAGCGCCCACACGTCCGAGTAGCCCCAGTCGAGCACCGGGTTCACGCGCATGAAGGCTGGCCAGCCCGCGCTGCTGGGGCAGAACATGTCCTGGCCCTGCGCGTTGGGGTCGCCCCTGCGCGCGCGCGCCGCCTCGGCTGGCCGCGAGCTGATGCCATGCGCAATGATGACAGGCGCGCACGCTCCAGGCCGAGGCAGCATACGCCCATGCAATGTTCTGGATGCATTCAGGCAGATGGGCGCCCCGAGACACCTTGTAGCGCTGCGCTCACAGGTGCAAACAAGCGTGCTGCAGCGCCCGAGCCCTGCCAGGCCTGGGGCGCGGGCGGTGCCTGCGCGTCCCGAGCACGATCGCCTTGATGCCGGAGCGCCCGATCAGGCTCGCCAGGCCCGCCCGGAAGTCGCCCTGCAGCTCCTCCAGCCGCAGGCCGTACCGCGCGTCCATGTCGCGCACGAACGCCAGGATCTCCGGGAAGTCATTGCGCTGCTCGAAGATGAACGTCCGCACCGCGCCCAGGCCTGCGCAGCGCAGGCGGTGGCCGGCGCATGTGGAGCATATGTCTTGTGTGAAGCTGGGTGCTGAGGGTGCCCGCTCGCTGCTGTCGCCAGCGTTGACGCGCAAGCGGAGGCAGCCACCCTTGAGCCACGCTGCTGGTCTGGGTCGCTGACACCCTCGCCGGCATAACCGACTGCACGTTGAGCGGGCCTGCCTTCAAAGCGTCATGCACCGGCCGCCACAAGCCGCGGGCGCTCGCGCCAGGAGCGCTGCAGGCCCGCCCAGCCTCGCCACTCAGGCGACGCACCCGAGTGCGCCTGCTCGCCGCTGGTGCTGGCCTGAGCATGGCTGCAGTGGCGGGCGGCCAGCGCCTCTGCTTCCGCCGCGCCATCGCAGCCGGCCGCGCCGGGTCCGGCGGCCAGCGCGACAGCCGCGCGCAGGATGTGCAGGAGCACCGTGGAGTCCTTGCCGCCATTGAAGCTGAACGCAACCGCCGCCTGCCTGGCACGGGCCCGGGCGAAGGCCTGTTGGCGGTGTGCGCAGGCACAGCAGGGCTGTTGCTGTGCCGCGCTTTGCAGTGGGGCTCTAATACTTGACATATGCTGCACGCTGTGCACCATGCGTAGCCATGGCACGCCTGGCTGCCCGTGGCTAGCAAGTGGGGGCCCGGTAGTGCAAAGCGCGCACCCAAACAGGTCAAACGTGCGCTGGACTGCGGCCACCGCGCTACGGAACCGCTCCTTGAGGTGCTCATCGCTGCATCCCTCCACGGCCAATACAACGTCCATGCCCGGGCTGCGTAGTCTACTCGCACAGGCCGGGTGACTTCAGTCTCACCCGCTCTCACGAACAGGCACTCGGGGATTGCCGGAGGCGACCAGCTTGCCTGCGCAGCGCCATGCCTGAGAGCGAGCTACCGGTACCACTCATGCGTACATTGCGCATGCAGCATCTGCATGACCTCTGCTGGATCGCAGCACGACGCAGCAGCATCCAGCCCTACTAGAGCTGCAGGCCCTGCAGCAGCAGAGGCTGTTCAGCAGAGGCTGACGCACAAGCTTGCAGAGCTAAGCGTGCAGAGGCAGCTTCAGAGAGCAGCAGAGTTCGGTGTCTGCCGGAGGAAGCAGAAGGCCGCAAGAGGTGTTGTGAGCCGGCGGTCGGCCCCGCAGCTGGTCGTCACGCCCAACCCCGGGCCGCGCGCCCGTCAGCATGCCCGGAAAGGTGCGCTCGAAGTGCGCGTTATGCAGTATCGTCCCTCTGTTGCACCCTCCGCCTGCATCCTTGCAGCGCGCCGCTGGAGACTCCTGGTCGCCGTTCTGCCAGGACGGCGGCAAGGCCAAGCCCCTGAAGAAGGCATCCGGCGCAAAGAAGGAGCTGGACGACGACGACAAGGCATTCCAGGCGCGTGGTGCACGCCTCCCGCCTTCTCTGGAACCGTGTCTCTGGCGCAGCCTGCTCGCCATTGTGCACACGCCGCGTGGCTGCCCCCTTCATGTAGCCCTGACCGCAGTCTGGCCGACCTTGTCCCGCACTTGCTGCGCGGCCGCTGCACCCCTTGAGCCGCCGACTTTTACGCGGGGCGGTACCTAAAGACGCTGCACAGTGCAGGCCAAGAAGAAGGAAGAGGCCGCTGCGCTCAAGGCCTTGAAAGAGAAGGCCGGGCAGGTGCGCCGAGGTGCCACTAGTAGGTTGGAGGCCTGCCTGACCACTATGGAGCTGTCTTGATAACCAGCTTGCCACTTTACAGTAGCTCCCCGGTATCTCGTCGCGCCGCTGACGCTCAGTCTGTGCGCCATGCAGAAAGGCGGCTTCGCAAAGGTCAAGGGCAGCAAGTGAGCGCGCTGCGGAGCGGCGCTCGCCTCGCAGCGCTGCGCTATGCCTGTGTTGCTACAGCAGCCGCGCGCTGCAGAGGCTGCAGCACCACAGGACTGCATGCAGTGCCGCGTGATAGGCACCGGCGTGTGCACGGCGGCGAGCGCATACCTGGCACTGCAGCTGGCGCGTGTGCCCGCGCCCGTTGGAGTGCACCGTGCAGCGCTTGTGACGTTTGCAGTGGGCTTTGCAGCCCTGGGCGCCACCAGGGCTCTGATGTGAGGGCGCACACCGCGCTGAGGGGTCGTTGCGAGGTTGTGAAGGCAGGAGGCAGGAGTGTCAGAGGTGCGGATGCAGGGCCTCTACAGGTAGCTTACAGGACTGGTATCTTCCTGATGGGGCAGCTGTAATGCATAGCACTTGCTCATGGCATTGCTTTTGCACACCTTTTGCACACCTGTTATGCAAGGACGAGCTTGTGCAAGTGGTAAATCTTGCTGCAGACACCGCAGACATGTCTGTTGAAACAGAAGATTAAAAGCTGAGCGCAAAAGCAAGATGCATTCAATTATTCCTAAGTTCATCAATGAAAGCCACCACCTGCTACTTCTGTACGCATGTGTCTGTGCATCTCAGCCACGCGCACGGCCAGAACTCAACATGACCCGCCCTAGCCTGCTATACAAGGGCATGTGCCCACACTTGTGTGCTGTTCCAGCACACGAGCCTGGAAGCTTGCTTGTCTGCATGCATTTGCTGCTGGGCTTGATCGGGCCACATGTCACGCTTCCCGCACCGCACCAGCAATTTACGCCTGACCTGTTTTTGTCCGATGCCCGAGTGCTGCCAAGTGGAGTGCTTACGGCGCCAGCTCACATTATCAAGCTGCCCGCACAGCCGTCAGCTGCTTGCCGGGCAGCCGTCATGGCTAGATGCTGGCACCGTATGCACACCCCACGCCAGCCGGCAGGCCTGACCTAGTCCGAATCGCTGCCTTGCAGAGCCGCCACGGCCGTGAGCACCTCGCTCACGTTGGGCACCCGGCCGCTCTCCAGCTTGCTGAACACCTGCGCGTGTTGATGAACCGGTGAACGCCCTGGCTATAACCAGACTCGCGCAGCAGCAGCTCACCGGCGCTACCGATTTCGCTCGTATACTGCCCAGGCCAACGTCCCGCCAGTGACACACATGCGCCTCGCGGCAGGGCCTGCATGGCCCCGCGCATCGCGCTCTCCATGCGAAGGCGTTCTGCGCGGTCGACGAACCGCTTGCCGCAAGCTAGGTGCGCACATGCAGCAGCGGCGGTGCACGTAGTTCACACGGTCCCAGCGCGCGGACACATGAGCACTGGTGCCTCTTGCCGCAGGGCACGTGACGCAGCGGCCACCATCTCTCCTCGGCACAGCACGTCATCAGGAGGGCGCACACAAGGCCGCAGGCCAAATGGGCCAACGGCCCACGCGTGGTGCGGGCCAGGCCGCTGAGCAGCCAGGCGCCCAGGCATTCGCCCGACGGCTGCGCTTGGGCGCGCACCAGGCGGCCGTCGTAGAACACCTCGAACGCGCCGGTCGCGGTCAGCGCATTGTGCGCCGCATTGCCGAGCAGCCAGGCACCGAGGCACACGCCGACGCGGCGTTCGCGGTTGGCGACGTACAGCGCCGGCGGCTCCATGCCCAGGTACGCGAAGAGCTGATCGCCGAGCGTCATCACGCCGACGACGCCCAGCTGCGCAGCGGTCGTCAGGCGCGCCAGCGCCGTCTGCCGGCAAGCACAGCAGCGTCACAGGGCCGCGCGGCGGCCCAGCGGGGCGCGGGGCCGGCGCTCGCGGCAGCGCGAGTGCAGTGCAGGGCCGCGCTCCTCATGCGGCGTAGTAGCGAAACGCGCGCGAGCCTGCATGTGCTTAGAGCAGCGGGTGCCGACCATGCATGCAAGCAGCATGGGCACCGCTCTTGCAGTGTTGGCCGCTGCATCGTCAGGTTCCTGAGCTCACCCGGAATGCTGGGACAGGGTAGTTGCTGCCCACCACCTCCATGCCTGGGAAGCGCTGCTGGAGCGCTTGCCTGACCTGCATGAAGGCGCCCCTGCGAGCGGCGCGCGGGGGGGGCCCATCAGAGCCCGCACACAGAGGTCCGACCACTAGCAGCACCCAGCAGCCAGGGAAGCAGCAGAGCCAGGAGTGGCCCGCTGATATCAGCTCGAGCACACAGTCAGCCGCGCGCGCGGGGGGGGGGGGGGGGGGGTTGAGGCCCCCCAGCCGCCCGCGGGCCACCAAGCCTGACTTAGCCCTGCTCGTGCTGTTCAGGCTGGGCGCCCCCACATGGGGCCTGCAGGACAGCCGCTCAAGTGAGCTTGTCACTTCAGGACACTGAGCGCTAGCAAGCATGCGCCGAGAGGAACGACAGCAGCGCTGTGCAGCGACAAGACCTCAAGCAAACAGCAGCCTGGTGGAAGCGTGTGAGCTGCACACAGTCCAAACACATACGCAGCGTGACACTGGTGCAGTACTTGCATCACTTGCTGGTCAAGCCAGCCTTCTGCACAACGTACGTGTCCCCGCGTTCAGTATGGTAGGATAGTCATGCGCAGCAGCTGAACCCACCTGTAGGATCAGCTGGTGCAGAAAGAGATGTGTGTGCTACCACCCAGGCTGAGGCGGTCCGTGCCTGGGATAGAAGGCGTGGCAGCCTGCGGAGCACAGCACTGAGTGTCGCATGCCACGTGACAGTGGCGCATTGTGGTGCAGCGGACGGCTCTCTCTGCGTAATAACGGATGCAGGCCTTGGCTTGGTTCCTGCACCCAACTGCAGACGCAGTACGTTGCGTGGTCATGGACAGCGCACCTGCTCTGTGCGGAACATTGAGATGACGTCTCCGCCAAACAGCGCCGCAACAACACACAGCACGGCTGCCCCCTGCGCGACGTTCATGCTGGATGCCGACCTGCCCCGTGTTTCACACTCTGGCCCGCATGCGAGGACTCGACTTGGTCATCACGGATACATTTGTTGTTTGCCCTAGCCTAGTAGGGTCGCCGGCGTTAATCTGCACTCCTACTCCGCAACGCCGCCGAATAGGACGTCCGCCCAAGCAGATCCCCGCGCACTAGCAGCGCGCAGCCGCAGTCCCACACGTCGCCGAGGACCGGCAGCAGGCTGTTGGCAAAGAAGGCGCGCCGGCCGACGGGACACGGACGCCACTGCGTGCAGGGCGCGCTTATACTTGAAGTGCACCACGAGCGCCCTGCCCGCGACCTCGCCGTGGCGTGTCCGACCTTGAGACAGTCTGCGAGGTCGCGGGCAGGACGCTTGTGGTGCGCTTCACACTTGAGCGCGCGCTGCACGCTGTGGCGTCCGTGTGCGTCCCCGTCGGAGGGTAGGCGTTCGGGGCAGGCTATTGCATAGGCTTCAGCATGTGATCATTTATCGAGGCGGAACGCTTGGCCACAGACCTGGCAGTAACTGAGCAACAAGTCAGTCTGGTTCTGCCCCGCCATTGCAGCTGATGACACTCCTGACTCTGAACAGGCCCAATGTTTGACGCACTTTGGTCAAGCAGCATAAGCGCATGCAGGGCTTCTGTCATGACTTCACCGCCGCATGCTTACACAGAGAGCGCCAAAACCGTGTGGGAGTGCACGCCATGACGCGTTCGCAGTACAGAGTAAGAGCAAACACGGAACCTACAAAAAATCCAACACCCATGCGCTTCTGCAGAACCCAACTCTCGCTGGGCAGTCGCACCAGGAATGAAAGCTCTGCGCCGGTTTTCCCTGACCAATCACATGCCAGCCGCCCACACTGAACGCTTCACCGACGGTCGCATCACACGGCATGCCTGCCGCCAGGAACTAGCATAAAACGATGAGTACGGACTTGGCAGCCCTACAGGGCTGGCACCGGCCCGGCCCAGATTAAGTCCCTATCCCAGGCGCCCCCTCGCAGCGAGGGGGGTGGGGCCAGCTGGCTGCCACGGCCGGCAAAACCAAATGTGGGGCAAGCACTCAGTGTAATGCCAACACACAAACGGGCTATGAGTAACCGAGCGAGCGGGCTGCAGAGGATGCAGGGGCTCTGAGCAAGCCCACCGCGACAGCCCGTCCCCGTCCCTGAGCCCAAAAATAGTTGTGCGGCGCATGCGCACGGTGCTGCAGCACGCGGCAGCTCAGGCCTGGGGACAGCGCTGCACAGCGCCCTGGCGCAAGGCCTGACAGCGCGGCGGCGCATTAACGGCGCACCCCCAGGCCCTGCTTGCATAGGCTGCCGACACCCAAGCGCTCACCCTGGCCGGCTGCTCATGCTGAGCGGGTGCCGACCCCGCCGCATGCGCTCGCGCGCCATGCGGGCGGAGGGGCCGCGCAGCATGCTGGCACCGCTAGTGCTGCCAGGCCGCCAGGAAAGCGCGTGTCATGCGCCCGCGCAGAGCCCCGCGGGCGACGGCTGCTAGGTTGATGCCGGGCGGACGCCCATACCCATGTGCCCCACGCCCGGGCCCGCCAAAAAATTCGCGCTGCGCTTTGCTTGTTCGAGCAGTGAGCATGCGGCAGGCGCATGACGCCAGCCTGGGCCACATGCATCTACAAGCGCTGTGCGCAGGTGGCACTGCCCGCACGACGACAAGGTCGCCTGGTGGGCAGCGCCCGCCTGGAATTCGCCTGGCCTAGACCCGCCTGAGCATGTACGGCGGGCTGCGCGCTGCGCCGAACCGGGCGACCCCTATATGCTTAGCTGCGCCAGTACATGCGCGAGCTGCAACGAGCATGAAACCTGCTATGGCTGACACTGCGACAGAGCTATGTTATAGTCATGCTAGCGGGGGCACAGCCCCGCGCCTGGGGAGGGGGGGGGTGCCTGTCGGCCGCCCTGCCCCCCATACAGTCCTTCACCCGTTGCGGGAAGGCGCGACAAAAGCATGCAGCTGGACAGGCAGGCAGCCTCAGCGCCCCTGCAAACCCACGCGGTCTCACACGCAAACGCTTGCGCCGGCCCGCCAGAATGGCTGACTGCTCTGGCGCCGCCGGGACCCATATTCCAGCGCACGCGCACGTGTAGTAGACCTGGCACTGCGGCGCCCGGGGGGCAGCACCTAAGCCCCCTGCTCCTGGTATCATACACGCACAGGCTGCGCGCAATCGCCCTGCCAGCCCACTCTACCACTCGCCCAACACCCTGGGGTCACCCACAAGCGGGTCGGATGCATAGTCACAGCGGGTGGGCGCTGGATGAGGCACAACAAGGAACACAGGCACACACGTTCAGGTGGTCCTGGAAAAGCAGAGCAGTCCAGATCTATACTCCATCGGCCGGCCTGAAAGGCTGGCGCGCTGCTGCCGACGCAGTCGGGCGCTGCCGAGTTCAGCGCGCGACCCGCTGCGGCATGCCCATGCAGCCGTGTCATCCGTTTGCGCAGGGGCCTGCCGCCGGCGCAGCGCCCAGACCCAGGCCTTGCTCCCGCCTGGACGCGGCAGGACCTCCCAAAAGCTCTCCTCAAACCTCGCCCAGCGTGCCCAATGCGGGCCGCCCCGGGCGTGGTGGGGCAGTGCCGACGCTGCGCGAGCGGTGCAGGCCCCCGCCGGGGCCGCCGCCGGGCGCGCCGCCCGCGGGCGCGGCCGCGCCCCGCCCGCCCGCCGGCAGCGCGTCAGCCAGAGCGCTCAGCTCCGCCTCAATGGCGGCAAAGTCGGGCCGCGCGGCCGCATCGGCGGCCGTGCAGCGGTCCACGAGCGCCTGCAGCGCGGCCGGCGCGCCGCACAGCGCTGGCAGCCGTGCCTTCTGGATGCCGACCTGGATCATGACCTGCAGCGCGCGGAATGTTTGCGGCGCTGCGACAAGGCACGCCAAATGCGGACAGCCTTCCCGCTTACAGTCCCTTGCGCTGTGCACTGTCGAGTATCAAGCATTAGCTCAGACACAGCCCCCTGGGAATGGGTTGAGCCGGCTTACGCTTGCCAGTCACTAAATATTCAATACGCGCACTGCCCCCCAACAAAGGCTCCATGCGCATGGCAGCACGCTTCACGCCAGGGCGCGGGCGCAGACGCGCAGCAGCCCGCAGCCGCACCTGTGCATGGTTCAGGCCCGCCCAGGCGCGCGAGCCCGCCAGCAGCTCCCAGAGCACAACGCCGAACGAGTACACACAGCCCGACTTGCTCATGCACCCGTCGTACAGCACCTCTGCGCCCGCAGCCGCGCCGCTCGTCACAACGTGAAACATGAAGCGCCGCACACTCTCATCGGCCTCCCCTTGCCACCCACAGCGACTTGCTCCAATGCAATCTGACGATAGTGCGAGCTACCCATGCGGAGGCAGAGCGAACAGCGCCGATCCAGGCTGCTGCAAGAACGCTGCTCGGAGCAGGGGAGCGCTCGGGCGAGACGCGGCGCCACAGGCAAATTGTTCCACTCAAAAACGGCCCCAGGAGGAAGGGCGGACCTGGCGCCATGTGCGTCACGGTCCCGAACGTCTGCGTCTCCCACTTGGACGACATCGCGATCTCCCGCGCCAGCCCAAAGCTGCGCACCGCGCGCGCGCGCGCGCGGTCAGCCGCTGGCAGTCTTTGACACCAGCTTGCGGCGCGCCGGTGCGTGGGGCATAAACACGCCATGTCAGATAGCAAGGGGCGCCTAATTGCGAGCCACGACAAGCCCAGCCCCACCCCGTGGCAGTAGGATGTCTTGCAAACGCAGAAGGTGCCAGCGCAGGTGATGCCATCCGTGCATGCCGCCAAGAGCAGGCACACGGGCCTCGCAAAGCTGCCTCCGCGCCATGCGCACGCAGGTCTCTGGCGCAGGGGCGCACTCTCCAACCTTTGCGAAGAGCCGCCGCGGGTCTTCCGGCAGGCTGCAAAGCAGCACGTTACCTGCGCGCAAGCCCACCATTGCGCTCAGCACAAGCTGGGGGCAGAACACTGCAGGACGCGCGCATCGAGCGAGTGGCGACTCCGCCAAGGCGCCACCCGCACCAGACAGCCATGCAGGCGATCCCGGGTGCAGGCGCCCCCCTCCACCACCCCACACAAAATCACAAGCCAGCGTACGCACATCCTGCATGTCTTGCCTTACATACGCCTCACGCCCATCAGGCCGGCACGCCCATCAGGCCGGGGTCGCACTGCATGTCAGGTCGCCGTGCAGGATCCTGCGTGCATGCAGAAACGCCATGCCGGACGCGATGTCGCGCGCGATGCTGAGCACGGCCGGCAGGCTCGGGCCGCTGGCGGGGTCCCCAGCGTCTTCCAAAAACTCGCCCGCCTCGATGGCAGTCTGCGCGGGCGTAAGCGCGAGCCTCGGCGGTAATTCACCCGAGCTGCCGCAGGCGCGGCGGCGCGGCGGCCTGCAGGCGGGCGACTCAGCCCCGGCCTGCAGGCGGGCGACTCAGCCCCGGCCACACTGCGGCACGCAAGGATGCGCTGCGCCAGCGAGCAGCCCGCGCCCGCGCACGCCCCAGCCAGCGCTGCTTATCCTGCACCTTTACGCGCCACGCAGAGCGGGATAGGCCTAGGGCTGCGCGCCAGCAGGCAGCCGCGGTCGCAGTAGTCCATGATGAGCCACACCTCGTCCTCGCGCGCGCCGCCCGAGCCCGCGCCGCGCCCGCCCACCTCGCTGTCGCGGCTGTCTGGCGCGTCCACCCGCCGCCGGTTCGCGGAGTCCCACAGCCCGCCCGCGGCCGGGGAGCCGTGCCCCGACTCTAGACCCGGACCCAGGCCGGGCTCGCCGCTGCCGGTGCCCAGCGCGCCGGCGCCGCGCGTCGAGGCGAAGGCCAGACCCTCCGGCCCCGACCCGGCATCCCGCGGCACCGCGCGCTCGCCGTCCAGGATGACCTCGCGCGCCTCAAAGTCGCGCGACGTCCAGAAGTGCGCCAGCGTGGCGATGATGTTGCGGTGCGCCAGGCCGGCCGTGATGACTGCCTCCAACGGCATGCCGTCCTTGCAGCGCAGGTTGAGGCTGCGCGGGTTGAGGATGATCTGCGCGGCGCGCCGAGCCAGGCTAAGCTGCACTACATGCTACAACCGAGACGCACCGCCCGCAGGTGACCCCCCAAAAACAGCTGTTGCACGCTCGGCCAACCCTGACCCCATGCCGGGCAGGCGGCAGGCGGGCTGTACGCTACCTGATCAAGCGAAAGCGCCCAAAGCTGAAATCCGACTTCATGGCAGGCAGGCGGCATGCCGCCTGCGTGCTGCCTGATCATGCGCGCTCGCAGCAGGCGGGGCCAAGCGGCCCTGCCGCAGTGACGCAGACCGGCCCTGTTGTGTGACGCAGACCGGCCCTGTCACGGTGACGCAGACCGGCGTGCGCGCACCTTGATGGCCACCTCGCGCCCGCGGAAGCGCCCGACGTGCACGCGCCCGTACGACCCGCGCCCGATCAGGCGCCCCAGCAGCAGCTCCGGGAAGGCCGTCGGGTACATGCTGGACGCCGGCCACGCTGCACGCGTCACAGGGTAGGTTAGGCAACCTCGTCCACTATACCCTACCCTCAGCCACGCCCGGCCATGCCCGCTGCGTGCTGCACACGGCAGCCGCTGGTGGCGAGCATGCATAGCAGAGCCCCATGCTTCAGCGGCCCGGGCCAGCCCGGCGAGGGGTGGCCGAGCGATGCACGAGCTGACTGTGCCAGAGCACAGGCACTTTATGCGCGCGGCCGAGCACCATTGCGCGAGCGTTTTTTACGCACAAGAGCACGCACGCGCGCTGCATGGATGCGGCAGGAGCGCGCGGGAGGGCACCTGGAGGCGCGCTCTGCGGTCGCTGCAGCGCGGCGCCGGCCGCGCGCGCGTCGTGCTCCTCGTGCGTGTCCATCGCCTTGCGGAACCCGCCGCGGCTGCCGCGCGCGCCGGCGCGGCCACGCCGCGCGGCGGCGACGGCGCCGGCGGCGACGGCGCCAGCGCCGGCGCCGATGCCGCTGCCCGCAGAGGCGCAGCTGTCGGCGGTCGAAGACAACGAGCTGGTGCTCACTCGCTCGGTCCCGGTCGCGCACGCGTCACCGCTGCACGCACCAAAGTCCTCCAACCCGGTGCCCCCGTCCAGCCAGTGCGCCTGCGCACGCAGCAAGTTGGTGCTTGAGCACGAGACGCGCCTGAGCATACTCGCTCTGTCCTTCGTCCCGCTCGCAGGTGCGCCAGCCTGCGCACTGCACATCCCGCTGCTCGGCCCGGCGCCTCGCGTGGGCGCGCAACAGGTGCGCAGGGGGCGCGCCTCGCACAGGCTGCGCGGCAGCGTGCGGCAGCGTCGCAGCTCCTGCGCAACTTCGCCCAACGCGACCTCGCTGTGCCGCCGCGGCAGCAGCAGGCACTTGTTCAGCTCCGCCTGCAGCATGTCGTACGAGCCTGCCCTCGCGGTGCGCGCCGCGGCCGCTGCCGCGGGGCCGGCCCCGGCCGGCGCAAGGTCGGGTGCAGCGCCGGCCAGAGCGCCGGCCCCCTCCCTGGGCAAGGAGGCCGCGCGCGGAGCCCCGGCCGCGTGTGGCGCCGCGGGGGCGGCGGGCGGCAGGCGCAGGGCGGGCTGCGGCGGCGTGGGTGGGCCGTGGTCCAGGCATGCCGGCGCGTTATCCTGCAACCGGACTTGCAGGTGCGGCACGGCGGCCGCTGAGCGCATCGCTGGCGCGGCCGCTGGCGCCAGCGGGGCGGCCTCGCCAGCCGTGCGTGCGCCTGCGCCACTCACTGGCTGCGCCAGCCGCAGCGCAGCTACCACGGCAGCCACGCGCTCGTCCGCCACCACAGAAGCTGACGGCGCCGGCCCCGGCTCGCCTGCGCCGGCGGCCGGGCATGCTGTGGCGCTGGCGTGCTCCGGCGTGGCCTGCGCACGCGGGTGCAGAGGCGTAAGCGTACGCTGTCCCAGGTGTGCACCGTCGCGCAGGTCACCGTTGCGTGACGCGCCGGCCAAGCGCGCATGCGAGTCAAAAGGCACCCTGCCGTTGCGGCTGGTGTGCAAGCTGCGTCGGATGGGCGCCTGACAGACGTCATGGAAAGCAAAAGCGCTTCTAGAGGCCGAACAGGCCACAAGCCGCAGGCAGCCAGGTGTTGTCGCGTAGGGCGACGTCAAGCAGGCACATGCCGTCGTCACTCGGGCGACCGGCGTGCCGGCAGACCAGCTGCCGGCTCAGCACGGCAAGCCCCGGCATTGACCCACATACACCGGCAACTTGCCAACGTGCGCTGCGTAGCTTGCAATTGACGAAGAAAAGCACTCACCTCCGCTGTGGCCTGCCCTCCGACGCAACTGAGCGTCGCGCCCATACGGGATCACTCTGACCGCGTTAGTCCCCCGGCCGAGCTGCAGACCTGCGGCCGGCTGCTCGGAGTGATGGCCGCATGCGGTGTGAGCACACTCAGAGCTCGCCGCCTTTGCAGAGCCATCGACGGTAATTCCTGATAAAAAGAGAGGCCCTTTGCCAGTGGCTGACGGTCAAATGATGAGCAAGCTCAGCTAGCAATCAGCCCTAGTTAGACCCTTGAAGGCCGCAAACTTGTGTCACAGCAAACCAAAGCTTTTGGTGGCCATACTAAGGCCCCACACCTGACACACACAGCACACAAAGGCCACAAACTGTGGTACTGCGTAGCTGCGGGGATGCGCTGGTGAAGACATTCACATATGCATGGGTCACCACTAACAGTGACCGACCCCGACTACTTATGTTGACTTCGGAGCCTGCTCGTCTGCAGACTGTTAGTGCTGTGAAAGCACTGCACTGCTTATGACTGCACTGGTGATGTTGCAAGTATGGTTTTAAAATATCTGAATTTAGTATCTTGGAGACGGTGGAGGTGTGCACTGGCGGGTGCGTAGGCAGTTGGGGGTGGTAAGATGATCGCCCTTCGTGAGTCTCACGCTAGTGGCAGAGCCCTCACCCGGGGTCCCCCACTCTGGCGTTGGAACAACATGTTGAAGTCACTTCTGGCTGCTAACAGCTGTGCCCCAGTGAACATAAGGCTGCACTTGTGTGAGGTTGCCAGAGCGTCAAGAGACGCTGGAACCTCCTGGCTTGTGACAACTGCAGTTCCGCCAAGTTGTTGTCAAAGTCTGTCAGGCTTGCTTTGTCGTCTTGCAATGGCATCCACTTACTTGCCAGTCTCCTCCACTGGTGTAACGGGCTAAACACATCACTCACTACAAGCATTAATGCTGAGATCTTGCGCGCGCGCTTGAGATCCAGTGAGAGTGCCCGTCAATAAATTGTTGGCCTTGAGTGGCATGCTGCTGACTGCAGCCTGAGTTGAGAACGTGTATGACTGTTACAGCTGAGGGTATGCTGACACGGACAAGACGCTCTGCTTCGCAGCGCATACAGGATGCGCTCGCCAGCCTCCCATCCCCTCCACTGTCAACTTAAAAAGAGACGTCGCGGTGTGGGTTTGCCTGCAGACAGTGGTGCCCTGCCTCCCAGCTCGCAGAAACTGCTCCCGCCCACCCGCCTGCTCCTGCAGAGCTCTGGCGAGCTATAAGAGAGGGTGTGTTTGCACTGTAGAGCCCAAATCTGTGTTGGACATTTTTGACACATATGATGAATGTCAGATCAGTGATCAACCTGATCAACCAACCTGTACGCACCCACACCTCTTTTGTGTCGGGCCGGGGCGGTGTGTCCTCTGGATGTGGATGCACAAGACTGAGGCAATTGTGTATATTTGAGGCTCGAGTTTGCAACTACAATGATTGACTAAGCATGCCATGTCATACGCAATGCATGTTGTTAGCTAATAATGTCAACAGACTTGATGTCACAGGCTGCGAGCGAGCGTTCCAATGGCCACACAAAGTGTGAGTTGCAGGTGCATCATGCGGTACAATCAGGTAGGCCAGACTGTCTGGCCAGACTGCCTGTACGTCCCTGATCCTTTCACCTATCGCCTATTTGACGCTCCTGCGAAAGGATCAGCACCAACAAAGCAGAGGGAGAGGCACCATAGGAATGAGGTTCGGCGCTGCAGAACCAGACCTACAGACATGTCAGCGCGCCAGCAGCTGGCTGGCCACGCTGCCCAGGCCGCAGGATGCCCCTCAACACTCTAAAGAAGAATCGGACTGGTATCAACGCATGTTGCCGCAGGCACAACATGGACCTAGTGGTCCTGATTGAGGGCACTGCAAAACAAAGCAAGCCCCCCAAACCCCCACCCGGTAGTGCTTGTCGGTGGCGAAACAGGTGCAAACGCACAACGGCCAGGCACGGCCTGATGTTACAAAGGTGGCTGCTGCAGAGGCAAGCACCCCAGACCCCTTGGATAACATCCCCCAGACCCACTTCACGTGCTTGTCCCAGCGCGCATGTGCAGCCGCATGCATGCACTTGGCGCAACCCCCCAGACTATGACGCATACTGTGGGCATACCCTAGGGGCGCCATAAGAATAGCCTTGCGCAAAGAAGAGCGGGTCTGTTGCACAGGCCGTGCGCCAGCCAAAGGCGGCAGTGCCGCACAACACTTACAGGCCCTCACAGACAAACAGGGCTGCTGGCAGGGCGCACTGACGAGCAGGTGCTCGCACCCGCATGGCTTGTCGCGCGCGCACCAGGGCGCGCGGCAAGCCATACATGCGCACTGGGACTTACCGTGCCCGCTGCCTTGTCAATAAAGATGGCGTTTAAAAAGAAAGTGCAGCGCAGGGAGAGGCCGCGCTCCAACCAGCTGAACCACTTTCCTACAGAGCAAAGCCCTGGGAGCGTGCTTTGTTGTAATGCTGCAGGGGCCACCCACCGCGACTGCATACTAGGCAGAGGCCAGCGGGTGCAGCACACAGAGAACGTCACATCTGCCGGCCCCAGCTGACCGGCCTGAGCGGAGAGCAGCAGCGCTGGGCCCCCCGCAGGCTGGCACACGCATAACGAGCGTTAGCACCGAGCCGGCTAATGAACATACGAGGACACGGGCTTGGCTCTGCAGGCCAAAGACTCCTATGACATGATAAATGCTGCGCTTGGTGCGTCCTCCGCACCAGCGCAGGCATTGCGCGCATACATAACCAGGTGCCTGCTGAATAACTAAACGCCTGTACGGGCGGGCCGCGTGAGCCAGGGCATCCAGGTGATGCATAGCGTGCTCCCAGTACAGAGCCTGGCCCCTCAGCAGGGCACGAGGCTGGATGCTGCCGCCTGCCCATGGCGGGCAAGCGGGCGGGTCAGTGCTAAAGCAGAAGCGAGTGTGGTGGTGTGCGCAGCCCTTGCCCCATGTAGCCACGCACCAGGCTGAAAGGTATGGCAGAGCGCATACGAGACAGGTGTCGCAGGCGGCACGCATCTCGGCAGGGGTTGCTGCCTCCCAGTTGGGCCTGCCCGTTGGGGAGCCTATAGCGCGGTACATAAACCATCATACACTGAACCCGTCCGGGTCCACCCTTCCCGCCCCGAGCCACCCCCTCTCCCTCAGCTTCCGGCGACCAAAAAGCAGGTCCGGAGCGAGGAGAACCAGCCAGGCTTGCTGTGCACCCATCTAGCCAGCCAGCGTCACGGCCCAGTCGAGCTGCAGCTTCGCTGCCCATGCGCGGCAAAAATGCTCTGACCAACCCAGCAACTCATCTGAATTTCAGCTCTTGCCAACTTCCATGCTGCCCTCCATGCTCAACGCGACAAAACGGTTGCTCCGCCATCACGGCGGCGGAAAAACATTGGCTCCGTCCGCATTACAATAACATAGGGCCCTGGATATCAGTACGCCCGTGTGAAGCTTAGCACTCGGCCGGCGCTGGGCCCTGCTCGCCCATCGCGATCAGCAGCCCGCGCACCACCGCAGCAGCCATCTCGAATGTAGGGCGCTCGGTCGGCTCCGCGCGCAGGCAGAGGTCGATGAGCGACGCGAGCGGCGGCGGCGCGTGCGGCGGCAGCGGCGGGCGCAGGCGGAGGATGCCGGCGGCCAAGACGATCTGCGGGCCGCTGCGGCCCGCCCAGGGCGCCTCGCTGGTCAGCATGCTGACGAGCAGCATGCCGAACGCGAACATGTCGCTCGCCTGCGCGCAGCAGCCCGCAGCGTCAGCCCCTGCCTCTGCACGAATTGCGTGACGAATTCTGGTCTGACAGGCAGGCTCACAGCACGAGGCGTACCATGAAATCATGCCTCAGCACCAGCTTGAGACAAGCTATCACATGCGTGATGATGTGCACCTGCCTCCACTTCACGTGGGCCAGTACTGGCAGCAGGCAAAAAGCCTGCAGCACATGCAGAGACAGGCAGAGCGCGGCCTCCCGCCCCCATACAGCGCCAGGCAGCCGCCGCGCCTTGGTGTTGTGCGCGTCGATCAGGCGCTCGGGGCTCCAGTGCGCGATGTCGGTGCCCTTGACGACGTTGGGCGACTCGGCCACGTCCAGCGGCTTGGCGTGCGCCAGGCTGAAGCCGGTCACCTTGGCGCAGCAGCCGCTCGCGGCGTCCTCCGCCAGCAGCACGTTCGCTGCGCAAGAGCCGGCACACATCAGTCAGGACTGCAGGGACGGCACCATGTGCAGGTCGGAGGTATGCGCAGGCAGCGCGCGCGCGCACACAGAGCATACCAATATACCAACGACCTGTAATTTTTACAAACACGACATTCCTGCTGCGCACTTTAATGGACAGAACATTCCTGACTGCGCACGTAACGTGACAACCGCCGCCAGCGGGCGACAGGGGGATTTTGGCGCACCAGGAGTGAGGCGGCCGTGCACGATGTCCATGCCGTGCAGGAAGACCATGGCGTTGGCAATGTCGGTCGCGAGCACCAGCGCGTCGCGCAGGTTGCGCTTGCGCAGCCGCGCCGGCAGGCTCGGCGCCTGCGAGAAGCGGCTGGCCACAATGGCGTCCTGCCGCGGGCACCCCGGACGTCTCAGATAATATGACAGTGCTTAATCCCCCCTCCCCCAGTACATAGCAACACTACTCAGTGAGCTGATCTAGCACCCGTCATGGCACATACTGCGCCCGCCCCTCTGCCAGCGCCACACAGGCTCTGCAGGTGTGTGGTACTGCGACGAAAAAAAAACATCTTTATTCGCCCGCGTGCTCGAATGCCAGCCCCAGCAAAGGCCGCACCTGCAGGCTGCAGGCAAATGCCTCTGTCACGGTCCACACGCCATCGCCGCCAGAGCTGCCGCGGCGGCGCATGGCGCTGCAGCGCGCCAAGTTGCGCTGCGGGTGCACCGCGCTGATGGCCGCCTCCAGCGGAATGCCGTTCATGCTGCGCAGCCACGTGGCATCCCGGAACAGCTGCACGCGCGCACAGGTACAAGCTCAAGACTTTCGGCATGCATGCTTCCTGCAGTTGCACAATACAAGCAAAGCCTACAACCACTGCGCATCATCAGAGAACAACATGGTCCTGGCCTTGATACCAGACTTGCAGCGCAGTAAAAAACTGTGACAAAGCAGCAAGTACTGTCCTGCCAGCATTCCCTACGCCAGTACGCCGATACAGGCGACATGCAGGGTGGTAAGCACCCGCCCCGGGCACAGCGCAAGGCGCACCCGCACAACCACGGGGCTGCCGCGGTACACACCCTGGTACACCTTTATGCCATTGCTCTGCGACAGCATCCTGCCCAGCTCGAGGCCCTCGAAGGGCGTGGGCGGCAGCGCCTGCCTCATCAACTTGCTGGCCGCTGTGAACTCTGCGCAGCAGCACAGTGCTGGGAGTCAGTGCCAACAGCTCTCAGTGCCCAACAAATCTCTGAGCGGCGTGGGAGACAGGTTGGTGCAGCACGTCACCCACCGCATGTGCAACTTCCCTTGACCAGCGCTCTGGCCTGGCCTGCTGCGCAGGCAGGGCCTGGCACATTCAACCCTCTCTTAAACGACAGGGTCGCACCAGTCGCCGACTCCGTGTCAAACTCCAGTTCGCCAGAGCAGCGGCCCCGCAGCTCGTCTGCAAACTCGTCCGGCAGGACCTGCCCAGTCAGCGCGTGCTTGAACGCGCGGCGGCGGCGGCGGTCCTCAGGCGAGTCGGCGCGGCCAAAGCCGTCCAGCGCTAAGCGCATCGCCGTGTTGTCTCACTCGCGCTGCCGCGGCGGCCCGTCGCGGACCGGGCGCTTCATCACCGTGCGCGTCGGCGGCGGCGGCGGCGGCGGCTCGGGCGCCTTGGGCGCCGCAGCGGGCGCAAAAGGCACGTATCGCGCGAGCGCCTTGTCGTGCAGCGCCCGCTCCGCGCTGCCCGTCGAGGAGTGCCGGCGCGGCATAGCTTCCGTGTGATGGTGCGCGAGCGGGTTTGCCACCGCCAGCGACTGCCGCCGCCGCGGGCTGCCCCGCCCCTCCTCCACCAACGGCAGAGCCGCGTCGGCGGACACCGCCGGCTGGTCAGAGACAGGCGCCGCGGGAGCATGCCCTGGCCGGCAGCGCTGAACTGCGGCTGCTGCAGCGGCACTGCGGGCGGCGTGTCAGGCACCGACACCGCCGCCGAACTCTGCTCGGCCTTGCCGCGGCCGGCAGTGCCGTCCGCGGTCAGGGCCTGGACAGGTGCGTGCGGCGCGGGGGTGGCCGCGACGTCCACCATAGGCAGGGACGAGCTGGACTTTGGCACAGTGCACACCAGCGCAGCAGCAGCCACCCCGGCGGTGGCAGCAGCCACCCCGGCGGTGCTCGGCGTAGCTGCCTCCTGCGCGGCAGGCGGCAACCGTCAACCGTCGGCCCCTCTTATCCAGCGAGAGCCCACCCGGAACGGCCACGTCGCGGGGCATGCACATCCCTCTCTCCGCCTTGCCGCTCGGCCGAGCATTGCAGCAGGCCTTCAGTGCGTGGGTTGATGCTGTTGGCCAAGCCCACTGGTGCCACATCGGCTGGCAGTTGCGGCAATCAAAGTGCTGCATCACCTACGGCTACAACTTCCATCTTCCGTGCACAGGCCAGTGGGACCGCCCGGGGTCAGGCGGTTACCGCGACTGCTGCGCCCGCGAAGCAGCTCCCGACTTTGCTGACGCCCTGCCCCATCGTTGCTCCACTCTCGCGTAATCGGAAATTGGTGGGGAGACACGGGACGCAGAGTGCAGAGTGCACGACTACTGGAGAGCGAAGGCGGTCAGTGCACAGCCCAGGTGACCCACTGCAGTCGCTTTTTGGCCAAACGCCTTACTGATGCGAAACACTGATCGGCGCGACCCGGGTGCTCCGTGGAGCGCGGGGGCGGTCCGCTGAATCACTAAGTCGACGAAGTCGAGTTTGAACTGGTCTTTCACGTAAAACTGCTGTGCGTGTCAGCCTGACACTCGAGTCAAGCCCTGATCGCAGCCCCAGCCCTCAGTCTATTTGATTTGTTTGTTTTCTGGGCGCGTAACCGTTTCCGCCTGCATCGCTAAGTCAGTGCTTGATTGGTCACTTGCGCACTGGTGCCGCAGGACTGGGTGGGCGCGAGGCGCTGCACCGTGCAGTCACGCGTTGCCATGCCGCCCGCGCGGCGCGCGGAACTGGCTTGCCAGCCATGCGCATGCTAGCCCGCGTGCGGGCGGCCGCAAGCCCCGAGGCGGCCAGCGGGCCGGTGCAGGTGGCAGATATGGAGGCGGCGTGGGGGCCGCGCCTGGCAGTGTGCGCGGCCGGCGGCGACCACCCGCTTGTGCTGCTCGTGCTCAACTACCGGCTGCCGCGCGCCACCGCCGCGCTCTGGCACCGCGGTGCGGCCTGTGCGCCAGCGGCAGCAGCGTGCTGGGGCGTCCCCCATATGTTGAGCGCGCTGCTCGGTTGGTCTGTCGGCGCCGTCCCGCACCCCCCGGGAGCACGCAGCATGCTATTGCCAAAGGATGCACACGCCCCTGCCGCCAGAGCTGCTGGCGGCTGCACCGCTCCAGCCCTGAGCCGCACTTGCGGCGGCCTGCGCAGCTGCGCTGCGCATCTGCGCGGACGGCGGCGCCAACCGCCTGTACGACCAGGTACCCAGCTGGCGCGGCGTCGGCGGGCCGGGGGCGCACGCTGATGGGGCGGCCGCGGACGCCGCGCGCGCTGCCTTCCTGCCGGACATCATCAAGGGCGACCTGGACTCGCTGCGCCCGCAGGTCCGCGAGTTCTACAGCCGGCGCGGCGTGCGGTGCGCCGCCTCCTCCGCAGCGGCGCCTACCCTGTAGGCCGCTGCTGCCGCCGGCGCCCGCGCGCGTGCGCGCCTGGGGGGGAGAAGGGGAGGGGGGTGCCGAGCAGAGCAGGGACGCAAGGGTCTCCGCGGGCCGGGCCGGAGCTACTGCCGGCTGGCAGGCCCGTGTGTGCTGCTGGCTGCGGGGCATGAGTAGCGCCCAGCTGCTCGCCCCCTTCATGGATGGGTGACGGAGGTGCCCCGGGCGGGCCCGGAGCATGCGAGGCAGCGCCAGACGGCGCAGCTCGTGCGGCTTTGTTGCGTCTGGCCTCGTACCGCATCTCGCCCTGCGCAGCAGCCCTCTGCACCGCGCCCCTCCCGCCCGCCGCGGCGCCCGGCCCGACCAGCGGGCGGCAGTGCGCGCGCGCGCGCAGCGTGGTCGACCTGGCCGCCGACCAGGACACGACCGACCTGCAGAAGTGCCTGCTCTGCGCGTGCCGCGCGGTCGCCGCCGAGCCCGGCCGCCTGGGCGGCGCGCGCATCCTGGCCGTAGGCGCGCCCCGCCGCCGCGGCGCCCGGGGCGCAGGCACGCGCCGGGGCGCACGGGTGGCAGGCTTTTCTGCCTGCTGCTCGCCCGCCGCGAGCGCAGCGCGGCGGGGGCGTGCTGGCTGCGCCGCCGGCGACGGGGCGCGGCAGCTGCGCTCCGACACGGTGCGGCGGCGCGCGGCGGGCGGGCGCGGCGCCGCGCTGTGACACATGCGGCCAGGCCGGGGGTGCTGCGTGTGCATGATGCGGCGCCGTGCAGCAGGCACGGCGCACGCGCTGCCGGGCCGGCGCGCGCGCTTAGCTAGGGCTGAATCCCTAGCTCAGGGGGCGGGCGGGCGCGGGGCACAGGCGCGTTCGGCGGCCGGCTGGACCACACGCTGGCCAACCTGAACACGCTGCACCGGCACGCCGGCCCGCCGCTGGCGCTGGCCGGCGAGGGCAACCTGGCGCGCCTGCTGCCGGCCGGGCGCTCCGAGCTGGCCGTGGACCGCGGCCTGCTGGGGCCCGCATGCGGCCTGGTTGCGCTGGGCGCGCCCGCCACCGCCACCTCGTCCGGTCTGCGCTGGAACCTGGGTGCGGCGCACCGGGCGGGCCCTGAACCGAACCTCGGGTTGGGCGCACTCTGCGTGACCTGCGGGGGTGAAGCTCGGGTCGGGGCATGGCGCCAGCCCTCGTGGCGTCGGGCGGAGGGGCGCGCCGCCCGTGCGGCCCAGCGGGCCCGTGCTTGACGGCGCCAGCCTGTCCTAGGGTCGCTGGGTGCAGCCGCATGTGTGGCGGGGTGCCGGGGAGGTGTCCGCGCATGCCTGCACAGAGGGGGGGAGCAACAGGGGGCATTGTGTTTGCTTGCTTTGTGGTGTCAAGTCATGCGCTGGTGCGACGAACGAGTGTGCCCGCCCTCATTTGTAGACCGACCCGGCAGCGGCGGCTCGCCTTGTCAAGAGCCTTACAGGCGTCGTCTGCCGTTCTGCCCAAGCGGGTGCGCACCAAGCTGCACGACGGACACTGAAGGGGCACCTGCCCGTTTGCAGACCGGACGATGCTGGAGATGGGCGGCCTGCAGAGCACGTCGAACCTGCTGGCGGCGGACCGCGTCGTGGTTGACACGGACGCGCCGCTACTGTGGACGGTCGAGCTGCAGGACGAGGAGCCGCCCGCCGACATGTGCTCTTAGAGCAGAGCTAGACCAAATGCAGCCAGCTGCATTTACTGTTGTCGTGTGCTTTTTCTGTGAAACATTTTAGCGCTGGGGGCATGTGTCCACAAAGAGAGGCAACATGCTGCTGGGGCATTTACGGCCACGCTGGCTGACCAACACATGCATGTGCATGCCACCATCCTGGCAGCGTATTTGGCCCAACACAAGGGGTCCGCGCATACAGACTGTGCTCAGCCAACGCATGCGAGCCAGAACATGCCTGGCGCCGCCTTTGCCAGCTCCTGGCAAGCGCACGCAGCGCCCGGGGTGCGAGCCTGGCGCGCCGCCCCCGCCGCGCCTCAGCGCCACAGCTCGGTCTTCTTGCCGGACTTGGCGACGGTCTCCAGCACGGCGTCCTGCGACACGTCGCCGGTCACGATCACCTTCTGCGTCGGCAGGTCCACGTCCACGTTCTGCACGCCTGCGCGCCCGGCCCTTCCCTTCTTGCAAACCTGGTCAGGGCCTGCAGGTCGACGTCCACGCTCTGCACGCCTGCAGGCGCGGCCCCTGCCCTGCTCGCACACCAGGGCAGGGCCTGGCGCTCCGCGCACGCCTGCGACAGTGGCGCTGTGCCTTCCGCGAGCCGCCTGTGACAGGCTGCAGACTGGCTGTCCGGTGAGCCAGGAGCAGGCGTGTCTGTTGGCTTGCACTTCAAAAGTCGGACGCCTGCCTGCCCGCGCGGCAACACAGCAGAGCGCGCACCTGGCATGTTTTTCAACACGCGGCGCACGGCACCTTCGCAGCCTCCACACATCATGTCGACCTTCAGCACCACAGTCTGGCCCGATGGATGCAGTCAGCCGATGGACCGGCGATGACACTCCAAGGTGTGCAGAGTCAGCGCGAAGTCCAGTCACGCAAACTGGCTAGCCAAGCACGCTGCAATCAGAGAGGTCTGCCAACAACACTGCCCAATGGTTTGTTTGGCGCTGTGCAGCGGAACGGAACTGTTCTTATCACCGGCACCAGCACGCCACGGCACAACGTGGCACAGCAACAGGCCCCGCACTGCTACAAGCATACGTGGGGTTACTGATGCTCACTGCAGCGTGGCAGAGCAGCACGTTGGCGCACCTGCGCCATTCTGCAAGCGCCACAGTCGCGCGTGTGCTGAAATCCACTATATAGCACTTGCTGGCAGCGCTTGCTTGCAACTGAGCAGCAGCACTTACCTCATCAATCGGATGGCCAGACAGCGCGTGTTCCCCACCAGTGTGGCAGGCAATATGTTTTGGGTCTGGGCAGAATGGCAGGCCCTTTGGCAGGTTGGCAGAAACCGTGGGCAGAATGGTGCCGAATGTGCGCCAATCCCCTGAAATGTGTGTGTCTGAGGGGTCCTCAGGATTAGGGTTAGGGGCACATTTCGGTCAAAACCCTGGTAGTTTATTCTGCCAGATTTCTAGGTGCGGGCAGAAACATTCTGCCCGCCGGGCAGAACTTTAACCTGGTTATAGGCAGGGGTTCTGCCTGCAACACTGTTCCCCACCCGGCTTCCTCAGGGTTTAAGGCCGCACCTGGCCTGCGCGGAGGCCGCCTGATTTCTCAGAGCTCGACGGGCGAGGCAACCATGGCCGCGCTGCTGGCACGCCTGGGCCTGGCCACGCAGCAGGCGCCGCTCGCGCTGTCGAGCTTCGGCAGCCGGCCGGCCGCCCCGCGGCCCGCGCAGCCGCAGCCCCCGGCGCAGCTGCGCGCGCACAGCGAGCGCGGCGGCCATGCGGCGCGCGAATGCAGGCGCGCGCGGGGGCCGCGGGCGCTGGCGGCGGCGGCGGCGGCGGCGGGGCAGCAGCAGCCACATGTCTGCCCCCGCTACGACGTGATAGGCCTGGGCCAGGCCATGGTGGACGTGGCCGCGACAGTGGACGACAGCTTCCTGGACAGGCTGGGGGTGCACAAGGGCGAGCGCAGGCGCGCGGCATGGCCCCTCAAGCTCGCCCTGTTGGGGGCTCTGAGCGCCTAAGCTCGCCCTGTTGGGGCTCTGAGCGGGGACTGAAGCCAGGCCGCACGTGGGCTGCGCAGAGTCATCGGCCTGCAGGAGCGGGGCGAGGTCCTGGAGGCGCTCGTCGGCACGTCGTACCAGGTGTGTCAGCTGGCTTATCCCAGGGCCTGCCGTTTTGAGCAGCCAGCTGTGCGCAGCCTCCCTGCCGCCGCCGGGCGCCGCTTGTGTTGGCGCGCACGGGCCGCGCCGCGCGTGGTGAGCTACCTCTGCAGCGGCTGCCGGGCGTGTTTCAGCAGCCCTAAGCACTCGTCCCCTGCGTCGCACCTCCCCCTGGCCCGCGCCTTGCTTGTGGGAGCCTTCTGCGCGACCAGCGCATGCCCTGCTGTGAGAAAGCGCGCCGCGCGAGCGCTGGCGGCCGCCGCGCGGCAGGTGGCGGCCGGCGGCTCGCTGAGCAACACGCTGGTCGCGCTGGCGCGCCTGGGCGCCGCGGACGACGCGCTGCGCGCGAGCGGGCCGCTGCGCGTCGGCATGGCCGCCGTCGCCGGCAGCGACCCGCAGGTTCGGCCGGCGCCGCGATGTTTTGCTTGCGCTCGCGGCACTCGCAGCCTGTTCAGCCGCGCGCTCGGGGCGGCACTGGGTGCCCCCTGAGTGCTGCCGCGAGGTGATAGCAAAACTTTCAAAAGTTTGCGCAGCGCGGACACAAACAGCAGGTCTGCTTGCGCGGTTCGGGCCGGGCGGAGGCTGTCCAGCTTTCCTGTGAGAGGCGCGCGCGGCCGGCCGGCCGGCCGGCCCGGCTGGCGGCGCGGATCGGGCAATCTGGAACAAAGGGCCATAAAGCAGTAACTTGGCTTTTCCAAATTCGTGAGAAGCGGAGCAACTCGTGAGTAAATGCGGCTTTTACAACTTGCGGCGCGGCGGCGCGCAGGGCGCGTTCCACCGCGCGCAGCTGGCGGGCGCGGGCGTGGAGCTGCTGGCGGCGCCCGTGGCCGACTCCACGACCGGCACCGTGGCCGTGCTGACCACCGGCGACGCCGACCGCACCTTCCTCGCCTACCTGGGCGAGGGCCAGGCGCTCGCGCTGACGCCGGCGCTCGAGGCCGCGTGCGGCCGCGCGCGCCTGCTCGTCGTCGAGGGCTACCTGTGGGAGATGCCGGGCGGGCCGGCGGCGGTGGCGCGCGCGGTCGGCGCCGCGCGGCGCGGCGGCGCGGCCGTCGCGCTGACCGCCGGCGACCCGGGCCTGGTCGCGCGGCACCGGGCCGAGTTCTGGGCCGCGCTGGCCGGCGGCGTGGACGTGCTGCTGGCCAACCGCGCGGAGGCGGCCGCGCTGCTGGGCACCGACGCGACCGCGGCCGAGGCCGCGCTCGCGCTCGGGCCGCACGTGGACCTGGTCGCGGTCACCGACGGCGCGCGCGGCTCGTGCCTGTCCGCGCTGGGGCGGCTGCAGGCGGTGCCGCCCTTCTGGGCGGCCGGGCGGCCGGTGGACACGTGCGGCGCGGGCGACGCGTACGCGGCCGGCCTGCTGTTCGCGCGCCTGTCGGGGCTGGACCCGGCCGGCATGGGCGCGGCCGCCGCGCGCGCCGCCAGCGCGGCAATCGCGCGCACCGGCGCCGCGATCAGCGAGGCCGACGCGGCGGAGGTGGTCGCGGCGGTGGCCGCGCGCCGTGGCGGCGGCGGCGGCGCGCTGTCGTGGGCGCTGCCGCGCGGCGGCGGCGCGCTGAGGGCCAGCGCGTAGGGCGCGGGGGCGGCGCAGCGTGTCCGCCGTCGGGCCGCCGACGCAGTGGGCCAGGGCG
>JAABUV010001268.1_pt1 | contig 36859 bp, 25 predicted proteins | sample 5559971 | NCBI WGS metagenome assembly JAABUV01 (sample SAMN10711881, study PRJNA513362) | rock metagenome | isolation source: Antarctica rocks | place: Antarctica: Victoria Land, Knobhead nord | collected 2015-12-19
CCAGCAAAGACGGCTACGAACCCGCCGTCTTACCCACCGGCGTCCTCGCCGGCGCACCCGAAGACGCCTTGGATACCGCCTGCGGCCTCTACCTCGACAACCCCTGACGAACTAACGAGCGAGACCACTTAGGTATGAACACCCGACGAGCCGGTTGCGGACGCCACCTGCCGACCTTCAGATCCACGACCAACTCATCCAGCAGCCGGGCTACCCCGAACTCCTGGACATCGGCGATGGTTTTGCGGTCGATACCAGCCGCACCGCCATTGCGGCGCACATTAACCCACGCCCGCTCCAGGACGTCTCTGCGATAGACCTTGTCGCCAAAGCGTGTGGAACCTTCGCCCGGGATCAGCCTTGGCCGCCGGGTAAAGCGCATGCTGCAAGGCACGAACCGGGTCCATCACAGACCCCGAAGCGGCGGAACTAGCCGAAACAGCCGCTCACCGGGCACCTCCAAGACAAGCACGACACATCGACGAAGCAGCGGCCCTTCCCTCACCGGCGGTTGTGTTGTCCGCTCGGCTCCAGCAGTACTACGGCCGCCTCCGACGCCCACCCGACACGACACCCACTTCCCGGCGAAGACCGGTTATAGGGCTCGACTCTCCGGTGACAACATCGTAGGTCACCGGGCCGGGGAGGGCCTCCCCAGTTCCCGCCGTCACTTTCTGTTCGTTCCACACCCCATACGCCGGAGGGTTCTTGGCGGCTGCAAATTCAGGTTCTTCACCGCGTCCATGGCCTTCGCCGTGCTAACAGCGGCTCGGCTCCCTCTGCTCCCACCCTCACGGCAGGACCTCTAACGACGCTGCAGGTTTGCCCTTCATGCTGCGGACCGCGCAGTTGCTCCCCCAAAGGGGCTTTTGACACTGGGCTTCGACCACGGCCGTTTCCAACCGAAGCCGCCAGTCTGCTACCGGGCCACCAGAGCGCTACCCGGACCGGACTCACACCGGCAAGCGACGACGAGCACGAACCATCAGATCACCCCGTCACGAGGCACCTCCAGTTCCACTGGGCGCACGAAAGCGCGAGGCTAGGCCGAAGTGCTGTTCCGGCCGACCGAAGGCACGAGCGGCCCATTATGCTGATCGCCGGTTCCTACGCCCGAAGACGGTGGGCGGCACGACAGCACCGGTCAAAAGATCTCAGCGCGTTGACGCCCCGGAGGAAAAGCCGCACATGAGGTCGTCCGCCCGGCCGTTACCGATTCGCGATTCGCGCAGCCCTCGGCACTTGGTGGGCTGCCGATCGGCATCCGGCAGCAAGACGCCGACACAGAGCTTCGTACTTGCCGGTCACATCGTCCCAGTCGTACCGGGTTGCCTCGATTCGCGCGGCTCGGGCCCTTCGGCGAACCGAATCGACGTCGTCTTCCGCACTGTTCACCAGATGGGCGAGTTGGGCCGGCGTGGTGAAGAAGCGACCTGACTCCCCAAGGACCTCGCGGTTGAAAGCGACGTCGAATGCGTCTGTTGCCGCGCCAGCGCCGATGGCTCGGAGCAGCGACGGGTTGGTGCCACCGACCGAATGCCCGTGCAAGTAGGTGCGCGATCCAGCGTAAAGCTGGTCGAGCAATTCCTGGTCCCAGATGCCACCCAAGAATCTCACCCGGCCGTCGGCCGCATCGTGAACACGTTGCGTATATTCGTGCGAATACGGGGCCGACCCCACGACGACCAACGGCAGCCGAGCGGAGCTGTCCACATACCCTCGCACAATTTCCTCGACGTGGTTCTCGGGTTCGAACCGCGAGACGACCAGGTGATAGCCATCCGGATTGAGTTCGAGCTCGGACAGCCGATTAACACCGGGTGTAATGACCGGCGCTCCGTAAGCGATGAGATCCGTTGTTGCGTGGTAGGTCTCGCAATAGTAGTCGGCGATACCCTGGGCGTCGGCGATGAGAGCGTTCGACCACTTGACCGCCATACGCTCGGCGTTGCGGTAGTACCGCTGCCCGGCGGGTCCCCACTTGGCCCGGCGCCATTCCAAACCGTCAACATGAGTAGCGAACGGTATGCGGCGCGCCCGCAGGAAAGGCAACCACGGCGCGTTGGCACAGTTGAAGACGACAGCTGCGTCCGGTCGATGAGCCATCATGTGGGCAACTGACAACCCGGTGTGGCTCAGCGTCTCGAGGGCGCGCTTCTTGAGGACAGGTAGGTGCACCAGTCGCATACCGAGGTAGGTCGAGGGTCGATCCGCACCGTCCACCGCCCGGCAGTAGACCCCCACGTGGTGGCCGCGCTCGACGAGCCGCCGGCCAACCTCTTCCACGCAGGTCTCGAAGCCCCCGTAACGGGCAGGTACCCCCCGGGTACCTATCAAAGCGATTCGGAGGGTTCCACCCAAGGGCTGGCGCTCCACCACATGATCGTCGGACATCAAACTGCCACGCCCGATCGGCCCAAATCGTCGACCTTTGAGATGGCGGCGCCCCCTGCAGGCGATTCGAGGAGGCCAGCGCTCTCGGACGTCCGGACATTACGTCCGGATCGAGCGGCGGCCACGAGTCCGATGATCAGTGCGAGCACTCCGACCAGAAGCCACGCTGCTGTCGCCATTTTTATCACCGGACACCGACGACCTGCGGCCGTGGGACAGCGGTGACCTCTGCTGCCATGCCAGAGTGAGGGCCAGTACGGAGGTCAAACGGAGCGTGCACTGCACGAAACATCGGGAACCCTTCAAGCAAGCCCTGTCCGCTGCACACATGCGAAGCAGTCCCGACAGCCCGCTCGCGTGTGCATACAGTGTCCCTTATTGGATTATTCCGATCGTAACACCTAGCCTGGGCTTTTCGTGGAATCGGGGTCGACACGACACCTGAGATGGTGAAAGTGGCTGTCTCGTAACGGATAACGGATCTTGCGAAGGATTCCACGACCGATCAGATAAGGCACTTTCAAGGTGAACGATACCAAGGCGAAGCCGAGTCTGCTGCACGTCCCCCGGTTGAAGGTGTCCGCGACCGCGCTGGAGTGGTTTCTCACGCCGGGGTCGGGTTGTTGCGGGAGGTCGCGGACCTGTCAGGGCTGTCGGCACAGGTCACAGAGGTGTTGGCGGACACGTTCAAGGGACCGTGGGTGCACGATCCGGGTAGGGTGTTCACCGATCTGGCCGCGGCGGTCGCCGACGGCGCCGACTGTGTGTCCGGGATCGGGCAACTGCTCGATCAGCAGGCTCAACACGGTCCGGTCGCCTCGGTGACCACCAGTTGGCGGATGCTCGACCAGCGGATCGACGCGCAACATCTGGCCGAGGTGAAAAAAGCCAAGTCGACGGTCCGGGAGAAGGTGTGGGCGGCCGGTGGAGCCCCACAGGTTGGGACTACCTTGGTGATCGACGTTGACGCCACCATCACTATCGATCAGTACGAAGGCAAAGAAAATCCAGCTTCCACGTGGAAAAGGACGTACGGCTACCACCAGCTGCTGGCGGTCCTGGACCGCCCGGACATTTCCGACGGCGAGGCGTTGGCCGCGCTGCTGCGAGGCGGGGAACGCCGGCTCCAATACCGCCGCCGATCACATCATTGTGTTGACCGAGGCGTTGGCGTCGGTGGCCGCCCAGTACCGGTCCACGTCACTCCGACGACAACATCGCAGGTCACCGGGCCGGGGAGGGCCTCCCCGGTTCCCGCCGCCACTCTTCTGCACGTTCCACACCCCATACGCCGGAGGGTTCTTGGCGGCTGCAAATTCAGGTTCTTCACCGCGTCCATGGCCTTCGCCGTGCTAACAGCGGCTCGGCTCCCTCTGCTCCCACCCTCACGGCAGGACCTCTAACGACGCTGCAGGTTTGCCCTTCATGCTGCGGACCGCGCAGTTGCTCCCCCAAAGGGGCTTTTGACACTGGGCTTCGACCACGGCCGTTTCCAACCGAAGCCGCCAGTCTGCTACCGGGCCACCAGAGCGCTACCCGGACCGGACTCACACCGGCAATCGACGACGAGCACGAACCATCAGATCGCCCCGACACGAGGCACCTCCAGTTCCGCTGGGCGCACGCATGATCGAGGCTAGTGTGCGAATCTTAAGACGATGTGCAGCATTCTACTGGTACACCCGAACGGCGGTGAAGGCGCCCAAAGGCCATCACACGTAGCGTGCAGGTTCGCTACATGACCACCATCGGACGACCGAGCCGGGCACCGACGACTCCGCAGACGGGATGGACCGTGGTAGACAGCTGATCCGGTTGGAGGCATATCCGGTCGTCTGACGGGTCGGTCAGGCAGGCTCGCACAACTGCAGGCTGCGGCGTCGAGCTGAGCAACTGCAATGACGCCGACCGGATCAAGTACTCGTCAAATAGTCCCAAGAATTGACAATGTGCACGGGACAGCGGAGAAAAGGAGTGAATCGATGCCGGAGAACTTTCACATCCTGATGGTCTGCACGGCGAACCTCTGCCGATCTCCGCTGATGGAGCATATTCTCCGGCAGTCGCTGATCGCCTCGGCCGCGGACCCCGGATGGACGGTCGGCTCTGCCGGTACGGAGGCCACGGAGGGGAAGCCCATGCATCCTAATTCCCAACGGATCCTGAGCGAGCGAGGCATTCAGACCGGAGCGTGGTTGTCGCGGCAATTGTGCGCCGATTTCATCCGCCGAGCAGATCTGATCCTGACCGCGGGAGCGCAGCACCGGGGCGCTGTCGTCGCGCTGTTCCCCGCTGCGGTCCAGAGGACGTTCCTCCTTCGGCCGTTCTCGGCCCTGTCCGCGCTGTCGAAGTGGCCGGTGTCGCCGGGCGCGGCCGAACCGGCTCACCCCGCTCGGCCAACCGACTTGATCATGGCCGCGGCAAGAGCCCGCAGCCGACTGCCGCCGGAGTTACGGGACACAGAGCTCGACGACCCGATCGGGCGTCCGCTCGGCCGGTTCCGCGAGTGCGCCGACGCCATCGCGTCAGCAATCGATCCGATCGTGTCCCAGCTCCGCCTCCGCGCAGCCGCACATTAACTCGAGCATTCGTCTTTACACCCGGCAGCATGCTCACCGAACCGGCCCGGTGCGTTGGTCGGAGCTTTGCGCAACGGCGCGAACAGGCGCACCGGCGAGGGCAGACGCATCGGCCTCCTCGAGATTCTCGTCGGGTCTGCCGCTGCTCTTGCGGCGGGTCACCGTCGCGATCCGGCCGCGAGAGATCCTGCGGGGCAGTTACTTTCGCTAACCCTGCCGCGCCGAACTGTCCCCCGTCGTCACCGCCACCGTAGGCGGGGTAACTCTGGGGTTAGTCGCGGACCGCGTCCGGAAGGGTCAGCCGCAGCATGTCGTGCTGGCTATCGCTATACCGGCCGTCGTTTTCTCCGCCACCGGTGTCCTCGGTGATCTCCGGCGGCAACGAATCCGGCGGTTCGACTGGCGCTTCGACCAGCAGGGGCTCAGCCGAACCCGCCACCGGCGTCGGTACTTCTTCGGCTAAATTGAGGTGCCCGGACCCACCCGATTGGTCCACCGAGGGCTCGGTCACTTCCGATTCAACACCAGGCGTCTCTTCGACGTGGAAAGCAGACTCGTCCTCGACCGGCCCGTTCGTCGGGCTCAGTTCGACGATGCTCGCCCGCACCGGGTCGCCCTTGATGTCGTTCTTGTAGCTGTAGCCCTCGTAGCGACTGCGTCCGTCTGGACCCTTGGGGGGAACCATGTTCAGGACGGTGCCGAGCACCCTCGCCTCGATGTCGTCGAGCGCATTCAGCGCGGCCGCCAGCTGACCCTTGCTGGTCTTCCCCTGGCGGACGACCAGCAGCACGCCATCGGCGTGCGCCGAAACCACCGCGGCGTCGGTCACCGGCAACAGCGGTGGCGTGTCGATCAGCACCAAGTCGAAATCTCGTCCGGCGTCGGCCATCAAAGTGATCATGTTCCGGCTGCCGAGCAGTTCGGACGGATTTGGCGGAATCGATCCGCAGGTCAGGACGAACAATTCGCTTTTACCCCACGGCTGCACGACTTCGGCGAACTGAACCCGACCGGCCAGCACATCGGTCAGCCCGACCGACCGCTCCAACCCGAGATAGTCCGCCACCCGCGGACGGCGTAGGTCCGCGTCCATCAGCAGGACGCGTCGGCCAGTCTCCGCAACGATGATCGCCAGATTGGCTGCCGTCGAAGACTTACCCTCGCCTGCCACCGACGATGTCACGACGACCACCTTCGGGGGCGAATCGACGTCGACGAACTGCAGGCTGGTACGCAGTTGACGCATCGACTCCGCACGCAGTGAATGCGTCGTCGCCTCGGACACGATCGGACTGGACTTCGCCGTGCCGTCGAAGACCACGGAGCCGAGCACGGGGCGGTCAGTCGCCTCGCGCAGCGCGACGACCGTGCGGATCGAGGTGTCGAGCACTTCGCGCAAGACCGAGAAGAACAGTCCGAGTAGAAGGCCGATACCTAGGCACAGGCCGATGTCCAAATTTCGTCTCGGCGTCACCGGGATCGGAATCAGCGTCGGGCCGGACGTCACGTTGAGGATGACAGCCGATCCATTCTTCGAGCTTTGCGCCTCGAGCCGGGTAATCATCGGACCGAACTCGGCTGCGACTGCCTGAGCGAGCTTGAGAGAACGTTCCGGTGATGCGTCTACGGCCGTCGCGGTCAGCAGGACAGTGTTCAGATCAGCGCTGCCGCTGATCTCCTGGGTGATGTCCGATGCCGTCATGCTGGTCTGCAGTCCGGCCCTGGCCAGAACCAGCTCGGCCAGCTTGTCGCTGCTGAGCAACTTGACGTAGCTGGCCACCCTCGCCTGGGCGTACTGGTCGGCCTGGAAGGACGTACCGGCACCGTTGGAGGGCGTGGAAGCAAAGAACGAGACGGTGCTGGCGTAGCGCGGCTGCGTCGTCTTGACCAGCACGACCCCCGCGCCGGCCCCGAGTAGAGCGGTGAACACCACGATCCACCAATTCTTGCGCACGGCCCGCAGGTACGCGAGCAGATCCATCGGTCCTCCTCGCATCCCGGTAGTTGGCAACCAAAGAACCCCTGCCATATTCCAGGGTCAGTGGGAAGTTCCATGGTGAGTTGAGCCGCGTGCCCGAAACGCGATCTGTCGGTTTCTCACCATACCGTGCTGCGACGTTTGGTCGACGCAACGTCATTTCAACCGGCCGAGCCACGCCAGCGCGCAGTCCGCCATCGCCACCCCGTGTGACGCGCCTCCCTGATCAGGAACACCGCTTCGCGGTAGGCGCGGACGTGGTCGGCGCCCGTCGAGCCCCAATTCCGCCCATCCATGTTCGGCCGCCCCGCGCGCTCGATGACCCGCAACTTTTCCAGGGTACCGACCAGATCATCTCCGGTCAGCCGTCCCTGATAGGTGAACACCCAGCCCGGGCCAACTTCGTCGGAAAGTCGGCGGTTGACGTCGTTGTCCGGGACCAGCACCGGGCGATCCAGCGACAGCGCGGTCAGCGCTCCGGCGGAATTGTGCATGTCAAGATACGGCAGCACCACCAATTCCGATCTACCGGCAATGGCGACCAGGTCGATGTCATCGACGAATCGCAGATCAAGCTCGATGCGATCATCGCCGGTCGCCAGTGCTGTCAACGACGCTCGCAACTCCTGCGTGGATGGCTTGCCCGCGACGTGCAGGCCGACGTCGACGCCGCGGTCGGCCGGAATCTCGCAAAAGGCGGAGATCAGTCCTTCGACCCCTTTGTACCTGCGGATGAACCCGAAGAAGCCAAACCGGCCCGCGATGCTCTCCGGCTGCGCGATCGACGAGAACCACGGACGATAGTGGCCGTGCGGAATCATCACGGACGGACGGCCCGGCGGCACCGGTGTCGAGGAATTCAAGGTGATGAGCATGGTCGCCTGACGTCCGGCCAATTCCAGTAGCCACCGATCGAAGCGACTGATTTCGCTGGGTAATTCCAGGTTGTGGACGGTTCGCACGACAGGGATTCCGAACAACCGCAGCTTGACCAGCAGAGCGAGGAAGAATATCCGGTGCGAGAATTCGGTCAGCCGGTTCCTACCGTCGAAAAGGGCCTCGGGCCAATGAAGATGAAAGACGTCGAAATGGCCGGCCAGTGCGGTCAGCCATCCGAAGCTCACGACGCGGACACCGGGTTGCTCGGCAAGACTGTTGCCCAGCATGACCAGGTACGGGTTGGTAGTCGGTCGCGGAACGGGAAAAGACTGTAGTACAACAATTTTTCGGGTCATTCAGGCACTCGCTTCGAAAGCTTCGCCGTTCCCGCCAAGGCTTTGGGTTGCATGATCGAACGTTTCGACTTGACCGTACTCAACTCCGTCCCCAATTTGCCGATGATCGGTTTTCCATTCATTGCTGGCCTGCTCGCTTGTTTGTCCAGCAGGCCGAGACCCAACGTGATCATCAGGGTCGGAACAGCGGAATAGAGGGGGCTGAAGGCTAGGTTCCACAGCGTCCAGCAACTCAGGAAGAGCAGGACTGCGCTCCCCTTCCGATTCGCGACGACGAAGGCCAGACTTCTGACCACCATGAACAGTATGACCAGCACCAGTCCGAGGCCGACCACCGAATAGTTCGCCCAGAGGTCGCCGAAGGTGGAATGCAGCTCGAACCGGTCACCGAACATGTACTGCTCGACATAGCCGTTGTTGGGATCGTAGTTGATGCCGGCCATGCCTTGCTTGGCGACCAGGATCTCGGTCGGATTCGGAACAACGCCAACTCCGAACCCCCACGGGTACGCCTTCATCAGAGATGTGGTGGCGGCCAGTTCCGGGCGGCCGCCCAGAATCAGCGAGCCCGCCTCGTCGATCTGTTGGATCGACCGAGCTTGCGCCACCTGCCCGAGGTAGCCGTTCACCAGCAGTGTCGATCCCAGGAAGTAGACGCCCAGCGCCAGGGATGCCATCAGCACGGCAGTCCAGGTCCAACTCGCCTGACGGGACATGCTCTTGGGGCGCACCTGCCAGACGAGTAGCACCGCAGCCAGCAGGAAGGTAGCGAAATACGACCGAGAGTCGAGCCCTGCCGAGACGATGCCCAACAGAAGAAGGGTCGCGAGCTCGATTGCGCGCCGTCCTTCTTTGTGCACGGCGGACAGCACTGCGACTCCAAACGGCACAGCCCAGACGAATTTCCAGTCGTTGGCGGTTCCGTGCGGGGTGAAGAGTTCAGCGCCGACCACCATCCCGAGCCCGTAACAGATGCCGACGAACTTCATCGGCATGATGCGACGGGCCCACAGGATCACCCCTATCCCGCAAGCCGTACCGGCGACCAGGACCACACCGGTGATCAAATTGCCCTGGATCACCCGATGGGTCATGGCCGAGTACCGGCTTACCACCACACCGGCGACGACGGTGAGTCCGAACGTCCAGAACAGAACGCGCGCGCCCCTGAAGCGCGAGACCGCGCCGATCCATACCGGCAACAGCACGACGGCGAGCGCATAGCCGACGGTGAGCCCCTGGCCGCCGACGAACTGCCGCATGCCCAAAGTCGCCAGCGCGAGTGCGGCCACCCCTCGCTCGACCAGTCCGAATTGCTCCAACACTCCACTGCTGGCGATGCCCGACGACGGAGCGCCCGAGCGACTCCCTCCGGACGGGGTCGAGAGCTGGCCGAGAGTCTTCAAGGGCGCACCATCCGTCTCGCGAACATCACCACTGTGGCGGCGTCGGAGCGCAACGACGAGATGGAGCTCACCACTGCCGCGTAGATCCCACCGCCGGTTACGAGGCACGCGATCAACGAAAGAACCGGTGGGACCCCTTGCGTGAGGCGGGCGATACCGAAAGCCGCGAGCCCCGCCGGCACGCAGGCCGACAGTATCCGGCCGGCGCCGTGCATGAGGTCGCGGCCGGGATAGTCCGTTCGCGAGGACAACCACCACAGTGACAGCGGCCATTCGATCATGGCCGAAACCGTGAATCCGGTTGCGACACCGACCACCCCGAACTTGCTGCCGCCCACGATGCAGACCAACTGGACCACGAACGATATCAGCGAATAGCGGAATAGGTCGGCGGCCATTCCGCGGGCCAGATACACCCAGTACCCGACGAAAGCCAGGATCTGGCAGCTGCCGGCGATGCAGAGCAAGGCGAAGATAGGGCTGACGCTCGTCCACTTGCTGCCGAGAAACACCTCGATCAACGGGCCTGCCGCCCCCGCACCGATGGCCAACGCCGCGACGATCGTGTAACCGAGCGCAACCTGGCTGCGCCTGATGTATTGCGCCGCACGGACCGGATCGTCCTTGAGCCGGGTCAGGATCGGTAGTGCGACGGTGGTCGCCGGCGATCTCACCTGGCTCAGTGGGCTCATGACCAACTGAAACGCACGGTTGTACTGGCCGAGCTGGACCGGCCCGAAGCGGAACCCGATGGTCAGCGTGTCCAGGTTGTTGGTCGCGTAGGACAGGATCTCGGTCGCCATGAGGTTCCAGCCGAATCGCAGAAAGGCACTCAGGTCGATACCCCGGCGCGGCCGGCCGGGAATCCAGCGTGCCATCAGGACCATCGCCACCAGGACAACGCTGACCTGCGTGATCTGTTGGACGACGAGCGTCCAGTATCCGAGACCGCCCACGGCGCAGGCGATGGCGACGGCCGTCGCGATCACCTGGGCGGCGACGTCGGCCACCGACAGGGCCAAGAAACGTAACTCTCGGTTGAGTCCGGCCCGGTACTGCGCGGCGAGGCCGTTGATCAGGAAGGTGATCGAGAGGACCCGAGCGATCGGGGCCAGCAACGGCTGCCCGAACAGCGCGGCGATACCATCTGCGGCGGCAAAGACCACTCCGGACAGCAACAGGCCCAGCGCTGCGTTCCACCAGAACAGATTGTCCCGTTGCGGGTCGGACAGCTCGGAAGCCTGGATCGCGGCGGTGGAGAGTCCGAAATCCCTGAAGATCTCGCCGATCCCCACTACCACGATGATCAGGGCGAAGAGCCCGTAGTCCTTCGGCGTCAGGATGCGAGCAAGCACCGCGAGAGCGACCAGCTGGATGACGACCCTGCTGCCCTGCCCCGCGAGCGTGATGACGGCACCCCGGGCCGCCCGGCCGCCGAGCCCGCGTGTTGCCATGTGTTCACGACCGGCAACGGCACCGGTTCCGGCCTCGACCCCTGTCGCCGCTGGTTCGTCCGCGTGGGGTTGGCCGGCCGGTTCGGACCGACCGGTCGCCGTTTCGCCGAGCCCGACGCCGACTCCGATCCTTGGGATGATGTCGGTCGGCGCGTGGGCCTGCAGCATCGCCTCGACCGCGGACTTCGGGATCTCCGTTGTATTCGCCACCTGGGCGACGTGACGGCCTTCGCGGAAAGGCGGCACCTCGAAACGGGGCAGGTGCGCCGATTCCGTGGTGCCGTCGTCGGTCCGGTCACCATCGTCCGCCCGGTCATCGTCCGCTGCGTGGCGCCCCCGCCGGACCGTCGGAGTCATCGCCGTATTCGGCGGCGCGACACCTGGTCTACGAGGTCGGCCACGTCGTGACGGTACCTCGTCGGAGCGTGCCTCTGCCCGGCTCTGACCGAATCGCCCATCGCGGCCCTCGGAATCGACCGCCAGTGGCCGACGATCCTTTCGACGGCATCGGCCCACGCCGACGCGTCGTCCGGCCGCACCTGCTCGGCCGTTTCGTATCCCTCCGCAGCCTCGCGCAGACCGCTGGTGTCGCTCACGACGAGTGGCCGCGCTGCCAGCATCGCCTCGACCGCGGTGTTGCCGAAAGGCTCGTCGACTTGTGACGGCACGAGCACGATGTCGGAGGCGGCCAATTCGGGCCAGATGTCGTCCCGGAATCCGAGGAACTCGACCCGGTCGGTCATCTCGGCGGCGCGCACTGTCTCGAGTAGCTGCTTCTCGAACCATTCGTAACCGGGGAAGACCGCGCCCAGCAGAGAAAGATGGGCGTCGAGGCCTCGGTCGCACAGGTCCAACAGAGCGGCGAGCGCCATTTGCGGGCCCTTGCGCGGCGAAAGGCGCCCGATGAACAGCATCCGGACCGGCCCGACGAGTTCGCTCCGAGCGAGCGTCGCAGTCGACGGACCGCGCACCCCGTTATAGAGCACCACTGCCTTGCGGCGGCTGGATGGGACGCTTTCGGCCAAGACGTCGGCGCTGAACCGGCTGTTGACGATGATCTGGTTCGAGGCCAACACGGGAAACGACATCAAGCGCCGCAGCGTCGGCCGAGCCGACGACTCCGCCTCGTGTACGTGGCAGATCACCGGCCTTCCGAGCAGCCGGCCCAGTAGTAGCCAGGACGGGATGGTCGTGGTGTTGACGTAGACGACGTCGGCCTCATGAATCAGCCGCACCGCCGGGGACAACCCGAGGAGTGCATCACGGACCAGGCCCAACGCGCCAGCCGGGCGGAGCGCGGACTTCCGGAGAACGGGCACGCGACAGAGGGTGACGGTAGCGCCGACAGCCCAGAGTTCGGTGATCAACGGGCCGGATTGGGGCAGTGCGACTGTGACGTCCCACCCGTCGGCGACGAGCGCATGAGCAGTTTCGATCAGCACCCGATCAGAGCCGTAGAGTTCCGCTCCGGGATGGGCGAGCAGAGCTCGCCGGATCGGCCGGCCCGCCGGCAGTCGACGGGATGCCGACGGCGCGGCTGCGGCTTTCATCAGGCCGACCATCGTCCCTGCGATCGCTGCCGCAGCCGGCCACGGGGAGTGCAGAAGTTGTCGACGACCTCCGCGCACCAGGATCGCCCAGCTGGCCAACGGAGTGCTCGTGATCCAGCGGAGTCGCGTCCGACGGTCGAGCCGCTTCGCGGCGAACAACAGGCGATTGCGGCAGTTGTAGTAGTAGTAGCGGTTTGACTTGGCGCGCCTCGACCGGCCCTGGGTCCCCCCCTCGTCGTGCACGGCGACAAGGTTGTGAGCCACGACGAGTCGACCGCCGGCTTCCATGACCCGGAAGCTGAAATCGACGTCCTCCCAGTAGAGGAAGAACGATTCATCGAAGCCTGCCACGGCCGCGAACAGATCGACGTGCAACGCCAGGCAGGCACCGGTGAGCCATGGACGTGAGACACGGTCCGCACCAGGGGTGGTCGCTGTCGGGGCGCGCAGATGACCGGTGGCGAGTTCCATCACCGATCCAGCAAAGACCACCGATCCGGTCGAGTCCAGCAAAGTCGGAGTGATCAGTGCCAACGGGTCGGCCAGGCACCGAACATGCAATTCACGGATCGTCTCGCTGCCGATTATCGCGTCCGGATTGAGAATCAACAGGGTTTCGCAACCCATCTCGACCGCCCGTGTCACCCCCAGATTCACACCGGCCCCGAAGCCCTTGTTGCCCGGTGGCAGGACTATTTCCCAGCCGTTGGCGGCGGCGAGCCGAACAACGGCCGCACGCTCGGTCGCGGTCGACTGATTGTCGACAACCACGATGCGCAGCCGTTCCGACGCCAAACCGGCCAGATTGGCCTCGAGCAGCCGGTGCGACGCGTAATTGACGACGACGACGCCCATCACCGCGGACGAGGCGCCATTGCTGCGTCGGGTCGATCGGTCCGCATGCCGCCCCGTCGACCGGGTCCGGTCCGGGATGGAGTCGCGGTTCGACCCAGCCTCGGTCCGATCACTGTTGTCCACGGTGTTTCGGTTCTCCGTTCTTCGTCCAGCCGGGCACCGCACAATGGCGGCACTTTCCTTCAACAAGACGATCCCGGTGCCCGGCGAGCACGCCGTTCTCCGGGATCATCTTGTTGAATCGAGGCTGGACTCGGGTCAGTTCGGAATGGAAGTCACTGACAGGTTGTCGAACGAGGCGATGACTGGAGCGTTGGTAGCAATACCGGACAGATAAGACTGCAGTCCGACGGTGCCCGCGGCTTGCAAGGAGGCGGTCGTGTCCGTAGCGCTGATCTGGTTCGCCACCGGCTCCGTGGTTCCTACCTTCCAGATCTTGGCCGCCAGCGTGGCGGTGGTCGTCCCGTTGACCGTGAAGCGAATTCGTAGTTGGGTGCCTGCCGTATAGGTCAACCCTGGAACACTGACGCCCTGCATGCTGGTTTCGCTGCCGGCCACCACCTTCGTCAGGTACAGGTTCACCGACCCGGACGGATCCAGTTGCACCTTGACTCGGTAGTCGCCGTTGCTGGTGTGCCGAACCGCGTAGGAGACGAACACACCTCCGCGCGCCGGCATCTTGTTGAGCGACACGTCCATCAGGAAGTTGACGTTCGATGCCGATACGCCCGAGAGGAAGACGGACGGACCGACTCCGGGTCCGTTCATGTTGACCGCACCGGCGCTGCCGTTGACCGAGAACAACGATGCCGGACCGGCCAGACTCCAGCTGCCACCGGTTGTCGCCGAGCCCCATCCGTTGGCGGCGGTGCGAGTGAACGCATCCGCAGCATAGGTCGTCGCTGCCGGCGAAGTGACCGTCATCGTCTTGGTGAGCGACGTGGGGGCACCGGAGTTGTCGGTCACGGTCAGCTTGACCTGATAAGCACCGGAGGCTCCATAGGTGTGCGACGTCGTCTTGCCCGTCGCCGTGGCGCCATCCCCGAACGTCCAGGCATACGAGGCGATCGTTCCGTCCGGATCATTCGAGGTCGACGCATCGAGTGCCAAGGCGAGATTCGCGGCCGAGCTGGTGAAGGCCGCTACCGGGGGCTTGTTGACCGCAGCGGTCACCTGGACCGGATTGGTGGTCGAGGCGACCGCACCCTGGTTGTCGGTCACCTTCAGCGCGATGGTGTACGTCCCAGCCGCCGCATACGTGTGGCTCGCGGTTCTGCCAGTGGCCGTGCTGCCGTCGCCGAAGGTCCAGGCATACGAGGCGATGGTGCCGTCTGAATCCGACGACGTGGACGCGTCCGTTGCGACGCTCAGATTCGTGACGGTCGAGGTGAACGCGGCTACGGGAGCCTTGTTGGTCGCAACTGACACCGCCTGGCTCGTTGATCCGGTAGCTCCCTCGTTGTCGGTCACCGTCAGCTTCACGGTGTACGTGCCGCCGGCTGTGTAGGTGTGCGAGGTCGTCTTGCCCGTCGCCGTGCCGCCGTCCCCGAACGTCCAGGCGTACGAGGCGATCGTGCCGTCCGGATCATTCGACGTCGACGCATCAGCGGCGACACCCAGGTTGGCCACTGTGTTCGTGAAGGCCGCGACCGGCGGCTGGTTGGCAGCGTTGGCGACCGTCAGCTGGTTGGTGGTCGAGGTACTCGCACCCTGGTTGTCCGTCACGGTGAGCTTGACCGTGTAGGTGCCCGCGGCGGAATAGGTGTGGCTCGCTGTCTGGCCTGTCGCTGTGGCTCCGTCGCCGAACTCCCAGGCGTAGGACGCGATCGTGCCGTCCGGATCCGACGACGCCGATGCGTTGGTCGACGCCTTGAGATTGGCAATGGTTGACGTGAAGGCGGCTACCGGCGACTTGTTGGCCGCAACCGTCACCGACTGACTGGTCGATGCGGTGGCGCCCTGGTTGTCGGTCACCGTCAGCTTTACCGTGAATATGCCGTCGGCGGCGTACGTGTGCGACGCGTTGGCACCTGTTGCGGTGCCTCCGTCCCCGAAGTTCCAGGCGTAGGAGGCGATAGAACCGTCCGGATCTTTGGACGTGGTTCCGTCCGTCGACAGCACGAGATTCGCCGTTGTGGTGGTGAACGCGGCGACCGGCGGCTGATTGGGTGCGGTGACGGTGACACTCTGGCTCGTCGTGCCGGTCGCGCCCTGGTTGTCGGTCACGGTCAAAGTGATCGTGAAGGTGCCGCTGGCTGCATAGGTGTGCGCCGCTGTCTTGCTGGTGGCGGTAGCCGAGTCTCCGAAGCCCCAGGCGTACGAGGCGATGGTGCCGTCGGGATCCTGAGAGGTGGTTGCGTCAGTGGTGACCGCCAGGCCCGCCGCGGTCTTGGTGAAGGCAGCAACCGGGACCTTGTTCGCGGCGACCGCGACCGACTGTGTCGCACTGCCCGTCGCTCCGAGATCATCGGTGACCGTCAATGTCACGGTGTAGGAACCGTCCGCAGCGTAGGTGTGTGCAGCGGTCTTGCCGGTTGCCGTCGTGCCGTCACCGAAGTTCCACGCGTAGGACGCGATCGTGCCGTCCGCGTCGGACGACGTGCTGGCATCCGCAGTGACCTTCAAATTGGCGATCACCGACGTGAAGTTCGCCGTCGGCGGCTTGTTGGCACCGACGGTGACCGAATGAGAAACCTTGCTCGTCGCGCCTCGATTGTCCGTCGCCGTCAGAACGACGAGGTAAGTGCCGGCCGCCGTGTAGCTGTGGCTCACCGTCTTTCCAGCGCCGGTCGAAGAATCGCCGAAGTTCCACGCGTAGGACGCGATGGTGCCATCCGGATCGACCGTCGTCGACGCGTCGAGCGCAGCAGTGAGCGGGGTCACCGTCGCGGTGAATGCCGCGTTCGGCGGCGCGTTTCCACCACCGGCGTTGAAGTGAGCAAGCACGGTTTGGGCGCTCAGTGCGCTGGGGTAGACCGCCACGTCGTCGATGGTGCCGGCGAAATAGGCGCTGGTGGAGTCCCCGGTGGTATCACCGCCCACTCGCCAGTACCCGACGTAGTTGCCGGCTGTAGGCACTGTGTTGTTGGCAGCGGGCTGCCCGTCGACGTACAGGGTCATTCCGGATGATGTCTGCGTCGCGGCCACGTAATGCCAGTTGCCATCGTTGTAGGTCGAGGTACTGACCACCACCGAATTGGTGCCCGACATCGTCCGGAACGCAAGGTGCCCGTCGTTCTGCATATAGACCTGCCGGTCCGCGTTGCTGGAGGTGCCAGACGTCGCGTCGCCGAAACCGATGATCTCCCCGCCCCTGGTCGTGGTGGTGTTGAACCAGCCTTCCGCGGTGTAGACGCTCGGGTTTGCCACCTTCGTGGAACTGACCACCACTCCCGCACTGCCGTCGAACTTCGCGGCCGTGTCGCTCGTTCCCGTCAACGCTCCGAGCTGCCCAAGGGTGATTCCACCGCGATAGGTGCCTACGTTGCCGGAACCGGACGCGTCGCCGGCGACCGTACCGGTCGACTCACCGAGCCGGTAGTACAGATCGGGGTTACCGCCGAAGACAGCGGAGCCATAGGAATCGGTCGGCGCGACGACGGGCGAGGTGCGACCGGACTGGACATACTCGTTGAGAACATTCTGCTTGGTCAGCACATTCGGGAAGATTGCGACCTCGTCGATGTCCCCCTTGAAGTAGTTGCTGCTCGCCGTGCCCGGCCAGCCTCCGAGGTTGTCACCGCCGATTCGCCAGAACCCTGAGAACGCCTGCGCACTGGTCTGATCGGTACGGCCGGCGATTCGGACGCCGTCGATGTAGAGCACGATGCCGGTGGCGCCGAAAGTGCCGACGATCTGGTGCCACTGCCCGTCGTTGTAGGAAGCGGTCGAGGTGACAGTGGCCGGACAGGCCGCGCCGCACACCCCGAAATAGACCTTGCCGGAGTTATCCGTGTAGATCTGCCGGTCGTAGTTCCCCGACGAACCGGTCCGGGCGTTGCCGAAACCGACGATCTTGCCGCCCGTGGTCGACGTGGTCCTGATCCAGGTGGACAGCGAGAATGTGTTCGGGCCGGGGATGGCCACCCGCGTCGCCGCGCTGGCCGTCTGCGCTCCGCTGAAGGTCGAGGCGGTGTCTCCACCGGAGACCGCGCCGGTGGCTCCGCTCGTGATCCCGACGCCCGCATCGGCGTCGTTGGTCCCGATGTGATCGAACAGTGTCGTTCCAGTTGCCTCGTCGAGCGGCAGATACGTGGCCGCGCCGTCGGCGATCAATTGTCGCGAGTACGGGGAGTCGGCCGACGGCGAACCCGCGGCCGGGGTGACGATCGTCGCCGTGTCGCCGGCAACCAGGTTACCGCTCGGGTCGGTGACGAACAGACGGTAGTCGTACGACGTAGCCGGGGACAGGCCGGTGTCAAGGAAATTCAGGGTCGGCATGCTCCACCATGTGGAGTTACCGGTGATGGTCTTGACCGGGTGGTTGACGTCGCCATTGCGGACGATCTTGTAGGTCAAAGTCAGATCGTCACGATCCCAGTTGGACGCGAATGTGACCCGGACCGACGTCGGTGAGAACGGGACCAAAGTGGGTTTGAAGTTCGAGCCGGAGAGCATCGCTCCTTGCTTAGAAGGCGCGATGGGCTTGACTGCGAACCGAACCAAGCCCTGCTGGGCACCGTTGTTGACCGTGGGAAACTCACCACCGAGCACGACGTACTGGCTGTTGCCCGCGACCGACCAGGCGGCCTGCGACTGACCCGTGTAGGTGCCCTCGTCCATGTCCGGGAACCAGTCGATGAGCGTCGGGCTGGGATTGCCGAACCAGTCGGCGTAACCGCCCTTGGTGTTGTGCAGCAAGGTGCCGGTGGCGTTGGTCGTGAACGCTAACGCATGCCGCATGTTGATCGAGTAGTCCGCGTCGGTCTGCGGGTAGCCGCCGACCGTCTCGCAGTAGTGGGCGTGACTCACCGTGTACAGAACACCGTTGGTCGGAAACGAGTCGTAGGTGTCGCCGTGGCAGTCCTCGATCCAGTTGATCGCGCCCGTGCTCTGGTTAGCCGAGAACGCACCTTCGAGATTGCCGCCGGGCCCGAACACATATCCGGTCCCGAAGATCGATGTTCCGTCGGTGGACAAGCTGAGGATCGCAGCCTGGTCACCGGCGTCCTGAACGACATTGCCGGCCGCCCATGGGATTAGGGTCCCGTTGATCGGGTCGACCGCAGCCAGACCGTAGGCCGCGGCATTGTTGACGTTCTTGAAGGCACCGCCGACGATGAGCTTGCTACCGTCCGGAGTCATCTGGACGGCGTGGACGATGTAGTCGGCGTTCGGGTCCCAGGCGGTCAGGGATCCGTCAGCGGCGTTGAAGGCGGCGAGGTGGTTGCGGGTGACGCTGCCAACCGCTGTAAAGAAGCCGCCGGCGTACACGGTGCTGTTGGTGGCATAGATGGCATCGACCCGCGCATTGACCGGCGGAGCAAAGCTGTTGATCAGCGACCCGGTCGTGGTGTTGTAGGCCGCTATGCGATACCGGTTCTGCCCGTCGGCCGTGGTGAAGTCCCCGCCGACATACAGTCGCGAACCGTCGGGTGAGGTCGTCACGACATAGGCTTGGGCGTTCAGACTCGGCGCGAACGAGGTACTGAGTGCGCCGGTGCTCAGGTTGTAGGACAACAGGTTTGCCCTCGGCGTGAGGTTCTGACCGGCAGCTGACCCGGCCGGTCGCGCATTGGCGAAGCTGCCGCCGACATACACGGTGTTGCCGAGCACCACCTGGCTCCAGGCGACGCCATCGATCTGCACCGTCGGCAGCGCGTCTGCCGTGACGGCACCGGGTGGTGGGGTGGTGACGGGCGCAGGATCGGCGACGGCGACGGGCGCGGCTGCGACACCGACGACGATTCCGCCCAGCACCATCGCGGCGACGGCGACCATCGACGTAAAGCGCCGAACTGGTCCTGATGCAGTGCTCATCCGATTCTCCTGGATCATCGATGTCGCATGGAAGTGGTGACTCATTGGACGTTTCCGGTGAAGACAGCCACCGGGGCCGAGCCCGTGTAGCTGACGGTCACGGTCACCGGGGTGCGATGACCAAGGGGGAGGGTGAAGACGTAGACCCCACTGGCCATTGCGCCCGCATCGACCAAGCCCTTCAGCGGAGCTGCGGGGCTCGCAGACATCGGGCTTCCCGGCACCGCCGCCGCATCCTGGATATTGATCGATACGTCGCCGACGTTGATGGCCGAGGACGTTCCGTTGAAGATGCTCAGGTTGATCTGGACGGCCGGACCGGCAACTTCGCCGGGACCGTGTGCGGTCGCGGTGATCGCGTGCGCCGAGGCGACCTTGATATCAACCCCCTTGACCGGCGAAGCCGACCCGGTTAGCGGCGCAGGCGCAAGTGAGGCGACGGAGCTGACGGGTACCTTTTGGTGGATGTTGCCGCCGCCGGCTGCTGAAATCGGCATGGTCGGTGCCTTCGACGGATCAGCCGTGGTCGGTGGCGCGATGGTGGTGGAACTGGGCGCCCCGGATGACTTGGAGCGGTTGGCGGTGCCGTTGATTGTCCTGCCGGCCACAGATCCCTTGGCCCTGGTCGACCCGATGGCCGTAGGCGCAGCCGGGTTCGTTCCGGTAGCGGCGGTTGGTGAGCCTGACTGTGGCGCCCCGATGGAGCTGCCCTGAGCTCCGGCGCCGGATGCGCTGCAGGCGGCCCCGCCGAAAAGCGCGATGGCGAGGATGGCTCCACCCAGCAGCCGCCGGCCTTGGATGCGGCTCATCGTCGTGTCCCTGTCACACTCAGCACCTGCATGTCGCGGAACCACTTGACAGCGGCGAGGGCGAGGAACCCGGCGTTGCAGAGAAAGAGAAAGGTATAGGCACCGAAGAAGACGGTGGGGATCGCTAGGAGTGGGAACACCAGGCACATGACCCCGTAATCGGTCGGTATCACCGCCAGCGAGCGGAGCGTCGAGGAGTTGCCGCGATCAACGGCCTTCCCGGAGACGACCGCCTGCTGACGCCTCAACTGGTCGTTCAGGATCATCGCGAAGAACATCACGGCAGCAACGACGGTGAATCCGATCGGGATCAGCAGCCAAGCCGCCGATCCGAGGTCGAAGAAGCGATAGGAAGCAATCAACACAGCGAGATGCAGGCTGGAGATCTTGGTCGCGTCGATTACATGGTCCAACCATTCGCCGGAGGCACTCCCACCTCCGCGTAGCCGGGCCAACTGTCCGTCGGCGGCGTCGAAGGCATAGCCGATCACCAGGCACAGGCTGATAGCCAGGCCAACCCACAGAGCCGGGTGAACCGTCGCGATCAACACGATGCCGATCCCGGAGAAGACCGCGCTTACCGCGGTGACCTCGTTCGGCGTGCGCCCAAGGAGAAACGCAACTGCGGCAAGTCGACGTCCGGCGGGTCGGTTCACGAACCGCGAGTACGCGGGTGCGCCCTTTGACGTCTTCTGGGCGTGAGCGAGCAGGACAACCGTCTCCCGGTAACGTCCCATGGTCTTGGACTGCCGGTCCTCTGGCCGTGAGATCGATCGGGTCGGCTCGACGTCGGTCATCGTGCTTCCCACGTCAAACCGCTGCATGGGCGTGGAAGGGCTCGTAGCCGTCAGCTGACGGCTGCGGAGCCAGTGCAGCATCGGTGCCGGGAAAACTTGAACGACCGAGCCTGGGAGCCAGTACCAGACCGACCAGCATCGCCACCAGACCCAGGAGAGCCCACACGATGGTCGCGGCGGAAAGTCCAAGCACCAGGATGTCTTTGGTTGCGCTCGTGCTGACCGCGGTCGTTGCACCGGAGGTCGAATCAACCAGTGCTGACAGGACGATCATCGCTGCTCTCGGTTCGCGCGGAAGCCGATGGCGGCTGCGGATGGACCGGGGAAGATCGTCAGATCGAACACCATGGGAATATCAGAGCTTGAATGCATGTGTCGGGACCCCTTCTGGGCAGGACAAAGTGGCGCTGGCCCTGGACTTCGGTGACCCCCGACGCGACACCATGAGACTTCAGCCAATTGCAGTAGGGCAAAACTAACACAAAGTAGTTCCCCGGCAGTGGCGTCTGCCTATATCGCACACAGCTTCACTCCAAAGGGTTGACCGTTTACCATCGGCGACCTGGAATGGTGGCAGTCTGTCACGAAGTGAAGACCCTGCGTCCTGGGTCGCCGGGGGCGCGCTGCCGTCCCTGTCCAAAGCTGGACGTTCCCAAAACTCCCGGAGCCCAATCTCGCGTCTGTCCACAAGCCCGGTCGCCCTGCAAGCGCGCGGTGCTGACGGAGCGGTTCCCCGAAATTGCACGCTCGGTCCTGCCGGCGGCTGGGGTCTCACTTCTGGTATAGGGAACACAGCCGATCTCGACCAGATTGACACCCCTTGGAGTGAATTCTGGTCCAATCTGTCCACGGACAGTGACCCCACCGGTTACAGTCCCGAAGTTGCAGGGCCGGCCGCGGGAGACGGACAGAGGAGGAATTGCGGTGGTTGGTCCCTTGAACCTCGTCGGCTGGCTCGGCAGACAGGACGCCACTACACCAGCACTCGAAGTCGTTGGTCCGGCGAACGGGCGGCAGCCCCCCACCCGGCGTGGACTCCGGCGTGACATTCAGGGTCTGCGGGCGGTCGCGGTGTTAGCAGTGATCGGCAACCACATGGTCGCCTCGCCCATCGGGGGCTTCGTCGGAGTCGACGTCTTCTTCGTGATCTCGGGATTTCTTATCACCGATCTGATGCTCCGCGAGAAGTCTCGAAGGGGACGGGTGTCCTATCTCAATTTCTACCGGCGCCGTTTCCGCCGCATCATCCCCGCATCGACGCTCGTGCTCGCCGCTACAGTGCTGGCTTCCTACTGGATCTATCGTCCGGTCCGCGCGGACATCATTCGCACCGACGCACTCTGGTCTTTTGCCTTTCTCTCGAACTGGCATTTCGCGGCCGTTGGCACCGATTACTTCAACAATGAGAATCTCGTCTCACCCCTCCAACATTTCTGGTCGTTGGCGGTCGAAGAACAGTTCTATCTCGTCTGGCCGGTGGTCGTCATCGGCCTCGGCCTTCTGCTTGGCGCTCGCTGGTATCGATCTGCCCTGATAACGGTACTGGCCTCGACGGTTCTCGCCAGCTTCGCCTTTGCCGAGTGGGAATCCAGTACGGAGTCGACCCGCGCCTACTTCTCGACGTTCTCACGCGCATGGGAATTAGGGATCGGGGCCGGCTTGGCACTCACGGCCGGCTGCTGGGCCAGGTTGCCACCGCGTTGGCAACCGGTCCTGTCGTGGTGCGGACTCGCCGGCATCCTTTCGAGCGTCGCATTCGTGTCGTCCCGATTGACTTTCCCAGCTCCGTGGGCTCTCGCGCCGACATTGTCAACGGCATTGGTGATCGCCGCCGGCTGCAATTATTCCGACCGATTCCTATTTCCGCTGACCAACCGGGTGACTCAGTACATCGGCAATATCTCCTATTCGCTCTACCTCTGGCACTTCCCGGTCATAATTCTCGGTTCGGCGTACTTGACCCAAGCCGGCCCGTCCCGAATCGTCGCCCTCGGCCTCGGGACGGTCGTCTTTTCCGTGCTGTCGTTCCATTTCGTCGAAGATCCCATCAGAAGGTCGAATTGGCTGGAACGCAAAAAGTCTGCGACCGCCAGGTTTCGCTACCGGAACTGCTTTCCCCCAGAAATGATGAAGCGTCTGGGGGCGGTGGCCTGGTTGCGCTGGCGATCACCGTCGCCCTTCTGGTGAACAACGTCGAGAACGATCCAGGGAATACCCGTGCCATCGCGCTGGCCCTGCAGAATGTGCAGGCGACCACCGGCGCTTCCGGCGCAGACGTCCCCACTCCGATCACCGGTTCGCCGTCGACCGCGGCGCCGGCTACACAGAGCTTGCAGAGCGAGTGGTCGTCGAGGATAGACGCCGCGCTGACTGCGACTTCTTTTCCCGACTTGAATCCGAGCGTGGACGACCTGCCGCAGCACAAGGCCCCACAATGGACCCAGAATGACTGCGGTACCACAGGCGCTTGGAACGCCACCCTGTGCGTCTATGGGAACAAGGACGCCGAGAAGACCGCTGCGGTGTTCGGCGATTCGATCGCGCTCAGCTACCTTCCCGGGCTGATCAAGGCGCTGAACGATCACGGCTACCTGGTGCACTCCTTCGTCGCGGGCTCGTGCCCCGGAGCCGACGTGGCCGTGGTCGCCGAAGGGACGCGAACGGTGTCCCAGTCATGTCTGGACCACCGGAAGTGGGCCATGAGCGCCATTGCGATCCTGAAACCCGACATGATCCTTACCGCTGATTCCGACCTGCTGATGAACAATCTGGTAAGCCGAGCGACCGGCCAGGCCATGATCGAAGAATGGACACAGGGCGACGTAAAAACCTGGTCCCAACTCGCCGAAGTGGCCAAGACGGTCGTGCTAGCGTCCCCCCCGGGATCGAAGAGCCTGCTCGATTGCCGGACCGTCAACGCCGCGCCGGACAATTGTGCGCTCGAAATGAACAGCGGTCCGACCCGGAACGCTGCCAGGCAGGCGGAATCCGCAGCGAGCAAGCAGACCTCGGTGCCCATTGTCGACACGTCGACATGGTTCTGCGGAACCGACGGCCGATGCCCGAGCTTCGTTGGCACGGTCCCGGTCTACGTGGATGGCATCCACCTCACCCGCGAGTACAGCGCGTCCCTGGCCCCGTTGATGTCGAGCGCCTTGCAGCTGCCGGTGTGACCATCGCTTCCGCGGCGGCTCGACGAGCTCCCGTTGGGCTGCTCCGCTGCGGCGATTCTCAGCGCTGGAACCAGGCAGTCATCTCCGGACGGCCGGCTCGGAGTGCAACCGCTAGTGAGACGCCAGAGAGCCCGCGAGAGGCGAATGCCGACAATACGTCGCGAGCGAGAGCTCCCCGGTCGAGAACCGGCGGTGGACCGTCATCGGCCCCGTCCTCGGCCGCCGCGAACCCGTCGTGGCCAAGCAGGATCGAGCCGGACCGCGCCTGTAGGGCGGAGGCAAGCCGTTCCTCGTGGGAGGTGTGACGCCAGTCCCACATCGTCGAGGTCCACATCACCGGCACCATGCCGGCCGCCGCGGCCAGGTACCTGGTGCTCAGCGTCTGTGCGCCGTAGGGCGGCCGGAACCACCGCACCTCACGGCCGATCTGCTGCTCGAGCTCGTCCCGCCCGTCGCGTAGCAGAATGCGGACGTCCAAGCGGGGCAGGTGGGTCAACCGCCGATGGTCGATGCCATGCAAGCCGATGTCATGGCCCGCGTCGACCACCTCGCCGAGCAGGGCCGGGAATCTCCTGGTTCGGCCTAGCAGGACGAAGAACGTTGCTGTGGCGCCTTTCTCGGCCAGCGCGGCGAGAATCGAATCGGTGCCGCCCGGCTCGGGCCCGTCATCGTAGGTGAGCACCACCTGGTCGGTGACGCCACGCACTCCCGACAGCGAGCCGACAGGCCCAGGATGAGCCCGAAGCCATCCCTTGGCCTGCGACACGAATTTCATGGTTGCCCGCTGCCCGAGAGCGATGAATGATCGGCGATGGTCTTGGCCACTTTGCCCCGCGGCTGCCGCGCGAACTGCCAACGCCGGCCGTTTTCCCGTGCGTACTCCTGGTAGATCAGCCCCAGCGCTCCGGTCACCATCCCCGTCCCTCGCCACACAATCCGCATTCCTCTGGCCTGGTGACGATCCGATCGCAGGACCACACCGGCCAGGTAGCGAATACCGCCGAGCATGATCCGCGCGGTGCCGCGGCCGAGATTACGCGCTCGCACCTTCACTACAGCCTGGGGCGTGCCGGCCAGTCGTGCATCGATCAACGCGGCCGAGTTGCCATGACTACGCGAACGCTGCCCGACCCAGTTCCTGGTCATCCGATCGGTCGGCACGCGGTCGGTGGCCCGGCTCTCTTCACACCAGACCATCCGTGCACCATGATGAACCAGCGTCCGGCTGAACAGGGTGTCCTCGCCGCCACTGAGACCGAAAGCGCTCTCGAACCGCGTCCCCCAGCGCCGAACCTGATTAAGGTCCAGGAGGAGGTTGCCGGCCGCAGCGACGTCGATCGCTGTTCCGGTTGGCATGCTGAAGCGCCGGAAGAACTCTCCGGCCGAGATCCAAGGGTCGAGTTCCCGCTCGAAGATGGAGATGACCAGACCGGAGACCGCCGCAGCACGGTGGCGATCCCAGGTGTCCAGCAGCGAAGCGAGCCAGTTCGGGAGCGGACGCTCGTCATCGTCGATGAAAACCAGCAACGAGGAACCTGCCGCTTCGTCCATCGCCCGGTTCCTGGCGGCCGAGATTCCGGGGGCGCTCTCCATCACGTACCGCACCAGCGGCGAGCCGCTCACGCACGCTGCGGCCGTTCGCGTGACGATCGTTTCGACCGTCCCACGCGCACTTCCGGCCGGATCGTTATCGACCACCAGCACCTCCACCCGGAAGGTCGTCATCGGAGCGACCTGGTCTGCCTCGGTGATCCCAGCTTTCTCCCCAGCCGGCTCGTCGTCCGAATCCGGCCGCAGGCCGCTTTGGTTCACGGCGACCGCGTGGTCGATGATCAGGGGTAAGCCGCCTGCCACCTCGGCCGGGCGCCGGTAGGTCAGCATCGCGATCGTCACGGCAACTGGAGCCACTTCGTTCATCTATCCCACTTCGATCATGAAGTCCGGCGGATCTGCGCTAGGAACCATCCAGCGGACCCTATCCAACACCACCGGCGTTGGTACTTCGGGAATCGGCAGCTCGGAAGGGTCGGCAGGACGCTAGGTTCTCATTCGCGGTACTACTCCGGTCGATCCGAGCGGCTTGCGGACCCTTGGGGAACCAAAGCCGGTTCGCGAGTAGTCCGGGCGAGAGCGGCGCGCGATGTGACATCATTCCTACTCGCACCGGACGGCGATCAGCCACGGGCGCTAGGGCTAAGGCGGCGACATGTCCGTGCAGGAAATGGCATTCAACCTCAAGATGACCGTGACAAAGCCGAGAACTCGTCGCCTGTACCGCGAACTATTGGCCAACCAGACCCTTCCCGTCGATGAGCTGCAGCGGCTGTCGGACGTGCGGGCCGCGGAGATCGCAGGGTACGCCTTCGACAATTCGACCTTCTACCGGGAGCTCTACACCGCTGCAGGCATCCGCCGCGACGACCTGCGCGACTCGCATGCCCTGGCGTCGCTGCCCGTGATCGACCGGAGCCTCGTCAAAGCAAACGTCGACCGGATCCGTTCGACGACCGTCAAGCCGGCTCATGCCCGGGCCGCGCTGACCGGCGGCAGCACCGGCGAGCCGCTGCGAACCTGGAACGACGCCCGGGTGCCGATGCTTCCGGTGAGCTGGCGGATGTACGGCTGGTGGGGGATCTCCCCGGCGGACGACGTCGTCCACGTCGGCCGCTGGGGGACTTCGCGACGAGCACAACTGAGCACGAAGATCTCGTGGTGGCCGACGCGGGTGGTCCTGATCGATGCGAGCGAACTTGACCAGCGGACCATCGCCAACCTAGTCGCCACGGTCAACCGCCACCGGCCGCTGCTCGTCGAGGGGTATGTGGGCGCCCTCTACGAAATCGCGCGCTACGTGGACCGGCACGGGTTGGAGTTTCACCCGCCGCGCGCCCTGGGCGCGACGGCGGCTCCCCTCACCGCCGAGGTCCGAAAGTATGTGGAGACAACGCTCGGTGCACCGCTGCACGACCAGTACCGGTGCTCCGAGGTACCTTGGATGGCTGGCGAGTGTGGTCGACGCGACGGGCTCCATATTTTCTCAGACATGCGTCGCATCGAAGTCGTCGATGGAACCGGGACGCCGCAGCCTCCTGGGGTCGTCGGAGACCTGGTGGTTACCGACCTCACCAACAGGGTCTTCCCGCTGGTCCGCTATCGACTCGGTGACCGTGGCTCTTTGCGCGCGGGCACTTGCCCGTGTGGTATCTCGCTGCCACTCATGGACTCCCCGGACGGACGAACCGTGGACATGATCCGGCTGCCCGACCACACCGTGGTAGCAGGGGGCATGTTCAGTATCTTCAGCGGCGTCCCGACGGCCGTCCGCCAATTCCGACTTCATCAGCGGGCCGACTACTCGATCGACCTGCAGGTGGTTCTCGGCGACAGTGCCACTGCACTGGCAGATGCCGAAACGGCCACAACGGGATTGCGCGACCGTCTGCACCGCCAGGTCGAGGTTCGGCTGTCCGTGGTGCCAACCCTGCCGTACACGGGGGGGAAGCTCAAGTACATCACCAGCGACGTCCCCGCACCGGACTGAGAGGCGTTTCCCTGGTAGCCCGGACCGGCAACAGGCCAACCAACTGACCGATCCATCCGCGCACACGGTCCGCTCGCCGGACTGATGGTGGCTTCACGTGGCAAACTCCTGGAGATGGCGGCCAACAACTGACGGTGCCCGGCGTGCTGGTTGTGCCGGACCAGAAGTCGTCGGCCCCAGTAGCTGCCCGTCGCCGACTCGGTTGCCCGCGCCGATCTGCCTGGCCACCGCGAGACGAAGCGGGTTGTGCACCGCGTGCGGGCGCAGTCGAACTGGCCCGTTCCTACGACATGCAAGGGGACGTGCGGCAAACCCGGTAAGGATGCTGCCCAGGTTAATGGGCGCCCCTGGCGTTGTTCGACGACTTAACTGTGGCGCCCGCGATAGCTGCACGCCCATCACTCGGTCGGCCAGAACTCCGGCTGAACTCCCAAGGCGCAGCTACCCGGGTGACATCGGCCTCAAGGGTGGCACCGCGATGTCAACGACGGATCGTCTCTGCCTCAGCTCGGTTGATCTCGCCGACTCCGGTAGATGCTCGTCCGACTCCTGGGGTGTCACCTGCCCACTTCGACCCCCATTGGGGGCCGAAGTGGGCAGGGCTCGTGAGCTACGCTTGCCGAATGCGCTTATCAATACGGCCACTGCGTGGCAGGTGGCCCGCATGGTTCGAGAGCCGGGCCAGGAGGTTTGTCTGGGACGATCCGCGCGTGATTCTGGACCAGCATGCGACGCCCGAAGCGTTCAGAACTGCGATGAACGCCCTTCAGGTTGGCGGCACCGTCAAGATTACTGGTGAGAATCGCCATCCCAATGCAGATATGTTGCTCATCGACAAAGTGGATCTGACAAACGCCAGCATCGTCGACATAGGCGCGTCCGACGGGTCGACCTCCGTGGATCTCATCCGAACCCTGCCCAAATTCAAGTCCTACGTCATCGCCGACTTGTTTCTCAGCGTCGACGTCCTGAGCGTGTTTCATCGCGAGCTTTTCTACGATCAGGACGGCGAATGCGTGTTGGTTTGCGGGCCCCGGTGCGTCGCATGGCCCACTCGATCGAGCCTGGTTCGACTCCTGTACGCACCACTGATTGCGTTTGCAGCACGTAGACGTGGACAACGCCGAGCCGTTCTGCTCCTCAATCCGTCCACCCGCGCGCTGATGGCCTCGGATGACCGAGTGACCCATGCCGTGCATGACGTGTTCAAGCCCTGGCCAAAGCCCGCTCCTGATGTCATCAAGGTCGCGAACCTGCTGGGTCCCTATTTCAGCGATGAGATGATTTCCCGAGCTTTGCACGCCCTTCTCGAGGGACTGGCAGAAGGCGGCCATCTGTTGATGGTCGACAATGGGCGAATAACGGGCGCTGAGCCCAGGGCCGGGCTCTATAAACGCGCGAACGGCCGATTCGCGACGGTAGCGGGAACCAGCCGGCTGCCGGAAATTGACAACCTCATTCTGCAAGCCCAGCTCGGCTCTGAGCCGGTCGCATCCTTACCCGAGCCGACCGCGCCCTGACACAGTAGTGATGGCGGATAGCAGTCCCGAGCGCTGGCTCTGTGGTTCGCCTCGGGTGAGTTGTCCGGCATGCTGCAGCTGTGTAGGGATCGCGGTGAGCCGAGAGCTTCGGGCCTGCTTCAACGGGACGGAAGCGATCCAGCTTCAGCTGCTGCGTCGCTCGACGACGTCGTACGCGAACGATGTTCGCAAATCATCGGCAACATCGGCGCATTTAACGGACCGGTCCCCCGCCGATCTCAGCGAGCGGCTCTCGCCGTTCGCCCGATTATCGTCTCCGGCTTTTTCTTCCTTCTCACCACGGTGGGCGACGACCAACGCACCTTCTTCCATACCAGGCGCCCATCTTTCGCGCGGCGTCGGGCTCTGACCCTACCGACCCTCGCTAGCCGGACCTTCCTGGATAAGTTGATCTTGTGAGGTCGGCGGGGTCGAACAGGACGGTCTGATCTGCGCAGACACGGCGTGGCGAGTTGGTTTTGGATGTCCAAGCGCCTATGACCTAAAAATGGCCAGCGTGTATCCGAAGAAGATCAACGGGAAGACGTACTACTACCTGCGGGAAATGGGCTGGGTCGACGGGAAACCGAAGATGGTCTCCGAGCGGTACCTCGGCTCGGCCGCCGACATCGAGGCGGCCCTGGACCGATCCGAGGCTGGCACCCGGCCGGATCGGACCCGGCATCTGCGGTTCGGTGACCTGGCCGCCGCCTGGTCGATGCTCACCGAGCTCGATGTCGCCGGGATCATCGACGAGGTGGTCGGTCCGCGCCGGTCGGACGCGGGCGCCTCGGTCGGCACCTATCTGGCGTTGGCCGCCCTGGGCCAGCTGGTGGAGCCCGGATCGAAAAGCCGTTTCGCCGAGTTCTGGGCCGGCACGGCCGGGGACCGGTTCACCATGATCAACACCAAGGTGCTCGACCACCGGAAATTCTGGGACGCCATGCACACCGTGACACCCCTCGCGCTGCAACAAATCTCGACCAGACTCGCCGCAACGATGATCAGCACCTTCGATCTGGACACTTCCAGTGTCGCGTTGGACATGACCAACTTCGCCACCTACATCGACACCACCAACGACAAAGCGCCGATCGCGCAACGCGGCAAAGCCAAACAGAAACTCACCGACCTGCGGCTGATCGGGTTGGGCATGGTCCTCACCCGGACCGGCGGGATCCCGCTGGTCTGGCACGCCTACCCCGGGAACCGGCCCGACGTCACCGGGTTCCCCACCCTGATCGACCACCTCGTCCGGGAGTACACCCAAGCCACCGCCACCGCGGGTACCGGCGGCCATCAAGCCGAAAAGGCCAGGGCCAACCGCACCGACACCGGCGCCGGCCCCGTCATCGGCGCCGGTGGCGGATCCGGCGGTGGCGGCGACCCCGCCGCGATCACCGTCGTCTTCGACGCCGGACAAAACAGCACCGCGAACTTCCAGCACCTCACCGACACCCGACTGCATTTCGTCGGGTCCGTACCACCGAGTGACTGCCCGGACCTGCTCGCCCTACCATCCTCCCGCCGCCGAACCGTCGACGCGGACCGCTACCCCGGCGTCACCGCGATCGACACCCACCGGGAGATCTACGGCGCGGACCGTCGGGTGGTGCTCACCCACTCCCAGAACCTGCACGACGACCAAGCCCGCTCCTTCACCGGCACCACCCTGGCGAAAGTGGAAAAACAACTCGATGAACTGGCCGAAACCCTGGCCCGGGGAAAGACCCGCCGCAGTCGCGACCAGGTCACCGTCGAAATCGACAAGATCACCCACGACCCCTGGGTGCGTGAAGTCGTCGAATGGAACCTCACCGGCGACCTGGCCGCCGACCACCGACTCACCTGGACCGTCAACCCCGAGAAGCGGGAAGCGTTGGAACAACGAGTGTTCGGCAAACGAATCCTGATCACCGACCACCCCAAACCCACCCACCACACCGCCGGGTGGGCAGTTGTCGACGTCGTCGCCGGCTACCGCTCCCAATCAGAAATCGAATTCGGATTCCGGCAACTCAAAGACCCCCACCAAGTCTCCTTCTCACCGATGTTCCACTGGACCGACAACAACATCGCCGTGCACACCTTCACCTGCGTCCTGGCCCTGCAAATCGCCCACCTCCTGCGACTCAAAGCCGAACGCGCCGGACATCACCTGTCCGTCCGCAGCATCCTTGACACCCTCGCCGGGATCCAGGAAACCGTACTGATCTACCCCTCCACCGGTGGCCGACCCAAAGCCCGACGCATCACCACCGACATGACCACCGACCAGAAAACCCTCTACGACCTGTTCCACCTCGAGCGACTAGCCGCCACACCGACTTAGGTCATAGGCGAAACCCAGCCCCACACCACCCCTGACCAGGCACAACACAGCCACGATCAAAATAACCGGGAAAGTCCCGCTAGGGGCGCCAGTTCAGAAGGAACCGATGTGCTTGGTCCCGGCCGGCCGACCGACCAAGGCCGCGAGGTCCGAGGGCAGCGGGACCGCATGGTCGAACAGCGGCCCGATAGCCATGGCCAAGGCCGTTCCGATCACCGATACCTGCACGTTGTCCCAGGACTTCCCCAGACCGGAGCCCAGCGCTGACGGCGTCTGGAACAGAGTCAACGTGTGGTTGTCGTTACCGCCCCAACCGACCATGTTGTCCGTAGTACTGCCCTTGGAATGGAAGGCGTTCCCGTCGATGGTGATGTTCATCGAACTGGCCGGGATACCGGTGGCCTTGTCCAGGACGTAGACCTGGAAGCCATAGGGGCCGCCGTTCCAACCAAAAGCGTTGTTCGAGATGGTGATGTTGCGGAGCAGCCAAGGGCATGTCGAATCCGGAATCGGTTGCCGGGGATCGTGATTGTTCCCCGGAGTCGACTCGCGACGCTCGTCCTGGTTGAGGAACACGGATCCGAGGCCGTTATTGCCAAACGTGTTGTTGTAGACCTTGATATTTCCGCTGTCGAACAAAAGGACACCGGCGGAGCTATCGGTGAGGACATTGTCGGCGATGGTTCCGGTATCGGAGAGCTCGGCCTGAATGTTTGGTTCGGATCCATTGTTTGTCATGGTGTTGTGGATGACGGTGAAACCCACCACCGACTCGTCGAACCACAAACCCATGACGTTCCGACCATTGGAGAAATCGTTGTTGGTGACAGTGATGCCCCGGCTCCGGGTGATCTTGACGGCGGCCGCCGCCGGTTCGCCGTTGAAGTGCTCGGTATTGGTGTTCGTGATCACCGAATTGGTGACGCTGGTTCCGTCGACCTGGGCACCGGAAATTCCGGTCATACCGCTGTTGCTGATGGTGACGTGGTCGATGATGAACCGACCCGACCAGAGTCCGACCGCCTGGGTGGCGCTGTCGCTCAACACCATGTTGCGCAGCGTGTCGCCGGACCGTGCCAGGTAGACGGTGCCCATCTGCGGCAGGGACGTTGCATACCTTCGCACGCCGAACCCCTGGAGCGTGACATTGGACGCCGAGACCACGATCGCCTGCTGTAGGTCGCTGGTCCGTACGTCGTGCCCGGACGGGTTGGCACCCATGATCAGTCGGTTGCCCACAGTATCGACATAGAACGTGTCGGCGGTGACTTGGCCTGTGGACGCAACCTGGATGAGCTGCTTCCCATCGATGAACAACTGGTCGGGGTGGGCAGCCATCGGATACGACGAATTGACGAAGCCGCCCGCATTGGAGCCCGAATCGAAGCTTGCGGAGCTGTCGAAATCGTAGTTGTAGCCGGTGGAGACCCAGTCGCTGCCCGACTGCGACCAGTTGGTCACCTGCGTCGACCCGTCGAACCAGGCGGCCTCGCCGGGGTATGGCTGGATAACAAGTCCGGCCAGCGCGTCCGGGATGAAGACGGACTCGTGATAGGTGCCGCCCCGCAGCACGATCGTCGAGTTCGCTCCCGCTCTGGAGAGCGCCGTGGCCACTGTCCGCAACGGTGATGCGATCGTCCCGGATGAACCGTCGTAGCCGGACGGCGACACGAACAGCGCGTTGCCCGGGATCGCATACTTCGCTGAGCCGACGGGCATGGATCCGCGATCGCCGGATTGGGTCGGCGGAGCCGGTGGCGGCGTGGTCGTATTTGGCGCGGTCGTGGTCGGCGGTGCCGCGGTCGTGGTCGGCGCAGTTGGGGCCATCGTTGTAGTCGGTGCCGTCACCGCCGACGACGTCGCAGAACCGATGACGATCGTGGTGGCTGGGGCGGGACCGGACTGCCTCGAGACGGTGGCCGTGGATGACGATGTGGTCCTGCCCGTCGACGGTGTCGTCAACGGGGCGGTGGTCGACGGGAGTTGTGCCGTCGAGGTGGTGCCCGGCGCCGTGTTCCCGGCACCGAGGGTCGCACTACTGGATGAGTAGACGGAAGGTGTCGTGCCGGCGGAAGTGCTGGTAGGCGTGCTGGTTGAGCTACTGGTCAACGGGGGCGGCGGAGTCACCGCAGGGGGCGCAGTGGAGATCGAGGTCGGCGCAGACACCGATGAGGTCGGCGCAAGGTTCAGCGGAGTGGCCGACAGGTCTCGGACTGCAAAGGATGTCGGCAACGCGGAACTCGACAGGTAGTCCCAGATCCCGATCCCGCCCGCCGACGTGATGCGCGCATCCGAATTGTCGTTGTAGAGGAGCTGCCAGTCCGGTACGACCGCACTGGCCGGCCAAGCCCGGACCTGCACAGCGACCGGGTTGACTCCGGTAACCTGCATCTCGACCGCAATCAGCTGACCCGCGGCAACGACCGTGGGAATCGCAGCCATCGTCAGGAACGTCTCGCGACCGGCCGCGGACCGGGTAATGCTGACGTAGGCGTGACCACTAGAACCGACACTCATTCGACCGCGATACGCCGAGCTGTCACCGCTCCGCCGGGCCTCGACGCCGTGATAGAGACCGGAACCATTCGGCACCCTCGACAGCACAAGAGTGGATTTCACATCCACATCGGCTGCCTTGACGTCCATCAGTGATGCGCTCACCGAATTGCCGGGACTCAATGCCGTGACCTGGGCAGCTCCGTCCGCCACACTGAATGGATTGGACCCTGCGTAGCCGAGCGAGTAGGAACCTCCGAGGTTGGCCACCCCGAGCCCGGACACCAGGGTTCTCGCGAAGCTGTCACTGGCCGCCGACGGGGTTTGAGCGGAGGCCTGAGCAGTAACGACGTTGGTCAATCCCACGATGCATACTGTCGCTGCGAAAGCTGCGATGGCAGTTTGAGCTCGGCCGTGCTTCCGCTGGACCGACAACCGATGAGAACCCACAAGAACGACCTTTCAGAGGCGGATCGGCAGATCGACTGGCCTGCGAACAATCCGATTCGCCGGGTTGATTCGGAGAACGTCCCGGCTTGTGGTGGAACCGTAACCCGTTCGGGTCCTCTGGACCAGCGCACGAGTTGCACACTGAGTGGCGAGATCGCAACTGACTGTGACGATATCGGCTCGATTCGCCAGATCAAGGGCCCTCGTTCCGTGATGATTCGCAGAAGCCGCCACATTTGCCACGGAATCGACTAGCTTTCGCGTGCACGTTGCACTCCAAAGATGAAACAAGTCCAGCCGGATGAGTGGCGTCGGAGTGTTGCTGCTCAGCTTCACCGGATCGAAACGTTAAAATCGCGAGGGTTGCTCGACGTGATAGATATCACGTTATCAAACTGTGATCGGAAGTCGGTAACGGTTGATCTGTACGGTCCGACTTACAGCGTTCTCCGGCGGCGTCGTAGTGGTGATGTCGTCTGCACTGCCACCATTTCAGCTGCCGTCATCCCGAGCGACGGGCGCGGCGGGCCGGCTAGAGGGCTTGGTCCGGCGAAGCCGGAGTTTTGAGTCAAGTTTTGGACGTGCACGATCGCTTTGGTGGGTCATGCAGCGAAACCTGTTGTGTAGGTGAGTGTGTCGATGATGTGTTGATAGTTGCGGGCGGCGGCGCGGATCGGTGTGGGGAACTGGGTGTGCAGTTCGGCCAGGCCTGTGGGTAGGAGCCGGTCGTGGACGGTGGACAGGAACATCGCATCGGCCAGGCCGTGGTCGGTGACCCGGTAGCGGTTGCTGTGAGGAATCTTCTCGATGAGGCCATGAGTGCGCAGCCTCCGCAGGGCGTAGGTCATCTGTCCGGCGGTGACTGTGTCGGGGTCCAGCCCACGCAGTTGCGCGGTGACCTGCCGTAGGTTTCGGTTGCCGAACCCTTTGGGGTGTTGCAGCCGAAACATCGGCAGTGCGGTCAGCAGGGCGTGGGAGCGTTGCTGGCCCAGTCGTAGTCCGGCGATGCGGGTGCCGCTGGGCCTGGTGATGGGGTCGGTGACCTGGTGCAATGCTCGGGCTCCAGTGATCGGGTCGTGACTGATTTGTTCAACGCGCAGTAGGCGTCGGTTGGCTTAGAAGCCGATCTCCCGCAGGGCGGCCAGATTGGTCAGTCGTTTCCCGATCCCGAAATCTCGGGTGTTGTTGATCGTCGTCTCGGTCCGTAGTGCCTTCCCTTCGCCGGGTAGGCCGGACGCATTGCTGCGCCCGGCCCCCCTCAGAACCGGACTGGCACGTCACCGCGCATCCGGCTCAAGCAAGCCCCGAGGGCTGGTGGGCAGGGCAAGTGCTGGACCGGTGCTGCGGCCGGGTGGCTCCCGCGGCATCGGACGTGAACGAGGCGAATGCTGCTGGTCTCGCCCGACCCGTCGCGTCGCTGGTAGGTCAGATTCTGCTTGCGTAGCGCCTGGCCGGTGACGCGAACCCACCGCTCCCATTCGGCGGGGGTTTGCGGTGGGTGGTCGGCGTGAAGGAGCAGCTTCCCGCACCGGGGACAGACACCGGCCTGCGTCTTGAGCAGACGCTGGCCGTGCTGATCCAATGGCGGAGGCACTCCTCGACGCTGCCGGTCAGCCCAATACTGGGCGAGAGCGGGATCGTCCGGAGACGACCCGCCTTTGACCATCGGGTGTCGGACGATGCTGGTCCAGGCGAATTTGGTGCAGTAGGCGCCGCTGTCGCGGTCGCCGAACACCCACCGATCCAGCCGGGACTTGTTGAACGCACCGAAGTAGCGGGCCGTAACCCACTTCCTCGATTTGTTCGCGTGACCAAACCTGGCCCACTTGTAGGTGAGTTGCCACAGGTACCTGTCCAGCGCTGCGAATGCCGCGCTGGACACCACCGTCCGGTAATAGGCGGCCCAGCCCCGGATGATGGGGTTGATCGCCACCACCGCCACCCCACCCGGGCCTAACTACTTTCCCATGAAAAAGTCGGGGCTGAGTCGTTGCGGCGCAGCAGGTTTTGCTATTCATGTCCGCTGATTGGCGACCTGTTCGTGGGAGAATAGGTCCAAGGATCGGGCCGAGCGGCTGGGAGTTTTTGGATGCTGAGAACTCACGCTGAGCAGGTCAGTCTGTGGGAGGCGGTTCTCCCGGACGAGGTCCGCCGGCTGCCGGTGGAGCTGGACCGGGTGGACCGCAAGCTCTGTTGCTGGTGTGACTGGAGTGGCTGACGTGATTTGAGGGCGAGGGTGTCCAGGATCGGCGTTGAACCCCAAACGTCGAGCAGGAGGCCCGCGTGGACGCTGATCTGGACACCCTCGTCA
>JAABUV010001270.1_pt1 | contig 36825 bp, 36 predicted proteins | sample 5559971 | NCBI WGS metagenome assembly JAABUV01 (sample SAMN10711881, study PRJNA513362) | rock metagenome | isolation source: Antarctica rocks | place: Antarctica: Victoria Land, Knobhead nord | collected 2015-12-19
CGCACGCGGCGCCCAGCAGCGGCGCCAGCAGCGCGCGCGCGGCCGCGCGCGCGAGCTCTGCGGCGGCGGCGGCGGCCGCGGCCGGCCCCGCGCGCCCGCGCAGGCCCTCTGCAAGCAGCATGCCCGCGGCGCGCTCCTCGGCTACTGCGCGGGCGGCGCGGATAGGTTTGATATGTACATTTCCCGGAGACTGCCTCTACTGAGTGCCTGTGGCAGGGCTGTGGGACACAAGGCATCTGCAGGACTTCTGGTCATGCCCATGCCCGCGTCCTGAGAAAGAAAAACGCATTAAACCTAGCTCGACATGCGTGTACAGAACACATAGCATGTGGCCGCCGACGAGCATACAAAGCGGCCGTCACAGCAGCCATCCACGCGGAGCAGACATGCGCTGACCAGCTCTGCAGGGCGGGCGCGCGCACCGGCCGGGAAGCCCAGCACCTCGGTCGCCTGCTGGAACTCCTGCCCCCGCGGCACACGCACAGCTGGGCGCCGGGGCCGGCCCTTGCACGAAGCAGAGCGGGGCGCCCTCTGCCTGGCGCACAAGCCACGACATGCCGGTGGCAAGAGGCGGCATGCCGCGCACGAGGACAGTCTGAGCTGGGAGGATTCACTGGCTGGGTGAGGGACGGTTCAAGAGCATGTGGGGCCACCTGCAGGCAGCGCTCAAATGCCGCGGCGCCGTACAGGCGGAGGCCAGCGTGCGGCGGCGCCACCTCGTCCGTCACGCCCGGCCACTGCCGGCAGCGGAGCGCCCTCGTGACATGCGGCTCAGACTGGGGAGCCGCGACTGCGGTGCGCGATAGGGCGGCGCGTGACGCAAGCGCATCTGTCATGGCACGCCGCAAATGTACAGCGGCGACGGCATGCTAGGCTGCAGGACGGGACACGCTTGCAGAGCTGGACCCTGAGAGTGAGCACATGCGTGGGTGCGAGCGCAGGCGCCCAGGTCAGCGATCGCAGGCCGCCCGCTGTCAGCGCAGCTGGATGCATGCGGTGCATGTGCGGGGGGAGCTGGGCTGGGGCCGCCACCGCGGGCGCGCTGCAGGTGGCCCGCTCCTCGGCGGTCGTGAGGCCGTGCGCGGCCGGGTCGGGCCCCGCCGCGCCGCCGGCCAGCACCGCCGCCACATCGCGCGCCAGGGCGGCCACGTGGCGCATGGCTGCCGCCCCGGCATCAGCAGGCTCTTTCACACATGTCTGCGCTGCAGTGCGCGCTCTGACAGCAGGCTTATGCCTGGGTGTGCACGAGTCCGGCGGCGTCAGGGACTCGAGGGACGCGCGAGCTGCGCACCGTCGCGGCGCAGCGTGGGCACATCGGTGATGGCGTGCAGGTGCGCCTGTGCGGCGGCCAGCTCGCCCTGCGCGGCGCCGCAGCGCTCGGCCAGCAGCGCGAGCGTTGCCGGCGCCGCGTCGCGGTACCGCCGCGCCAGCTCGCCCTCCAGGAAACTGCCGCCCGGCGCTGGGTATAGGGTCAGTAACCTGCCGCGCGGTGCTGGGTATGGGGTTAGGGTAGCCGCGCCAGCTCGCCCTTCAGGAACCTGACGCCTAGCGCTGGGCATAGGGTCAGGAACCTGCCACTTGGCGCTGGGTATGGGATTAGGGTGGCCGCAATAAATCGCCCTCCAGGAACCTGCCGCTCGGCGCGCGCCGCGCTTTGAGGCGGCACCAACATGCGCTGATCTGTGACCTGCTAGACGACATGTCCTGATAGCTGGACGGAATGTTCCTCGTCCCTCATTAACAGCTTAAGCATGAATGTCGCCACAGCGGTCTTCACAACTATCCATGCACGGCCTTGCGGCGTGCAGCGCACCGCTTGAGGTTGCCAAAGCCGATGCGGCCGGCGAAGCGCTCCTCGTCAAAGCCGCCGGCGACCTGCTCGCGCAGGTGCCGCAGCGTGGCCGCATCCACGTCCGCGATTTGCGCGCGCCAGGACGCGCTGCCGCTAATCGCGTGCTCCTGCGCCGCGGCAGGCGCGCGCGTTGCCCGGGCGCCCCCACAGCTGTTGGCGCGCATCGCGCGTGCTGCCGAGCTTCCCTCAGAGGACCAACGCGCGTCATGCTGAGCTGAGCTTCCCTCAGAGGACCATCGTGAGGCATTGTGGGTGCGCGTCTCTAGAGATTGTAGAGCAGCCATGTGAGGTAAGCCATTCCGTGCTTCACGATGGGCATGCGTGTGCAGTGGCAACGGCGCGAGCAGCGCGTCGCGCGGGGCACCTTGGGCAGGGCGACAAAGAAGGGCCGCGCGTCGGCGGACAGGTAGCCCGCGGCCGACAGGTAGCGGTCCACCTCCCAGCGCTCCGCAAACTCCTTCAGCCGGTTGTCGAACTTGCTGCAGACGATCACCTGCGGCCCGGCGCCCCCGCAGCTCGGCGGACGCGCCGGCCGGCCGTGACCGCCCCCGCCGCCGCAGCGCAGCCCCCGGTCGCTGCTCGGGCCGGGTGCGCGGCGCGGGGCGCGCGGCGGCGAGGCGAGCGGGCACGGGGGTTGGCACCGTGCGCTGGAAGCCCGGGTCGACCTCGCGCACCACGTGCATCCACAGCGAGCTGCACCACTCCACGCTGCTCTGCTGCAGGAACAGGATCAGCCTGCGCGCGCGCGCGCGCGCGCCTCGAGCGCGCCGCGGGCCGGCGGCAGCGCGGCAAGCGGGCTTGCGTTCGCGCGAGCGGCCTGGTGCGCCGTCACAGCGGGCGGTGCGGCGACCCCGCATGCAGCTCATTGCAAGCGCTCGCACGCATCGACGGTCTCTTGCTCCCTGGGACGGTGCACCACATTGCTCCAAGGCTCTGTCACTGTGCACTCTCTGCACACATGTCTGCACCCATGCATGCCTAGCTTCGAGCTGCTATGCAATGAGTAGCATGCTGCGCAGCCCTGCACAGGGCTGCGCTCATAAACAGCCGCGGTCAGCTGAAACACGAATGCAACGCATCCACTCTGGCCCTGACCCTGCCGCAAGACCCTCCCCCCCTGCACGCGCGCGCCGGCGAGCTGGGAGCGCGCGCGCGCCTGTGCCCTGGCGCGGCCTGCTGCTTGACCATGGCCAGGATGTCGCCGGGCGTGCTCCCGCCCTCGCCCTCCCGCGCCTGCGGGCGCGCCCGGGCGTGCGCACGTGTCGAGCTTACATGGTGCACAAGGGGAGTGCGTCAGCGAGGCAGCCCTTTGGTACATGCAGGTCGAGGGCAACCCAGGCGAGCGCGGCGCGAAGAGCCCCTGCTTGCCAGTGGGGCACTCGCCCCGTGCCAGGCAAGCCGGTCGCCACAAGGAGGCCCTGTGTGTCTGGCTAGCGCCTGAACACAGGGCATGGCGCTGGGAGCAGCCCGCTGCATGCCGAGCGGGCGCACTCGCCCCGCGCCAGGCAAGCCTGTCGCCGTGAGCAAGCCCTGTGTGTGTCTCTAGCCAGCGCCTGAATACAGGACGCTCGAGCTTCACGCGCGCGGCACCGTGAGCTGGAAGCCGGGCGTGTCGATGATGGTGAGGTTGCTCGTGTACGCGTACTCCGCCCGCATCACGATCGGCTTGGCCGATACGGTGCCTGCCGGCCACACCTGGCATGATCACTCGGACGCGCACACGCGGCAGGGCAGAGAGCGGCCAAGGATGGAGATGGCCGCGGCGGGGCGCGCGCCTCCGGTCTGGCGCAGGTGCGCCTCCGTGCGCGCGCGGATGGCCTCAGCGACGGCGGTCTCCGGCACGATCGGGGGCCTGCGCAAAACCCAGTGGCGTCACAAGGCGCCCTGCGTGCGGCGCATGAGGGCGGCGCCGCAGCAGCCGCGCACCCGTACTCCTCAGAGGCTTCGTCCTGCAGGCGGCAGCGCGGCGCCTCCGCGCTCGGGTCGTGGACCATCTGCACGATCAGCGGGCGCCGCGTGCCCATCTCCACCTCGCGCAGGTTGAAGCGGAAGCCCAGGAAGGCCTCCAGCAGCGAGCTCTTGCCATCAGACTGCGCGCAGCCCGCATTACTGGCTCTCAAGCGGAGTGCGGTGAAGGGGCGCTGCTTGACAGCGCTTTGGTGTCGCGGTGCGTGCCTGGCCGCCTATCGCCACTATCTCGGGGATGGGCAGCTCCTCGCCGAACGCAGAGCAGGCCGCCTGCAGCCGGCTGCGCAAGCACACAGCCGCTTGCTCATTCGCGAGCATTAACTGTCTGACGTGCCTGATGTGCCTGACAGGCAGGCGCTGGCTGCTTGCCTGTATGCCTCATAGCGTATCTTGGTGTCCGGGCTGTTGAAGAGGGGATCCTCCTCCATGTGCGCCGGTGCGCAGCAGTCAAGCTCAGCACCGGAAGCTTGAAAGGCGCGCGTGCCCTGCTTTGCGCACCACACAGCCAGGGACTTGCACAAAGGTGATCTGCACTGAGGGAAGGACAGAAACAGCCGAGTTTGAAGTGCAAAGTGAGTAGGGTCTGTTAAAGCACTGGGAAGCACCTGTGCTGCAAAGATGAAGCAAGTGTAAAAGACTTGAGAATGGGGCTCCCCACACTGCGGCGCGCAGTGCTGCTGTAACACAGGCCAGGTGTGCGCCAGGGTGCATCGGCAGGCATGGCATCATGGTTGCAGAACCAGCTCAAGGCCGCGGAGGGCCTGCTGGAGGCCGTCGATCGAACGGCAAAGAAGAGCATCAAGCCCCCGGTACAGCTGAGGGGCCAGCCTGCGGCTTCAACGAGAAGAGACCCGGAGCCAGAAGGTGCACAGGAGCTGTGAGGACAATCCCTGTGTGCCCGAGCTCGGGCTTGTATATTCTCACCGCTGTCGCGCTGTGCCAGGATCCAATGCGCCTGGTGCGGCGAGCCAGCCCCCGCCCCGGCTCGGTGCAGCTGCCTCTGGACAACCTGTCTTCACGCAGCGACGCGTGCGCCCCCCCCTCTCCTGCCGGCACGTGCAGGAAACCAGGTGTCGGTCAGGAACGAAGAGCGAGTCCTGGAGCGTGCAGGGAGACAGGAAGGCGCAGGCAAAGGTCCCGCGCCAGGAGGGGGCGCCACCGCTGCCGCCGCAGGCCGAGGCTGGCCAGGGCCCTGGCAGTAACGGAGCGCGGCCTGCACAGGCCGACGCCCCCGGCGGCGAGCTGCAGGCGCCGCCACAGGCTGACCCGCCGACCGAGGCGGCCGCGCCCGCCCCGCCAGCGCCCGTGCCGTACGCCACAAGCGCGATACCCTTCCGGGACCAGACGGCTGCGCCGCTGCCAGCGGCGCCGCCTGCCGCGCCAGCGCCTGAGCAGGCGCCGCCGACGGCGCTGCCCGCAGAGCCCGCAGAGCGCGCAGAGCCTGCAGAGCCCGCGGAGCGCGCAGAGCCCGCAGAGCCCGCTCCGCCGCCGGCCGCGCCCCAGCCCGAGCCCGAGCCAGACTCGGCAGCCGCCGACGCGGTGCCCGACGACGCAGCGCGCACGGCGCCGCCGCCGCCGGCAGACCCGCCCCAGCCGGACCCTGGCTCTGGCGGTGCGGCAGACGTGCCAGCGGCGGTGCCGGCACCCCCAGCACCGGATGGGCAAGCAGGTGGCGCAGGCGCGGGGCCGGAGGACGCCGCAGCGGCGCCAGCTGGCGCGGCGGCGCCACCCGAGCAGGCCCCCGCAGCCGAGGCGGCGCCCGGCGAGCCGCCGCCCGCGCCGCGCGTGGCGCCGGAGGCCGCCACCGCGGCCGCCGTGGCCGCGGCGATCGCGCAGGCGGCCGCAGCAGCGGGCCCGCCGCCGCCGCGCGACGGCGCGGGCGCGGCAAAGGATGCCGCCGGCGCCGAGGGCGGCGGCGGCGAGGGCGAGGCGGGCGCGGCGGCGGTGCGCGAGGCGCGCGCGGTGCGCGTGGCGGACGCGCTGCGCGGCCGCCTGGAGCGCCTGCGCGGCGAGAACGCGCAGCTGGAGGAGCTGCTGCGCGCGGCCGACGCGCGCGCGTCTGGTGCGCCCGCGCCTGCCGCGCCCGTGCCGCGGCGCCACAACGACGTCATATCTCTGCCGGCGAGCGCTTTGCTGTGCTGGCGTGTCGGTGCACACTCAGCCTGACGTCTGAAGCAGGACGCCGTGCGTTTGTGCACCACCGCAGCGCCTGACATCACCCCGGCGCTCCGCTCGTGGGCGCTTTGAATAATGGCCAGCTATTAGGGGTCGCGTGGTGGCCCGCGCGCTCGTCAAGCCCCAGACGGTGCTGCCGGCGTGCAGCCGCCGCTGAGCGTGCCGGGCGCCAACCCCGACTCCTATACCGCGCCCTGCGCAGGCAGCTCGGGCCGGGTGGAGCGCCTGGAGGCTGCTCTGGCGGAAGCAGAGACCGCGCGCGCGCGCGCCGAGGCCGCGCTCGCGGCCACCGCCGCCGAGCACGCCGATCAGGCGGCGGCGCTGGCGGCCGCGCGCGACGCGGCGGCGGCGGCGGCCGCCGAGGCCGGCGCGCGCGCGGACGCGGCCGAGCGCGCCGGCGATGCGCTGCTGCGCGAGCGGCAGGCGCGCGCACGGGCGCACGCCCGGTCTCTAAAGCGGTGTGGGCTTGGGTAGTGCTAGGGCCGTGAGCAGAGCAGCGGGCGCAGCCGTGGATCGCATCTCTCTGAAATGAATGCGAGCTTGCTGAACATGTATTGACGGCGGGCCCACGAGTCGGCGTGACTGGGCGCCCCGGTCGCGCAGCAGCGCGCCTGCATCTGTGCCACAGCCTGTGCTGCAGGCGCATGCACTGCATTCCTTTGCCGTGGCGCAATACATCATATCTTGCGACAGTCGCAGGGAGCGGATGCCCCTAAGGAGCCCCTTGACACATGAAGTGACGCATCTGCTCGTGCACGCAACGTGCTGGTGAATGGCATTCAAGTATGTGTCGACATGTTACAGGGGCCGTCTTCAGGCGCGCGGCGGCGTGCAGGCGAGCGTGGGCCGGCTGTATCGACATGCAGCAGGGGCCGTCCTCAAGCTCGCGGCGGCGCGCAGGCGAGCGAGGGCCGGCTGCTGGCGGCGCTGCGCGAGGAGGTGGCCGCGGCCGAGGCGCGCGCGGAGGAGGAGCGCGCCGCCGCGGCCGACGCGCGCCGCGCCGCCGCGCGCCGGGAGCACGAGCTTGAGGTGCGCGCCCTGCGCGTCTGTGTTGGCGCGCCTGCCTTGCGCCCACTTTGCTGCATTGTCGGCCTCACCATGTGCCTGATGGATTCTGGCCTGTTCAAGATGGGCTGTGTGCGCGAGGGGTCATGCCGTGCTGCAAGAGCCTGGGGCGCCTCAGCAGGGTCGGTGTTGTGCACTTGGCAGGCGGCGCTGGCGTGAGGCAGCGGCATGGAGGCAGCAAGTATCAGCGTCATGCAAAGAGGTCGTGTTAGTGACAGGTGTCAGGCGGCGCCGGCGCAGGGGTGGGTGCGGGGGCGGCAGGCAGGGGGTTCAGACGTGGATCGTGTGTCTCGCGCGAAGCACGGCTCCAGCATGAGGGCAAGGGGGGCAGGCGCGGGGTTGGCAGGCAGGGTGGTCAAGCTAAGACTGCATCGCACGTCTGAGACGCTTGAGACGCTTGGGTTAGGGTCGGGCTCCGGCGTGAGGGCAGGGGCCGCGTGCGCGGCCGGCAGGCGGGCCTGGCGGAGAGCGCGGAGGCGCTGACGGGCATGCAGCGCGCGCTGGACGAGCGCGGCCGCCGCATGGCCGCTGCCGAGGCGCGCGCCGAGCGCGGCGCCGCCGCGGCGGAGGCCGCGGAGGCCGCCGCCGCCGAGCTGCGCGCGCAGCTGGCGCAGTGCGCGCCTCGCAATTGCATGTCCCTCCAAATTGCATGTGCCTGCAAGACAGGGTCGACCTCGTGCGACCTCGCACACTGCCACCGTGGCCTCCGTCAAGCGCGCGTCCTTGCAGACGGCCGGAATCTTCACCTGCATACCTGCGCTTTACTTGCGCATGGGCTGCCGAGCCGGGCAGCGAGCGCGCAGCGGCGGCAACGGCGGCGCGGAGGCTGGCGGCAACGGCGCGGCTGAGGCCGGCGCGCTGGCGGATGCGGAGGCCGAGCTCGCGCGCGTGCGCGTGGAGCTCCGCGATGCAGGCATGCGAGCAGGGCCCGCTCTATACGGCTGTCAGTAGGCAGACAGTGATGCTGCCAATGCGGCGCGCGAGCTGGATGTGGGTAGTTGTTTTTTTAATTTGAAAGCTACAAGTGTTGTGCCGCGGGCTTGTCAGATGTGCTCTGCATCCGGGAGTTACATCCCGCAAGACTTTGCTTCCACAGATCTGCTTACCTCCCATCAGGAACATGCCTCTGCTTGCCTCCGTCAGGCTCCCACTAATCAAAGGGCGCCTGCACTGGCAGCCGCGGAGGGGTCACCAGAGGTTCCGAGAACCACTGATGGTCAGCGGCGCGGCGCCCGCGCAGGCGCGCAGCGCGCCGCGGCGGAGGAGGAGGGCCGCGCCGCGCGCGCGGACGCCGAGCGCCTGCGGCGGCAGCTCGCCGAGGCCGCGGCCACCTCCGACCTCGACCGCCAGTTCAAAGAGGTGCCGGCTGCGCGCGCGCCCTCCGCCGGTTGGCCACACAGCACAGCGGGCGCTTTGCAGGGTTCTGCCCATGCCGCCATGCGGCGCCTCTGCCTGCAGCCAGCTGCTCGAGCAACCATGCAGCAGCAGCAGCAGACATCGCGCTGCATCGATGCAGACCTGGTCAGGCCTGCGTCGGGACCGTGCTGCGTCACAGTAGCCACAAAGGGGGAGTATCTGAGCCGCGAGGGCGAGAGCGGCGAGCCAGGCGCGCGCGCGCGCATGATCACAGAGCTGGACCTCGTGCGTGCTGCGGCACAGCACTCACAATGAGGGGTATCTGAGCCGTGGCGCGCGCGCGCGCAGGTGACCGAGCTGCTGTACCTGAAGCAGACGCAGCTGGAGCGCATGGCGGCCGAGAAGGCGGCGCAGCAGATGGCGCTGGAGCGCGCGCTGGCGGTCGCGCGCGAAGAGGCCGCGCGCGTGCAGCGGTGCGCGGCCGCGCGCGCCGCCCGGCGCCGCTGCCCGCTGCGGCAGCGGCGGGGCGTGCTGGCGGCGGCCGGCGCCCGGGCCCGATGGTGTTATGGCCTGCGCGGTGGCGAGGCTGTCGCTCACGCCATCGTCCACGAGCAGCTTCAGCAGACGTGCCTTGATAGCGCCAATGCAGTTTGGTGCATGCCTGGCAGCAGAGCTGGTCACAGCGCCGCGCGGCCCTATCAATTCCGCGCCCGGCCGCTTCTGCGACTGCCAATGCCGCGCGGGCGCCGCGCGGGCAGGCGCACGCGCACCGAGCGCGCGGCCGCGGCGTTCGGCGGCGAGGCGGAGGGCGTGGTGCCGATGGAGGCGGTGAGCGAGGCCTACTGCCGCCTGGCCGCCAACCGCTCCGTCGGCGGCGCCGTGCGCGCCGCCGCCAGGCGCGGGCCCCGCACTCTCGCCCGGCTCTGAGGGTTTGCGCTGCGGGTTCATGCATGACGGGCGGCAAGAAACGCCTGGGGAGGCGCACGTAGCAACGAGGAGGGGCCGGCTGAAGTTGGCCCCTGTGCGGCACCGCCAGGCGTGTGAGCCGCGGTGCAAGCCGTTGACAGCGACATGCACACTTATGCGCGCAGTGGCGCCTGTTGGAGGCGGCGCACCTGCCTGCACTTACAATGGTGCTGCTGCTGCTGCTGCTGCTGAGGCGCGTGCGCCGGCAGGGGCCTGGACGTGACGGCGTCCACCTTCGTGCGCGTGCTGCGGCAGTACCCGCTGGGGCGCCTGGCAGTGTTCTGCTACGTCCTCTTCATCCACCTGTTTGTCTACGTGCTGATCAGCCGCCTGCAGCACCGCGCGCTGTCCGAGCTCAGTGCCAGTCACCAGCAGCTGCAGCGCTGATGTGTTCTTGCTGTGCCTGTGCCTTGTGTAACCTAGGCTGACCCTGGTTCTACAGTTATGGCCTGGGCTGGCCAGACATCACCAGTTGCTGCAGTCCTAGTGCATACTGGTAGGCCCTGTACTCTGTAATCGGCTGCCGCGACAGAACGGTGCTCAGAGCATAGCTGCACGCGCCACACTCCGCTGTCACGCCTGCACCAGCGAGATATAGACAACCGGGGGCAAGCAGAGCAGGCGTTCAGCACAAGTGCTGCGGCTGCCCTCCAGAATGAAGCGAACGGTGTCAGACAAGACCAAAGATGACGAGGCAGCCAACGGCCACGCGGAGGAGATGGATGAGCGCGCTCGCTCTCGCTCAATAAAGTGGGATGAGGGTACGCCACTGGCCGGCTCTGCTGCAGTGTGTAGGTGGCTGCCGCCTGTGTCTGCTGACCTTGCTTGCTGTGCTGCGCAGCCAACCTTGAGGAAAATGACAAGATCAAGGCGGAGCTGAAGCCAGCGAAGATCAGCGAGCCAAAGACGCCGTACCATGGGCCGTTGGATATGAACGCTGAGCCAGATGAAGAAGGTGTGTGGGGTAGCGCGTCGGCAGGCTGTCGCAGAGTAGTCACGTGCAGTGCGCTCGCACATGCAATCTGCAGTGCGCTTGCACATGCGACCGTGCCTCACTGTGCTGTTTTAACCATTGCAGACGGGACGGACATGGCGCCGCTCACGCTCGAAGAGGCGCCGTCAGCCAATGGCCGGTCCCTCTCACGGTGTGCTGCTCATACTGCCTTGCAAGCTCCTGCACCTGTTGTACGCTGTACCTGAATTACGAGCTTTATCCAGACACCGCCACTGCTTGCAGTCCGCCCTGCAAGGTGCCTGTGTCAGAGACTGTCCTCAGGACGCTCCCGGAGCGCTCACCACCTTGGCTTGGCTAGCAGCGCCTGACAGCGGACTCAGACCCCGCAGTAGCAGTGTGGCACAGCTTTGCTTGGCCGCTCCTAGCCGGGTGAGAGCAGGCTCCAGCCTGGTGTCCCTGCCTTCACTGCCAGCATCCAGTCACGCACACGCCTGGTCGCGGCACCAGCTGACGGCTGCAGGCATGCAGCTTGCCCTGATGTCTTTCTGCCACCCAGGGGCACACAGAGCAGCGACCAGTGAGCATTCCATGCAAGGCTGCTGCCGCGCGCGCAGGAGCCCGCGCTCTGGGGACTGCTGCGGGGGCGACGAGGGCGCGGGGGCGTCTGCGCGGCGCAGCATGAGCCAGGAGACCAGCGCCAGCGGCTGGAGCGCCTGGAGCACCGAGGACAGCGAGGGCGAGTCGTCGGCGCACAAGCGGCGCCGCTTCCAGCTGCTGCGGAGGGAGCACTACGACATGCGCCAGGCGCTCGCCAAGTGCGCCTGCGCCGCGTCTCCTGGCAGGCAGCATGGCATGCCGTCCATGCGTGAAGCGGGGAGAGCTGCCGGGTGTGCGTGACGATGCGGAAACACAGCCAGCGGGCTGTGCTGGACGAGAGAGTGAAACATGCGAGCCGGACACCATAATCTGACCGTCGTTTGCATGCGGGTGTTGCCAGTCCCGAGCGTGCCGGGGTGCATGCACGCAGGGGCAAGCAGCTGGCGGAGAAGGACCTGAAGATTGCTGCGGCTGCGGGGGGAGAGGGTGGTGCTGCGGGGGGAGAGGGTGGTGCTGCGGGGGGAGAGGGCGATGCTGCGGGGGGCGAGGGCGAGACCGGCGAGAGCGCGGACAGCCATAGACCGCACCGCGTATGACCCTGCTGCACCTCCGCCCCGTGCGGACTGCAGGGCTGTACCTTAGCTGAGAGGCGACCTCGATCCCAGGGCGCGTTGTGTGGTGGTCTCGCGGAGTGAGAGCGGCAGGGTCAAGCCCTCTGCGTTGTGTGGAAACAGCCATCACGCTTGTACAGGGCCTTGTGCTGGGTGGCTGTCTTCTGAATGCTGTGTACAAGAATGTTGCCCTGCCTGTGATCAGGCATGGCCCACTGTTGATTGCACAGCCGATGCTGACCCCTGAATGCATATGGTGCTATTCTGCGCACGCACCACCCGAGGAACACAGGAGAAAGCAGCCTGAAATGCAACACAGTCAGCGGCTCATGCGTTAGCGTACCACCTTCTAAATACGGCAAACTGCCGCGGCAAAAACGAGTCGGGCGGACTGCCAATCAGCCCCAACAGCCCAGAGTGACACGCATCACACGGGTGAGCGCGCGAAAGGTGCATGACGCAAAAGCCCACAGCGAAGCATCAGGCACATGCGGCTGAAGCTATGTGCCCTAAGCAGGCATTTCTGCCCTGGCCTCAAGCTTGTGCGCGCATGCCTGGCATGCCCAGCATGCGGCGCCGCGGCGCGTCAGATGTCCAGCTCCGACAGCGACAGGCGCGCGCCGTGCGCCTGAATCAGCGCGCGGCGCGGCTCCACCTTGTCGCCCATGAGCAGCGCGAACAGCGCGTCCGCCTCCGCCGCGTCGGCGACCGTCAGCCGTCGCAGCGTGCGCGCGGCCGGGTCGAGCGTCGTGCGCCACAGCTGCTCCGGCATCATCTCGCCCAGGCCCTGCGCGCGGGTGCAACGCTGGATGTAACAACGCGCTCGCCGCGCATGCATGAGGCGTCGAGGCGCAGGGATACTCAACAGCCCTCAACACCACCGCTGGCGGCCCAGTAGAAAAGACACCTTTGTGGCATGAGGCGTGTTGGTCACTTATGTGCTGGCGCACATGCGCAAGCACTTTGCGGCCTGACAGAGCACTTCAGGGGCCCCTGTGAGCATTGAGACAGTGACAGAACAGGCAGGGTGGCCGCCCCCCTGCAGTGCGAGCCTGCATGCGCAGTCATCACAGCACAGGTTTGCAGAGACCCTTCCTCCTAGTCCCGCGCAAGCGTCCAGCAGGCCCCGGGGGCGGGCGGCGCGGCGCATTGTCCGCGCCTTGAAGCGCTGGATGTTGACGGAGGCCGGGTCGCGCCCCGCCAGCGCGGTCCGCAGCTCCGCCTCGGAGTACAGGTACTGGCTGGAGCGGCCGGCCTCCAGGCGGTACAGCGGCGGCACGCCCACGTACACGTGGCCCGCCTCGAACAGCGCGCGCGCGTAGCGGAACAAGAACGTGAGCAGCAGCGTGCGGATGTGCGCGCCGTCCACGTCCGCGTCGGTCAGCAGGATCACCTGCGCGGCCGCCGAAGGAATGTTGGGGCTTGTGCAGCGAAACCTGAATGTGAGCAGCAGCGTGCGGATGTGCGCGCCATCCACGTCCGCGTCGGTCAGCAGGCTCTCCTGCGCGGCCGCCTAAGGAATGTTAGGGCTTGTGCAGCGACACCTGAATGTGAGCAGCAGCGTGCGGATGTGCGCGCCAACCACGTCCGCGTCGGTCAGCAGGCTCACCTGCGCGCGCCCGCCGCAGGGTATATTAGGGCTCGCGACCGCCCTGGCCCCTGCGGTACGGAGTAAGGTATGGGGTCACCGTTTAGGGCACAGGGTCACGTACAGCGCCCGCCGCAGGCTGCTCCACGAGCACGAGCCAGGATGGTCCTGTGAGCTCACGGGCATCGCAGGGGCGAGCTCCGCGTGCGCCAACTGTGCTGATGGGCCAGTGCGACTGCAGTACAGGAGCCACCATGGCGACGAACGCGGTGCTTCCGACCAGCCGGCGGCCGCGCAGGGCAGGGCGACCGCGAGCCCTTTTGCGCTGACTCGGACGCGCCGCCTTCACCGCAGCACAGACTTGCCCAGCCCAGCCCAGCGAGCGCGCCGAGCACGCCTGAGCTGGCCCTGTAAAAATCGTGCGGCGCGGGCGCGCGGGGCGCGCGCCTTGCCATAGCGCAGCGCGGGCACGGCCTCGCCCTTGAGGCCCAGGCCGAGCGCGACGATGAGCGCGGCGATCTCCTCGTTCTTGTACATGGCCGCGTCGGTGTTGCGCTCCACGTTCAGGATCTTGCCGCGCAGCGGCAGCACCGCCTGGAAGCGCCGGTCGCGCGCCTGTACGGCCGGCCACGACATGTGTGGATTCATTTGGGCCCAAAGACGACTCCATCCAGGCTCTAATCCAGGCTTTAATCCAGGCTGTCTCAGAGCAGGTGCTCGGGAGCTGGCTCTGCGGTGATGCGAAGCAGGCTAAATAAGGGGCTACCTCTACAGCGATGCCAAGCAGGCCAAAAAGGAGTTACAGCTGCGCATGCGCGCCTGCTTGGCGCTGCCGCCGGCGGAGTCGCCCTCCACAACGAAGATCTCGCTCGCGGAGCGGTCGGGCGACGTGCAGTCGGCCAGCTTGCCCGGCAGCGTGCTGCGCGTCAGCACGCTCTTGCGGCGCACCAGGTCGCGTGCCTGCGCACCCCGGCGCCGCCACCGCGTGACGTGGGCGCGGACGGAGGCCCCGCACGCCTGGCGCTGCCGCCGCACTGGCCGTGCCCCGCCGTGCGATAGCGCATTACATGATAAACCGACTCGCGGCTGCCGCAGGGTCAGCCAGGGACGTCCAGCGCGTCAGCATGGTCTCGCGCTGCACCCGGCCGCGCGCCTGCGCCCCACTTCGCCTGCCACTGAAGCAGCGGTGTTCGTGCCCCGGAACGAGATGCACGCGCCGCAGCTGCAGGCACCAAGCCCGGCGCGGCCCCGGGCCCGAGGCGGCCCCGGCCGGGCGACCCCTAGGCTGGCGCAGCCCCGGTGGGCAGCCCCTGGGGTGGCGCGCCTTGCGCGCGGCCTCGGCGGCGCGCGCGGCCTGCAGCGCCTTGCCCAGCACGGCCGCCGCTGTGGCCGGCTCGGCCTCCAGCGCGTCCGCCAGCCCGGCCGCGACGACGCCGTCGACCAGCTTGCGCACCTCCGGGTTGCCCAGCCGCGTCTTGGTCTGGCCCTCGAACTCGGGGCTGGGCACGCGCACGGCGAGCACGGCGGCCAGGCCCTCGCGCAGGTGCTCGCCCGCCAGGTTGGCGTCGCCCTCCTTCAGCGCCTTGCTCTGCGCACGCCGCGGCCGCGCGTGGGTGCGCGCGCGCTGCGGCGGGGCGGCGCGCATCGCACGCCCCCTCCTCGGTCTCGCCCTTACCCACGGCACAGCGGAGCGGGGCCTTCTCCGCCGGCCCAGGAGTCAAGCTCTTCCATCGCTGCTGAGCACACGGACCCCCTATACACAATACACACTATATACTGCATGGCGCTGCCTGCCTGCCAGTGCTGAAAGGTCGCGTAGCGCATGTGCGAGGAGGAGCTGTGAGCAGCCGCCGCATCAGCACAGCCTCACTCTGCACACCCTGCACGCACAACGCATCACAACACTGCCACTTGGTACTACCAGGCGTAGCGGCGTGCGTGGTCTGAGGCGCTCCGCGCGCACGCCGCGTCCTGCCACACGTCAGGGGCCGGGCTGGCGGCCGGGCGCGGGGGCGCGCGCCCGGCGCCCGGCGGCGTTGAGCGTGCGCGTGAGCGCGGCCTTGAGGCCGTCCAGGTGCGTGCCGCCGTCCAGCGTCTTGACGCTGTTCACAAACCCTACCAGGTTGTCGCTGTAGCCGTCGCCGCACCACTGCAGCGCCGCCTCCACGCCCACGCCGTCCACCTGCGCGGCGGCCGCGCGCGGGGGCGTGGTCACTACCCTCAGCCTACCCTGCCGTGCGCGTGCGCGCGGGAGCAGGGGCGGCGCCGCAGGGCCGGCTGTAGCCCCAACTCAGTCTGGGGGCCTGGCGCCGCCACCGCGCAGCAACAGCAGCCTGCCCGGGCCGCCGCTGCACCGGCCCAGGCATGGCGCGCCCAGGCACTGCGCGCGAGCTCGGGCACGGCAGGCAGTCCTGCTGTGCTGTGCTGTGACGCGCGCCTGTGGAGGCATGCCCTGGCGCGGCGCCTGCGCGGACACCACCAGCCACCATGTGCATGCAGCCTTGCACCCCGCAGGGCCTCGAGGTTGGTTCCACGTGCGAGGGCGCCACCACCGGGTCGCGCAAGGGGCCAGCAGGGCGGCACGGAGCGCCACCAGGCGCGCCCCGGCGCGCCTGCTGCGACAGGTAGATGGGCGCGTGCAGCGGCTGCCGGTCGCGGTTCAGGAACGCGACGTAGTCGCGCAGCCCGCCCGGGCACGCCAGCTCCTCCCAGCCCGCGCCGTCCGCCTGCTCCGGCGCGCCCGGCGCGGCTGGCACGCCGCGCGCCGCGCCATTCGCCGATGCAGAGCGCTTTGCCGCGGGCGCGGCGCCGTTGGCGCCGCGCGCGGGAGCCGCCGCCGCGGCGGCGGGCGCGGCGCCGGCGGCCGGCAGCGCGCGGAAGCGGATGGCCGCGCCCGCGTTCAGGAAGGCCAGCTCGCGCAGGCGCTGCCGCACGGTGTCCGCGTCGAACGTCGCGCTGCGCGCGCGCGGGGCCGTGTCAGGGCATGCGGGCCTGTCCGGGGCCTGCGCCATGGAGCGCGCCGCCGGCAGCGAGCGTTATGCTGTGCCAGTGTACGGTGCAAGAACACTGGTTCAGAAATTCAAAAGTTTTTCATCCATTTCACACACAGGCACCCATGCTGACCGACACAGACAGGTAGGAGCCTGCCGCCAGCGCGCGGCGCCGCCGGGCGCACTTTGCAGCGAACACGGCGGCGTCGTACAGGAAGCGGACGCGCGTGCCGCTGCGCGCCGGCGCGCCGCGCGGCAGCCGCGCCGACTCCAGCTCGCTCACTGGCCGGCCGCGCTCAAAGCGCTGCTGGTATTCCCGGCCGTTGCGCCTGCGGGCCTCGCACGGTGAGCGCGGCAGCAGCCTCTGCCCGGCGCCCGCGTCATCAGAGCCCGTTGATACGTGCGCACACGCGACGTGCGCCTGCGGGGCTGTGTGGTCGCCAAAGCAGTGAGCGCGTTGCGCACACAATATATAGCCATGCATACATTGTGAGGAAGGACTGACGACGTCCGCACGGCTCTTTGCCAGGAAAGCGCCATGCGGCAGCATGGCGCTTTCCGCCTGCGCAACGCGCTGTGCGAGAGCAGACCACTTGGGAACAGAACTCAGCACCAGCGCTCGTCGGGCGCAGCTCTCCCGAGCTGAAGGCCCAGAGCAGCTCAGCTGGGGCGCCTCTGCACGCCCGGCGCGCGCGCACCAGACGGTGACTTCCAGCTGCTCCGACAGCGCGTTGACGACCGACACGCCCACGCCGTGCAGGCCGCCGGACACGCGGTAGCCGCTGCCGTCGCCGCCGAACTTGCCGCCCGCGTGCAGCACGGTCAGCACGGTCTCCAGCGCGCTGCGGCCGGTGGCCGGGTGCGTGTCGGTCGGGATGCCGCGCCCGTTGTCCGTGACCGTCACCCACCGGCTGCCCAGGTCCACCTCCACCTGCGGCGCGGCACGCCTCAGCGCGTGATGCGCGCGTGGCAAGCTGGGTGCGTAGGTCTTGAAAGGTCTTGAAGAGGGCCTGCGTTCAGGTCCAGGTCCACTTCCACCTGGCGGCCGCGGCGGCGCTCGGCGCGCGCGCGGCGGGCGCGAGCGGGCCTCCGCAAGGGCGCGCCGCGGGGGGGCTCGGCAGGCAGGCTCGGAAATGTGGAGGGAGGTGTGTATGGAGGCCGCTTGCATATCACAGCGCGTTTACACCCATGGCCAGCTAAGTTAGGTGGTAGCCGCGGCCACCACCCCCGCCTTCGCTGCGCCTTCAGCAGCGCCGCTGCGACAGGTGCTGTGCACAGGCAAAGGCTCGGGCGGGCAGGCCGCGCCTGCACGCTGTCGGCGTGGCCGCCCTGCACCTCGTCTATTGCATTGTCCAGGATCTCGTATATCTGCACGCGCCACCCAGCGTGGCCACCACATCCAAGACGCTCATCTTCATGTCGCAGTCCACGGCGTCGGTGCAAGGCGCGCACCAGATGGTGCAAGCCGCGCTGGCCTGTGCTTCCTATGTACATGCCAGGCCGCTTCCTGACCGGGTCCAGGCCTTCTAGTACCTGGCGGCCCGGGCGCGTCTGAGCCACCGGCGCTGCTCGCAGCGCACGCCTGCGCATCGTCCGCGGCAGATGGTAGGAAGAAAGCCAGCAGAGCGAGCCGCGCCTGAATCTGCTGCGCGTCATACGCGCCCGTGGCCGCCTCCACGGGCAGCTGCTCCACCTGCGCGGCGAAGCTCGCGCTGCTGGAGCGGCGCGTGGCGTGGCAGCCGCATCCCCGCTCAGCCAGCAGCTGCGCCGACCACCTGACCACCTCCTGCTGCTTAAGGGCTAACGCAGGCCGCTGCAGCAAGCCGCGCGCGGGCAGCAGGCGCCCCAGGCTCCGCCACATCGTTGCCGCGCACGCTGCCTGGCCCTCGCACACCAGCGGGCCGCGCGCGGGCGCCCGGGTCATCGTCCGAGAGCTAGGTGGGTATGGTGCGGGCGGCTGTCCCTTCAGCCTTTGAGCAGCGGCCATACCCTCCACGCACCCTTGCAGTGCTGCTGGCTGCCGCCTGCGCTTACTTCTCACTGCCACCTTCAGACGAGGCAGACTCCCACCAGTTGCAGGTCCATCGTCAGCTCAGGCCTCTGCATTGCCCAAAGACAGGCGGACACAGGCAGAGCGCCGGGCCCGCACAAACCTTGCCCAAGATGGCGGGGCGACCAGGTGCGCAAGAACCTGCCCGCAGCACCGCAGCACTAGTGAAGCTGCGGGGGCTGACCGTGCTGTGTGTTGCGCTCCCTTGCGCCAGGCACCGTGAAGCGCATCATGACGCAGCCCATTGTGCGCGGCCTTCCCGGTTGCACAGCTGCTCTGCATTTTGTATGCCTGAGGGCGTACTCCTGTCACCGCCGACGCGGCAGAGCGCACTGAATACCTGGCATGGCGCTGCAGAACTTGATTTTCCGGTTCTTGCAAAGCCGGCAGAAGGTGCAGATCTGGCTGTTCGAGCAGACGGACCTGCGCATCGAGGGCCGCATCATCGTGCGCCCCCCACCGCCCCGCTGACGGCCGTGCGCAGGGATCGCCTCGCGTCACTTGCACAGCCTACACTGCCCGGCGCGGCTGTTGAACCTGGCTGCGCGGCAGGGCTTTGACGAGTACATGAACCTGGTCCTGGACGAGGCTGAGGAGGTCTCCATGAAGAGGAAAACGCGGAAGCCCTTGGGTGCGCACTGCGCAGACTGTTTCGCGTGTGAAGCTTGAGAGGCGTTGTCCCCAATCAAGTATGCAATGCACTTCGGTTGGGATGCTCCAGTATTCAAGTCTCCAAGCGACGCGGAGCGTTGGCCCCCCGCTGACACCAACGTTGGTGTGGCCAGGGCGGATACTGCTAAAGGGCGATAACATCACGTTGATGCAGACCACGTGCGCCCGCGCTGCCGCCGCTGTTTGCGCCACTGTTGCGGCTCTGTGTGTGGCTCGCCACTGACTGACTTGCCGCGGCTGGCGCAGGGGCCGGTGACGAGGGTGCGGGCAGCGCTGCACTGGCGGCCTCGCCCTGGCGCCCGGGCTGCGGCATGCTTGCAGCTTCACTGCAGGCGGAAGAGCCACTTGCTGCCCACCCGCACGCTGTGCGGCACGGTGGCAGGGGTGCCAAAATGCCTGAACTTCTGCATGCCATCAGGTTTCGAAGCCGCTGCGAGGGTGCATCGGTGCACGTCATTGTAATATTCTGACAGCTGCTTTCAAGGTGCATACCGGGCACGCTCGCTGCATCAGCACAACGCTCTGATTGCTGCACCAGCACAACCCCCTACAGGAAGGCATGAATACACAGGGCGGGGCCGCCTACGCGCGCTGGCCCACAAAGAAGGAGGTATTGGTGAAGTCGCGCAGGAGGGGGTTGTAGCCGCTCTGCGTGGTGCTCGCCGGCAGGTCCGCAAAGCGCTTCATGAACTCCCGGGTCTTCATGTGCTGCGTGTTGACGCCTGCACGGCGGGCCGCGCCGTGAGCAGATACAGCAGGCGTCCAGCAGCTGTGGCCAGACACTTGCTTGTCGGCCAGGCAAGCGCCACCAGGAAGTGTCAGGGGCAACTTACTGGGAGTCCTGGCACCCAGCCTCGGACAGCTCTGCCTCGGACAGCTCTGCCTCGGACAGCGCTGCCGCGCAGCGCCAGTGCCGCCATGCCATCCAAGCAGAGCAAGTCGGCAGCAGCACAACCCCCCTTGCGTTCCTGGGTGACTGCATCATCATGTGAGCCGCATGTCCACGCACCGTTCAGGGGCGACGGCGCGGCGCGCGCGGCCGCCTCGTACAGGCGGCCCAGCATGCGGAAGCTGGTGGGGAAGAAGACGTCCGCAGCGCCGCGCGGCAGCAGGTAGGTGGCGTGGTCCCGCGCGCCGCCGCCCGCCTGCGCCCGCGCGCCCTCACAGCCTCGCGGCGTGTCTGCAGGAGCGCTGCACGGCAGCAGGCAGCTGGCCAGGTCATGAGCGTGACAGCCCCGGGGCGTGTTGCGAGAGTGCTGACAGTCGAGAGCTGGCGGCGTGCCACCAGGCTTTTGCCCACACCAGCGCTCACGCGCGCTGACAGCCCCAGACTATCTCGCAACACGAAGCGCACCTGATCCTCCATTGCCCTCGCCCATCTGCAGCCACGCGTTCACAAGGCCCAGCACCCAAGGAAAACTGCACAACTGTCGGACACGCTTTCAACACAGCGAAACCCAGCCAGGCAGCAGGACTCAGCCCAGACGGCATCGTCACAGGCGCTAAGAGGGGCAGACGCTGGGGCGGCCCCCTGCACCCCGCCCGCCTATACCTACACCCCACCCGCACCGTGGTGGCCACCAGCGGCGCGTTGGCGCCCGCGATCCGCGTCTCCGGCAGCGCATCAAAATCGGCCGCGAGCAGCGTGTGTGCGGGCAGGGCGCCGGCGACAGCGTCCAGCAGCGCGAGCGACCGAGTGGGCAGGAACACTTCGTCGCCGCCGCCGCGCGCGCCTGCAGCGCGGCCCGCCAGGTCTGAGCCTGGAGAGCAGGGGCGTGTGCATGCGCGCGTGACGCCGCAGCCCAGCCGACACAGGCGGCCTTACCCGGTGTGCCTTGTGTAAATATCCTCCCAGGCGTGCTGCTTGCTACCAACAATCGTCACGGGGGTATGTGAGGCAACTGAGGCCCGCCCGCCACAGCAGGGCGCGCTGGACCATCGCTTTGGCGCCTGCTGAGCCACACTGTGGCCTGCAGGCATTGCCTGCGCAAGCCCTCGCCAACACGTCAGAGGGGCGGGCCGGCGCGCCCGGCTCGCCGACCGCAAAGTCGAGCATGCGATGCCAGAGCGACTTGCCGCCGGCCGCCCAGTCGCCCGCGGCCAGGCAGCGCCTGATCAGGCCGTCCTCCAGCGGCGCCAGTGCCTCCCGCAGCGCTTCAGCCCCAGCTCCTGCCCAGACAGGGCGCCACCCCGTTTGCATGAGCTCCGCGCAACAGCAACTGCATGTGCCTAACATGCACATGTCAGCTGTGATAACCAGACGTCAGAGCACGGCCAGGCGCGAAGCGACCGGCCAGGCAACGCACGCCCGCCGCTCGCGTGCATGCGGACGCGCCTGCGGGCATGCGGGGGGCGGCCGGCGCGCACCGGCGCCGCCCGCGCGGGACACGACCGTCTGCAGCCAGGCGCCGCTGCGCGGCTCGCGGGCCACGCGGTCGTGCGGCAGGTTGTCCAGCACCTCCATGGCCAGCACGAACGCGTGCTCCTCGCGCGGCGCGCCCCAGCCCGCCGCGTCCGCAGCGTCCCGGCACTCCACCTGCCCGCGCGCAACTTTGATCTGTCAGAAGCATCGGCATCCCTCCTGCCAGTACAGGCAAAGGATAAGAGTCACCGGCCAAGAAACGCGTCGCGCGCCCGCCAGAGCCTCCGGACCAGAGACCAGCCCTCCCTGCAGGACGCTGTCCCACGGCAGCCGCAGCCGCAGCCGGGGCAGGAGCAGGAGCGGGCGCTCTGCCGGCCCGGCAGCGCCCGACGTGCAAGCCGTGACAGCTTATCACGCGTGCATGTTATGCGCTGCGGCTAACAGCCACCGCATGTATACGTGCCACCGCTGCCAGCCCCTGGCGCGCCCTCTTGAGCGGCAGCGGCGCGCACGCTGAAGCGGCCGGCGTGCGCGCCGCCGGCGCCGAGCGTGGCGCGCTGCATGCCGGCCAGGCGCGCGCTGATCTCCACGCACGTGTAGCGCATGCGCGCATGCACGCCCGGCGCGGCCGCGCGCACGTGGTCCAGCACGTCGCGCGCCAGGCGCCCCGTGCCGCCGCCCACCTGCGCGGCCCGCCCGGGCATGAGGTCCTGCGGATGGGTGGTTGGGCGCGCTGCCTAGGGTGTTCGTGTCTGCGAAATTGCAAGGATAGGTATATGTTTGCAAGAATGGGTATATTGCTTGCGCAAGGATGCACGGCAGGCCTGTCTGACTCTCCAGAAGCATCAGACTGGTACGCATACTGCTGCATGGCGGACGTTCCGCTGTGCAACAGGCAGCTCAGCTTGCCTGCATATATACATGTATATGCAGGCGTGCATGCACAGCACCGCACATGTCATGCAAGCATACAGGGCCCCAGCTTCACCTCGTGTGTCAACGCTGACGCAGCTGCAAGTATGGCACTCTGCACGCAATCGATAACAGGTGTGGGGCACGGCAGCCGTGCAGACATATACATCCTCAACAGAAAAGTCATTGCAGAACAGGCATGCCTGCAACAGCACGCAGCCCTACAAGCAGGCAAGTCATATGCAGGTCATATGCGGCTCAGCGCCCGGCGGCGGCGGCACCTCGAAGACGTGCAGCGGCGCGCCGCCCGCGGCGCCACGCGCATGCTCGGCCAGCAGGAAGGACGCCACGGCGCGGCCATAGAACGGCGTGAAGAGCTCGCTCGGCGTCAGCCAGGCGACCTGCCGGGCGCCGGGACCGGGTCGTCCGGCTGCGCAGCCACCCGCGGTGCGAGCAGCTTGGCTGCCCGCTGCTGGCGGCTGCCTGGTGGCGCCTGCCCTGCTGGGGACTAGCTCTCTAAGGCTCGGCATTGATGGGCTAGGTGCTGGTCGGCTCCGCTTCAGGGCAACCTGGGAGCTTGGAAAAATGCAGTTAGCGGGAAGAGCAACGTGAAAGGATTGAGTAAAGAAACAAGCCTGCCCCGTGCCCTACGTGCCCTTCAACTTGCACGGGCGGACCGCCGCGTAGCGCGGCAGGGCCTGCGCGCCGCGAGGTCGTCATATTGCCGCCGCACTTCGGCGCGGTACGCGTCCTCGCCTGCGAGCGCGGGCAGGTCCAGCGGCACGCCGACGCCCACCGGCGGCTCCCGCGCGTTGAAGTAGCCCTCGCTGGGATGGTACAGGCTGTCGTGCAGGAAGTCGCGCAGCTGCGATGGAAACAAGATGTCCTCAGTCCATGATGTCCTCAGTCCGAGGCAGCAACACGTCCAGCAGCGGTTAGGGAGCATGGTAGCACTGGTTGGAAGCGTAGTGGCTCTGGTGGCGACCACTCCTGTGCTGTGAGGCCTCACCAGCTGCGGCTGTGGCGCAGCGGCGCATGGGGAAGGCTTGCGCTGGTCCTGGTCCGTGCCCTGGACGCTCGCTGTGCACAGCGCTCTTGCGAGCTGCAGTAACACGGACTTATCTGGAAGCCTCGCTGTGAGCAGCCTGCAAGCAGAGCTGGCCAGCATGTGACTCGCTGCAGCAACTGTCAAGTCGTTGTATGCCTCCGGTATGAGTCAACTGTCCTGTCGACCTTGGCTGACCTGCCAGTGTGCACGCACAGCAGTGGAGTAAGTAAGTAAGTAAGAGGAGAAAAGGAAAGAGGGAGGTGCCAGCACTTTAGGGGTACCCAGCCCTGCATGCCAGCCCTGCTGCCTGCCCAGGCATATGAAGCTGCAGGGAGTGCATGGGGTGAAGGCCAGACTGGACCAGAGGTCAGCATTGTGTAAACTACGTGACAGGAAGCAGCATGTGCACTGTATTCACGCAACACCATGTGCAACAATTTCGACGACTTGCATGAAACACTGCACATCAGTGGACTGGAAGCGCAGCGAGCTCACACTCCACTACACGTCAGCCTTTACCCAGCAAACGCCTCATCGTTACATTCTGACCCAAAGCAGCCACCAGAAGCCTCACCACTGGAGCGTTCTTGGGACACACCGCAGTAGCAACCTTGGCATGAGCGCGATAGCCCGAGTTTCAGGGCCACGTCATACTGCAAAATTCCTACAAAAATTTCTAACACCAAACACGCGCACAATCTGGAACAGCTCTGCAAGACAAACAGAACAATGGACGGAGGCAGCACAGTGCCCTCAACAACGCGCATGCGGGCCAACCCACCACCAGGTTGCTGTCAAGACTGCCTCCCGGCTCAGAGTCACATGCTTAAGAGTCACGTGCTCTGGTGTACACCTGGCAGTCCCACAGCAGCGGGCTCCAGCACTAAGCGATAACCTGCATGTTCGGGGCACCAGCCGCACGTTCACCCAGGCGCCGGCGCCCGGGCCGCGCGCGCCTCAGTCCAGGAACGGCCCAGCCGCACATTTGCCCAGGCGCCGTGCCCGGGCCGGGCGCGCCTCAGTCCAGGAACGGGCGCAGGTCGGCGCCGGGCGGCAGCACGGGCGCGTCCACGACCGCGACCAGGGCGGCCGCCGCGGCGACCGCCCGCGTCGCGTCCAGGAACGCGTGGTACTCGGGCAGCTGCCACCAGGCGTTGAGCGGCGGCGGCGGCGCGCCGGGCCGCACATGCTGCGTGTGCAGGCGCGCGACGCAGGCGAGCATGCGCGCCAGGTAGCGCTCGTCGCGCTGCAGCCGGAAGACGGTCATGCCCTGCGCCGCCGCGCGCGCCGCCGCGCGTCAGCGCGGGGGTGCTGCAAATAGGTTAGGGTTAGGGTAGGGCCGCACGTCGCCCTCCTCACGAGCCTCGCCCCTTGAAGGCATCATGGGTGTGCGACGGGGGTGCGCCATCGCGAGATCTAAAGCCGTTGCAACGGACCAGGTGATCAGGTCAAGAGGCCCCCTGCTGCGCTGGGCGTCCAGGCGCGGGCCGGGCGCGCGCGCCTTTGTGGCCGAGCGGCTGCAGAGCAGCACGCTGGGCGCGCCCGTGGCCAGGCACTCCAGCTGCAGCTGCGGCACGCAGCGCGCCGGCACCTGCGGGGCAGGGACGCGCCGGTGACCGGGCAGGCGTGAGCCGCGCGCCGGGGCTCCCACGCGGTGAGCGCCCGCCCGCCATACAGGTCCGCAGTGTGCGCCATGCGTCAGCCCTGCGCCCTGCCTCCCCAAGCCCCTGCCCTGCCAAGTCGGAGCGCACTGCCGCAGCTGGCTGACCACGCCCCCTTGCGAGCGGCCCCGCGGGCCCAGGGCGGCCACAGAGAGCCAGGGCGCGGAGCAGGGCTGGGGCGCGGAGCAGGGCTACGCGAGGACTGCAGCAGCAGCAACCCTTGCTCACCTCGACAACGCACAGCCCATCCACGCTCGCATTCTGCACACGCTCATGGGCGCGGCGCGGGCAGGCGCGCATGCCTGCTGCATCGGGCCGCGATCAGCGATGCCGTACACGCTTGTGCGGTGGCCCTTGCGGCTGCGCCGCGTCCTGAGCCTAAACGGGCACACCGACTTGACCTCCACCGGCTCCAGCACCTCGCCCGCGCTGCGCAGCAGCAGGCCGCCGCCCGCGTCCGCCGCCGCTGCCCCGCCGGCCGCCACCGCCGTCGCCGGGCCAGCTCCGGCAGTCGCAGCGCCGCCGGCGTCTGCGCCGCCGCAGCGCCCCGCCGCAGCTGTCAGCCCGGGCGCCGCCGCCACAGGGCCCACCTCGGCGCAGGCCGCGTGCGCGGCAGCGGCCGCCGGCGCCGGCCGCCCAGGCGCGCGGTTGGCGCCGCCGTGGCGCAGCAGCGCGTCGGGCGAGGCGCCCATCGGCGGCAGGCTGCCGGGCGGCAGCCCGAACGCGGCCTCCAGCGGGCCAGGCTCCAGCCAAAACAGGCCGGCCTCCTCCAGCGGCGGCGCGGCCGGCCCCGCGGCCGCGTGCAGCGCGAACAGCGCCGCCGCCTCCTGCGTCTTCCCCCACGCGCCGCTCACGTACTGCTGCCCTGCGCGCGCGCGCAGCCGCCGGTCTCGCGCGAACACTACAGGCTTTCCCTGTGCTGGCCTTCTCCGCACCGCGCAGGCTGCAGCCCTGGCCGCGGCACGTGGCGCTCTCCGAGCTCTGCTTGTGCTTTGCCATTACAGGACGACACAGGTTGCAGCCCTGGGCGCGCACACACGGCGGCACGCAGCCAAGGGCGCAAAGTGGCGTTCCGAAGCAGTGTCGACCAGGCCTTGGAGGCGCACCGTCAGCCGCAGTCATGGTGCACCGCTTGCGGCGCTCGGCGCGGGCGGCGGCCTCGGCGGCGGGCGCCGCGGCCGAGCTCGCGCCCGGCGCCGGCCGGGCCCTCCTGTCCTGCACACAAGGTGTTGGATCGTCCAGGCCGCTGAGCGCCAGAAGAAGCGGAACTGTCAAGGTATGCCTGACACAGGCGCGCCTCACGACAACAGGGTAGGGAGGGCAGGGTCGCGGCAACAGGCAGAGCGGGCCAGGCGCGTCTCTCGGCAAGAGGCAGAGCGGGCGCGACCGCTCACCTCTTCCGCCCGGCCGCCGCCGCCCGCGCGCGCAGCCGCTGCGCCGGAGCGCAGCGGCTGGCCTGGCGGCGGCGGCGCGGCCGGAGCGCGCGCCCCGCGCGGCGCCTGCCCCGCGCCGCCGGCGCAGCGGTGCAGCGGCAGCCGCAGGTTGGCGTGCGCCGCCAGCAGGCGCCGGTGCCCCACGAAGGACGGCGGGACGTCCAGCTTGCGCGCGGCGGCCGGCTCGTAGAAGCCCAGCGCGGCGTTGAGCTGGCCGGTCGTCAGGCAGCCGCGGTGCAGCGGGGCCCAGAGCGCTGTGTCCTGCCGCACTAGCCTGCGCGCGACAGGGGCGCTCGAGGCCGCGCGGCGGCGGGGTGGCGTGTAGGGCCAGAGGACTGCTCGGGCCGGCCTCGCCTGTAGGTGGGCGGGCCGGCGAGCTGCGGGCAGGGCGGCAGCGCCGCGAAGCAGGCGCTCATGCCGCGCAGCTCCTCGAAGGAGATCGCTCCCCAGAACAGGTTGGGCACCGCGCCTGCAGGCGTCCCCATCAGCGGTCTGCCGCAGCACAGCTTGAGCAGGCGCGGGAAAGCACGGGTCGGCGCGCCCTCCATGCTCCCGCGCGCAGGCCAGCGTCGTGCACTCCCAGCTGTGTCCAGCAGGCGCTATGCCCTCGTGGCGGCCCATGGGGCCATCCGCCAGTAGGTCTGTCCCTGGAGACCTTGTTGGCAGATGAGGACCGTCTGAGCAGCCCTACCTGGAGTTACAGCCTTGTAACAGCACCCAGCTTGCACTTTTCTGTGTGACCCGCTCAGCTGACCGGCGCAGAAGGGCAAGCAAGCCGCGCTGTGCGATGCGTGACAGGCGGCTGTTGCCCGCAGCGCTATGCTTCGTCACACGTTTGCAGCGGTGCTGAGCTGTGACCATGTTGCCTCTGTGCGTTGTCCGCTTGGCGCCTCTCCGTCAGGGCGCCGCACACGTATGCTGACGGCCGCTCACTCAGCAGGAGGCAGGCACCATGGCTCCCGCCGCAAGTGCGGCGCCCTGGCGGGACGCACCCCACTGGCAAGGGGCAGCCAGGTTTGCCTGGCCAGATGCGCGGCTTGTTGGCGATGCAGCACATTTTTTCACACCTGCAAGGAGGGTAGCGGTCTGTAAGCAAGCGCGCTCTGCCAGCGCGGGGCGGCGGAATAGCACTGCTCTGGGACTCTGTGTGCCCTGGGTCACGCGGCTGCAAGAACACCCAGGCCCAACGGCCTGGTGGCTTCGGCGCCTGGCCGTGTCGCTGACGGCGTCGCATAGGACGTTGCCTGCAGAGTGCAGCCGCTGCGCCCTGGTCCTGCTTCAGGCATGCCGCAGAAACGCTGCTTTGCGCTGCAGGCTGGCCTCCCCGACTCGCCTGCACCTGTTACGCAGGCGCGCGCTGCAAGCGCAGAAAAAGGGCCTGGCGGGAGGGCAGCGCAGCGCAGGCAGCACGGCCGAGGCCGTGCAGCCCATGGGCGCACGCAAGGGCCGCAGCGCGCGCCAGCAGGCGGCCGCAGGGCTTTTGTCGGCGGCGCACGCGGAAGGATAACTGAGCCTGTTGCACACATATGCTGGCCAGACGAGGAAGGAAAGGTGCTCCAGGTGCGCAGGCACATGTGGGGCTGAAACCCTGGGGCACCTCTTGTTTAAACTGCCTGCGGAAGTCCAGAGCGCAATTCACGGTCACCAGCAGCCTACAGCAGCCCACCAGCACCTGTTGCGTAGGCGCCTACAAGCTGACCCCGACCAGCAGGCTCTGGAGGGTTGCTGCTGCGCGGAGTGGGACGGTTGTGGTGGGCCTGAGCGGAGGGGCTCCAGGCCGCACGGAGCTCGTGTGCAGCGGCTGTGAGCAACATGATGCGGTGCGCTGGCCCGGGCGAGCGGAGCCCACGGGCCCAGTTGTGCCCGTTGTGGGATCGTGCTGTCATGCTTGCCGGGCGTCCCTGCGGACGCCGTGAGCGGGCCGTCCCGGGCCCTCAGGGGCAGGCAGGCGTGCAATGCTGCTCGCCTGCCTCAGTCTGAGCGGGCAAGCCGGGAGGCGGAGCCCGGGGCTGGGCTGGAGGGGGCGTCTTTGCAAGCGGGGGCTGAAGCGGCCTGCTGGCTTATCTCCGCAAGGCTCCGGAGGCCCAGTGCCTGCAGCACTGCACAGATGCAACGTGTTTGCTCAGCGGCACGTGCGCGGGGCGCGCGCAGGTGCGCATGTCTGGACCTGACACTGGCTGATGCCGCTGCGTGCCGCGGTGCGCGCCCACGCTCCCTGCCTCCCTGCGCTCCCAGGCACCTGCTATTGCGCCTGAGCTGCGCTAACTCGCATTGCCGCCGCGCGGGGCAGGAGCGTCTGCTGCGCCCAAGCCGCGCCAGGGCGCAATCGCAAAGACGCTGGCGTCACACTGCGGCCCGGCAGTCAGCAAGACGGTATGCGCCCGTTCCTCGCCACCCTGCGCAAACTCTACACAGCGCGTCTGTCAGTTGCGAGCAGTAAGGGGGCCGGGGGCAGAGGTCGTGCACTTGCGCAGCGGCCAAAGTTTGACATCCGGCGCGGGATGGCTTGACGCACGGCTGGCGTGCCACGCGCAGGCATGCGCGCCGTCGCAGGCACGCGGAGTCGTGACGCTCAACCCGTCCGTGGGCGCGAAGCGCAAGGAGTGGCTGCGGGACTACATCTCGCACGGCTCCGCGGAGGAGCGCGAGCTCCTGGCGCGCCTGCAGCGCGGCGCACCCGCGGGGGGCGCCGGCCGCACGGCTTGCCGCGCGCTCCTGCCGCAGCTCGCGCCCCTGGCGGGCCTGCACGGCGCCAGCGACCTGCTCGCGCCGGGCGTGGACGCCGGCGCCGAGGTCGAGGGGTTCCTGGCGGAGCTGCGCCAGGCTGAGCCGGCAGCGCCCACCTTCGAGGTGGCGGACCTGGCCAGCGGCGCCGCCAGCGCCGCCGCCAGCAGCACGTGCGCGCCGGCGCCGGGCTCGGGCACGGCGCCCGCGGGCATGGGCGCGCCGCTGTGGGCGCCCGGGGACCCGCTCTGCGGCCTGTGGCCTGCACAGCCGGCGGGCCCGTCGACGTCAGCAGGCGCCTCGTCGCCGGCGCCGTTCGACTGGGCGGCGTCCGAGCGCCGCGCCATAAAAAAGCTCGAGGACGATACCCGCGCGGCGGCCCGCGCCGCGCCGCTGCTGCCGGTGCGCTCAGCGCGTCGCACCAGCACAAGGGCGGCCTGTGCAGTGCTTGCGCACCTGTGGCACTGCATCCAGGATCATATAGGGTATTGTGTTTGTATTAGGGGACAATTAGGGTTATATATGCTCCAGATATTACAGGGTTTGATACACCCTGTCATCCTGCACTGAGCATGCCTGGGCCTTGTCAGTCCCTGCATCAGCAGCACCCTAGGCCAACATGAAATTTTATTAATCTAATGCTTGATCACGTGCCCGCGCAGCAGAAGGCGCGCGCCCACGGCAGCGACCCGCGCACCAAGCGCTCCGGGCCCAGCAACAACCAGGACGGCCCGCCTGCCAAGCGCGCCCGGCCGGAGCCCGCCGCGCCGGCGCCGCACATGGCCGATCAGCCAGAGTCCAGCAGCGACAGCGACGACGATGACGACGACTACCTCCCGCGCGCCAAGCGCGCCCGGCCGTCCGCGGTACCGCCGGCGCCTGCCGCCGCCGCGCCCGAGCGCGAGACGCGCACCGGCCTGGTGAGCCGAGGCCACGCAGTGCATTGGCCTGCGCTTGCAGCAATTTCAGCGCCTCCCGGTTATGCCTTGCATGAGGGTGGCCGCTCGTCAGTCTTGACCCTACGCTCCTTGCGCGGATGCCGGCCGCGCCTTCTTGAGATCATGCGGCGAGTGACTGCTGCTCCCTGAGCGCCGCAGGCGCCGCCCAACCGCTGGACGCGCACAGCGGCTCGCTCCGCCGGCCGGCGCCGGCCGCGCAGCGTGCACCCTATCCTTGGCGTGCTGCAGCACAGCGCGGCCGCTTGCGGGACAGTCACTACAGAATTTATGCTGGGCAACATGCGCTTCATTGTGCGCGTTTAGGCCTGCGCTGGGGCTGTCTGGCCGCCCGTCTGCGCGTAACCCAGTCATATGAAATTGCCCAACGTCCAGTACCCTCACTCGGTGCCTTGTGTGTCACGCACATTTAGCTATACTTGCCCTCAGTTGTATTGCCTGTTGTTATGTTTACCTGTTTTGCATGCCGCATGATGCGGCATTTGGCACCATCTCCTGTCTGGCGTGGGGCCCGGCTGGCCGCCCGGCATGCATGGGGCGGTGGCAGTCATTGGAGACCAGCACTTTTAAGTGACCTCAGCAGCGCCAGCCCGCACATGCGTGGCTGCAGTCAGTGACGCGCACAGCAAGATTTGCTGCTGCATGATTCCTGTGCACATGATGCGCTGCGAGGTTGAATGTAATGCAATGAAGTTACAGCCCCTGTCAGCCAACTAAGCGCAGGTCAAAGTGCCTTGTGGCCTCCGACACAGCGTGCACACATGCTCATGCAACGCAGGGAAGACTGTGCTGTGTTCTTATGCCCATCTGCGGTCTGTCAAAGCATGGTCTTGGATGTGCTGGGTGAAGACTCTTTAAAATGGTCCGGGGGCAGTGTTTGGCTTCTTGAACAGGCAAGAAAGAAATGCTCGCACACCACCACAAATGCAAGCGCAGCGCAAGGCACCTGGCTGGCCCTCTCGACGCCTTCTCTTGCTCACTGACGCAGCAACGGTACACGCTGTGATGTGTGCTTGCAGCGACAGGCAAGCAGCGCTCTGCAGTGCGTCCTATGCTTGGGTCCTGCAGAAGCGCGGCCGGGCTGCGGGCACGCTGCCAGTCAGCGTTGTGTGCTCGCATATGCCCTGGAGTTGCGCCGCGCGTTGGTCAGCCAGTCTTCTTGCGAGGCTGCAGCAAGTCCGTTCCCAACCATTGTGCGGCGCCCTGTCCTTGGACGCCCAGGCATTATGAACCATATGCCTTGGATTGCATTCTGTGAGTACACCTTACCTGACTGCGGGCAGATGCCGGTGGCAGGGCGTCGTAAACACCCAACAATGTTTGCTCTGCACATGTCTCGTTTACAGCGGGCTTTGGCTGTGGCCCTGCCTTACCTCAGTCTGTCTGCTTGTTACTGGTCTATAAAAGGCGATACTAAGCGCGTCAACTTGGGTGCTTTGGCGCAGGAGAAGGGCACGCTGCTGCATCCCACTTTTGGCGCCCTCCAGTGAAGCCCAAAAAGAGCAAAACGCGAAGAGGCACCCAGTTTGCGTAACCTCATGAGTGTGCTGGCCGGGGGCCTTTGCATGCCGGGCGGCACTGCAGCAAGGCGTGTGCCCGGGGCAAGTGCTGGGTGCTCAGGGTCGGTCTTGCTGGGGCTGCAGCTTGCAGGCAGGGGGTGCTGCTGACCGGCACAGGCGCGGGGCGTGTGCAGGTGCTCAGGTTTGGGCCTGGGCGGGGTCCTCGCATCGGGCGCACGATGCGGTGCGCACCCGCACGCCCAGCCTGTGCAGCTGCGCACCCTGAGCGACTGGGCAATGCTGAGCTCAATTGCTGGCTCACCATGACCCGCTGCTCCTTTGCACCACGGAGCAGCTGTATCTGCATACGGGGGCTCTTGCAGCCCCTGCTGCACCCTGTGAGCAAAAATCCAGTGCTGGCGAAGCAGCGCGGGCTGAGCGGCTGTGGTGTGCGTGCAGGCGTGCTGCTGGCGCACGGACTGGCGCGCAGCAGCCAGCGCTGCATCACCGCGCCGCCCAGGCCAGATTACTGAAGAGGGCTGCACGAGTGAGCGCGGAGCCACTGGCAGGACTTGGCACAGCTCACTGCCCGCCTACAAACAACACCTGGGTGCGCACCATGTGGTTGAAAAGCGCTGCGCGAGTGAGCGCCACGACGGGCACCAGCGCGAGCGTCGCGCCGGCGGCCGCCAGCGCGACGCTCGCGCTGGTGCCGGTCGTCGCGCTCACTCGCGCAGCGCTTTTCAACCACATGGTGCGCACCCAGGTGTTGTTTGTAGGCGGGCAGTGAGCTGTGCCGAGTCCTGCCAGTGGCCACGGGCAGCGCCGCTCAGAGCACCTGCACTGGGGCTGCTATCGTTGCAGCAGAAGAGCAATTCAAGCTGCCCGCACAGAGCGTTTGTTTGTGCACAGTGGTGCCCCGCCCTGCTGCGCCTCCGTGCACACTCACGCTGACGGGCTGCTAGCGACTGACGGATGCTGGCAGCGGGGCATTGCTGAGCTTGTAGCCTGCTGCATATGCGAGCGCTGCTCTGCCATCTGCTTTGGCCGTGTTGTTGCATCAAGGGGCCTGGCAGGCCCTCTGAATTGCAGCCCACATGGGTGGATGGTGGATGGTGGGAGATGGGGTGTTGCATGGCTTAAGGTTGCACCAAAGGGACTGCTGTCTTTTTGCAAGCGTTGCAAGTTTGGTGTGAGTGCGATTGCATGGTGCAAATTTGTTGCCAGCTAGGAGTGTCAGATGGTGCGCGTTTGTTGACAGCTCTGCTATGTTGTGCCTGCGCTTAGCAACCACTGACGACCGGCGCGCAGACAAAGCACTACTCTCGCGCATGGGGCCTGCAGCGCCCAGTCGCCGAGGCCGCCGCGGCGGTGTACATGAAGGTCAGCAACTCCGTCGCAAGCATCGACCCGGAGGCAGCTGCCTGCCACGCCGCCCTGATCGCCCCGGGCGCGTCACGGGCGTCTGGCGCGCGCTGGCGCTGGGCCTGGCGCATCGCTATGACGCGGCGGCCGCGATCGTCCAGGCTGCGTCGCGCGGCGCGCGAGCGCGCCTGGCCCTGGCGCGCCGCCGCCACGCCGCTACCAGCATCCAGGCCGCGTGGCGCGGCGCGCGCATGCGTCTCGACCTGGCGCGCCGCCGCTACGCCGCCGCGCTTGTCCAGGCAGCGTGGCGGCGGTGCGCCAGATCGAGGCGCGCGCGCGCGCCGCGCCATGCGGCCTGGACGACTGCGGCCGCTGCGTCACGGCGCTGCGCCAGGCCCAGTGCCAGCGCGTGCCACAGGCCCGTGATGCGCCCGGTGGCGACCAGCGCGGCGCGGCGAGCAGCTGCCTCGCAGTCGACGCTCGTGCCGGAGGTGCTGGCGCGCAGGTATGCGGCCGCGGCGGCCTCGACCACCCGGCGCCGCAGGCCCCACGCGTGCGTGTAGTGCTTTGCCTGCGCGCCGGCCGCCAAGGGTGGCGGTCAATTAGCGCGCACCACGTGATTCTCTTAGGTGGGAAAATTCCACTCACAGTATAAAGGAAATGCTGCATGCAATCTGCTGCAACCTTAGAGTTCATGTGCACTGACATAAGCCACGCAACACACCATCTCCCCTCCCCACCATTCACCGAAGTAGGCTGCAAAATGAGCCTGCCAGGCCCCTTTGAAGCAACAGCGCGGAAAGCACATGGCAGAGCAGCGCTCGCGTGTGCAGCAGGCTTACAGGCCCAGTAGTGCTCCACTGCCAGCATCAGTCCTTCGCTAGTAGCCCGTCAGCGTGACTGTGCACCGAGGCGCAGTAGGGCTGGGCACCACGTTGCACAAACAGACGCTCTGTGCGGCAGCACAAATGGCTCTTCTGCTGGCAAAGATAGCAGCCCCAGTGCAGGTGCTCTGAGCGGCGCTCTTCGCAGCCACTGGCAGCACTTGGCACGGCTCACTGCCAGCACCTACGTGCGGACCAAGTGGAAGTACCCCAATGCACCCTACCCTAACCCTACCCTGCCGCAGCCCGTGCTGCAGGCGGGCGCGCGGGGCGCCAGCGACCTGCTGGCGGCGGGCGTGGACGCCGGCGCAGCGGCGGAGGACTGGCTGGCCGAGCTGGGCCAGGACATTCCGGCCGCGCCCACCTTTGAGATGGCGGACCTGACAAGCAGCGCCGGCAGCGTCAGCGCCAGCAGCACGTGCGCGCCTGCGCCGCGCGCAGACACGCCTGCATGCATGGGCCGTGGGTGCCCCGGGGGCCGCTCTGCGGCCTGTAGCCTGCGGAGCCGGCGGGCCCTTCAAGTTCAGCAGGCGACTCCTCGCCGGCGGATGACTGGGCAGAGCTCGCGCGCTGCAACCATACGATGCTGGAGGACGGCGCCCACGAAGCGGTCCGCGCCATGCCGCTGCTGCCAATGCGCTCAGCGCGTCGGACTAGGACGAGAGCGGCCTGTGCAGTGCTCGCGCGCTGGATGCAGTGTGGCACTGCATCCAGGTCTAACATAGGGTGGTGTGGTTGTACTATTGGTACATAGGGTTATGTATGCCAGGGTTATATATGCTCATATGCTAAGTTGTACCCTGTGAGTTCTGCACCTGATCTACTCAGCATGCCTGGGCCTTGCTTCTCAATGCATCAGCTGCACCCTGGGCGCGCAAGAGGCCAGCGCCTGATTGCATGCCCGCGCAGTAGAGCATGGCGCGCGGCCACGGCGGCCGGCCGCCGGGGCGCCAAGCGCCGCGGGCCCGAGGACGCCCCGCCCGCCAAGCGCGCCCGGCCGTTTGCGGCAGCGGCAGCGCCCTGCCGTCGCCGCACCCGCACGCGAGACGCGCAGCGGCCTGATGAGCCCAGGCCACGCTGTGCATCGGCCTGCGTTTGCAGCCCTTGAGCGCCTCCCGGCTGCGCCTTGCATGCGGGTCGCTGCTCGTGACAGGAGGGCCACACAGTCCTTACGCTGATGCCGGCCAGGCCTTATTGAAGTCATGCGGCATGTGACTGTCTGCTCCCTGAACGCTGCAGGCGCCGGTGGGCGCGCACATCCGCTTGGTGCGCACAGCGGCTCGCACCGCTGGCGGCCGGCGGCCGCGCAGCGTGCATGAGCTTGGCATGCTGCGGGACAGCGCGGCCGGCTTCGGCGCACGCGTCACCCAGGTCAGGTCAGCGTGGAGTTCATGCTGGGCAGCACGCGCATGAGAGTGCGCATGCTCGCCTGCGCCAGGACTGTCCGGCTGTCCACCTGCGCGCACCCACTCACACTGACTGCCTGTGTACAGCGCCCTCATAGGGCGCATGCCCAAGGCATGAAGCCTCGAGTGTCAGGCACGTCTGAGCTGTACTTGCCCTGATTGTGTTGCCTGTTGCTTAATGTGTACCTGTTTTGCATGCTTGGTGCGGCGTGCGGCCGGAGTCCTGTCTGGAGTGGTTCCCGGCTGGCCGCCCAGCATGCATGGGCCGCCAGGAGTCCAGGGAGTCCAGAGCGGCTGAGCAGCAACAAGAGCCTGTCAGCAGCGCTCGGGTGCATGTGCCCATGCATGACTCCAGACAGCGACGCGCACAGCAAGGTTTTGCTGCTTGAGTCTCGTGCGCATCACGCGCTGGGAGGCTGCATGTAACGGATGTCACAGCCATGTGTCAGCCAACCAAGCCCAGGTCAAGGCGCCTTGCGGCCTCTGGCACAGCGTGCAGGTTTCCTTGTTATGCAGGAAGGCTGCACTGGGTGTACACCATCAGTTTGAATTTGGCCATCCATGGTGCACAGTGGTGCTTACACCGGACCTGAAAAGGTCTAGGGCAGAACAATAATAATATGAGGAGCAGCGCAAAGGCACCTGCCTACAGCTCACTGATGCAGCAACTTTGCACGCTGTGGTGTGCTTGCTGCGACATGCAGGCCACGCACTGCAGTGCAGCCTGCTTTTGGGGTTTCATGGATGCGCTCTCAAGCGGCAGGCACGCTGCCAGTCAGCAGTGTCTGCTCGGCTATGTCGAGGAGTTGCGTTATGGCTCTGTCAGCCAGTGTGGTGCAAGACTAAGGCGTGTGGGCTCCCAGCCAACGGATTGGCGCAGCCTGTCGCGCGGTGACCGCCGCGCCAGAGACCTGGTACGCCTTGGAGTGCTGTCAGTGGGCGTACAGGGGTCTGGTTGCAGGCAGGTGCAGGTGGCGCAGGGCCGTGCAACTTCGCAACAGAATGTGCCTTGCATCCTGCCATGTGTACAGCAGGCTTGGCTGTGGCTCTCCTTTCTATCAGACTGTCTGCTTGTGTGCACTTTTTGAAGGCGTTGCAAAGCGCGTCACCAGCTGCTTTGGCGCACGCGTAGGGCATGCTGCTCCCCATCCCAAGCTCGGTGCCCCGAGTGTAGCAGAGAGGCACCCAGGTTTGCTATCGTTGCAGTTGACAGGCACTTTATGACCTGTCTTTGACCAGGGCAGCGCAGGGCGGCGCTCGACCTTGCGAAGCAGTCACCACGTGTCATCTGTCAGGAGCAGCGCTTGTGGAGCGCGCAGCGGCGTGTCAGCAAGCAAGCGCCAGGGGAGTGAGAGTATGCGCACGCGCTGTGGTGCGCTTGGACAGCGCACGCTGGAGGAGTAGCGGGGCACTGGAGCTCGGTGCGCCCTAAGCCATGCGGAGCAAGGGGCGCAGGCCGCAGAGCGTACCTACATATTACACCTAAACAAAATGTACTTGAAACCGAACTGTGCACACCCAGCCCTGGTCCTGCTTCAGGCATGCTACGGAGTGCGCTGCCCCGAGGCGCTAGCTGGCCTTTCTTGTCTCACCAGCAGAGTCGATATCTCACCAGCTCTGCCTGACGCTGCAGGCGCGCGCTGCAGATGAGGAGCGGAGCTAGGTGGGAGCGCTGCGCAGCGCGGGTAGCGCAGCTGAGGCCGCGCAGCCACGGGCGCGTGCGCTTGCAG